>FUFK010047745.1_pt1 | contig 13035 bp, 11 predicted proteins | sample 1021851 | NCBI WGS metagenome assembly FUFK01 (sample SAMEA51879418, study PRJEB19060) | metagenome | reverse complement strand
TGTTCTGGTCAATCTTGTCCAGACAAAAATTTACTTCATCTTCATTGAGTAGCTTGATAAACATATGTACCTCCATCAGTTCAAATCAAAGCAAGAAGGGTGGGGTTTTTGAAAGGAACCCCACAGAAACCTTTAGTACAATTACGTACCCGACGAAGTCGTAGCCGCTTCCGTCAGCGGGTTGCGCGAAATGTCAACCATGCAAACGTGAACGCGGAAACGAGCAGCACTTTCACCCGTTGAGCCACCATCAAGGATGAGGGCATCAATCGTGTCAGCACTGGTAAAGATACGTGCGTTGGCACCAGAAGCGCCAACAGCGGCTTCAAGGAACGGCGTAAAGCCAGCAGCAAGCACAGAACCGTCAACAAAACAGTCCACGTCACCACCAGTTACACCAACGTCCAAAGTGATCTGAGAATTGCCACGCGCTTCAAGAACTTCAAGCGCACCGGCAACAATCATGGTATCCGCAGGAACATCAACCAACTGGATGACATCTCCACCCGTACCGCCATCGGCAGTATCGTGGACCTGCGAAGTGACCACATAAGGAGAGGGCATCCGCGAAGGATGACCAACGGTTCCACCGCCATTGATGGTACGATCAATAGTAGCCATGATTCATCCCTCCCTTAGCTGTAGTCTACAATGCCGAGAACAAGCGACTCAGGGCGCAGGACTTTACGTCCATACACATGAAGACCACGAACAACGTCAGCAAACGAATCGGGGTCGCGAATCACTTCGGTCTTAGCAATTGAGTTAGCGGTTGCACAAGCGGAGATATGACCGGCAAGAACCACGTTCTCACCCGTACCAACGCCGGAAACCGAAACCATGTCCGTGGTAGTCGTAGCATCAGCCGACTGCCGCAGAGCATTGGATTTGTAGAGCGTGAAGCCCATAATTTTCTGGTTCGTCACCAGACCATTACGCAGCGGCGAAACATCATCGCCCGTAACCTGAACTTCAACGATCTTTGCACCTGCTTTGTACAGGTTCTCATAGACACGCGGGGGCGCTACAAACCAACGGTTCTCTTCAGGAACGTCCTGCTCATCGAGCTTACGAGCCATAAGAGCCATTAGGTTTACAACGTCATCACCAGCATCAGAACCTGTAACAGTAACAGGAGTACCAGAAGTACCAAGGTTAGAGTCCGTTTCAATCGAACCGGAAGCACCTTTGATACCCGCGCCATCAAGCATGGCCTGAAGCACGTTTTTGTCGTAGTTACGCTTCAAGGAGAAAGCACCTGAAGAGGTAGCCATCGCCTCAAAGTTAACATGCGATTGACGTTCTTCGATATCATCGACTTTGAACGCAAACGCCTGAGCCTGATCTACTTCCAGAGTAATCTCGTCGTCAGCCAAGTCCTGCGGAGTAACCACAGCACCACGGGTGTACGCTGAGATGGAAACAGTCGGTTCTTTAATAATACGAACCGTGTCACCATAGTTCTCAATCTCCCCGGCATAGTCAGTGTTCGTAATGTCTTCAACAACTGACGCACGGCGGAAAAATTTAAGAACCTTCTGGCTATAGATTTCGGCTTGGAAATTACCGGACGGCAGGTTGCCATAACCGGCGGATACACCAATAGCCATTTCCTTAACCTTTCTCTATAAGTTTAGCCATTTACAATACGTCCCTCCGCATTTGCTAAGTCAAGCTCTGATTCAAGCTTGGCAAACTCATGCGGTTTGAGTTTACGTATCTCTGAGGTAGTCCAAACCTTTTTATTAGCATCAGAGTTTGTAGAGATAGAAACTGTATTTGTTTTAGTAACTGCCTCCGCAGCTTCTGCAACTTTTTTCTTTTTAGGTCGGCCTACCTTTTTTGTTTTGCCAATATCGGCTTTGTACAAGTCTAGAACTCGTGAAGCCCACGGAACATCATCTGAGTTTTTAGTGATACCTTCTGCAATACTAGGTGGCTGCTTGCCTAACCAATCTTTAAACTCATCAGACTTTTTAATTTCTGGAAAGTCTGAGTGCAGGGCTAGTAGCTGCTGGTACGCACTTTTTTGTTTTAACTGCTGTTCCTGTTCGCTAAGTCGGCTGACTTCTTCTCGAAGTTCAGACAACTCTTTTTCGTTATTCTTAGCAGTCATTGCTTGAACTACATTATATACGTCAGGATAATTCTCTCTGAAGTTTTCAATATCCACATCATATTCAGGCTCTTGTGCCTGTTGTGGTTGAGTTAATAGTTGCTCACGCTCCTCTTTCCACTCATGGAGTTTGGAATCATAATGTTTCTTCAGATCATCATAACGCTTTTTGTAATCATGCTCTTCAGTCTTAATCTCCTGTTTTTCTTCAGTGGAGACTAGAATGCTTTCCTCGTCATTCTGTTCTGTGTCGTTCTGATCTTCTGGGGTAGCTTCCACTTCTTCTACAGGGTCTTCAGCATATACTTCGGCTCTGTAGCTTCCACGGTAAGGGCCTGAAAAATCTTGTTCTTCCTGTTCTTGTACTTCTTTAGTCATTTTTCCTCCTTGCGGGGCCTCAATGGGGTAGCCGCAGTTGGGTTAGTCTAGCAGGGCCGCTAATTAGCGGGTGGCTGCGTTTTAAGAGAAGAAACTTATTCGCTATCAAAAGTATCGAATAAAATTCTTGTTTCTCCTCCTCTTTTTTCCTCCATCTTTTCCATTTCTCTTAGTTGGGGTTCAGAAGGAGGTAACCTTATTTTTGCTATAGCATCTCTCGCTCTTTCCATTCGACCACGTATTCCCGGCCTACGTCTAGCTACAGCTTTCTTATATTCTTCATGTTTTAAATATTCTTTTGCTGCCTCTCCATATCTTGCTTGATTAATTAACCTGACCGTATCTTTGCTTCCTGTAGCGGTAAGACTGCCACGAAAAAATTCTGAAAATATAGGGATTTGTATGTCTAGAGGTAAAGAATTAAAAGGTTTTATTTGTTTTCTTATCTTGGGAAGACGCTCCCTTATGTCTTCAACTAACATCACTCTAGCTTTTTCAGGAGTTGTTGTATCACCTACTTTAACACCTTTAGTGCGACCATGACCTATAGTTAATCTGTCTCTAGAATCAGTAGGTTTTCTAGCTTTAGGTATAAAACCCTCATCTTCTATTAATTGATCTACAAGAGAATTTATAAGCTCTTGCTCATTTGTTTGTGGAACTTCTACATCAACTTCAATACGATCTCCATTTGCAGCCCTTACAGGAACTTCTTGGTCCATCGCAGGCTCTTGCTTGTCTGCTAATTTTTCTTCAGTCTTTTGTTGAGCGTTGCCTCGTTTATTCATTTTTTCAAGACGATCATAGCCTATGACTTTGGCTAAAACTTCAGGTATAATCACCTCACCGTTACTTACAGCAACATCCGTATCAGTAGGTTCTTCTTGACCATCTGCTTTTTTGACACCTACTATAATACCTACGTCTATATCTTCAGCCTCACTAAAGCCTAATTCTATAGCCTCTTTCTTAGCATTTTCTAGCATTCCTTTTATATCACTAAAACCTGTAAAGTCAGCCGCTGCTTTGTTAATAACAAAAGAGCCACCTGTCTCACCGTCACCGCCTGTCATTTCAGATTCAATATCATCATCAACTCCAGAGTTTCCTTTTCCGGGTACGTTTAGTAAACCAGCCATCTGTTTAAGAGTTTCACCGCTAACTTCCGGTGTGCCTCCGGGGGCTAGTTGCTCCATCTGTTGATCCATAGGAGTCTGTTCAGGCATTGCCTCTTGCATAGCAGGTTGTTCAGTAAATTGCTCTGGATCAACATCAACACCAAAAGCTTTTAGAACAGTAACCAGTTCAGTATCATTCAGTTTTTCCATAGCAGATACTGCAATGGTTCTCTCTTCTTCAGGTAAACTAAGAAGATTACTTTCAATTTCTTGTGCTGTTATTGCTGCCATGATTATTCCTAAAATTACCAATCTGAATCGTCACCAAAACCCATATCAGCGTCCATATCCGCTGCTTCCGCATCGCTCATGCCGGCCATGTCCTCCATTGACATGTTTGAAAAAGTTTCAACAGCATTTTGTGCTTCCACATCCACCCCGTATCCGTAGCCATAGCCCAATCCCTCCTGCCCCTTACCGGGAGCGCCGGGAGCGCCGGGAGCGCCAAAACCTCCTGTTGGTCCATTCAGACTGAGAAAACCTAAGAGATTTTTATTTTGTTGGTCAGCCAACGTGTTTACACTTACTCGATTAAGTCCAGCAGCGTTCATAACATCTATTGTATGGGGGCTAGGATTTTGAGAGTTATAGTCCTCTGCTATGCTTTGTCCTATGCTACCAAAACTACCGGGAGCGCCATCTTGACCTAACGCCTCTAGCTCTGTAGCCCTATCAATCTGGTTTTGTCTTTGTGCTTCATAGTAACCAAACGTTCCAAACGCAGGCTGTGCAAGGGCGCTTATGGCGCTTTTTGCGTAGCCACGGGCAACCCCTCCCATATTTCTGCTTTGCGCTGCAGCAGCGTTCATTGCCTGTGCATAACCAAGAGCATCGACCCTGCCCGCTTCATAGTCTGCTTTCGCCCTATCCACCGCCTCTTTTGCGGCGGCACCATAGTCAGCGGCGGCTAGGTCTGTGGGGTCTGCGTAGGATGGGTTGCCCAAAGTTTCTATGTCCATCTGTGAGAATGACCTTGTATTCATACTTTCAAAACCAATGCCCATCATATTAGAAACATTAGTCGCATAACTTAAAGCTTGTTCAGGGTCATTTTTTATTGAAGAGGATAGAGCCTCTACCGTTGCTTCAATTTCTTCTCTTTGATCAATAACTTCTACAGGATCAATCGTATCAAGTTGAAACTCAACATCTGTAAAACTTGTTATAGTATTTGCAGGCTGTTCTGAAAAAGGATCAAAACTTACGTTTATACCATTGATGTTAGCAGACATCATTCCTGTAAACCCTACTCCCAGTGACGAAACACCAGCGCCTCTAGCAGCATCTGAAATGCTCATCTGTCCCTCAGTAGCAGCAGCTACCATATCCCACGCTTGAGCAGACTTTGCTTTGGAAAAGTCAGATAGTTGATTGACGTTTCTATTTTGAACAAGATCAACTCCACGAGATAAGACACCAAGAGCCGAAGGGGCTAAAGCAAACAATGCTTCAACAAAACCCGGTTTTGTGCTTACCTCTAGGCTATTTCTATCAAACGCAAAGGGCTGATCGGGAACCGCCTGAACACTAACAGGAGCAGTTATATCACGGCCGTAGGCCACCGCAGTCCCTGTCATGTCCAACGCACTGTTTATAACCCCTATCGGGTCTTTTACTAAATCCTCAAAAAAGTCTACGGTGCGGTCAAAAAATCCCGTAACCTCTCCGGGTATAGAAGACAAATCAAGATTACTGAGGTTTGAAATTGTATTTGCAGCGTTCATACCCAAATTAGCAAGACCAGCCATAGTATTTATATTTGTAAGGTCTAAGTTAGGGTTGCTTAGAGCTTTTGACGCACTTCCTAAATTAGAGTATACGCCTATGCTAGTAGCGGTATTTGGGCCTGATCTTGACAGTTGATTTAACGCGGTCGCTTGAAAATCAACGTTACCTGTCATAGCGCCCGTCACTACACTAGGAGTTATCGCAGCTAGAGTAGCCCCCGCCGAGGTTCGTTCTGCAGGAGCTTGCATTGAAGCTGCTTGCTCAGCGAAATCTACATATCCTGTAGTTCCAATATCTGTTGTTTGATTTTGTCCTTTGAAAAGTTCAGCATTTGCTGGGGCAACTCCTGCCTGTGCTGCAACACTAATGCCCTCATTGCTTGGCCTAGTTTTTAAATATTCTAAGTAAGCCAGATTTACAGGCGCTGTTGAAGGAAACCCTCCAAGGGCTAATCCCTGTCTGCTTAGGTTTGAAAGATTGGCTGGCGGCGCACTATTTTCAGAAGGAGTATATGAATATTGATCAACATTTAATGGGTCTGTCTGCAAGGGGTTTGAGTCCAACCCTATTTTCGGAGTGCTATTCAAACGAGAGATTGAATCATATAGGTCCAAATCGTTATTAAACAGGGACATTGCAGCGTTCTTATCGCCACCGGCTGCTTGTTGAAGAGCTACAAAAACTTGAATGGCTTCTTGATCATCAGCAAAGTCATCGTCTAAACCGTATTCTGCCTCATACTCTAAAGCAGCTTCAGGATTACCACTAGCTATAGCGCCTACAACATTAGTAAAGTCCTCTTTCCTCTTTCTCCTTCTCTTTAATTGAAAAGGATCAAGTTCAACAGAAGACTTTTTCCCAACCTCAATCGTGCTTGGGGCTATCTCCAGCGCATTCATCTGGCTTTGTAAGCTAGTTACCACTTCTATTATATTCTTTCTGTTGTGTGTTAACCTGCATCTTCAGGGATAGGAGGTGATCCACCACCTGTACCTTGCCCTGCAGCAAGCGCATCTCTGAGTCCGATTTCTCCACCGCTAGCAGGGCCTGATGGCGCTCCTTCAGGTCCGCTAGATAGTCCTCCAGACTGCCCCATGCCGCCGGGTTGTTCACCAGCGGCAGCAGGGTCTGACATGTTTCCTTGTTGAGCATTTAATCCTCTCAATACTTCTGCAAAGATTTGTGCGTCGTTGATGTCGTTTACCAACAGATCAGGATCAATGTCCTGTGCAATGGCTAGCTCCCGCACAAGATTTGGAATCTTGATAAACGGCGCAAGCATGGGATTCGCCACTGTCTGTAGCAATGCGGTTAGGCGCTGACTACGAACCTCTTTCTGCATGACTGCAGAGGTTCCCTGCGGCTTGATCTCCAAATCTCCCTGTATCTCAGGACGNTCATCNGNAAACTGCATNTTCCANAAGAACATGNACTCACCNAGCGGCTTGAGAAGAAAATCNTCAATATTTTTTATTACAGTNTTTACNCTNAGNTTAGCACCGCCNANCANCATACTTAGTCCTGCAGCGGTACGTCCTGTACCAGACACGCCTGTTTGTCCGTGCATAATGCTGGGCAGTCCAGTTTCTTCATCGGCTAATTGTCGTGCAGCCTGATACATCTGTATGTTTTCACCAGCGGTGTTTGGAAACTTTACAGCGTTGATAGCTGTACCAGTAACACCAGACTGTCGCCTAAACACTTTACCCGGATAGATGTCGTAGTTCTGTCCCGGCACAAGAGATGCTTCATCTACATCAAATACTACATTACCAGCTAACGCTAGATTGTCAATAGCCATTCTTACATGACCATTCATTAGTAGCTGGGCGTCTTCCATGTTCTCAGGTATACCAACGCCAAACAACTGGTAGGGGTTAATTTCATATGGCGTTGCAAAGAAGGGAATACGATATGGTACAAACGGATTGAGGACTAANCGTAGAACCTCNTTNCCNCAAACCCANACATTNACNGGCACCTCTGCAAGATCNCTNANCTCNANAGGTANNCCCATCTCNTNNACAAGCTNACTATCCATNTTGCCCCAGAACTCAAGNACCTCGTANCTGTCAACGGCAGCAAGGTCTTCCAAGCTCTCAGCACGAATAGTGTCTTCAAAGTATTTGTCCGTGTAATTAGGACCAGCGTTAAGACAGGTTGCAACAGCATCAGGATTGAAGAACGGCTTGTCCATCAAGTCCCGCATCTGCGACCTGTTTAGTCGGTGGCGCTGAATTACATAGGAGCAATCATCCACACTAGTAGCGGTGGGGTCTGGGTAAAAGTTCCAGCATGAAACCGACTCAAGACGAGGTACAAGCTTTTTATACGGGTTGTAGTTTTTATCGTTATCCCATCTGTGTAGAGTTTTACTCTCATTGAGTGGCCCCTTTACAATCCCTGTGCCAAGAAGAGCGCACTCAAACAGAGAGTGGCGCAGTATGTTCGTGGCGTTGTTTTCATGCAGTTGGTCATGGATGAGCTTTTCCATGTGCCGTGCTGTCTCGCGTGAAGGAGATATCTGAGGCTCACCCATACGGCTGGGGCCTTCCTGCAGATCAATGCCCTCATACTTTTCGGCTAGTCCTGCTAGCGGAGAAGCCTCAGTAGCCCCCGGCGGCATTTCGCGGCCATCGCCGGGAAAACCATACGGGTCCATCATTGGTTCTTCTTGCTGTTCAGGTACAGGGTTCTGGCTAAGATGCGCGAACTCTGCAACACCTTCAGGCACAGGGCTAGGCTCAACAACGATTGGGAACTTTTTGTTAGCGAAAAGAACGTCAATCATCTGCCCATATGCAGCGAGAACTTTTGTTTTGGTAATCTTAACGAACACCCTACTGTTCTCAGATTCACGAAACTGAGTTGTAGAGTCGTAGATACCTCTAAAGTTTTTATAGGCTTTTAGCCAGCGTTGTTCATGCTGGTAACGACCATGCTCTGCCTCTTCAAACTTTGACTTAACAGTGCCAACTACATTTGTAGAAGCTTCGTCAACAAAGCCTACCGCTACGGCATCGCCTAAAGGTGAATCCTCCATAGGACTTTCCTCTTTACTTAGTAGTCTTTTTCGTCAGCCATGCGGAAGACTGCCGGATCGACCATGTTGGTCGCCTGACGGGGCATGTCTACCTGCAGCGCGTCACGATCAATCGGGCCAACAAGCATCTGATCAAGACCTTCACGGTAGAGAGAACCTTCAGCCGCTTCGCTGAGTTCACCCTGCTTGCTCATCATACCCATAATGTAATCTGCTCCATACGCTTTCATAGGTTTTCCTTTCTATGTTATTGGTTCATGAAAGAGGTTCTGCTTTTTACCTCTTCCATAGCTCTTCCCCTAACTTCACTCTCTTTAGGGATGAGTTCTTCTCTTTCAGCACTTTCTAGTGCTTTTCTTACTATTTCATCATATCTTATTTCTTCAGGCATACTTCTTGCCGTTGGAGTTGATGAAAGAGCATAATCTATTCCAGTGAATAAACCTCCCAAAAAACCACCAGCAAGAGGCGCAACGCTTTTCAAGGTTCTCCTACTAAACGCTCCTCGCGGAGTTTTTCTCCTCTTACGACCATCTTCCGGTTGCTCTAGCACCTCTTTTGTTTTTTGTCTTGCTTCAGCCCTTGGCGGTANTTTCGGTTTTTCTTCAGGTTGGCTNACTTGTTCAACAGANGGGGGGAGTAGTNTATCAGGTGGAGGAAGGGGCTGTATACTGTTTACAACAGCAACGGCTGAAGCAGTATTTGCATCTTTAAATATCTGGCGAACATCTACATTTAACTTACCAGCTTTCTCCTCGTTAAGCTCATATTTAAATGGCGATACGCCTGAAGGTTCAAATACAACTTTTCCAGTTCTTTCATTTCTACCCACAGGCACGGATAGACCCCCGTTATTGATATCAGATAAAGTTGGTTTAAAACCTCCAACTTTTCCCTCACCCTCAAACCCCGGCTTGTCTAGTTCATCTCCTTCAAAGAAAGAACTTAAAGATTTGCCCTCAGTTGTCTGATCTCCTGTAGGGTTAAAAGTGCCTCCGCCGCTAATGTATTCTCTTTTAGTTTGAGAGAGATCAGGATCGGCGTCCACTAAGAACCCACTTTGATGTAAAGCATGAGATAAAACTCTAACATTATCTTCTATACTTTGTGCGCCAGTTAACATATCTGGAAACATCTTTTCTAAACCAGTTCTTAGCTGATTTATAAAAGTAAAATACTCGTTTGGAGATACTTTCTTAGATTTAAACGCTTGCTGCACTTCACCAAAGTTAGGAAGGCGCGGCAGCACTTTGCTGGGGGTTTCCTCCATATAAGCTCTGTAATAATTTACAGGCCGGATTGCCTCATACTGACCAACGCCTATATTTCGTGTTTCAGCTTCCATTGCTAGTAAGGCACCATGTAAGAGTTTTACCTTTACAAAAGGCCCATGAGCAGGACTAGAAAAACTAGGTATTTTTTTTAAAACATCTATCTCTAATAAAGTATGCCCTGCTTTGTCTAGCACACGGGGGTTAAGAGGGCTTACATTCACAGTGTTATTTCCAGCTTCCTCTTTCATTAGCTGTACAATAAGGCGAGCGCCTTCTTCAGTAACATTTAAAGGTTTTACAGGAGAGTTTGCAACGGCGGTTCTTACAGGGAGTCCTGAAAATACGCTGTTCACATTTCTTAGGTCTTTTTCTGCAACAGAGGGAGTTGCACGACTAACTGCCTCCCTCGCACCAGCGGAGGAGTCTGGTTTAGGGAATCTAAACTTTCCATCCTCTCCTTTTTCAGGAATTTGAGAAAAGGTGCCTTTTTCTCTCGCCCCTTCACGACTACCGGGAACACCAATGTCTGTAAGCTCTGTTGGAGCTTGAACTCCTGCCTTTTGAGCTTCAATAACAAAGTCTATAACGTTATTTTTTGTAAGTGTTCTTCCTACGTTTTTACGAAAGGTTTCAATGTCATCGTCCGTGAGAACAAGCCGCCCCTCTGACACTATCTCAGCAATTGTGGCTTTCATAGCAGCTTGAACTTTTGTTGTATTTTTTCTTGCCATGTCAGTAACCAAACGTAGAGTCAAACGGTTTTGGCTTTGCCTCTTGCATCTTGTTCATCATTGAGTTGATGGTTAGATGCCCTCTTGCGCGTGTCATGCACATGTATCGCAAAGCGTCGTAGGCGTGATCATCCGCTTTCGTATCTACATCTTCAGGGTTTGTCTTTGATAGTGGTAGCCCTGAGAGAGTACGTATAAGCTGTGTGCAGGTTGAGAGTATCTTTATTCTTGGTTCTTGTGTTAACTCATCCACCTGTAAACGCCTGTGTAGTTCCAGTTTACCTGCAATCCTGTTTCTGTCTGATGGAGTAAACCTAGCCCCACAGCGAATTANGGTTTCAGCGATTGAAGGTCCAGTGCCTGTCCTGTTCCAACAGGAGGAGTCAAGCACCGAGTAGTACATANNNGGATCATCNCCCTCCAGANTTACAATGATNTTNGCCAGAGTTTCTGCAGTCTGCCCCTTGCCGTAAAACTCCCTGTAAATCCACAGAGTATCGTCCCANTCAACTGCGCCCCACAGAACACAGGAGGGGGCGGCATATCCATAATCCGCCGCACGAAGGCGCAACCAATTATGGGGTATCTGTGTCTGTGAGGCTTCCACAACGTGAATGTTGCGGGAAAACTCTGGGAACGCCGCTCCCTCTGCGACATCCCAATCCCCTTCTAGAAGACGCCTTCGTTCGACTTCTGGGAGCGACCTCAACATGGCTTCATATTCGCCAGTTTGCGCGAGGTAGGGGTTATCAGTCAGACGCGCCGGAATGAATTTACGAAGAAACAGCGGCTGACCTGCTTTACCGTTAGTTGCTGTTTCAGGCCACAAAAGAGCGTTACCTGTATCAACATCGGTAGCTGCAAAAGGTGTGTTAGGCGGTGCGGGGTCGATGTACATCTTCTTGACCCACCAGCCACCTACCCCTCCGGGGTTTCCTGTGCAGCGCATGTATGCGTTAATCTCCGGGTCCGTTGTACGGAGCCTAGAACGCAGATACTCCCACACATAGGGAGTCGGGTAGTGCGTTATCTCGTCAATACCAATCCAAGTAAAAGCCTGACCTTGGTAGCGCGTTACGTCCTTGTCCTTGTCGAGGTAGGAGAACCATGCCGTAGCCCCGGACGGGAACTGCCACATAGCCTTGGACTCTCTGAATATAGCACCGGGAAAAGCTTTTGGATAAAGTTGTTTGCTTTTGTCAACCAGTTCTGTAAGTTCGTCCAGTGTACGACGAATAATGAGGGCGCGATGATTGGGATTGCTACAGTAGCGAAGCAAATCAGCAAGAAGAGCNTAAGACTTGCCCCCGCCAGCAGCGCCACCATAAAAGACATCCCTTTCAGGACTCGCCAAAAAGTCAGTTTGCGGCCCNNNNTTTGGTTTGAAGATAACCTCTGCTTCATCCTCTACTAACTCCCTTACGGGTTTTGGTACATTCTGTAGTGTGGTATCTTCAATNACNTTAGCACCGTTTTTGTTGAACAAAGCCTGTTCAACTTTCTTGATGCTGTCTTTCTTCTCTTTGGCCTTAGATGCTTTCTTCTGTGCTTTCTTCTTTGCCCTGTCCGCGTTGCGAACCGCAGCGGCAGAAGCCCGTCTCGCTCTTTCTTTTGCAGAGAGACGATAGTTACCCTTCTCGCCCTCGGCTAACTTGGGACGGCCNCGCTTNCGCTTGACAGGCTCTTCTCTNNCNTCAGCNTTATCNACCAAAGGCGGGTGGCTTTCTTCGGACATTCTTTTTGTGCCTTCGCTCTGGTGATCTAAATCGTCCAAGTGTTTTACCNTTATGAAATACTANCTTGGTATTTCCNGCTGTCTTTCTCTTTTTTNNTGCCATTANTTTAACTTTGGTTTACGAACCCCACCACCTTTTGCATAGTCTTTGGTCATTGTCATTTTCTTACTACGTTTTTTTGCTGCAGCTACAGCTTCTTGAACAGTATCATGCGTTGAGGTAGGTTTTATTTCTTTATTCTTTAAAAGTGTTTTTAGTTGAGGAAGCGTAAACATCTCGCCGTTATGAATAGACGGCACATTTATATATTTGTCATCTAACTTAATTGTTCTAGATTTTTCTGAAACAAGCTCTGCGCCAAAGTCTTCCCCTTCAACATACACAGGTCTTCCCGCACTTGTAGTGCGACCTGCTTTATATTTTAATGGTTTTCCTTTTATACTTAACTTTGACATTACAACGCCCTTGGCTTACGGACTCCACCACCTTTTGCATACCTTTTGATAGGGCCTCCTTTTGCTACCATTTGTCCTTTTGGTTTTGGTGGAGGTGGAGGTGGTTCCTCTTCTTTAAATCTTTCAAGCGCCCGTTCTTCCATACGTTTTCTAAGGACACGCGCCTCTTCTGGCGTTAAATATCTTGTGTCCCCTTGAGGTCCATACTTTTCAACTGCCCTATTAAAAACGCCGTCCTCATATCTTTTTATAGATGCAGGGTCTTGTGGAACGAAGTCTTCTCTACTGTAATTCTTCACATTAGCCATTTTGAATTATGTTATCCTCTATAACTAATCCACGGTCAATTGCAAAAGCGCGTGTCATAAGATCTTCTGTAAGTTTTATCTCAGTGCT
>FUFK010040198.1_pt1 | contig 13038 bp, 21 predicted proteins | sample 1021851 | NCBI WGS metagenome assembly FUFK01 (sample SAMEA51879418, study PRJEB19060) | metagenome | reverse complement strand
AAAGGTAGTAACTAAGTTTCATGCTATGCAACTATTTACAGATACGTTTATTGCAGAAACAGTACATCTAAGTAATCAAGAACTAGGTATGTACACAAGGCTTTTAAATTTTCATTGGACTAAAAATGCAAAGCCAATCACAACACATCAAGCACGTACTATTTGTCAGTGCAAAACAGCCGAGTGTGAGTTTACAGTTGATAATATTCTAAGAGAATTTTTTGTACCAAAAGGTATGAGTGAAGATGGTACTCAATATTGGGTCAATAAGAGAGTTGTAGAGGAATATCAATATCTTACAGATAAGTACGCAAAAAGATCAAGGGCTGGAAAGTTAGGTGCGATTGCCAAACATTCTGCCAATGGCAAAACGATGGCTCCTATACCTAATCCTAATCCTAAACCTAATAAATATAATTACTGCGATTCTTTTGAAGAACTATGGGATAAACTAGATATACGTAGAGGTGCAAAGTACAATGCCCACAAAGAATTTATAAAATTAGAGGGCGATGGTGATTTAACTATCGAATTTTTAGCAGAAACATACAATAGACAGATGAAAGATGTAGATGTCAAATTTGTGCCACATTTCAGTACTTGGTTACATCAGCGAAGATGGGAAATAGACGANAAAGATGAGAGAAAAAGCGATTCANCTACNATTATTGANAAAATGACTAGGCTTGGCTTTGTTTTNACCCATTCTGAGGACAATTTTAACTACTTCAAAAAAGATAATAAACAATATAAGATAGATCGGTATGACAAAGAACATATGATACTAGATGCTTAAAGCAATATTACGTATTTTTAAATATGCAAGACGCAGAATAATAGCCTTGTCTATTGAAAATGCTAGACTAAGAGCAAGACTAGAATTATATCAAGCGATTGTCGATGCCGATTATGAGAAAAAACACTAAAGTTAGAAAAAAACATAAATACAAACATGTTATACTTGATAAAAAAAAATACTATTTTTACATTATTAAGTGGCATGATATAATTGGCGACAGTGGGCATCACGACAAAAAATCATTACACAACATGGAACCAGCTAAAATGGTAACACAAGGATACATCTTTTACAAAGATAATCAGCAAGTAATATCTTTTGCTAGTTATGATGAAGATCAAACAACTTTTAGTGATATAAATGTATTTCCTAGAGGATGTGTAAAATCAATGAAAAAGGTAGAACTATGATAAAAATGGAAGAAGTAGATATAGACTTAATAAAGCCGTACAAAAATAATCCAAGAGAAATATCAGCAGAGGCAGTACAAAAGGTTATGAAATCAATAAAAGAGTTTGGATATAATCAACCTATTGTCGTTGATAAAGATCATGTCATACTTGCTGGTCATACAAGATGGAAAGCAATGAAACAACTTGGCAAAAAAAAGGCAAACATTATCATAAGAGATTTAACTAAAGAACAAGCAGTAGCATATAGAATAATGGACAATAGATCAGGTGAGGAATCTAAATGGCAAAACAAATTATTAGCAGAAGAACTAAATGTACTACAAGATAAATCATTTGATTTAGACTTGACAGGATTTAATGCAACAGAATTAGAAAATTTAGCTAATGATAAAGAGTTAGGATTTATACAAAATTCAAAAGAACTAAAAGAAAATTTAAATGTAGAGTTTCCNGACAATATGCAAGTTACCCATGTCAAAATGGTGCAACTATTTTTAAATACTGAAACAGAGAAAGATTTTAAGATATGGTGTACAGAATTGCAAAAACAATTAAAAACTGATAATCTTACAGACACAGTATATGAAGTAATTAAAAATGCATACAATAACTCTAAAACCTAAATATTCAGATCAAGAAATAAAAAAGCTNGANGGCTATTTTATACAAGATCATCATTACGATAANATTATAGACTATGATTGTGATGGCTATAAAGAAGATGGTACACCACTATTTTTTTTTAGAAAAAATGTAATACCAGCATCTATATGTGAAGAGGCATACAAGAATTTAAGAACTGCAACTGCTAAAGGTGGNAATAGAGGTTCTGCTGGNGGAGTACCACCTGATCGTAAAAATACAAATACAATGAATTTAAAGTACGATAAAGATGGTGAATTAGTGCCTGAAAAAACAACTGGTAAAACAAGAGGATTTAAGATTAAAAAAGATGGAACTATATCACGTTTTCATAGTGCATTTCAACAAGTAGATAGTGGAATTGCTGGATACTTTGATAGACAAGTTAGGTTTCCATATTGCAGACAAACTATGTTTAATGAAAAGAAATTTGATAAATTTAAAAAAGGTTATCCTTACATAAAATANATATCTGATTTATTTAANGAAGTTGCACCTGAAAGATATAAAGCACAAGAAAATATGATCAATAAAACAAGCAATGATTTTTATATAAAGGGTACAGTCTTTACTACGATAACAATAAACAAAAATTTTAGAACTGCTATACATACTGATAAAGGTGATTTACCTGAGGGCTTTGGTAATCTTGGAGTATTACAAGCTGGTAATTATGAGGGTGGTTATACAGTTTTTCCAAAGTATGGAGTAGGCTTTGATGTCAGAAGTGGTGATGTTTGTTTTATGGACGTACANGANTTTCATGGCAATACNGAAATAAAAGCTAAAGGTAAATANGAAAGAATTAGTGTAGTATGNTATTACAGAAAAAATATGATTAATTGTAAAACTGCAATAGAGGAACAAGAAATCGCAAAAAGGTTAATAGACAGAAAGGGCTTGAACGCATAAATGTGTGGAATAATCGGTTTTAAATCAGACAAAGAATTTTTAGATATGAAAGAAGTACAAGGCTTTCTTTTACAATCTAAAATTAGAGGACAACATGCAACTGGTATTGCTTGGGTAGAAGATAAAAAATTAAAATATAAAATAGTGCCAGACCCAGCAACAGATTTAGAAATACCCAACATTAAAACCAAAGTATTGATAGGACATTGTAGGTATAGCACTTCGAGTTTAGAATACAATCAACCAATAGTTTACGATAACATGGCAGTTGTCCATAATGGGGTTATTTCACAAGCAGACCCTAAAACATGGGAAAAGAAATATGGATTAAAATGTAAAGGTAAAAACGATTCAGAATTAATTCTTAGACAAATGTTAAGAGACGAACACCCATACGATTTAGGTGGTAGCATAGCTTGTATTGTTTTAGATAATAGAGCAAAGACTCCTACATTGTACTGGTTTAGAAATGAATACAGACCATTGTATCAATTTGGGTCATCACCATTNGTAATAGCTAGTACNAAAGANATATTTAGTAGGATGGGCTATGACGAACCACAATTAGTAGGGTGTTTAAGTACAAATTGGACAAAGTTAAGTAAAGGTGTAATCGAGTCTTGGGTAAAAAATACAAAAGTAGATGATTTGCAACAATATACAATCTGAAGAAATACTACCTTTAACTCAAATTAATATGAGTCATAGGAATACTAAGTTTTTAAAACAAGCACATAATTTATGGTTTAGATTTAAGAATTATGAAAAACACCCAGCATTTGCATTGAAAGAAAATGACAAAATTGTGGCAGTAATATTTGCTACTACTAGTGAAAGAACAAAGTACATAAACTTGTATGAGATAGTTACAATAGCTGGTGAAGAAAAGAAAGGGTATGCTAGTAAAGTTTGGTCTGAGTTTATAGCATATTGGTACGATAAAGGTATGAAACGTATCAAACTATCTTGTACACCTAGTAGTGTTACGTGGCATGTCCGAAATGGGTTAGTTTTTTGGTCAGTAGATAAACAAGGTAGTCTTAGGTCTGATCAACCTCTCATGAGAACAAGAGAGGAGCAAGTTGAGTTAAGAAAACAAGCCTTGAATAAACCTGAATTGGTCATACCTGATTACAACACTAGACAAAAGCTATTATTAGAAGATATAGAAACATTACATTTATCACAAAAAAAGTTAGCAATCGTATTTGACACTATTGAGAAAGTAAGAGCCTATTGGTTTAGAAGATATTTGTATGGATTATAGACTTAAAGAAAATAGATTTAAGGCATTTTTAAGATGGTATGCTTGGTCATTAAAATACAAGGACTGCGATCCACCTATATGGATGTTGAATTATTTATTTGATAGATTTGAACATAACATAGAACAAAAGCTATGGATTGCTTGGATATATGGCACTACCTACCATTTNCCTACTGCTTGGATAATATGGAATGAATTTCCAGACTTTGAACTAGTTGATAGTAAAAGATTAAAAGATTGGAATGATAAAAANTATCANAGGCTACGTTATCAAACAGATACTAAATACAATAAAGGCTACTTGCCACAACAATTTGAAAGCTACAAGGAATGGATAGGTAAAAACAATCAAAGGTCAAAGTTTAGACAATTTANNAGTTTTGACAATNTNTGGCATAGNATNAAAAANAATNTNTANAAATTTGGTAGNTANTCTACTTGGTTTTATATGCAAACATTACANGAGTGTTGTGGTNTAAATTTTGTNCCTGATGATTTAAAACTAGATGATTATGGTGGAAGTAAATCACATAGGAATGGGTTATGCTATGCAGTTGGTAAAGATGAGTGGATAAATGCCAAGTTAAATCAATCACAGATAGAATTTTTAGAGACAAAAGCTAAACAAATATCGAACATTATGAGTACACGATATAGACTAAAAAATAATCCATACAAACTAGAAACTGCACTATGTTCATTTAAAAAAATCTTTAGAGTAAAACAAGGTAGATATTTGGGCTATTATCTAGACCGACAAGCTATGGAAATTTCTATGGTTGAAAAAGATGGTTGGAATGGTATAGATTGGTATGTATTTTGGCAAGGAAGAAATGAACTATTGCATACTACATTGAGTAGCAACATAGTGATAAAACCCCAGATGTATTCACAATTTTTAAATACAGGTAATTTTAACAGACAATTATGAAATGTTTAGCCATAGGTGGTGAACCAGCAACAGGTAAGACTACACTAGTAAAATTTATGTATCCTAATTTTAAGACTAATTTTGAGTATGGTTTATTGAAAGGACATCTTGATGAAAGAACCAGCACAAGCCTATTAGGTCTATACCATACTGATAATACGTTTTGTGGAACTGACAGATTATCTATGGGTGTCAACCCTGATTTCTTAAAATTTGTTGATGATTGTAAAGATAGAAGAAACATAGTATTTGAAGGTGATAGGTTATTTACAAAAAACAATCTGTTATATTTACAACGATATTACGACTTAAAAATAATTATATTAAAAGGTGCACCTGACACTATTGCAAAGAGACACTTAGATAGAAAAGACAATCAAAGTGTTACATTCATCAAAGGTAGGCAGACAAAGGTCAAGAATATTGAGAACCATTTCAAAGATATAGTCGACGTTTATTTCCCAGTAAATTTGCAAGAAAGCGAGAAATTAGGTAAAATACTCTACGAATGGGTATCAAAGTAAAAAAGGACAAAACTATGGCAAGACCAATGAAAGTAGTAGATGTAGAGACTATCAAAAAACTCGCACAAATGCATGCTACATTTGACGAAATAGCAGAATTTTGTGGGGTATCTACTAAGACTTTACAACGTCATTATGTCCACCATATAAAAAAGGGAAGAGAACTGGGCAAAATAAGTTTGAGACGTGCTCAGTTTGAGAAAGCATTATCAGGAAACGTAGTAATGCAGATATGGTTAGGTAAGCAACATTTAGGTCAAACAGAAAAAATAGAACAGACAAATAGGAACGAGCCTCTACCATTAGAGATTGTATCGGAAGATGGCAAAAAGAAAGGGTAACGTCTTTGGTCAAACTGTTGTTTATGAGAAAACCTATAAGGGAACTAGTATAGGCAGACGTCCTAACACTAGTACAATGAATAAAAACAAAAAAAGAAATTTTAAGAAATATCGTGGACAGGGCAGATGAAACGATCTAATTTTTATCCTAATGGTGAGTTTATACCCTACCAAATGCCTCAGGATTTTAGACCATCGCAAGGTAGAGGTAGCTGTGGTAATTGTGGTATGTTCTCTCAACGTCATTACTTTTGCGGAGTCTATCGTACTAAAGGAGTCAAAGATACTTACGTTTGCAATAAATGGAGACCAAGACATTTTAAAAGATGAAACCTATAATGATCACATTGCTATATTTAACTACATTTGGCGATTTAAAGCTAGATACATTTGAAATCAATGAGTCTTGTTCTAGCTGGTTTCACCACAACGTAAAGGTTCACGAGAGAAAACAAAGAAAGATGTTCAGCAATTTGTACTATCATACCTATGATGGCAAGCAAGTGGTGGGCTATATTTGTGGTGGTAATGAACCACAATAAATGGTAAAGAAAAGCAATGGCAAAGTATAGAGGCAGATCAGTAAAACTAAACAAACCAATGCGTGGTGATGTTAAAAAGTTTAAGGTCTTTGTCAGAAATAGAAGAACTGGTAAAGTTCAAAAAGTTAACTTTGGTTCAAAGACTATGCGAATCAAGAAAAACATACCAGCGAGAAAGAGAAGTTTTATGGCTCGTATGGGTGGGGTTCTTAAAAAGGTACGTGGGCAGAAGTCTTTGAGTCCAGCATTTTGGAGTTTGAAAGCATGGAGAAGTGGATTCAAAATATAAAAAAGTACATTAGAAAGATTCTAAGTTGGGTAGTTAAAGGTTATCGTTAATGAAACCACTAAAAGTCCGAGAGGATTCTGGAATTGATCTAAGTATTAAAAACTTAGTTAGCATAATCATAGCAGTAGCCGTGAGTGTGTGGGCTTATTTTGGTATTATTGAAAGACTTAATATTATCGAAACAAATGGCAAATTAATGTTGTCTGATGTTGAAAAGAATACTGAGTTTAGAATNAAATGGCCANGAGGTGAGATGGGTNNTTTACCNGCNGANTCNGANCAATTTTTATTAATAGAAGATTTGATTTCTGANGTAGAAGATATACAANNAGAAATTAAGTCTATGAGAAATAACCAAACTAATATTACTAGACTACAAAAAGATATGGATAGGGTTATGGATCAAATTGAACTTATAAAAGATAAAGTAAGAAAGAATGGACACTAATGATTGAAACAGTTGTAGCTTTATTGATGATGCTTAAAGGTGATGTGATAGAGCATACATACAAAGAAAAAATGAGTGATTGCCTCAAGTCAAAACGTATAGCAGAGAGACAAGTTAGACCTGAGAGAGTTCAGTTTTCTTGTAAAAAAATTAAAGCAGAAACAGAAATATATATGGGTTCTAAAAAGATATTAAAGATAATATCAATGACAAAATGATAAACAAAAAGTCAGAAAAAGAGACAGAAGTATTAAAACAATTAACAGAAACTAAAATAGACTTAAAAGACAAAGGAAACTCAGACCTAGAGGCACAGATAGAAATTCTTAAAAAAGAAGTCGATACGCTAAAATCAGTCATTGACATAAAGCAACTAGAGATAGATAAAGAGAAGAAAGCAAAAGAATTATTTTTTAAAGAGATTGGGAGTTTAAGAAAAGTAATAAGAGAGAAAAATAAACTTATAGATGATTTATATAAATACCCTTAAGATGAGGTACATAGATGTTAGATTTTATATTAAGAAAGTGCGAGAGTATTGCATCAAAAATATCAACTTACTTATGGAAAGTTAGAGTAAACAGATTATTTTATAGAAGAAAGAAAAAATGAGTTACACACTAGTACTCAAAATCTGTTCTTCTGTAATGTTAGCATGTAGTAATCCTATGTATATAAATAGTTTCAATAATCATTATGATTGTGCTATTAAAGGATATGAAGTCAGCAAAGATATATTGCAAGAAATGGGTAAATTTGAGGTTGAGAGAGATAAGATAGTAATTAACTTCGGTTGTCATGCAAATCAAATTAACAAAACCCCAGCATAAAGTAAGTACATCAAATAAAAGATTTAGAGTTTTAGTATCAGGTAGGCGATTTGGTAAAACCTATTTATGTATTACTGAAATGATGAAATATGCTACAAAGGTAAAACAAAACATCTGGTACGTAGCACCTACTTTTAAAATGGCTAGAGAGATAGCATGGACTAAGCTAAAAGATATGCTCTCAACATTTAACTGGGTAGATAGTATCAATGAAACAAACCTACAAATTAAAATTAGAAAGACAGGAAGTATCATTTCATTAAAAGGTTGTGAGAACTACGATTCATTACGAGGTGTTGGTATAAATTTTTTAATACTTGATGAGTTTGCAGACATTGATGAAAAGGCTTGGACAGAAGTATTACGTGCATCAATAGCAGATACAGAGGGTCATGTACTCATGTGTGGTTCACCTAAAGGTTATGGTAATTGGTCTTATCGTATGTTTGAGAAAGGACGTACTGATAAAGAATGGGATAGCTTTCAATACACTACATTACAAGGTGGTATGGTATCAAAAGAAGAATTAGAACAAGCAAAACAAGACGTTGACATTAGAACTTTTAGACAAGAGTTTGAGGGTAGTTTTGAGAATTATGCTGGTGCTGTCTATTACAATTTTCATGCTGTTGATAATGTTAAAGAAAAAAAGATAGATTGGACAAAGCCATTACACATTGGTTTAGATTTTAACGTTGACCCTATGTCAGCAAGTGTAGCACAAATAGATAAAGAAATTATACATTTTGTAGATGAAATAGTTATTTACTCATCAAACACAGATGAAATGGTAAATGAAATTAAACAAAGATATGGCAGTAAAATAAAGATTTTTATTTACCCTGACCCAGCTTGTAGGCAAAGAAAGACTAGTGCTGGTGGTAAGACAGACTTATCTATTTTACAAAATGCTGGTTTTAATGTTAAATGTAAATTAAGACATAGCCCAGTCAGAGATAGAATAAATGCAGTTAACTCAAGACTAAAATCAGCATCAGGTAAAAGATATATTTTTGTTGATCCTAGTTGCAAAATCATAGTAAAAGGGTTACAAAGACAAATATATAAGGAAAACACAAATATTCCTGATAAAGAAGATGGGTTTGATCATATGAATGATAGCATCGGGTATCTTACAGAAATAGTAAAACCTCTTGTATCAAGAACTATGGATTTCAAACCTCAAAGATGGAACGTACAACAAAGACGATATGGCATATAACAGAGACTCAGCATTAGAACTACACAAAGACTATTCTGAAAATCAAAAGAACTGGGAAATGTACATTCGTTCGTACAATGGTGGCTACGATTACACACTTGGTCAATATCTAAATAGATACAATTTAGAATTAGATCACGAATTTAATCAAAGGTTAGGTAACACTCCTTGTGATAACCATTGTAAAAACATCATACAAATATATTCATCATTTTTATTTAGAGAAAAAGCAAGTAGAGATTTTGGAAGTATGTCAGAAGAACCTAGTCTGCAAATGTTTTTAAAAGATGCAGACNTAGANGGNAATAACTTTAACACNGTAATGAAAACNGCACAAAACTATGCATCTATNTATGGGCATTGTTTTATGATTTTAGATAANCCAAANATACAAACNGCAACTAGGGCAGAAGAATTAAATCAAGAAATNAGACCCTATGTNTCTATTNTTACTCCTGAAAATGTATTTGATTGGAACTTTGANAGACAACCAAATGGTAANTACATTTTAAACTACTTAAAGATTAGAGAAGAAGTAGATAGGAAAGGTGGTTCATANATGCGTATTTGGTATCCTGATANAGTCGATACCATATATGTAGAAGATGANAAANCAGAACCANNNCTAATAGATACTGCCGAGAATCAGATTGGCAAAATACCAGCAGTTATTTTATACAATTCCAAATCACACAAACGTGGAATTGGTCAATCTGACCTTGTGGACATAGCGGAGCTACAGAAAGCAATTTACAATGAATATTCTGAAATAGAACAATTAATTAGATTAACAAATCACCCATCATTAGTTAAGACTGCTGGTGTAAATGCAAGTGCTGGTGCTGGTGCAGTAATTGAAATGCCTGACGAAATGGAACCAAATTTAAAACCATATTTGTTACAACCATCAGGACAAAACTTAACATCAATTATGGACTCAATAACTAAAAAGGTTGAGGCAATAAATAGAATAGCACACACAGGAGCAGTAAGAACAACAAGACAACAAGTATCATCAGGTATTGCATTACAAACAGAATTTGAATTATTAAATGCTCGATTGTCTGAAAAAGCAGATAACTTACAATTAGCAGAGGAACAATTATTTAGGATATACGCAGAATATCAAAATGCAAAGTTTGATGGTGAAATAAATTACCCTGACTCATTTAACATTAGAGATTATGCTACTGATTTATTATTCTTTCAACAAGCTAAATCAATCAACGTACCATCACCAACATTAAACAAAGAAATTGATAAAGAGATTGCTAGAGCAGTAGTTGATGACGATGAAAAACTAACGATCATTATGGATGAGATAGATGGCAATAGTCAAGTTGGTGAATTTACTCAAGATGAGCCTCAGCAAGAAGAAGAAGTAGAGGACGAGGAAGTTTAATGAATGGCAGACAAGGTTACAGATTTTGCAGAGTATAGAATTAGACAGATAGAATTAGCAGAATCAAAATATTACAAAACATTAATAGATACCCTAGACAGAATAGAAAAAAGAGTTGTTAATTTAGTTGCTAGTGATTTAGAGGATTTAGAAAAAGTAGCACAATTAAGAGTAGCTATTAGGATGCGTCCCAAGATCAAAGCTATCTTAGAACAAGAATATTTAAAATGGTCAGACACAGTAGTAAGAGAGGGTTTTAACAAACAAGCTAAAAGAATTGAAAGAGCATTTAAGCAGATAGGCAACATACCTAAAAGATTTCAACAACTTACAGAGGCAGATTTAGGTTTAATAAAAAATTTAAAAAATCAAACTTTTACTCAGTTTAAAGATGTATCAAATACATTTACAAGAAGATTATCAGAAAAGGTTTATCAGTCTGTTTTAGCTGGTGTGGACTTTGCAGAGTTAGAACAAGAAATGAGACAAACAATAAATGGTATTTATGCTAGTTCTAAAGATGCAGAAGTAAATAAATTAGTTGCAAAGATCAAAAGAGACGAGGTCAAAGTTAGATCAATAGACAAAAGAACAACTAGTGGTAGAGCAGTAAGAGATAGATTAACAAAAAATATACAAGTGTTACAAACAAAATTTGCAAGAGATAGAACAGGTGAGAATATGAAACGTTTTGCTGGTCAAGTATTAAACGATAGCTTACGTGAATTTGACTCTCAATTAAACCTTGCAAAGTCAGAAGATGCTGGTTTAACTCATGTCAAGTATCAGGGTTCTTTAATACCTACAACTCGAGATTTTTGTAGATTGCTAAAGTCAGGAAAACTTGATAAGAGAAGATCAGGAGTATTTACGATTGATGAAGTCAAGAAACTATGGCGATCACGTTCTTGGAAAGGCAAGAAAGCTGGTAATCCATTAATAGTTCGTGGTGGTTATAATTGTCGTCATCAATGGAGNTTTGTNAGTCCAACNTGGTANGATCAANNCGGNAAGTTAATAATTAACTAACGGAGTANAAAATGGCAGAAAAAGAACAAGTAGCNAANACAGAGGCTACAAAAGAAACTACTGAAAAAGTAGAAGTAAATGAACCTAAAGAGGCTACATTTACACAAAGTCAAGTCAATAACATAATCAAATCAAGACTTGAATCAGAAAAAGCAAAACAACAAAAAGCATTAGACGAGCAAAAAAAACTTGTAGAAGATCAAGAAAAAGAAAGACAAGTTAAAGATGCTAAGACTAAAGCAGACTTAGAAAATCTAATGAAACAAAGGATTAAAGAAAAAGACGATGAAATTAATCGTATGAAAAATATGATTAAAGTAGAAAAAGTCGATAATTCTGTAATGTCTGTTGCATCAAAAATGAACGCAATCAATCCCCAACAGATTGTTCAGTTAATGAAAAATAATATTAAATTAACTGACGATAATCGTATCGAAATACTAGACAAACATAACAATACAAGGTATAACGACAAAGGTGAACTACTTACGATTGAAGAATCTGTTAAGGAGTTCTTAGATGCTAACCCACATTTCTCGCAAGGGTCTAAGTCTGGAGTAGGGAGTCAGAGTAGTGTCGAGGGTAAAACTGTAAAACCTTTCAGGATTCAGGATTTAGATATGAGCAAGGCAGAAGATCGTAAGCGATATGCAGAATATCGTAAACAACGAGACTCAGCACCTGTTCAAATTAATTTAAACAATAAACAATAGGAAACAAAAATGGCTAATGAAACAACAGCGTCCACACTCAGTGAGCTATACACGGAGATAGTGGCAGAGGCATTATTCGTAGCAAGTGAGAGATCAATTATGAGACCACTTGTAAGAAATTATGCCGTAACAGGTGGTGGAAAGTCAGTTGAAGTTCCAATATACTCAGCAGTTTCAGCTGCGGCAGTATCGGAAGCATCTGATTTATCTAACACTGCGATTGACCCAACATCAAAAACAATTACTTGTTCTGAGCATGGTATCATGACAACGTTAACAGATCTTGGAAGAAATTCAGCTCCAAGAAATGTAGCGGCAGATATAGGCAGATTGTTTGGTGAAGCAATTGCAAAAAAACAAGACAAAGACTTAACAGCTTTATTCGGTGGTTTTTCAACAACTGTCGGTTCAGCTTCAACAGTAATGTCAGCATCTTTAATTTTCCAAGCAGTGGCAAAATTAAGATCAGCAGGTGTACCAGCAGATAATTTATCTGCAGTAATCCACCCACAAGTAGCATTTGACCTTAAATCAGGTCTTACAAATACTTTTGCTAACCCAAATGCTGGAGTTGGTAACGAGATTTTAAGATCAAGTTTAGTTGGTCAAATCGGTGGTGTGAATATATTTGAAACTTCAAATATGACAGACTCATCTAGTAATGATCCAGGAACTACTGGTGATTACAAAGGTGCAGTATTTCACCCAGATGCTTTAGGTATGGCAATGATGCA
>FUFK010068106.1_pt1 | contig 13039 bp, 8 predicted proteins | sample 1021851 | NCBI WGS metagenome assembly FUFK01 (sample SAMEA51879418, study PRJEB19060) | metagenome | reverse complement strand
GATCGAGTTTGTTTCTCCCTACAGGCTTCCGGACGTGGAGCAAAAAACCATTGCAACCCTGCTGGATCAAATCAGTCCAATCACGGCGGAGGCTTTTCGGAGTGGACGGGTGATGCCGGAACTGGCGGATTGATCAAAATGGGATTTCCTTTTGAAAGCGCCTGGCAATCCAGGATCGAACGTAAAATTCCAGCCGGATCATCAGGCGGGAAAGCCATCCATTTTTGCAGCGTCAAGATCGAAGAGCATGAAGCATCGCTGAAGCCGGATGCAGAGCATTTTTTCAGCTATTGGAAGGAAGAAGAGGAGCTTNCTGAAGATGTCATTCTCTTGCTGCATCTCCAACGGAAACGTCAAGAANCCTGGAATGAAAACCGTNTCTGTGTCTNNCAACAGCTTTATGAATTAGATCCGAAAAGAAAGGAGGATCGAATCCGGGGATGCACCTGGAAAGGAGAAAGTGAATCGCTGGAATGGCTGAGTCTGATGGTTCCGGGAACCGAAACACCGCTNNAAGTCATTGCCCAACACTTTGGGGCCGCGGTTGTTTCCCCGCAGGAACCGATGCGCCTCGATGTGCTTCAAATTCCCAAACCCTGGGGGTATGAGGGNTGGTACACCGGGGTGGAAAAACGNGGGGTGGCATTGATCCATGATCGATTNGGCAGGACNGAATTGCCCTANGCCCTTGGATTGTTTCCTGAACCATTGCTGAATGGTGCTGATGAGCAATTGATTCTGCTGAAAACCCTGAACCCGGTTCGGGAAGAAGTACTCGGAGATCTCTATCTGGAGATGCATGAAAAGAAATGGGAGGTCTATGTTGTCACGGCTCTTGATCCCCAAGCATGGCCTTCAGGAAAGGGAGAGATTCTGGCCGGATTGAACCCGGAAGTGATNTCACGCTACCGGGAACGCTATGGGGAGAATTGGTCGGAACCCTGTCTCAGGGATTTTCAGGAGCAGATCANNGANTATGAAANAATCCGTAGAGAACTGGATCAACTGCTTGACCGATTAAAAAAGGAAGTTGGCCTGTCAGAGAGTGAAGCGATCAGTCCTGAGCAGATGACGGAACTGGAACAAAAACTCCCGGAGGATCTCAGGCAGAAGGAGAAGGAACTCAGACAAAAAGCCTATGCATACATCGGCCGTGTTTCTGTGGAAGTCGGGGATGTGGTGACCTTTCCTGCATTACAGGTGCATTCACTCCAGCATGGAATCCGGGTGATCGAGTTCCAGACTCCCCATTACGAAAGACTGATCGTGATGTTTGCTCAGAAGGTTCTGACCCAGAACCACTGGGACACGGACCGTGCTATGGATNTGATCAACACCGAACCNTACCGNTTGCCTGAACCTCAATTATTGACGGAAGAAGATGGGTATTTGGAGGAAAGAATCGTGGATTTTCCTGATTTTAGCTCGGAACGGATTCGGATGGATGAGAACATTTCCAGAAAATTTCAATGTGAAGGACGATACCATCTGATCATTTGCGTGAAAGGGAAATTGAGACTCGAAAGCCAGTCCGGGTGCAGTCTTGAATTATTGCCGGAAGAAGCTGTATTTTTACCGGCCTCTACCTCTTTCTACAGGGTCACCAATTCCGGTGCGGATTCAATGATCTTCCTCCGTGCGGTTCCCGTGAANGCTCATTCAGCCAAACTGGATTAGGATGCTTCAAAAAACACTTACTGACTTAAGAGATGATCAGTGATCGTTGAAGTCGCCCTGAACCTTCCCCTCCAAAAAACCTTCGATTATGCCTGGCCTGAAGGACTGGATGTTGATCCTGTNCCGGGTTTAAGGGTGTTGGTNCCATTTGCCCGAAGAAAAATGGGCGGTGTGATCACGGCGCTGAAAAAACATTCCGATTTCAGCCCGCTCAAAAAAGTAGAAAAAACGATCGAAGAGGATCCTTCCATGACCGGAGAAATCCTGGACCTCTGCCGTTGGGTGGCATCCTATTATTTTTGCGGATGGGGAGAAGTTCTGAACAGTTCGCTTCCCGGTGGAATGGGATTGTTGCTGCGTCAGGAATTTGTCAGGAAACGTGAATCCCTTCCTGGAGTTGAAATGCTCGGAAAGCCGTTTCAGAATCTGGTAAGCACCAAAGAACGCTGGAGCCTGGAAGACTGGAATCGGAACCAGCCTGGGAATGAGGAAAAGAAGCTTTTGGCAGAATGGCTCCGACAGGGGCACCTGGAAAAGGTCCAGACTTTTGCGGGACAAAGGAGTCGTCCCAAAATGGAGCGCTGGATCCGTCTTCTCAATCCTGAAGCAAAGGGAGACCCCAAAAGGAAAAAAACCAAAAAAGTTCAAATTCTTGANAAACTCAAACAATCTCCCGAAAGCTCCTGGGAAGAAATTCGAAGCAGTATCCCAAATCCTGCCCAAGCCCTGAAAAACCTGGAAAAGGAAGGGGTTGTCGAGTTTTTCGAAAAAAGGGTCTTCCGTCGATTTTTGGCAGAACCGATGCCTCCAATCGAGGAGTTTCAGCAACTCACTGACGACCAGCAGAAGGTTTTTGAGGAATTGGACGATTCANTNCATAAGGACGAATATCAAACTTTCCTCCTCGAAGGAGTGACCGGAAGTGGAAAGACCGAAGTTTACCTGCATGCTGTGCGATTGACACAGGAACTGGGAAAAAGCAGTCTGGTCCTGGTTCCTGAAATTTCTCTGACCCCTTTGCTGGTCAACCGTTTCCGTTCACGATTTGGTGACAACGTTGCGGTGCTTCACAGCGGAATGGACGACGGTGAACGTTATGATGAATGGTCCCGGGTCCGCAACGGACTGACCAGCATNGTNGTCGGAGCACGGAGTGCGGTATTCGCCCCGCTGAACAATCTCGGATTGGTGATTGTCGATGAAGAGCACGATGGCTCCTACAAGCAGGCTGAAACGCCACGCTACCATGCCCGTGATGTGGCGGTTTATCGGGGTTTTAAGGCGAATGCAACCGTCCTTTTGGGAAGTGCCACACCTTCCCTGGAATCCTCCTACAACGTCCAACTTGGGAAATATCATCCGCTCTTCCTAAAAAAAAGAATCTTCCAGCCTGAACTTCCGGAAGTGCGCCTGATGGATCTCAAACACTGTGACCGCCAGAAAGGGAGTCCTTATTTTTCAATGGAATTGTTGGAAGCCATTCGACAAAGGCTGATCAGAAGAGAGCAGGTTCTCATTTTCCTCAACCGCCGGGGCTATGCGCCTTTGATGATCTGTGAGGAGTGTAATGAAACACTGACCTGCCCGAATTGCAGCCTGAGTCTTGTGTTTCATCAGGGAATCGGAGGTTTGCGCTGTCATCATTGTGATTATTTTCTGCCGACCCCCAAAACCTGCCCTGAATGTGGTTCAAAAGGCCCCCAAAAGATCGTGGGGAGCGGAACCGAACAGATAGAAATGGAATTGAAAAATATATTTCCAAGGGCAGAGATCATGCGCATGGACCGGGATGCGCTTCACGGAAAGCATGCTTTGTCAAAAATGCAGCGCAGGATCCATGATCATGAAGTCGACATTGTGGTGGGGACCCAGTTGATCACCAAGGGGCATGACTTTCCGAATGTTACACTGGTGGGAGCAATCCTGGCGGACCTTTCGTTGAACCTTCCGGATTTCAGGGCGGGAGAACGGACCTTCCAACTACTGACCCAGGTTGCCGGAAGAGCAGGCCGGGCAGAAAAACCCGGTGAGGTTTTCATCCAAACTTATAATCCCAGGCACCACAGTCTCCAATGTGCACGGGATCACGATGCAAAGCGTTATCTGGAAGTGGAACTCAAACAGAGAAAAGTGCTCAAGGTGCCTCCTTACTGGAGCATGGTTTTGATTCTTTGCAGCAGTCCTTCAGAAAAACGTGCGGAAACCCTTGCNTCTACGGTGAGAGGCAGGATCAAAAAAATCCCACAAAATGTAACCATCATTGGGCCCCTCGAGTCTCCATTAAAGAAACTGAGAAATCGGTTCCGCTGGCAGGTTCTTCTCAAGGCTCCAGAAATTTCTGTTCTCAAATCACTGCTGAATGAAATGATGCAGGAACCCATCAAGGTGCAAAAAGATGAATTGCTGCAAATCGATGTTGATCCCCACCATCTCATCTGATTCAGNNTATAACNCCTTCATGGATCGTTTTTGAATCCTACAATATAAATGAAACACCCATTTGAATGTTCTTGACGTAAAAAAAGGGGTTTGTTAAAACCCAGCATGTTTTTTTGAAACCATAATATCTGAAAAAATAATGTCCATTCCCAACGCTTCAAAATACGTGATCATTGGTGCAGGCATTCACGGCCTGAGCACTGCCTATCATCTTGCTCTTGAACTGAAAAAAAGAAATCTCGGAGGTGGTGAAGATATATTAGTGATTGACAAATCCGGGATTGGTTCAGGGGCTTCCGGAATCGCCTGTGGTGTGGTTCGGAACAATTATTTCCAGCCGGCGATGCGGGAACTGATGGCCCATAGTGTTGAGGTNTGGGAAAGTGATCCAGAAGCCTACAGCTATCANCCTGTCGGCTACATGCAGATCAGCCCGGAGTTGATGCGGGACGATGTCGGAAGCATTTATGAACAGCAAAAATCCATTGATTATCCCTCAACGTTTGTCGAAGGAGCCTCTGATTCGATGGCTTACATGCGGGANCTTTTTGACGATTGGCAGGCCAAGGGAATCACTTCTGTGCTCCATGAGAAAAAAGGGGGATACTCCAACAACATGAAATGCATGCAGGGCCTTGCAGGGAAAGCAGAAAATGAAGGAGTAAAGATCATTGGAAATGTTGAAGTACAGGAATTTGAATTTTCCGGTAAATCCATTTCAGCGGTTGTTACCAACCGGGGAGTGATTCAAACCGACTATGTCGTCATCGGCGCAGGTCCCTGGGTCAATACATTCTGGAAGATGCTGGATTTGCCCCAATCCATTTCTGTGAATGATGGCAAGAAAATCCATGAAAATATCACCATGTGGCGATATTACTGTCTTCAGGAAGGGACCTTGGGAGTCGACCCCAAAGCGCTGACAACCAATGACGGGAAACTGCCTCCAGTCATTCACGTTGATACCGATGCTTCATTGCACTCAGACATCGATGGAAGTCTGGTCANNGATAAGTTGTGGGGGATTTATTACAAACCTGATTTTAGTTTCGGCGGCGTCCAGGGAGGAGCTGCTCCTTATGATGTCGATGGAACAGNCGATGATTTTTCAGTGGATCCCTACGGTTCGGAATCACCGGATTTTGTGGTCGGTGATGATTTTATCAACATGTGGTGTTCCGCACTGGCTTTTTGTCATCGGCGTTTCGAGGATAAGCGGCATCTGTACAAAAAGGAACATGCATCAGGTGGATTGGGGGCATTGGCTCCCGATAGTTTCCCCGTGTTTGATGTTTACAGAGAAAATTGTTCGATCATTGCCGATTCGAACCATGGCTACAAAATGATCGGGGTTGGAAAACTGATTGCCGCNCAAATCATGGGAGAGAAAAGCAGACTCCTGGAACCTTTCCGATTCTCCAGGTTTGAAGAGGGAGATCTTCATCCTGTTTCAAATAGCCCTTTCCCCTGGAGTTAAGAAAGAGAATTCATGGAAATCCCATCGGATGATGTTGAAGCAGAGCAGGCTCGGAGTGATCTTCATCGGGATTATTTTCTCGGATGGCAATGCAGGATCAGGGAGCACATTTCCAGAAAGGAAAATGGCAGACCGTCAAANGGAATTTCCCCGACGGTTCAATTAAGAGAAGATGACGACAGTGGCTCTGATATCATCACCCTGCTTTTTCCGAAGGATCCCAATGACAGCATCAAACAATTCCACTACCTGGTAAAGCGAACCCACGACCCACAAATCCGATTTACGAAGGCAATACAATGGTTGTCTTCAACTTTTTATCAGCATCCGGATGAGTTCAGCGGAGTCATGACCGGGTTGTTTTCTGAGAATTCTAAACTGTGTCAATCACTCATCCAGAACGGGGAATGCACTCTTCACTTTGATTTTCAGCAGCAATCCTTCAAATTAACCTGCAGTATTCAGGAAAGTCTGAAGGATTCTTCCGAATTTCAATTCACCTATTGGCACAACAGGTTGTTCAATTCTTACCTGTCCTCCAACGTGAAGGTCCTTTCATTTCATCCAAACTGGGATGAAGCGGAAGCAGACCCGGAAGTTACCCTTCCCAGCTAAATCAATTTNTAAAAATAGAAAATTTCCCCCATATGGGATAACTATGGGGGAATTTGGCGGNNTNGATTAAAATTTACCGTATGCTTCTTTCAGTTGAACCATCGGATGNCGTTTTGACATCTGAAACTTGATCAGCAGTTCCCTGGCAATCATATCACGGTCCTGTTGATTGTCAGGCAATTCCAGGGTTTCAGGAACCGTAACCCAGCCATTGATGTTTCTGTCAAAAACAGCAGCACGGTCTTCTTCATATCCCATNTGGACATCTTCGAGCCAGTTCAAATCGTCCCAGCCCATGGTTTCAATATACTTTTTCAAAAACGGAGTCAGTCTCTGGTAGTCCGGGAGAAGATTGACGTCATAACGGTAACCGATATGCTGCCCAATCTCTTTTTCCCGGTCACTTCCTAAATCTTCAGGTATCAGTGAGTCTTTTTCAGGCATGTTGTTTTTCCTTAATAACGGGTCATGTCAGGGCGCCCAACGGTATGCTGCGAGCCTGCNAGNGGGACCATCGCCAGTGCTGAGGCTTCCATAGTGAGTGCCGCAAGATCTTCGGGTTCAAGTGANTGAACGTTTGTTTTGCCGCAGGCACGAGCCATCATCTGGCATTCAATGGCAAGACAGTGAAGGAAATTATAAACCCTTTCCGCAGCCTTGTCGGGATCCAGCCTTTTTCTCAACTCAGGATCCTGAGTCGCCACTCCGACNGGNCANCGNCCNGTGTGACAGTGATAACAGTATCCTGCTTCAACACCCATTTCCTCTTCATAATCTGCTTCAGGAATGTCTTTGTTGCAGTTGAGTGCCATCATTGCTGAATGTCCAATGGCAACAGCATCTGCTCCCAAAGCCAGGGCNTTTGCGACATCTCCTCCGTTTCGGATACCGCCGGCATAAACCAAGGAGATTTCATCCCCTTTGCCCAGATCATCGAGTGCTTTACGTGCCTGACGAATGGCTGCGATTCCGGGAACCCCGGTTTCTTCCGTGGCCAGGTGAGGACCTGCGCCTGTTCCTCCTTCCATTCCATCGATATAGATNCTGTCCGGTCCGGTTTTGATGGCCATACGGACATCATCGTAAACCCGTGCTGCTCCCAATTTGAGTTGGATCGGAATTTCTCCGTTGGTTGCTTCCCGGATTTCATCAATTTTCAGTGCAAGATCATCGGGGCCCAACCAGTCNGGGTGCCTGGCTGGAGAGCGCTGATCGATTCCTGCAGGAAGNGANCGCATCTCNGCCACCTGGTCCGTNACTTTCTGGCCCATCAGNTGTCCGCCCAATCCGACTTTACATCCCTGTCCGATGAAGAACTCGCAGGCATCTGCGAGACGAAGATGGTGAGGATTGAATCCGTAGCGCGACTGGATGCANTGGTAGAGCCACTTNGANGAATATCGCCGTTCATCGGGGATCATTCCACCTTCTCCCGAACAGGTAGCNGTNCCAGCCATCGTTGCNCCACGAGCCAATGCGGTTTTGGCCTCATAACTCAAGGCACCAAAACTCATTCCCGTAACATAAATGGGAATATCAAGTTCCAGGGGGCGTTTGGCTTTCGGGCCAATCACGGTTTTGGTGTCACACTTTTCCCGGTATCCCTCAATGACGAACCGTGTCAGGGTGCCTGGCATAAAAGTCAGGTCATCCCAGGTCGGGATTTTTTTNAAAAGGGAGAAGCCACGCATTCGATAACGTCCAAGCTCGGACTTGATATGAATGTCGTCGATCACCTCCGGTTTGAAGATGAAACTTTCTCCTAAGACAGATTTGTTTTTTCTCGGCATAGTGTTTCTGTGGAAAGATTAAAGAATGATTTTCTTTTCAGAAGGTTCAAGGTTGTCGTAGTTCCAAAGCTGCCTTCCTGCAATGATTTTCTTCATGTTTGCAGCCCCGTTTGGTGCTGCAAGTCCGAAGAGGGATAATTTCCGTTCGAGCCAGGCGGCATCGAGATCCGTCATTTCTCCCGGCACGGCATCGACACCAAGGGATTCAATTTCTCCTCCCACAAAAATGGTTCCATCGTACATGGAGTCTCCCAGGTTTTTGCCTGCATTTCCGAGCACGATCATTCGCCCACGCTGCATCATGAAGCCTGAAAATGCTCCAGTACGCCCTCCCACAATGATCGTACCGCCTTTCTGGTCAATGCCGGTTCTTGAACCAACATCTCCTTTACAGACGAGGTCTCCGCCNCGGATCGCTGCTCCAAAGGTTGAACCTGCATTGTTTTCGATGACGACGGTCCCTGACATCATGTTCTCGCCACATGACCAGCCAACTCGTCCGGAAATCCGAACATTAGGACCATCGATCAAACCCACCCCGAAATAACCGAGGCTTCCTTCAAAGTCCAATTTNAGCCGGTTCAGGATTCCCACGCCAAGCGAGTGCTTGGCAGAAGGATTTTTCACGATAATATGACCATGGCCATTCTGCATCAATTCCCGGATCTTTTTATTGATGGCGGGAATTTCCATATCTGCTGCATCGAATTCAGCTTTGCTATCAAAATCCACTTCATAAGCATAGGGATAAAGATAATTTTCGCCTTCCTCCGGGGAGAANAAAACCTGNTGGGTTCTGCCCNTTAACTGTTCAGAATGCAGTCCCTGATCAAATGATTTCTGTTCTAACGCTGCCATACCCTCACTTCTCCTTCATAAGGATCAAAAGTTTTGATTTCATGTGGAAAAATACTACGNATCGCGACTTCTTCCGAAGCAAGTGCTACGAATTCATCGCTTTCATANAGGACCATGGGCTTTGCGGCCATGACATCCTTGGCCATTCCCAACTGATCCGAAGTTGCAACCACATAGGTGAAAACACCATCAAGTTCATCCAGGGAATCTTCCATTGCGGGTTGAAGTTCAATTCCCTGATCNATTTTATCNGCAAGATAGACCGCGATCAGTTCAGAATCACAATTCGACATAAAACGATGTCCACGGTGTTCCAGAGTCCGTCTCCAGTTCCAGTAATTAGTCAACTGTCCGTTATGGACGACTGCGATGTCTTTGAATGGATAGGCCCAGTACGGATGAGCGGAGCGGATGTCCACATCGGATTCTGTCGCCATCCGTGTGTGTCCAATCGCATGGCTGCCCATGAAGCTTCCTAAATCGTATTGTCCAGATACCACTGTGGCATCGCCAAGATCTTTGACAAGTTCCAGGGCGGTTCCAAGGGATAGGATTTCTGCGCCTTCGATATCTTCGACATAATCAGCCAGTTTTCGCATGTCTCCTGAATGGTTCAGGGTATACCGATAGGCGTATTCTGTAACAATCTGTTGGTTTAAAATGGTTGCTCCCATTTCNTTCAAACGTGAATCAACTAATGCTTTTCGATCTTTGATCTGCTGATGAATTTCAAAACCCGAGTTGAGGTCTTCCTGTTCAGCAACCTTGAAACGCATCACCATTTCATTTTCAGAGGGAACCCCGTACATNGCAAACCCGGTCGAGTCNGGNCCCCGGTGTTTCAACGACTGNAGCATGGANGTCATTTCCTTGCCGATGCCGCCTGGGTTGCCCCTATGGATGATTCCTGCAATACCGCACATGTTTTCTCTTCAAGTTAAGTTGTTTNTTATGGCGCCATCTTTNATTGATGNCGCANGACTATAGAGTNTTTAGGGGAGGCAGTCCAGATAGGTTTCCANATCCCAATCGGTCACCGTGTGCATGAACCTTTCCCACTCATCATTCTTGTACCATTGAAAGACTTTATACATTTCGTCAGGCATGGATGACTTAATGACGTNGTCATTTGCCAANCGGTCAAGAGCCTCTCCAAGGGACATCGGCAGCTTTTTAACCTGTTTTCCTGCTTCCATTGCCTGATAGATATTCCTGTTTTCNGGTTGTCCGGGATCGATATCGTTATCAATACCGTCCTCAAACGCCTTCAGCAGTGCTCCACCAAGCAGATAGGGGTTGACCATNGANTCNACCGCTCGGTANTCGAANCTTCCCGGTGCNGAAATTCGGAGTCCGGTTGTCCGGTTTTGAAATCCCCAGTCGGCAAANACCGGAGCCCAGAAGCCGGTATCCCAAAGACGCCGGTATGAATTTACCGTGGAGCATCCAATCGCGGTGAGAGCTCCNAGATGCTTGACGATTCCNCCAACACACTGTAATCCGACTTTCCCGGGAAGTTGGGGATCGTCNGTGTCCGGCATGAAGGTGTTTTCTCCTCCGGTCCGGTAGGTGAAGACGCCTTCCATGCCTGGGAGTTTGTCGTTGTGGAGCTTGTTGANTCCTTCCTCACCNCCTCTCCAAAGGGAGATGTTGGTGTGACAGCCTGATGCGGAGACCCCCATAAAAGGNTTGGTCATGAAACAGGCGATCAGATTGTTCTCCCTTGCGACCTGTGAACAGATCTGGCGATAAGTCGAGAGACGGTCAGCGTTGCGAACCACATCATCAAAGGTCCAGTTCAGTTCAAGCTGACCAGGGGCATCCTCATGATCTCCCTGGATCATATCGAGTCCCATGGCATGGCAGTATTCGATGACCCGCATAAAGACGGGNCGCAGGGATTCGAACTGATCGATATGGTAACAGTAGGGTTCTGAAAATCCTCCATCCGGCTTCCCGTCTTCCCCTCTTTTCAGCCACATCATTTCTGGTTCGGTTCCAACACGGAAATCAAGGTTGTATTTGTCCTTGAATTCATTGTGGAAGCGTTTCAGGTTGCCACGGCAGTCTGCGGTCAGGGCTGCTCCAGGATTGACTCGTTCTTCACGGTTTCGGAAGCAGACACAGAACACACGTGCGACCCTTTTGTCCCAGGGCAGCTGGCAGAAAGTTTCAGGATCGGGAATTCCAACCAGTTCCATGGCCTCCGGGCCATAACCGATGTAATCCCCATGACGATCGATGAACAGGTTTGCCGTAGATCCGTAAACCAGCTGGAAGCCCTTCATGGCGGTCCGTTCCCAATGATCTGCGGGAATCCCTTTTCCAACGATTCGCCCTGTTACCGATATGAACTGGTAATAAATATAAGTGATGCCAAGTTCGTTGATTTTCGAACGAACCTGTTTAATCAGTTCATCACGGCCAGGTTGTTCAACATATTGTTCTAAGTCTGTCATTGCCTTCCTTTATCAAGAATACCGACTTGAGTGCAGGGNNGTCGGTATGATCTGTGGTTTGAGAGTCTTTTGACTCAAAACCGTGTTGCCCTTATGGGTTTTGGATTTTCCCTGCTATCCATGATGAAACGAAATTAATCATGCACGTACCCTTGTCTTCTCAGGATCATAGAAGGGAAAGGGGACAACGGTTGCCGGGATTCTTTTCTGGTGACCGTCCAGTTTCCCAACTTCCACTTCAGTACCGATTTCCGTGTAAGCGATATCCATTCTGCAGAGTGCAATGTTTTTCCGGAGAATCGGTGATAACATGCCACTGGTGATGATTCCTACCTGGGCTCTTCCGAGGTGGACGCAATCTCCATGAGCCCCGGGTTCATTGCCCTGCAGTTCCAGTCCCACCAGTTTTCTCTGTGGATTTGCTTTNCGGTTGATCAGTGTNGATTTTCCAACAAAATCATCCTCTTTTGTTTTCAANGGAACGGTGAAGCCGATCCCTGCTTCAAAGGGGTCGGTTTGGTCACAGAATTCATATCCCGCAAAAACCAATCCTGCTTCGATACGGACCATGTCCAATGCATCCAAGCCAAGAGGCATGAGTCCNTGGGGTTGACCTGCTTCCCAGATGGCATCCCAAACCGATAACGCATCCTGAGGNTGGCACCAGACTTCAAATCCTAGTTCACCGGTATAACCGGTTCTGGAAATCATGATTGGGATCCCATNTTGATCACCGATTCTTCCGATGGTAAATCGGAACCAACCGACTTCTTCAATGGTGGGTTGAGTGGGGGGTGTCCAAAGGATCTCTTTCAGGATTTCTCTGCTTTTCGGGCCTTGAACGGCAATGTTGTGCAGTTGATCCGTCGATGATTTAACCCAAACCTTGTAACCCAGTCGTTTTGCNTCTTCTCTGAGCCAGACGCCACCGTAGTCATCCCCTCCAATCCAGCGGAAATTATCTTTCCCCAAACGGAGCAGCGTGCCGTCATCCATCATCCCTCCATGGGGATAGCACATTGCGGAATACACCACTTGTCCCACGGCAAGTTTTCTCACATTCCGTGTCAATGTCCACTGCATCAGGGCTTCCGCATCCGGGCCGAGGACTTCGAATTTCCTCAACGGTGAAAGATCAGTGACAATGGCTTTTTCACGGCAGGCATAATATTCCTCGATGGGNCCNTTGTTCCGATAACAGGTGGGCAGCCAATATCCCCGATATTCCGTAAAATTGCGCGTCAAGGCTTCCGTTCGGGGATGAAAGGCNGTTCCCTGAGTCATTTTCGCGTCTGCGTCCGGAGTCATTCTCGTTGCGATGGCTTTGGTGAAGGAGTTACTGCCGGGATAGACCCTNACATGAATGTCNGTGGGATTCCAGGCATTGGCCGGGCTCGTGTCATCCGGGCATGCGGAAGAGACACAGACCAGATCGGTTAAGGCTTGCATCAAGACATAATCCCCAGGCCTTGACCAGGGTTCGTCGCTGAATAANATATTGTGATCGTCAATACCCGTATTGAAGAAAAAATTNGCTGCAGCCCAGCCTTTTCGNGGCTGGATTCCATGGGGNGTCANCGCATGGTTGAAGTTGTCTGAACAGTTTGGATGGCCGAAATAGCCCATGTCTTCGTAATACTTTGCTGCNCAGGCCAGCCCGAAGGTGTCATGCCTGCCGACCGTGTCCTGGAGGACTTCGACCAGCGGCTGCATGTCCACATCAT
>FUFK010017666.1_pt1 | contig 13041 bp, 20 predicted proteins | sample 1021851 | NCBI WGS metagenome assembly FUFK01 (sample SAMEA51879418, study PRJEB19060) | metagenome | reverse complement strand
TAACCCTGTAGGCCCACTCTTCCATGATCTCATCATGAGTGGCTACACCCTTTGGTCTAGGCATATTAGAAAAGTTGCCGTGCCTGTTCCACAAACCTATCACAACGTTTCTTGTCATGGTCCTGCCTGTGGCTTTCTTGTATTCATAACCCATACGTGATGCCACTTCTCTCGCTGACTTACCTTCATAGCGCAAACGAACTACCTCTTCCACGAACTTAGGTGAGTGAGGAGAACCTCGTAGTCCCATGGTCAGTCTCCCACAAATCTATGCTGGACACCACCAAAGGTAAAACTTTTTATAGTATCAAGATTAACATTTCTGTAGCCATGATTTTCTAAATCAAAAACCGTGAGATATTTCTTTGCATCGTTGCAATCACGACCGCCCTTTTTGTGCTTCTCAACTCCTAGCCGTCCATTGATCTTACGAGAAGTGCCGTCAGACTTCACAAACTCTACAGTAAAAAACTTATCACGAACTGCACCAGTGATCATACGCCGCATCATCTCAGGGCTATTAGGTTTTGGATATGAGATAGAAATGTTTTGCATCGGATTACTCCGCTGTTGATTATTGAAAGGAATTTTTCTATAGCACAGCCGTTCTCAAACATCAACAATTAATTTTATCTATCTAAATAAAAATAATTCTGGACTGATTTGCGTAGCCATGCTAGTAGGCTTTTTGCCGATTGGCTAATCTTCCAATATAATAATAACTATAAGGGTATGTAATGAGTATTAAAGAATATATATCTCAAGAATATATACCATTAGGTAGATCTAAGAGATTTGATTGTCCTACATGTGGTGGTACTAATACTTTATCAGTAACTAATTTTGGTGATTGTATTAAGTATTATTGTTTTCATTCTGAGTGTACCAAAGGTGGAGTAATAAAAGCAGGGCTATCTGAACATTCATTTAGTGAAGACTCTCGTAGTTTTGTTAATACAAACTTTAATTTAGGGATTGAACATCACGAAAAGTTTTGGAGACTCGATTTAGATATTAAACAACTCAAGTATCTACAGGACAATCATTGTCTCAAAGCGTGGAGGTCTGATCGTGCTGACATTCGCTATGACTTCAAGAAAAACAGAATGGTATTTGTAGTAAAAGAAGATGGAGTGGTAGTTGACGCTGCAGGTAGGGCCTTGGGTAATGAGTTACCAAAGTGGTATAGGTATGGTAAATCTAATGTGCCTTTTATTTGTGGTGACTTTGATACAGCAGTTTTAGTAGAGGACTGTGCATCTGCAGTTGCTGTGTCTAGCTTCGCTACAGGTGTAGCAATGATGGGTACAAGTTTATCTGAGGAATGCACTAATCGACTTACATCGTACAAGAAAGTTATAGTGGCTGTTGANGAGGATGCCACTGACAAAGCTGTAAATATTTCACACACATTACAGTGGCACATGGAAGATGTACAGATTCGCGTACTACCAAGAGATTTAAAACGTTTGGATGAAATNGAAGCAAAGAGGATATTGAGACTTGATGATTGATAAATCTGTAATCGTTGCTTGTCTAAAGAAAGACAACTACAATAGAATAGCATCGTTGGTAAAGAAGGAGTACTTCCCAAAAGAGATAGGATCAATTATTGATACAGTAAATAACTTACATAAGCTTTATGACGGTGACATTTCTGTAGAGGATTTAATGCTGTATCACAGAGATGCAAACCCCGCTATGCCAGAGGCAACAAGGTTACGAGTAGAAAGAGACATAAATTCTCTAAGACAAGTAAAAGTAAATGACAACCTTGTTGCCGACATTTTACACAACTTTTGGAAGAGAACAAAAGCTAAACAAATAGGAGAACAAGCACTTGACATTTTTCTTGGTAAATCTGGCGATACTAGTCCTCTTCTCTCTTCTGTAGAGGATTTGAAGAACAACGAGGTGAAGGTATCAAAAACATACACTGTGCTCAAGGAGGACATAGAAACCAGCCTTGAGGAGTTTGAAAAAGAACCTGAGTTTAAATTTCCTGCACAAATCAGAGACCATGTGACGGGCATTGACCGACAAAACCTTGGAGTAATTTTTGCTAGACCTGAGATTGGAAAAACTTCATTCGCTGCGTGGTTGTGTGGTTGGTATGTAAAGAACAACTTCAGGGTGGCCTATTGGGGCAATGAAGAGCCAGTGCGAAAGACACGTATGAGAGTTGCGAAATCAATTCTTGAACTATCTCGACAAGAGATCCTCTTGGATAAAGAAAAGTTCATAGAAGACTACAGAGAGAAAGTTCTACCATACGCTACATTTATGGACTGCGTAGGTACAAGCATACAAGAGATTGAGGACTACTGTTTTAGAAATGAGGTTGACGTTGTTTTTGTAGATCAACTTGACAAGGTGAGAGTAGATGGAGAGTTCTCTCGTGGTGACGAAAGACTCAAGGAATTGTATGCTCGTAGTCGTGAATTAGCAAAAAGAAACAATGTGGCGGTGTGGGCAGTGTCTCAAGCTTCATATGAAGCACACAATCGAGAAGTAATTGATTACTCCATGCTGGACGGAAGTAAGACAGGCAAGGCAGGAGAGGCTGACATNATCATAGGNATAGGGGTTGCGGAGCATGAAGAATTTCGCACACTAAAGTTCTCAAAGAATAAAATAAACGGCTATCACGGATCAATTGTTCTGAGACGTGATGGAGATAGGGACATCTTCTTATGATTGTTACTACAATCGATATTGAAACTACTTTCGACAAGAAAAGAAACGTAGTCTCCTCACCATTTTTTGAAGATCAACTTGTTTACATAGGATGGTTCTCGTTTAGCACAGAGGATTATGCCACAGAGATAGCAGGGTGTTTCTTTCATCACAATGAGAGAGAACCCCATAAGAACGCATTTAAAATAGTGCAAGATACTTTGGATGCCACTGATATTCTTGTAGGACACAACATCAAATTCGATCTTACTTGGATGAGAGAGTGCAACTTCAGGTATGAGGGTAATCTCTTTGATACAATGGTTGCAGAGTATCTTTTATGTCGTGGAGAAAAGCAGTCACTTAGCCTTGCAGAGTGTTGTGCAAGGCGTAGTTTAGATAGTAAACGCACCGATCTCATACAGGAGCACCTCGACAAAGGTTTATCATATGAAGATGTACCTTGGCAGTTAGTTAAAGAATACTGTGACGCTGATGTGCAGATAACAAAACAATTAGCCGATAAACAAATAATTGATATGAAAACAACTTGGAGGGATTTCCTGTATGCTTAAAGTTGCTAAGATGAGCATGGAACTCACAGATGCTCTCATCGACATGGAGCGTCATGGCATAAAGATATCTAATGAAAACTTAGACAAAATACAACGAACATACGAACAGGAGTACCGTAGTTTACAGCATGATCTTAAAAAGATTGTATCACAAGTTATGGGCGACACTCCCATCAATCTTGATAGCCCTGATGACCGTAGTGTTCTTATTTATTCAAGAAAAGTTACCGACAAGAGTGAGTGGAAGTCTGTATTTAACATAGGATCAGAATGGCGTGGTAATACTAGAAAGCCTAAATATAAAACTAGAATGTCTCCACAAGCATTTAACTCTCACGTTAAACTTCTAGCCCCTGTAGAAAGAAAGACCGTAGGAAAACAATGTCCTGATTGTGGAGGGCTAGGGTTCTATAACAAGAAGCTGAAGTCGGGTAAGCTCAGTGAACACAAGACTAAATGTAAAACCTGTCTAGGAACAGGTGTTTGCTACGAACCAATCAACGAAGCGGCAGGGCTACGTGTAATACCTCGTGGCGTTGAAGACACTTGTGCGGCAGGATTTAAAACAGACAAAGAAACTTTGGAGCAGATACTGCCGGAGCTAACAGGACTAGCCCATGATTTTGTAGAGAAGTACACAAGATATTCTAAGATAAGGACTTATTTGAATACGTTTGTTGACAGTTTGGGTAAGTTTCAAGACTCTCGTGGTTTCATTCATCCACAGTTTAATCAGTGTATAACAGCTACAGGTAGACTATCATCTAGTAAACCAAACTTTCAAAACATGCCTAGAGGTAATACCTTCCCTGCAAGAGAGGCAATTGTATCTAGGTTTGAGGATGGTTACATACTAGAAGGTGATTACTCTCAGCTAGAGTTTCGTGTGGCAGGGTTCCTATCTAAAGATGAAACTATATACAAAGAAGTTACTGACGGTTTTGATGTACACAGTTATACAGCATCAGTGATGGGTGTCTCAAGACAAGAGGCAAAGTCGCATACTTTTAAACCGTTGTATGGAGGAATACTTGGCACTGACAAGCAAATGAGATATTACTCTGCATTTAAAGAAAAGTATTCTGGAATCACACAATGGCATGAGGATCTGCAGAATGAAGCTGTTAGCACCAAGAAAGTAGTTCTTCCATCTGGTCGTGAGTATGCGTTTAAGTTTGCAAAGTTTACTTCACGAGGCACGGCAACAAACGCCACTGCAATCAAGAACTATCCTGTACAGGGTTTTGCTACAGCAGACTTGTTACCCTTGGCTTTAATAAAGTTGCACAAAAGATTACGTGATTTAAATAAGCAAGGTGTACAAAGCTTGCTAATCAATACTGTGCATGACTCTCTTGTAATGGACGTACATCCACAAGAGAAAGAACAAATGGTTGACTTAATGAAGGAGTGTATGTTATGTATATCTGAAGAATGTAAAGTGCGTTATGACTTAGTGTTCGATATGCCCATAGACATCGAACTAAAAATTGGGCGTGATTGGTTAAATTTAGAGGAGATATAAATCTATGACTGATCTTGTAAAAATTGATGATATAGAAGCAAACATGGCAAAAATTGCTGAGATGATTGGACAAAAGGACACATCTAGCGGCAATGCATCTCAGGGCTACCCACGGTTAGCCATTGAGCAACAGAACGAAAACACCAATGGTGATGTGCTACCAAAGGGGTCTTACAGGTTTAAGGTGAATGGAAAGAGTGTGTACACAAAAGATGTAGAGGTGCGCTTCTTTGTTCGTTACTATGGTTACGACTTTTATAACAATGAGAACCCTGAAGAGTCTGTAAGAACAGTTCTTCAACCCTCTCTGAGTGACGATTTTCCTGACACTGCAGGTGGTGATAGGTGTGGTAAGCTATCAAAAGATGAGGTTGCTGCCCTTCCTGCTAATTCTATTGAACATGCAAGACAGAAAAACATCAAGGCTACGCAAGTTGTGTATGGTTTAGTAGCAAAAGGAAAAGGCGAAACAGTGGATGGAGAGGAAGTAAATCTTGCTGGCACTCCATTCGTTTGGTCTGCAAGAGGTTCTGCCTTTATGCCAGTGGCTAACTTCATTCGTGAGATCCCTGGCAATAAGATTATGTTTAGTCAAAGAGCAAAGCTTGCAACTAAGCGTAATGTAAATGGTTCAGTGATCTATTACACNCCAGTGTTTGAGAAACCTCANACAATTAAAGTTTCAGAAGAGGATATCACCATGCTCAATGAGTTCATGGAAGATATCAAAGGCTGGAATGATCGGGTGCTCAAAGACTACAATGAGAAAAAAGAGAACGTACTACTCAAGGAAGATTTGGACGTTGCCAAAGACCTTGAGAGTGCTGCCTAATGTCCGACACGCTTCTACAAAGAGTGCAATTCTTTTTAGAAGCAGCGTCAAGGGGGGAGTCTTCGGGCATCCCCCCTCATCTCATTCACGAATTTAAGGAGATGTGTGGCTCTGCGCTAGAAAGACAATTTAGCCGTGATGATACAGGGCCTAAGATAAGAATGTCAGGTGTAGGCAAGCCCNTGTGCCAACAGAAAATGGGCATGAGAGATGATATCAAAGAAGATGTTGACTACACATTAGTAATGAAGTTTTTGTTTGGAGACATAATTGAAGCTATTGCAGTAACAGTAATGAAAGCTGCAGGTATCAACGTTGAAGATGAACAGAAACCAGTACAGCTAGAGATAGGTGGTACTACTTTAAAGGGAACATATGACATCAAGATTGATGGAAAGATTTATGATATCAAGAGTGCTAGCCCTGGGGCATTCTCTATGAAATTTGCTGCTAACCGTGGCTACAACAATGTGAAAGCGGATGATGTGTTTGGCTACGTGCCGCAGGGCTACCTGTATTCTGAAGCTGCAGGGTGTGAATTTGGTGGGTGGATAGCCATCAACAAGGCCACAGGAGAATGGGCGGTATGCAAGGCCCCCTTGCTACAGCAAGAGGACAGGGCAGAGGCTTTGAAGAAAAGCCATGATAATATAGTTGAAGTGTTAAGTGATAATCCGTTTAAGAAATCTTTTTCAGATACAGAAGAAATTTATAAAGATAGAAAAACAAAAGAAACAAAGAAAACTGGCAACAGATTAATGCATAAGAACTGCGGTTACTGTGGTTACAGAGAACATTGTTGGCCTAAATCAGTGTATAAACCCAAGGCTATCTCAAGAGCAGAAAACAAACCTAGAGTTTGGTATACAAAGTATGTCAAGGAGACGATAGAATGATTTTAGTCACAGAACGCTACACAGATTTTATGGTAGATCAAAACCCTTACGCAAGATTTATTTACTTTGAAACAGAAAAGCAGGACACTGCTACAGACTTTGTTTCTATAAGAGGTAGAAAGAACGCCATACCCATTAGATACAGACACAATATGTCAGATAAAGGTTTGTGGCAGGATGAAGATTATACAAACAAAGCTAGTATGGCAAAGGTAGATTTTTCAAATGCCTTTGAGAATAGCAGGGCCTCAAGAGTTGTTGTGTTTCCAATGATATCATTTAACATCATTATCTCTTTTCTTACACCAAAGTATCAAAAGCTTTTTGAGAATGAGTATGCTAAACTGTTAGCACACAACGACATTAGAGATTACAGGTATAACAATGCGTTTTAGATCAAGATTTGAAGCACAGGTTGCCCTGTCACTTGAGAAGCAAGAAATAGATTTTGAATTTGAACCTCACAAGATTGAATTTCAACCGCCCCCTCGTGTATACATTCCTGATTTTTATATACCTGATCATAACTTTTACATAGAGGTAAAAGGAAGATTACGCCAAGAAGATCGCGTGAAGCACCTTCTCGTTAAAAAACAAAATCCTGAAGTAGAAGTTAAATTTTTGTTTGCCAATTCGCGTAAAAAAATTTACAAAGGATCAAAGACTACCCATGCACAGTGGGCCGAAAAGAATGGTTTTGAATGGGCAGAGCAAGTTCCCCCAAAGGAGTGGACGAAATGAGTGAAGACGGTTTTGTATATAATAAAGAAGAAGAAGACGTTATCCCCGACGATGTAAAGCGAAGAATAGAAGAGGAGTCTTTTGGATTAGTGGAGGGACGATTATACATCGTTCTTGATAGCACGAACAATGAAAGTGTAAACGTTCGTTGCTATGATACTACAAGCAAAGAAGAGATCAGCCCTGCACATGTCATGTGTCACGGTATGGTAGAGATTATGAATAGTGAAAATGATTATGTTCTATCAGTGGGACACGAAATGGTAATGAACTATTTAAATGAGGCAAAACAAGAGAATGAAGAGGTTAATATTACTGCACAGGACTTGGGTAATAATATTATAAAAGTAAACTTTGGTAGTAAACATTAGGGGAGAATCATGATTAGAACTGCACTGTTAAATAAAGCTTCAGAGATTATTAGTGGTGAGCGGAATGAAAAGTACGGTCCTGCAGAAGAAAACTTTAAATATATTGCAGAGTTTTGGTCCATTTATCTTGGTAAGAAAATTGAATTAGTAGACGTTGGTAATATGATGATACTAATGAAAATGGCTAGAGCCATCAATGATAAAAGCCATATGGATAATTACGTGGACACTGCAGGATATGCGGCGTTAACTGCAGAGGTTGCGTCAAATGATCTATAATGATATCACCATCAGCCCTGAAAGAGATGACCTTTTTGATGAGTTAGGCAAGGTAAGACTAAAAGAGTCTTACATGATGGACAATGAGATATCTCCACAAGAAAGGTTTGTATATGTTTCAAAATCTTTTAGCACTAATGAAGAACATGCTCAGAGGCTTTACGAATATTCTTCAAAACACTGGTTATCTTATTCTACTCCTATATTATCATATGGGCGTTCTAGGCGTGGTCTTCCCATTAGTTGTTATCTTAACTATATTCATGATAGTGCAGAGGGGTTAGTTGATAATCTTAGTGAGACTAATTGGCTCAGTATGTTGGGTGGTGGTGTTGGGGTTGGTTTTGGTATTAGGTCTAGTGACGATAAGTCTACAGGCGTTATGCCCCATCTCAAGATGTATGATGCATCGAGTCTTGCCTACAGACAGGGTAGAACTCGTAGGGGTAGTTACGCTGCTTATCTTGATATTAGCCATCCCGATATTCTTTTATTTCTTGAGATGAGAAAGCCTACTGGAGATCAAAACTTCAGATGCCTTAACCTGCATCATGGGATTAACATAACAGATGAGTTTATGCAGTTAATAGAAAACTCCATGACTAACCCTTATGCAGATGATACATGGGAACTAAAAGATCCTCATAGCAACAAAGTTTGTGACATAGTTTCTGCAAAAGAACTATGGCAACGTATTCTTGAAATGCGTATGCAAACAGGTGAGCCTTACATTCATTATATAGACAGATCAAACGATGCTCTACCACCATGGTTAAAACAGCGTGGGCTAAAGGTGCATCAATCTAATCTGTGTTCTGAAATAATATTACCAACTGATGCAGATAGAACAGCAGTTTGTTGCTTATCTTCTGTTAATTTAGAATACTTTGATGAGTGGTCTAAAGATAAAAGTTTTCTTGTAGACATGTTAGAGATGTTAGACAATGTTTTACAAAAGTTTATTAATGAGGCTCCTGATAGTATTAGCCGTGCTAAGTACTCCGCTATACGCGAAAGATCAGTGGGCGTGGGAGCGTTGGGATTTCACGCATACTTACAAAGTAGAAACATTTCATTTGAGTCAGCAGTGGCTAAATCAATAAACATGCGAATGTTTAAACACATACGAACAGAACTTGATCACGCGAACAGAAACTTGGCCTTACTCAGAGGAGAAGCACCTGATGCAGCAGGAACAGGACTACGTTGTAGTCACGTTATGGCAATTGCACCCAATGCTTCAAGTTCAATTATCATGGGAAACACATCACCATCTATCGAACCTTGGAGAGCCAATGCCTATCGCCAAGATACGCTTAGTGGTTCCTTTTTGAATAAGAATAAATTTCTTGATAAGATTATTAAANAGAAATGTAANAAAGACAGTAAGCTAAATTATGATCGNATATGGTCTAGCATCATAGCTAATGATGGTTCTGTGCAGCATCTTAGATGNCTATCACCTGAAGAGAAAGAAGTATTCAAGACTGCAATGGAGATTGACCAAAGATGGGTGATTGAACATGCAGCGGATAGACAGCAATACATAGATCAATCACAATCTTTGAACGTTTTCTTTAGACCAGACGTAGATATAAAGTACCTTCATGCCGTACACTTTATGGCATGGAAAAAGGGCTTAAAGACTATGTACTATTGTAGATCAGAAAAGATTGGTAAAGCCGATAAGGTTAGCCGCAAGATAGAACGTCAGATTATAAACGAATTAGACATGGAGTCTTTAGCCTCTGGTGATGAGTGTCTTGCTTGTGAAGGGTAAAAGCTATGGCTAAATTTATAATTATTATCGTAATGTTCTTTCCAAACTTTGAAGATTATCTAGGTGGTAATACATTTATCGTTAGTCACAAACACGATAAAGAATTAGTGTTTGAAACTCAGGTAGAATGTTTTGAATTTATCACAGAAAATATTAGCGACCTNGTGTTGTTTGGTAAAGAAACTTATAGTCACATAGAGGGTGCAGAGGTAAGTGAGTTTCTCTGTGTGACTAAAGAAGAATCTAAAGAGTTTGAAAAAATANAGAAAGAGGAGGGAGTTGATACGTGATTAANTACATAGGGAGTTGTTGGTCATCTATAATGGACAATAGATACAACCCACTAAGTAATATACCAAGCATGTCAGTTAGACATATGATAATGCAAGTCCTAGCATGGATGTGGTGTATTATATTTAGTATTTATGTTGGATCTTTTGTTGTATTTGGTATATCTGCAATAGCACATATACTANTAATAGCAGGTCTATTTATAACCGCNATAACTTTTAANTTAGCAAAAGATAAACCNGANATATTTACAGGTGGTTTAGGAAGAGCAAAAGGGGGAGAGCATGAGTAACTTAAAACTACAAAATGAAAGAGATTATTTTAAACCGTTTCATTATCCATGGGCGTATGACGCATGGTTAAAGCATGAACAAAGCCATTGGTTACACACAGAAGTTCCAATGCTTGAAGACGTTAAAGATTGGAAGAACAAACTAACCACAGAAGAAAAATATTTTCTCACTAACATATTTAGATTTTTTACACAGTCTGATCTTGATGTATCCGGTGGATATGTAAACAATTATCTGCCACACTTTCCACAACCTGAAGTCCGTATGATGTTGTCAGGTTTTGCTTCTCGTGAAGCTTTACATGTAGCTGCATATTCTCATCTCATTGAGTCTCTTGGTATGCCTGAAAGCACGTACAATGAGTTNAANGAGTATGAAGCTATGCGAGATAAGCATGAGTTTTTTAAGGCAAATGTAACATCAGGTAAGCTACCAATACCTCTACAGATTGCAGCTATCTCTGCTTTTACTGAGGGCTTGGCATTGTTNAGNAGTTTTATTATGTTGCTTAATTTTCCTAGACATGGTAANATGAANGGNATGGGACAAATAGTTACATGGTCTATCGTAGATGAAACACAACATGCAGAGGGCATGATTAAACTGTTTAGAACTTATGTAGAAGAAAATATAGAGATATGGAATGATAAAACCAAATCAGAAATATATAGCACTGCAGAAAAGATGGTTGATCTTGAAGACAAATTTGTTGATCTGGCGTTTAANATGGGTGCAGTGGAAGGANTATCATCTGATGAAGTTAAGAACTACATTCGATATATAGCAGATCGTAGGCTAATATCTATGGGCATGAAAGGAATATACAAAGTAAAGACTAATCCTTTGCCGTGGGTAGAGACTATGATCAATGCTCCTACTCATACAAACTTCTTTGAGAACAGAGCTACGGATTATGCAAAGGGTGCGCTAAATGGAGATTGGTCAGATGTTTGGGCGAACTAGAGAACACTTGCAAGAAGTAGAGATGTCCTATTGGCAACATTTTTATTTTGCAATTAGCCTAATTCCCTATCTATTATTTGCAATGGCATTTGCGATCATACACGCTATAGTGCCAGGGCTATTTCCATCAACCACGAGTGCAATTATAAAAGAGATGGATTTTAAATTGAGACAGANTGATGATTCAGAGCTTTGAGATTAGCCCTAGGATGCTCTCTGAGGCCCAAGAAAAGGCNAAGGAGATGGGAGCCTTACGTGGCTCTATATTGCAAGGAAAGGGCAACCTCTCAGGCTTTGTAGGCGAGATAGCGGTGCGAGATATTCTCACTGCTACTCAAAGTAACACGTACAATTATGATCTAACTCTTGATGATGGGTCTACCGTAGACGTTAAAACGCAAGCAGTGAACTCTACACCAAGAGAGCACTACGAGTGTAATCTCAATGAACATAGCACAAAGCAAGAGTGCGACTATTATGCATTTGCTCGTGTTCTATCAGATCTATCCAANGGCTGGTATCTTGGTAAGATAAAGAAAAAAGAGTTTATGCAAAGAGCAAAGCTAAACCATGCAGGGTCTTTGTCTGCATCTGGTAATTTTGTATTTAAATTAAATACATACACGATCAAAATCAAAGACATTGAGAATAGTTAAGGTAAAAGATGAGTGACACAAATGCAATTTTATTTAAGCTATCTGTTCATTTAAATAGAGATGGAGAGATTGTTCTTGAGGCTAGTAAGCCACCTGATCCAAAGCTNGTAGAAGAAGCTTTTGANGTATGGAACCCTGACTATTCTGAGACAAAAAAAATAGTCTCTCTAGTTGAATACCTAGGAGACTATCAAAATAATTTTATGAGAGGTGTAGAGAAGTTTATTTAATACTGTTTCTAGCTACACCTCTCCACTTTTCCGCTGTACGCATACCGCCAAGTCCAAGCAAAGCAAGAACTAAACTAGTAAGCTCACCTGTTTCAAGCATGGGCAGAGTAACTGTAGGATACCACGTAATAATAATCCATGAAGATATGGGGGCTAATATAAACTGCCACCCAAGAGCAAAAGCACATATCCACATGATAGCAGGTCTAGCTCCGGCTACAAAGATAGAAGGGTGTTTGGCTTGCTCTATATTAGCTTGAGCCTGGGCTAAGTTTACTTTTGCTAAGTTTTCCTCTAGGCTAGCCCGTATTTCTCTTTCTGCCTGTGCCTTTTTCTCTTTATCTTCAGGCAGGAATCTACCAACTACATCCGTGACAACAGGTAGTATTGATGGTAACAAGGCTTGTATCATTTCTTTTTACTCACAAAGGCTGCAGCACCAAAGTATGCAGACACACATCCTGCCATACCGATATAAAAGAGTGAAAACAAATCACCAAGGGCTTTTATTCTAGTATCAGGAAAGAAAGGCAAGAATACCAGGGCTGTAAAGACTAACATTGCTATCATTGCAGTCCATGCCATTCTTCTTTGTGCATCCATCTTCTCATGCTGTTCTACAGCTTTTGCTATCTCAAGTTCTCTATCGGATACACATCCATCGTTATCTAAATCTAAAGGATTGTATTTACTGTCTTGTTGTAGTTTCTTTTGTTCCACAGTCAAACTCTATTGTATGTATCGGCCCTTCAATATTCTTTCTCCAATATTTAACAAAATGATTCATTCTTGGATACACGGGCGCAAAGTCAAGAAACTGCCAGATAAACTCCTGTAGCACATGAGGATGATCTGGCATATGATAAGTGATGCGTAACATCACAGGTTCATAGGGTATTAAGTTCACTTATTAATCGCTTTGTAAACGTTAGC
>FUFK010048431.1_pt1 | contig 13043 bp, 13 predicted proteins | sample 1021851 | NCBI WGS metagenome assembly FUFK01 (sample SAMEA51879418, study PRJEB19060) | metagenome | reverse complement strand
CGCGGTGATGACCATCGCACGAAGCATTTCCTTTTGAGTGATAATCCCGCTTTGTAAGGCACGCATGGGTCCTATCCGGTCTTCATTATCGGTTCCTTTGACCCCGTCACCGTAGTCATTAGCAAAGTTTGACAGGATCTGTAATCCAAGAGTAGTTCCTAATGCGAGACTAAAAATTGCGAGGTTGAACTGTCCCTGTTGTGCAGCGATACTACTTCCTACAATTATCCCTGAAATGGATAATGGTAGTGTTCTCAGTCTTGCCGCACCAANCCAGGTTGAAAATTTGCTCATTTAGTTCATGATTTTTACAAGTAGTTCTTTAAGAAGATCTCCCTGTGAAANATTTGCAGCGCCTACCCCTTTACTTTTCACATCAGTTTCATGCAGATCACTAATAACCTTGCTTACTTTTTTCATGGGAAAATTTCTCGCTGCTGTGATATAATCACCCACGAAGTAAGGACTTATTTTTAATTGCTTTGAAACCGCTCCCTTGGATTTGTCATTAAGACCATGGTATTGCAGGATCTGGGAAAAATAGGAAAATAGCAGGCTTATGGTCACTACCAGTGGATTGTCTTTCGGATTCTGAGCAAAATAATTNATTATTCNATGCGCCTTTANANTATCTCTTTCTCCAATCGCCTTACGCANTTCGAAATTATTGAAATCTTTGCTAATCCCGATATTCTCTTCAATGATCTCCGGACTAATAAGTGTTTCCTTTTTGCAAATAAGCTGAAGCTTTTGAAGTTCATTATCGATCTTCCCGAGATCTGTTCCCAGAAATTCAACCAGCATTTGAGAAGCTTTTGGAGAAATTGAATATCCCCGACTTTTCATCGTTTTCATGATCCAGTCTCCCACCTGGTTCTCGTAAAGTCGTTTACTTTCGAAAATAAGACCGGTTTTCGCAATGGTTTTATGCAGCTTCCGTCGCTTATCGATCTTTTTATATTTATAACACATCACCAGTACCGTGGTAGGCTGAGGGTTTTCAGCGTAATCTGCCAGTTTCTCTATAGTTCTGGAAAGATCCTGAGCTTCTTTTACGATGATTACCTGCCTTTCAGCCATCATTGGATACCGCTTGGCATTGCTCACGATCTCCTCGATATTCGTATCTCTTCCGTAGAGAGTCATTTGATTAAAGCCCTTTTCTTCTTCGGAAAGAAGGTTGTCTGCGATATAATTCGAAATTCCGTCGATATAAAAGGTTTCCTCACCCATCAGGAAATAGATAGGTTTGATATCACCTTTTTTAATATCGTTTACTATTTTTCTGGCTTCGTCCATAGAGGAGTTTAGGGCGATTTTGAATTGATGGAAAACTGAAGGCGATATTTTATCACTGAATAATCTTCATTACTTTTGAAAAATGCAGAAGCTGAATTTTCCATCATACTCATTTCGGTTCAAAAATAATCAAAATAAAGTAGCTGTTTTTGACGATCTACGGAAAAAGTTTATCATCCTTACGCCTGAAGAATGGGTACGCCAGCATACCGTGAAGTTTCTGGAAAAAGAAAAAAATTACCCGATAAGCCTCATAAATGTTGAAAAGCAGTTAAAGATCGCCGGTCTCACCAAAAGATATGACGTGGTCGTGTTCGATCCGCAAGGAAACATACATATAATCGTGGAGTGTAAAGCTCCGAAGATAAAGATCACCCAGGACACCTTCGACCAGATCGCCAGGTATAACCTGAGCTTAAAAGCGAATTATTTGATGGTAACTAATGGGATTGAGCATTACTTTTGCCAGATGGATTATGAAAAGGAAACTTATATATTTCTAACCGAATTACCGGAATANNAACGAGCATGAATATAGCTGTAGTTATCCTGAACTGGAATGGGAAAGATCTTTTAAAAAAATTCCTGCCTTCGGTTATTACAAATTCTNAAGANGCGCAAGATATATGTAGCTGATAATAATTCCACAGATGAATCGGTAGAGGTTTTAAAGAACAACTTCCCAGAGGTACGTATTATTCAGAATACGTCGAATAATGGTTATGCAGGTGGATACAACGAGGCTTTAAAGGCGGTTTCCGAAGAAATTATCATTCTGTTGAATAGTGATATAGAGGTTACCAGCAACTGGCTAGTTCCAATACTGGAAATCTTTCAAAAAGAAGCAGAGGTGGCGGCAATTCAGCCAAAGATCCTGGATTACAANAAAAAGGACCATTTTGAGTATGCCGGTGCAGCCGGTGGTTATCTTGATCAATTTGGTTATCCTTTCTGCAGGGGAAGGATCTTTCAGAAAATGGAGGAAGATAAAGGACAGTATAATGATAACCATGAAATCTTCTGGGCTTCAGGCGCCTGTTTTGCGATTAGAAATTCAGTTTACCAGGAAGCTGGCGGACTCGACGAAGACTTNTTCGCTCACCAGGAAGAAATAGATCTCTGCTGGAGAATTCAGAATATGGGATATCGCATAAAATATGTAGCAAATTCTGTCGTTTACCACGTAGGTGGAGCGACCTTATCAAGTATGGATCCCAAAAAAACCTATTATAATTTTAGAAATGGTCTTTTTCTACTGCTGAAAAACCTTAGATCNACAGATTTACTNCCAATATTATTTGGAAGAATGATCCTTGACGGAGTTGCTGCTCTGAAGTTTTTAACCGAAGGAAAAGTGAACCATTTTACNGCAATTTTAAAAGCTCATGGAAGCTTCTACTCTTCATTTAACAAGATTAGAAAAAAGCGTCCTGATCAATTTAAAATTGACCGATATTATGAATTGCGTTCTATTGTGTATCAACATTTTATCCTTAAAAAGGATCGCTATAGTGAACTCTAAAAATAATATAGAAAGGAAATGTTAAAATAGCTTTCCACCTTGCTATTTTTTTGATATTTTTGGCCTCTAAACAATTTAAAATTTAAGAAACTAGTTATGAAAAAAATCATGCTAATGTCGGCTACTGCGGCCCTTTTGCTATCTTCATGTGTTTCACAGAAAAAATACAATGAACTTGAAACAAAACAACGTGAAACTCAGGATCAATTAAANACGGCTACCGTGAAATTGAACTCCTGTCTTGATGAAAAAGAGCGTCTAAATAGCCAGGTTGCAACTTTAAATAATACGAATGCTGCGTTATTGAACAACGTAGGGAACTTGGCAACTCTTTCTAAGAAAGAAGCTGAGAACATGGAACGTTCTTTGGAAAGTATCAAAGAGAAGGACCTTGCAATTCGTTCTATGCAAGATGCAATGAACAAGAAAGATTCTGTAACTCTTGCTCTTGTAACCAGTCTTAAAGGAGCTCTTGGTAACCTTAATGATGAGGATATCGAGATCAATGTTGAGAAAGGTGTTGTTTATGTATCTATTTCAGACAAATTACTTTTCGATAGCGGTCGTTACAACGTAACATCTCGTGCGAAAGAAGTTCTTGGTAAAGTAGCTACTGTTGTAAANAACAAGCCAAATATCGAATTTATGGTTGAAGGTCATACAGATGACAAAGCNATNAGCACTTCTATGTTCGAAGATAACTGGGATCTAAGTGTGAAACGTGCAACTTCTGTAGTACGTGTTCTTCAGGACGAGTTTGGTGTTGAGCCAGCGCGTATGACTGCTGCAGGTAGATCTTACTATGTACCACTTGCNAGCAATGAAACTGCTGAAGGTCGTGCTAAGAACCGTAGAACAAGAATTGTTGTTCTTCCTAAACTTGATCAATTCTACAGTATGATCGAAGATGGAATGGAGAAAGCTAGTTCTCAGTCTAACTAATTAGAATCCTTTTCTATATATCAAAGCCTCTGCAATGCAGAGGCTTTTTTATTTGGTANCTTTAACTTCTGATCTTCAATATTTTATATTATTTTAGTAGTATTCCCTACTCTCTAAATCACTAATTATGAAAGCACTCAAAATTAGTAGCGGAATACTTTTTTTAGGTCTCTACCTGTTCCAGGTATCCTGCTCTTCTGAAACTATTAAAACTCAGACCGAATCAACAGATTNCATTTCCACTTCNGCTGATTTTGAAATTAGGGAAATTGATTTCAACTCTTATAATATGNTTACTGAGGTTGAACATNTTCCAGTNAAAAATAGCNCCTGCGAAATCACTTCGTTTCAAAATCTACTTCAGAAGAATTTCGAGANNNTAATTCAAGATCNANATTTTGATGTTGAGATNGTCTTCTATTTAAGAGACCTNCATANNAAATANGTTACTCATTATATAGGTCCGAATTATTATGGCAGCGACGGGCAATACGATCGTCTAGCAAATAAACGAATGCGAGAGCTTCAGAAGTTCTGGCAGCTCGACCGGCAGATCTATTTAAATGGACAGCATACCGCAACCCTGGAAGATCCAAAGCAATTGGCAGATATGATCGAAAGTTTTGATCGCAGTGTTCGCAATGCTTCAGAAGCCAGGATTAAAGCTTCACAAATTATTGAAGCTAATCAGAATAGTTGCCAGATCCCAGAGAATAGCTTCTTCGCCCTCGAGGCATTTACAAGATCAAATGGTCTCCTGGTGATAAGTGATGGTATTCTAGAGATACTGGAAGAATCCGGAATCCCAGAAGAAATAGTCTTCAGCGGACTCCTCGCCCACGAATGGTGGCACCAGGCCCAATTCGAGTACGACCTGCAATGGGAGAATGACTATAAAGATAATCCCGAGCTTTTAAGAGAATTAGAGGCTGATTTTGCAGCAGCCTATTTCCTGGGGCATAAAAGAGGTGCAACTTATAACTGGAAGCGACTCGCATCATTTTTCGACATGAGCTATAATTCTGGAGATTGTTTTGCTGAAAGTCCAGGTCATCATGGAACACCTGCCCAAAGACTAAAAGCTGCCCGAAGTGGTTTTGAGCTGGCGTTCTCTGAGAAAAAGAAAGGAAAACCAGGAAAGCCATCAGAAATACATAAGGCGTTTTTGAAATCCATGTAATAAAAAAGCCCTCTAGCGAGGGCTTCATACATTTTGTTGATTGTAGATTACTTCTTAAGAAAATCTACGAGTAACTTATTGAATTCTGCAGTGTGAGTTAAAATAAGCCCGTGTGGAGCGTCCATCACCTCGTGGTATTCGCTATTTGATATCATTTCAGCACTCTTTTTCCCGGATATTTCGATAGGTACGACTTGATCTGCGGTACCATGAACCACCAGCGTAGGAATATCGAATTTCTTCAGATCTTCTCTAAAATCTGTTTTTCCGAAAGANTCTACACATTCCAGCGTGGCATTTGGTCCAGCCTGACATCCTATAGACCANTAGTAGTGCGCCATATCCTCACTAATTCGATCTGAATTGTCTTCAAAGTTCAGGAATTGATCGCCAAATTCTGATAAGAATCCGGGACGATCTTTTCTAAGATTCTTCTTAAAACCTTCAAATGTCTCTGCATCCAAACCATCTGGATTATCATCAGTCTTCAGCATAAATGGTGGTACCGCTGAAATTAAGGCAGCTTTACTTAATTTTGAAGTTCCGTAGTTCGCGATATAGCGGGCTACTTCTCCTCCACCCATGGAAAAACCAACAATCGTAGCATCTGTTAGGCCTAATTTAGTAATTAGATCATTCAGATCCTTTGCCAGTGAATCATAATCATAACCAGTCCAGGGTTTATCACTTGCCCCAAAACCTCTGCGATCGTAGGCAATACATCTAAATCCTGCCTCTACAATAGACTCTATCTGGTATTCCCACATTCTATGACTTAAAGGCCAACCGTGAATTAAAATTACCGGTTTACCATCACCATAGTCTTCATAAAATAAATTTATAGGTTGTCCTTTAACTTGAGTTGTAGTTTCTAATATACTCATAACTTATTTTTTCTTTTAAGTTACTATCTCATAGCGTATTTAAAAAACCTTGATCCTGCTTTAATAGAGAATTAACTAGAAAGCACAGAAAATCCTAAAATTTTACATGATCTCGAGCGAACCTTTTCCTTCCCGGATTACTTCCGGCTCTGGCGTTGTAAGATCGATTACGGTAGAAGCAACATTGTCTCCATAACCACCATCGATTACCAGATCCACCAGGTTATCCCATTTCTCCCGAATCAATTCTGGATCTGTACTGTATTCCAGCACCTCATCTTCATCTCTAATTGAAGTCGAGATTATTGGGTTTCCAAGAGCTTTGACAATCGCCTGGCAAATGGAATTGTCCGGAACCCTGATCCCGACTGTTTTTTTCTTTTTGAAAACACTCGGAAGGTTGTTTCCACCAGGCANNATAAANGTGTANGGTCCNGGTANACATCTTTTGAGAATCTTGAANGTAGTNGTNTCNATTTGTTTTACATANTCAGAAAGATTGCTAAGATCTTCNCAAACAAAGGAAAAATTAGCTTTTTCCAGNTTNACGTTCTTGATCCTGGCAATCTTTTCTANTGCACTATTATTGGTAATATCNCATCCNAACCCATANATAGTATCNGTNGGNTAAATGATAAGACCTCCTTTTTTGAGGACTTCTACGACCTTATTTATATGTTTTGGTGCGGGATTTTCATCGTAAATTCTTAGAAGTTCAGCCATATTAGTATGTTTTTGATCTTCTTAAAATTAAGATAATCCGCGCAAATGGAATGTTTTAGTCCGCCTTTTTAACTTCGCTTTCAAGTTTAAGGACATTACTGCCATCTTCCTGTTCGATATACAATGCTTTGTTTCCCTCTTCTCCGTCACGGGTCACTTCATTACCATCGATCGTTCGGGTCACTTTCTTGGTAAATGTACTTTGCACTTTTCCTTCCGCAGTTCCATTTCCCCATTCCCATTTTACTTTACTTCCTTCTTTAATCATAACTTTTTTTCTCAAGATANATGATNGATCAATCTTCTGAAGAAATTTAAATAAATCGCTAACAGTGTTTTAAAAGAAGATTAACNTATTCNNGGANAGGCATAAAAAAAGAGACCTNAAAGCAGGTCTCTATAAAAACGTTGTTTTTTATTTGGTTTTTGGAGTTGTAAAAATGTAGGGATTAATACGACTCTGAGCTAATATATGTATTTTCTACAGTAATCCTAGAAATTTTTAAGAAAGAATTTTCAGCTTGGCAAAACGTAAGAGCAAATTCTTGATTCCGCCCTGTTCAAAATCGATCTCTGCTTTTCGATCCTGGCCAACACCTTCAAGCTTAAGAACTTTACCTTTTCCAAAACGCATATGTTCCACTTCATCCCCTGCGGAAAGATTCAAAGTGTTCATCGCTTTCTCCGGTTCTTTCGCAGCTGGCCTTAATTTTCTAAGTTTACGCAGCTGTTCTTCTGAAGGTTTATGAGCTGGAGGTGGAGTTCCTGTTCTTGGTTTGGATTGTCGTAATTTGCTCTTATCCACATCGTCCCCAAAGATATCTGTATCTATTAAAGGCTTGTACTTATAATCGTCCTGTGGCACCAGAGTTTCAAGATATTGCTCATCGATTTCTTCAATAAATCTACTAGGCTCGGCATCTACAAGTTTACCCCAGCGATACCTGGAAAGTGTGTAGGTAAGATATGCCTGCTTCTCGGCCCTGGTTATAGCTACATAGAACAATCGGCGCTCTTCTTCAAGTTCGCTTCTGGTATTCATACTCATCCCGGATGGAAAAAGATCTTCTTCCATTCCTACAATATATACGTATGGAAATTCCAGACCTTTGGCCAGGTGAATGGTCATTAAAGCAACACGATCATCATCACCGGTATCATTATCCAGATCTGTGGCAAGTGCCACATCTTCAAGAAATTCAGACAAAGAACCAGTGGCGTCTGCGATTTCCCGCTGACCTTCCACGAAATCCCTGATACCATTGAGCAATTCCTCAATATTTTCAATTCTGGCAATTCCTTCAGGAGTACCATCTTTTTTAAGTTCCTGAACCAGCCCGGTCTTTTTGGTCACCATTTCAGCGATCTGAAAGGCGTCCATAGTTTCGTTGGAAATAGCAAAACTCTGGATCATATTTACAAAATTCTCCAGTTTGGTCTGCGTTCCTCGGTTGATCTTAAGATCAAGTTTATCCAGATTCTGAATTACTTCAAAGATAGACCTGTTATGCTGATTGGCGGTTACAGAAAGCCTGTCCATCGTAGTCTGTCCAATCCCTCGCGCCGGATAGTTAATCACTCTTTTCAGAGCTTCTTCATCCTTATTATTCAGTATAAGTCTTAGATAAGAAAGAACATCCTTGATCTCTTTTCGCTGGTAGAATGAAAGTCCGCCATAAATTCTATAAGGAATATCCCTCTTCCGCAGTGCATCTTCCATCGCCCTACTCTGAGCATTCGTTCTGTAAAGGATGGCAAAATCACCATTATTAAGCTGTTGTTGCATTTTGTTCTCAAAGATAGAACTGGCAACATAACGCCCCTCTTCCCCATCTGTAAGCAACCTGTTCACTACGATCTTTGGACCATCATCATTCGCCGTCCATACGATCTTATCCAGCTTGGTCTTATTCTTNTCAATAATCGAGTTGGCAGCATGTACAATGTTTCGGGTAGACCTGTAATTCTGCTCCAGCCTGTACATCTGCACGTTGTCGTAATCCTTCTGGAAATTCAGAATATTATTAATATTAGCACCCCTAAATGCATAGATACTCTGCGCATCATCACCTACCACACATATATTCTGAAATTTATCTGAAAGTGCTCTTACGATCAAATACTGAGAATGATTGGTATCCTGGTACTCATCCACCAGGATATATTTAAATCTACTCTGGTATTTATGCAGTACATCCGGAAACCTGTTCAGTAATTCATTAGTTTTTAGAAGCAGATCATCAAAGTCCATCGCGCCCGCCTTGAAACAACGATCTACATATTGCTGGTAGATCTCACCCAATCTTGGCTTTTTGGACATGGCATCGGCTTCCTGTAATTCCTGATTCTGGAAATAGGCCTTTACCGTAATAAGACTGTTCTTATAAGAAGAAATTCGGTTATAGACCTGCTTGTATTTGTACACATCTTTGTCCAGACGCATATCCTTTATGATCGCCCTGATCACCGAATGAGAATCCTGAGTATCGTAAATGGTGAAATTCGAAGGGTATCCAAGTTTATCTGCCTCGAACCTCAGCATTTTAGCAAAAACAGAGTGAAAAGTTCCCATCCAGAGATTCTTCGCTTCGCTACTTCCTACGATCTTGGCGATACGCTGCTTCATCTCTCGTGCTGCCTTATTGGTAAAGGTTAGCGAAAGAATATTGAACGCATCTACGCCCTGATTCATCAAGTAAGCGATTCTGTAGGTTAACACCCTGGTCTTACCAGATCCTGCACCTGCAATAACGATCAATGGTCCGTCTTTCTGCAGCACCGGGGCCCTTTGTGCATCATTTAATTCAGCTAAGTAAGCTTCCAAATCTTCTCCATTTTATTAATGCTGAAAGGTAAATAAAATGCTCAAAAAACTAAACCCGTAGCGAACCGAATTTTAAACATTAAGGAAGTCTTCTGAAGCATTGCACGATATTTTAATATCTTTAAAAATTCAACATTATTCCATCTTACTTCCATGAAGAAATTGATCTTGCTATTTGCGATTTTTTGGATAAATCTATCTTTTGCTCAACAATTTGAAGCTGGAAATGTTATTCCTGAATATGGCAAAACCATTACTGTTCCTCATGCCGAATTTAAAGTAGACACCAATCTGGTATACAAAGTGGTATTTGATATCGACAGGAATTTTGATCCTGCAGAAGTCAATAAACTGGTAGAAACAGCTGCTCGATTTTTGAACATGCATGAAAAAGCTGGAGNAGATCCTGAAAANATGCANCTNGCNCTGGTCTTTCATGGTTCAGCTACNAAAGATGTTCTCAATGATGCTTCTTATTCCCAGGCCTATCCTGAAACTGAAAAAAATCCCAATACCNCNCTATTTANNGCANTGGCNAANGCTGGTGTCGAACTTATTGTTTGCGGGCAGAGCGCAGNACATCATAATGTAGATCCTGAAAATATCCATAAANACATAAAGTTTGCTCTTTCAGCAATGACGGCACTTGTACAGCTTCAGGCAGATGATTATCAATTGATCAAATTCTAACCTTTCATATATGAAATATATATTTACTCTAAGCATTCTTCTGGCAACACTTGGACTTCAGGCGCAGCAGAATATTCCAGAAGCTGATTATCAGAATATAGAAGATCAGGTNATCGAGTGGCGAAGAGATCTTCACGAAAATCCGGAATTATCCAATCGTGAATTCGAAACTGCTAAAAAGATAGCAGCACACCTGGAGTCACTTGGTATCNAAACTACTACTGGAATCGCAAAAACCGGAGTTGTGGGAATTTTAAAAGGTGACAAGCCTGGTAAAACCCTGGCTCTTAGAGCAGATATCGACGCCCTACCCGTTACAGAAAAAAATGAGCTGGAATTTAAATCTACCAAGACCACAGAATTCTTAGGTGCTCAAACCGGAGTGATGCATGCTTGCGGGCATGATACTCACACCGCAATTCTTATGGGTGTTGCTGAAATTCTTGCAAAGCATAAAGACAAGATCAATGGAACTGTAAAATTTATTTTTCAACCCGCTGAAGAGGGGCCACCACCAGGGGAAGAAGGTGGAGCTGCGCTAATGATCAAAGAGGGTGTTCTTGAAAATCCTGATGTAGATGTCATTTTTGGATTGCATATTAACGCTGCTACTCCAGTGGGAACTATCAAGTATAAACCTGAAGGCACCATGGCAGCAGTGGAAAGATTTGTAATCAATGTTCAGGGTAAGCAGGCTCATGGATCAGCTCCATGGAGTGGTGTGGATCCAATACTTATTTCTGCAAAGATCATCGATGGCCTGCAAACGATCATCAGTAGAAATGCAGATTTAACTGAGTCGGCTTCTGTGATTACGGTTGGAAAGATCACCAGCGGAGTGCGATTTAATATCATTCCTGAAACTGCAGAACTTATTGGTACCGTTAGAACATTAGATCCCGAAAACAAANAAGTGATCTTATCCAGAATGCGNGAACTNGTNCCNGCAATTGCNAAGGCATACGGNGGNTCTGCCACNATCGATATTCAGAATAATACAGCGATCACTTTTAATGATGTAGCTCTGACTCAACAAATGCTTCCCACTCTTGAAAATGTTGCAGGAAAAGGAAATGTAAACTTAATGAAGGCAACNACNGGTGGNGAAGATTTTTCCTTTTTCCAGGAGAAAGTNNCAGGNTTTTATTTCTTTTTAGGTGGAATGCCTCAAAATGCTGAACCTACAAGACACCATACTCCCGAATTTTATATTGATGAAAGCGGACTTTTACTTGGTGTAAAAACAATGACTCAATTAACTCTTGATTTTTTAAACAATTCCTAATGGATCAAATTTTAAGTTTTTTATCATCTATCCCATGGTGGGGATGGATACTACTCATATTAGTAATCATCGCAATTAATGATGTTCTCTTTAATCGGAAACATACTATTAAGCACAATTTCCCAGTGGTTGGGCATCTACGCTACTTCCTGGAAAGCATTGGACCTGAAATTAGGCAATATCTTGTAGCGAACAACAGGGAAGAATTACCTTTCAACAGGCGTGAAAGAAGCTGGATATATGCTTCAGCAAAAAATGAAAATAATTATGAGGGCTTCGGTACAGACCAGGACATCTATTCTTCACACTATATCTTTGTCAAAAATTCAATTCTTCCTTATAAATTACCTGCTGAGCATCCAAACCAGAAAAACTCCGGATTGATCCCCTGCGCAAAGGCAATGGGAACCTACAATAATCGGAAACGACCATTTAGACCGGCTTCAATTATTAATGTATCGGCAATGAGTTATGGTTCACTTTCAGCTAAAGCTATAGAATCTCTGAATGAAGGCTGTAAACTTTCAGGAGCTTATCACAATACTGGTGAAGGCGGATTATCTCCTTATCACAAAAAAGGAGCAGATGTTATTTTCCAGATAGGAACCGGATACTTTGGAACCAGAGACGAACAAGGTAATTTTGACATGTCCAAGCTAGTCAGGCTGGTACAGGAAAACCCACAAGTTAGAGCGATAGAACTTAAACTATCCCAGGGAGCTAAACCTGGTAAAGGAGGTGTTCTTCCAGCTAAAAAGATCTCACAGGAGATTTCAGAAATTCGTGGAGTTCCAATGGGGAAGGATGTTCTTTCTCCGGCTTACCATTCAGCTTTCGGCAACCTTGAGGATATGATTACGTTTCTCGAGGAAATTGCAGCAGCTACAGGTCTTCCGGTAGGAATCAAAGCTGCAATTGGAAATCTTGATGACTGGCATACACTTGCCGGCATCATGAAATCTAAAAATCACGGACCCGATTTTATTACGATAGACGGTGGTGAAGGTGGTACCGGTGCTGCGCCACCAAGTTTCGCTGATCATGTTTCGGTACCGTGGATCTACGGTTTTAGCGATGTCTACAAGATCTTCCAGGAAAATGAACTCACCGATAGGATCGTTTTTGTAGCGGCAGGTAAACTTGGATTTCCTGCAAAAGCTGCGATGGCATTTGCTTTAGGCGCAGATTGTATCAACGTTGGCCGGGAAGCGATGATGAGTATTGGTTGTATACAGGCTCAAAGCTGCCACACCAACACCTGCCCTACCGGAATTGCAACTCAGAATAAATGGCTGCAAAGAGGTATTGATATTGCAGATAAATCCATGCGTACCAATTTCTACTTTGTAAAATTCAGAAAAGAGCTGCTTCAAATTACGCATGCCTGTGGTCACGAACATCCTGCGCAGTTCACCACCAATGATATCGAGATCAACTTAAGTGATAAGAATCTTTCAAATACATTAGAATCTACTTTTGGATATACCAAGGATGAAGTAAATTTCCAGTCTGTAACAGATTTGGTGACCTGTCCACACTTAGGNGGTAACCTTGATCTAAAATCACTACAAATAACTGAAGACGCTATACATTAATACTTATGNACGAATTTGATGTTTTTCAATTGATCTATGGAATTCTCCCCGCAGCGATCGTGGGTTTGATAAGTTTTTACTTTTTTCACACCTATTCCA
>FUFK010718218.1_pt1 | contig 13046 bp, 11 predicted proteins | sample 1021851 | NCBI WGS metagenome assembly FUFK01 (sample SAMEA51879418, study PRJEB19060) | metagenome | reverse complement strand
ATCACAGGAGCAGTACCCGCGGAGGTGGGCGCTATCTCGCCACCACTGAACACCTTGCTGACGCGCGCGGCATCGCGCTCCTGCCGGGCCCGCTCGCGCGCGGACTGGGCTGCACTCGGCGCCGTACCGGCGGGCGGTGGCGGGGCTGCGCGGATGGGCGGCGGATCGACATCTATCCCGCGTTGCTGCGCGGACAGGATCGGCCTGCCGAGATCGCCCGGGAGGGGAGGCCCGAGCTTGGGCACCTGCGCATAGTCCTTGGGTGCTCCTGCCAGGCTCTCGTTCGTCGCGCGATTGTCGGTCTCGTAGAGCTCGGTGGGGCTCTTCGGGGCCTGGGGCTGCAGCGCATAGATCAGTGCGGCACCGATCCCCGCGGCGCCAATCAAGCCGACCGTGGCAAGCGCCTTGCGCGAGAGGCGCATGACCCGAGGAGGTTCGCCGCGCAGCCGAAGGTCGACGGGCCCGACGGGAGCGGATTCCGGGGAGGCGGTCATTTTATTGCCCCCCGGGCAGTAGGGTATCGCGCAGCACCCGGATCCGCTTCTCGGATTTCTTGGAGCCCAGGCGCAACTCGGCTCCCGCGAACAGCCTGTCGATCACGATATAGCGTCCGCGCACACGATAGTTTGTGAGCTCACCCTCACCCTTCGCGCCGGTGATAAACACCGGGGGCATGTCGCTCTGGGCGATGCTCGGCGGAAACTCGATGAAGACCTGGCGGCCATCGTCGAACGCCCGAATGGGGCGCCAAGGGGCGCGATCGCCCTCGATACTGTAGCGGAAATTGAGGGCGTCGATGTCGATGCCGGGGACCGTGGACGCCATGATTGCCGCCTCGCGATTACGAGCGGAAAGCGCAATCAGCGCGTCTTGCGGATAGGTCCAGGATACCGAGGCCATGTAAGTTTCGGGTGTCGAGCGGAGTTCGAGGTGGTAGGTCCGCCGATCGGTGTTGATGACGAGATTGGTCGAGAGACCCGGGCGCGTCGGTTTGACGAGGATATGCACGCGCTGCGCCGACCCCGATCCGCTCACCGTGTCGGCGATGATCCATCGAACCGTGTCACCAGCGGCAACGGGGCCGGGTCCAACCAGCTGCTCGCCTTCCTGGAGCGCGATATCGGTGACCTGCCCCGGCGAGGCGTAGAGCTGATACAGCGCACCTTCAGCCCAGGGATATTGTTGGATGGCGTTTAGGAAGCCATCGCGGGCAGGCTGAATGCGCGCCGCAGCATTGGCAATGCCGATCCGCGCCTTTGGGTCGCCGGAGTCGGCAGCTGCGACCGAAGAGACAAGCTTGAGTTGGCCGGGCAATGGCAACGGCTCCGGGATCCGGACGATCTCGATCGCCTTGGGCTGCTCGGGCTCGGGCACCGCAGCGGGCGCGGCATCGAAGTTCTGCGGCCGGGACTGCGAGGCCCCGCACGCAGCGATCGGCAATACGGCGAGCGCAAGAACCGGCGGCAGAAGCGTCTGGCGGACTGGGGTCATTGCGCAAGCTCCTTCGACCAGTTGAGCGCGTTGACGAACACGCCGAGGGGGTTCTTGCGCAGCGCGTCGGGCGTGCGCGGCGTCTGGATCACAATGCTCACGATCGCAGACCAGCGTTGGGTCGCGGCAAGGCTGCCATCCTGGTAGCGCCGCTCGGTCCAGGCGATGCGGAAGCTGGTGTCCGAGGCCCGGATCACGCTCGAGACATCGACCGCGACCTGCAACTTGCCGACCTGCGAGAAGGGGTCGTTGCCGCGTGCATAGTCGTTGAGGGCGAGCGCACCCTTGGCAGTGGTGAAGTCATAAGCTCTGAGCCAGTTCTGGCGCAGCACCACCGGATCGGCGGGGATCGAGCGGACATTCTCGATGAAGTGAGCGAGGTGAAACGCGATCTGCGGGTCTGACGGTTGATAATTCGCGTCAGCGGGCGCGACGGCCTGCGCTTCGCCAAACTTGTCGACCTGGACGACCCATGGGGTGATCGAGCCGCGTGCCGATTGCCAGATCAGCCCGCCAGCCAGGAGCGCGGAGATTCCGATCGATCCGAAACAGGCGAGCCGCCAGCTATGCGCCTGGACGCGTGCTGAGCCGATCCGCTCATCCCATGCCTCTGCGGCGCGCTGATAAGGGGTCGTTGGTTCCGGGGTCGTGCCGTATCGCACGCTCGATCTTCTGAACATGCCGCTCACTCCTTGTCCGTCACGTTGACTGAGGTGCCAGAGCCCTGGCTGTCGCCCGCGCGCAGCGTGTGCGCGGCGACGCCGATCCCATGGCCAATCGTCTGCTTTCGTCGCATGGCCGCCGCCCATTTCGGCTGGCCGCCTGGGGCTGCCGGACCCTCCTTTGCCCCACCGCCCTCTGCTGCGGACGAAGTACCGCTCGCGATTGGCTGCGCTTCAGCGGAGGTTGCCGCAGCGCTATCTGGGGCGGCGTTCCCGTCCACGGCTGGATGCGGAGGCGCGGGGTTGTTTTCCGCCGCATCTGGTCTGGTGCCGCTCTCTGCGGACAGCACCCTGTCAGAAGACGATTCGGATGCCTGTCGCGCATCTGCGCCATCCTGCTGGCGCTGGACCGGCCCACCAGACGACACATTCGCGGATCCAGCAGCTGCTGAGCGACGCAGCGGTGATGGCGCGTCGGCAGTGCCTCCGCGTCCGGCTTGCCCTTCGCCGCCGCTCGCACCAGGGCCTCCCGGCATGTCTCCGCCGCCCGTGCGATAGGCGTTCGCTGCCGACCCGACGGCCCTGCCCGCGCCAGCCAACGCGCCACCGGCTGCACCGATCGCGCCCATCGTAGCAGCGCCACCCGCTGCAACCACGGCTCCTGCAGTCAGCGCAGTGCCGGCGGCAGCGCCCGCACCGAGTTGCGGGCCGCCTGAGACGATGCCGCTCGCGATGCCTGGTCCGAACATGCCGAGGCCCAGCAAGCAGAGGGCGCCAAGGACGATCGCCATCGCATCCTCGATCGTCGGCTGGGCGCTCCCGATCGCATCGGTAAATTCCGAAAAGAGGGTCGAACCGATGCCCACAATTACCGCCAGCACCAACACCTTGATGCCGGACGAGATGACATGGCCGAGCACGCGCTCGGCCATGAAGGCGGTCTTGCCGAACAGCCCGAACGGGATCAGCACGAACCCGCACAATACGCTCAGTTTGAATTCGATTAGCGTGACGAAGAGCTGCACTGCAAGAACGAAGAAGGCGAGCAGCACGATGACCCAGGCGAAGAGCAGGACCGCGATCTGGATGAAATTCTCGAAGAAGCTGACATAGCCCATCAGCCCCGAGATCGATTCAAGGATGGGGCGACCGGCATCGAGGCCGACCTGTGCGACCCGGCCGGGCTGAAGCAGCTCTGCGGCGGTAAATCCGGTTCCGGAAGCCTTCAGACCAAGGCCCGCGAAGCTCTCGAACACGGTCCTGGCGAGCGTGTTCCAGTTGCCGATGATATAGGCGAAGATGCCGACGAACAGTGTCTTCTTGACCAGCCGTGCGACGATGTCGTCACCCTGACCAAACGTCCAGAACAAGGCCGCCAGGGTCACATCGATGACAATCAGAGTCGTCGCGAGGAACGCAACCTCGCCCTGCAGCAGGCCGAAGCCGGAATCGATATAGGATGTAAAAACCTGCAGAAACCGGTCGATGACGCCTGTGCCGCCCATGTCATTGCTCCTGCTGCTGGTTTGCTTCTGCGGGGACGTCCGCAGGCTCGGTCGATTTCCCGATCAACTTCGCGTCCGGGAGGGCGTCGCTCGGCTCCAGATCCAAACCGAGAAAGCGTCTGCGGTTCTCGGCCCAGGCTGCGAGGCAGCCCGGGTCCGAGCCCGCCGCCTGCCCGGCCAACTGGCAGCGCTCAAGCGTGGCTTCGAGCGGGTGTTTGGGCAGGTCGGTCGAGACAATAGCGGTGGGCGAAACCGGTTCGGGCTGCTCGCGGAGCGCAAGGACGGCCATTGCAAGCGCGACGCCGAGACAGGCAAACGCCCCGATCCGAGCCGGAAGCCTAATGTCCATCGCATCCGCCTCAGCGCTTGAACAAGTCGACGCGGGTCGGCCGATAGCCGGTTCCCGGAGCGAGGAACCGGCGTAGCTGTTCGCGCGCCTGATCCTGCGCGGCAGCGCGCTGCGCCGCCTCCAGCGCTTGGGCCCGACCCTGCGCGGCGACAAGTGCGGTCAGGTCCGCGATCTGACGCGCCTGGAGCGCTAGCAACTGGTTGCCGGCCTGGGTTACCTGTAATGCGCCGGTCGCGGACTGGCTGGCAGTGACCAACCGGTCCATGACCGCTCGCGATCCCTCGACATTTCCGACGACGCCGGCCTGGACCTTGAGCGCATCTTCAAGGGCGCCGACGCTGTCCTCCCAGCGCGCGCGGGCATTTGCGACCAGCGCCTGGTCGTTCCCCGACATCGCGGCGCCGCGATAGCGGTTGGCGAATGCCTGATCGATTTCCTGCACCGAATAGGCGATGCGCTGGGCGTTGCCGAGCAACTGCTGGGTCTGGCGGACCTGTGCCTGAAGCTCGGACAGCGCGGAGGTCGGGAGCGTCGCGAGGTTCTTCGCGTCGTTGATCAGCGCCTGCGCCTCATTCTGCAGCGACTTGATCTGGTTGTTGATCTGCTCGAGCGTCCGCGCTGCGGTCAGGACGTTCTGGGAATAGTTGGTGGGATCGTAGACGATGCCACCGAACTGGGCGGAAGCGGGCGTCGCGAGACAGACGAGCGCCAGCGCCGAGGGTCCCGAGAAGATGATGCGGCGAAGCATGGTACGCATGGGTGATTACTCCTGGTCGGTGAGGGGAAGGAGGTCGGCCGCCCAGCCGAGACCGCGCGCACGCAGCCACTCCGACGCAAAACCGGATCGGCCATGGGCCTCGACAAGTTCTGCGATGCGACGCTGATCGGTGCGCGAGGAGGCGGCCGCAAAGGCGAGCGCGACCTCGCCAAGACCAAGATCGAACAGCCGGTTTCCGCGGCGCGACTGGCAATAGTAATCGCGCTTGGGCGTTGCCCGGGTGAGGATCTCGATCTGGCGATCGTTGAGACCGAAACGCCGATAGATGCTGGCGATCTGCGGTTCGAACGCGCGCTCGTTGGGCAGGAAGATGCGGGTCGGGCAGCTTTCCACGATTGCCGGAGCGATCGCCGAGGTCTCGATATCGGCGAGGCTCTGAGTGGCGAAGACGACGCTCGCATTCTTCTTGCGCAGCGTCTTCAGCCATTCGCGCAGCTGCGCGGCGAACGCCGGGCTGTCGAGGACCAGCCAACCTTCGTCGATGATGATCATCGTCGGCGAGCCATCGAGATGCGCTTCGATGCGATGAAACAGATAGGAGAGAACAGCCGGCGCCGCGGCGCTTCCGACCAGCCCTTCGGTCTCGAACGCCTGGACGCGCGCCTTGCCCAGATGCTCGACCTCCGCGTCGAGCAGCTGACCATAGGGTCCGCCGACGCAATAGGGGCCAAGCGCCTGTTTGAGCTGCTGGGACTGGAGCAGCACGGACAGGCCGGTCAGGGTCCGCTCCGCCAATGGGGCCGATGAAAGCGAATCCAGCGCCGACCAGAGATGTTCCTTGGCCTGCGGGTCCATGGCGACGCCCTCGGCGGCAAGGATCGCTGCGACCCATTCGGTCGCCCAGCTGCGCTCGGCGAGGCCGTCGATGCGGGCGAGCGGCTGGAGGCGGACGCTGCGCCCTGTCTCCTCTTCCGAGGCTGCGCCGAGATCCTGCCAGTCTCCGCCCATCGCGAGCGCGGCCGCACGGATCGATCCGCCGAAATCGAAGGCGAAGATCTGCGCGCCTTGGTAGCGACGGAACTGCATCGCCATCAGCGCGAGCAGCACCGACTTGCCGGCGCCGGTCGGACCAGCAATCAACGTGTGGCCGACATCGCCGACATGGAGCGAGAAGCGGAACGGCGTGGAACCTTCGGTCCGCGCGAGGAAGAGCGGCGGCGCGCCGAAATGCTCGTCGGCGGGTGGACCTGCCCAGACCGCGGACAACGGCACCATATGCGCCAGGTTGAGCGTCGAGATCGGAGGCTGGCGGACATTGGCATAGACATGGCCGGGCAGGCTCCCGAGCCACGCTTCGACCGCATTCATGCTCTCCGAGATCACGGTGAAATCGCGTCCCTGGATGATCTTCTCGACGAGCCGCAGCTTCTCCGCAGCGATACCCGCGTCCGCATCCCAGATGCTCACTGTTGCCGTGACATAAGCCTGTCCGACATGATCGCTGCCGAGCTCCTGCAAGGCGAGATCGGCGTCCGCCGCCTTGTTTGCCGCATCGCTGTCGAGCAGCACCGAGGCCTCGTTGGTCATCACCTCTTTCAGGATCGCGGCGATCGACTTGCGCTTGGCGAACCATTGGCGACGGATGCGCGCGAGCAGCTTTGTCGCGTCGGTCTTGTCGAGCATGATCGCCCGGGTCACCCAGCGATAGGGGAAGGCGAGCCGGTTCAGCTCGTCCAGAAGACCCGGAAAGGTCGCGCTCGGAAATCCGATGATCGAGAGCGTGCGCAGATGCTGGCCGCCGAGCCGCGGCTCAAGGCCGCCAACCAGGGGCTGGTCGGCGAGCAGCGCGTCGAGATAGATGGGCGTCTCGGGTACCGCGACGCGCTGGCGCTGGGTCGAGACGGTCGAGTGGAGATAGGACAGCGTCTCGCCATCATCGAGCCAGCGCGCCTCGGGTACAAAGCCTTCGAGCAATTGCAGCAGGCGTGCGGAACGATCGCCAAAACTCTCGATGAGTTCGCGCGGATCGACGCCGGACTTCGAGCGGCCTTCAAACATCCAGCTCTCGGTCCGCGCGGCGTCTTCTGCGGGCGGCATCCACTGCAATGTGAGGAAGTAGGCGCTTTCGAAGTGCGCCCCTTCTTCGGCGAACTGGGCACGCCGCTCGCGATCGACGAGCGCTGAAACGGGGTCGGGGAAGCGGCCCTCGGCATAGGCCTGCGCAGCGACGCGCTGGGCCTCGACGAACACGGCCCAGCCCGATCCCAACCGGCGCAATGCGCCATTGAGGCGCGCGGTCGTCGCGACCAGTTCGGCGGGCGTTGCTGAATCGAGGTCAGGCCCACGGACCGCAGCCGTTCGCTGGAACGAGCCGTCCTTGTTGAGCACGATTCCCGGTGCCACGAGCGCCGCCCAGGGCAGGAAGTCTGCGAGCGCTGCGCCGCGTGGGCGATATTCACGAAGGAACATCATCGCCGCCTCACGCCCGCAGATAGGTCGGATAGCGCAGATGGCGGCGCCCGACCTCGAGGAACTGCGCATCGCGACGCGCCGCCCAGACCGCGACCGCGTGACCGATGCCCCAGAGGATGAGGCCGATCAGCCAGAGGCGAAGACCGAGCCCGACGGCACCTGCGAGCGTGCCGTTGACGATCGCGACCGAGCGCGGGGCGCCACCCAGCAGGATCGGCTCGGTCAGCGCGCGGTGAACCGGAGCGAAATAGCCCGGAAGAGCGGTGCCGGGATCGAGGCTGCCCATCAGATCAGCGCCCCGCCGCCAAAGCTGAAGAAGCTCAGGAAGAAGGAACTGGCAGCGAACGCGATCGAAAGGCCGAACACAATCTGGATCAGGCGACGAAAGCCGCCCGAGCTCTCACCAAACGCCAGAGTCAGGCCGGTGACGATGATGATGATCACCGCGACGATCTTGGCGACGGGCCCCTCGATGCTTTCCAGGATGGACTGGAGCGGGCTCTCCCAGGGCATGGACGAGCCCGAGGCATGCGCGGGTGCGGTGGCGAGCGCGACCATCGCGCAGGTAGCGAGCGCCCCCACACGCACACGGGACCGGGTCAGAAACTGCTTCATCCTAAATCTCCATCGGTGAGGAAGCGAAGGCGGTAGTCGCCGGCGGCATCGAGGCCATCGACCAGGGCGAGCTCGGAGAGGCGTCGGCCAGTGCCGTCGCGGACCAGCACCGCGATCAGGTCGATCGTCTCGGCGATCAGCGCGCGCGGCACGGTGGTGACGGCTTCCTGGATCAGCTGTTCGAGGCGCCGCAGCGCGCCGAGCGCGGTTCCGGCATGGATGGTGCCGAACCCGCCCGGGTGGCCGGTCCCCCAAGCCTTGAGGAGATCCAGCGCCTCGGCCCCGCGCACTTCCCCGATCGGGATGCGATCGGGACGGAGTCGCAGCGAGGAGCGGACCAGGTCGGACAGGGTGGCAACGCCGTCCTTGGTGCGCATCGCGACCAGATTGGGGGCGGCGCACTGGAGTTCGCGCGTATCCTCGATGAGGATGACGCGGTCGCTGCTCTGAGCGATCTCCGCGAGCAGCGCATTGGTGAGGGTCGTCTTGCCGCTCCCGGTCCCGCCTGCCACCAGGATGTTCTGGCGACCTGCCACCGCGGCACGCAGCGCAATCGCTTGCCTGTGCGAGAGAATGCCGTTCGCGACATAGTCGTCGAGCGTGAAGACGGCGATGGCGGGCTTGCGGATGGCGAAGCTCGGCGCGGTCACGATCGGCGGCAGCAGCCCTTCGAAGCGCTCGCCGCCTTCAGGCAGTTCGGCCGAGACGCGCGGCGCGCGGGCATGGACTTCGGCGCCGACATGATGCGCGACCAGTCGAACGATCCGCTCGCCATCTGTTTCGGCGATGGCGATGCCGGTATCGGCAAGGCCGTGCGCAAGGCGTTCGACCCAGAGCCGTCCATCGGGATTGAGCATGATCTCGACAATTTCAGGGTCATCGAGAAAGGCCCCGATCGCGGGTCCGAGCGCGGTGCGCAGCATGCGCGCGCCGCGTCGGGAAGCCTCGGAACGATGCGCTGCTGTGGTCACGTGCTAACCCTGCTTGGTGCCGGAGCGGGAGTGCTCCGGCGACAGGGGCGACTAAGGGGGCCTCAAAATCGGCTTTGACAACAGCTAGTTGGATGTATCGCAGGCTGGCGTAGAAACAGAAAGATACGGCGTGCCCGGTCAATCGGAGCGCTGCGATTTTCCTCCGCAATCGCAGCCTGGCCAGCCTCGACCAGCCGAATCGCAAGCGTGTGGTCGCAACGCATTCGCCAGGCGCTCAGTCTTCAGGATCGACGTCCTCAGAAATCTCGTTTCGCAGGCGCGGCCCGAACTCCATGCGCCGGTTGACGGTCTCGATGAAGCGCTGCCAGCGCTCCTTGCCCATCGCCTGGGCGGCAGAGAGCGCGGTTTCGGGGAGTGGCGGATTATTGACCAGCCAGAAGCGGATGAAGAGCGCGAGCGTCTCGTTGCCGAGGTCGACATGCCAGGCGAGCTTGTCAGCCTGCCGGTTCAACCGGTCGAGCCTGCGGCTCAACGCGGCCTCGAGATGCTCGGCGCTGTCGCCGGAGAGGAAGGACGCAAGCGCGGTTTCGACGACCAGCGCCTGGGTGACGCGCTTGCGCGCGGCATAGTCGGCAAGCGCGGCCGAGAGGTCCGGCGGCAGGCGGAAGGTGTGCTTGATCCGGTGCGCGCTCATAGCTCGACCCCATCATCCGGATCGAGCGCTGCCTGGCGCGCCGTCTGTCGCATCCGCTCCTGCAGGCGCCGCGCCGAGGCTGGATCGTCTGGCGACGCCTCGTCGAACGCAAACTCGTCGCGCGTGGGCTTTGGCACGGGAACGACCTCCTGCTCCTGCGGCAATTCGGGCTCGCGCCGGATGCCGCCATTTTCGGGGTCGGGCTGGGTCGCGACGTCCTCGACTGGCTCCGGCACGATCGCGGGCGGCTCGAGCCCGGTCCACTCGTCCGCGTGCGTGGCACAACTCTCGCGATCGACTGGCGGATCGATGATCCGCGCGGTGAAGCGTGGATCGGCATAATAGCGGGCCTTGCGCGCGCGGATCGGATGCACCCCGGCGACCATGACGATCTCGTCGTCCGGCGGCAGCTGCATGACCTCGCCCGGCGTCAGCAGCGCACGCGCGGTCTCGGTGCGCGACACCATCAGGTGACCGAGCCAGGGCGACAAGCGATGCCCGGCATAATTCTTCATCGCACGCATTTCAGTCGCGGTGCCGAGCGCGTCGGAGATGCGCTTGGCGGTGCGCTCGTCATTGGTCGCGAAGCTCACCCGGACATGGCAATTGTCGAGGATCGCATTGTTGGGGCCATAGGCCTTTTCGATCTGGTTGAGCGACTGGGCGATGAGGAAGGCCTTGAGCCCATAGCCCGCCATGAAGGCGAGCGCGGACTCGAAGAAATCGAGGCGCCCCAGCGCCGGAAATTCGTCGAGCATGAGCAGCACCCGATGACGGCGCGTCGAAGGCCGCAGATCTTCGGTCAGCCGACGCCCGATCTGGTTGAGCAGCAAGCGTATGAGCGGCTTGGTCCGGCTGATGTCGGACGGAGGGACCACGAGATAGAGGGTGGCCGGCCGCGCCGCATCGACCAGATCGGCTATTCGCCAGTCGGACGCTCGCGTGACCTTCGCGACGACGGGATCGCGGTAGAGGCCAAGAAACGACATGGCGGTCGAGAGCACGCCCGAGCGCTCATTCTCCGACTTGTTGAGCAGCTCGCGCGCCGCCGAGGCAATCACCGGATGGACACCGGCGTCACCAAGATGCCGGGTCGTCATCATCGCGTCGAGCGTCGCCTCGATCCGCCGGCGCGGATCGGACAGGAAGGCGGCGACGCCGGCGAGCGTCTTGTCGGGTTCGGCATAGAGGACATGGAGGATCGCGCCGACGAGCAGCGCGTGACTGGTCTTCTCCCAATGGTTGCGCCGTTCGAGCGATCCTTCGGGATCGACCAGCACGTCCGCGACATTCTGGACGTCGCGCACCTCCCATTCGCCCCTGCGCACTTCGAGCAGCGGATTATAGGCCGAGGAGTCCGGATTGGTCGGGTCGAACAGCAGGACGCGGCCAAGCCGCGCGCGAAACCCTGCGGTCAGCGTCCAGTTCTCGCCCTTGATGTCATGGACGATCGCCGAGCCGTGCCAGGTGAGCAGCGAGGGAATGACGAGCCCAACCCCCTTGCCCGAACGGGTCGGCGCAAAGCAGAGGATATGCTCGGGTCCGTCATGGCGCAGATAGCGCCGGCCGAGCCGGCCCAGCACGACGCCGTCCTCGCCGGTCAGCCCGGCCTTCTCGACCTCGCGCGGTGTTGCCCAGCGCGCCGATCCATAGGTCTCGGCGATCCGGCGCTCGCGCGCGCGCCAGACCGACATGGCCACCGCCACGACGATCGCGGCGATCCCGCCCGAAGCGGCGATGAACGCACCGGTCTCGAAGATATGCCGGGCATAGGCGTCGTAGCTGAACCACCACCAGAAAAAGGCGGGGGGCGGATAGATGCGATAGCCCTGCACCACGAACCAGGGCGGACCGAGCTCGGGCTGATGGCCGAGCGCATGCGCGGTCCATTGGGTCGCGCCCCAGACCGCACCGAGCACGATCAGCAGGACGATGATCACCTGCCCCCAGAGGATCTTTGAAGCTTGCATGGATTTTCTCCTAAATGCCGAGGCCGCGGCTGCGGCCGATCGTCCAGTCGATGCCGCCGCGCGCGTTGAGAGTGCCGGTCACGCTCTGGCCAAGCTGGCGGTCGAGCGCGGGGCGCCAGGGGACGAGCTGGAAGCCGAGACCATCGTCGATCATCGCGAACCGTCCCGAGGCGAGGCTCACGCGTTCGCGATAGATGCCCGCAACCGACCCGCCCGGCGCGGGATCGCGCGGAACGAGACCGGTGCGCTCGGCGATGCGCGCCGCATGGTCGCGCAGCTCGTTCCGGCGCAGGGTTTCGATGAGCCGTGGGGCAAGGAGAACCTTCCCACCCTGGCGATGGGCAAGACCCTCGCCGATCAGATGCTCTTCGCGCGCCACCATTGCGTCACGCACCGCCGCGCCGAAGCCTGAATGCGCCGCATCATTTGAGCCCGACAAGAGCTGCCGGTCGAGCCAGGTCGCCCCGCCTGCCCGCACCTGGCTGTCGAGGGGCAGGTCGCTGCGCACCGCGAGGATGGCTCGCGACGTTTTGCCATTGCCGTCCCAGGATCGTAGTTCGACGATCGCGCCCGGGTTCGCGTCCCCGGTCAGCTCGAGATCGGTAAAGCGCAGATGGTGCAGGCGGCCATCGGTCGCATCGACAATCGCATAGGCGGTGCCGGCCAGCTCATCGTGCAGGCCGCGCTCGACAAGCCGCCCGACCACGCCCTGCGGAATGTCATGCGCATGGAGCGCGAGTCGCTCGGAGCGGATCACGTCTTCGCCCTCCCGCATCGCGCGATGGATCCGCGCGATGACGTCGCCACGCTCGCCAAGGTCACGCAGCTGGCGTTCGAGGTCCGACTTCAACGCCCATTGCGTCGGTCCGGCGGGAGCGGCGAGACCGAGCCGCTCGAGCGCCTGCGCCCTTCCGATAAGGAGCGTATCGCGCCGACTTGGCGATGCCCCCTGGGTCTGCCGCAAATCGACACGCCCCTCATCGCTCGCGCGCGCAACGAGACCGCGATCGAGACTGGTCCAGCGCTCGGCCCCGACTTCGCGTGCGAGCGCCCGCTCGATCTCGCGCTCGCTGCGCGGACCCAGCTCGAGCGTGGCGCGCGCCTCGGCGCGGTCGCGCATGCCGCGCGAGATGTAGCTGCGGTCGACGACCAGATCCGCGCCATTGTTGGCGACCCCGCGGACCAGAACATGGACATGGGGATTGTCGGTATTCCAGTGATCGACCGCGACCCAGTCGAGCTTGGTGCCAAGGTCGCGCGCGACATCGCCCATGAGCTCGCGGGTGAAGCTGCGCAGATCGGCAAGCTCGCCTGCATCCTCGGGCGAGACGATGAACCGGAAATGGTGCCGGTCCTCGCCGCACCGCCCGGCAAAAGCGTCGCCATCGGCGGTATCCGAGCCTGCATCAAACATCGTGGCAGGAGCGCCGTCGCGGGTCACGCCGTCGCGTTCGAGATAGGCGATATGGCGGCCGAGCGGAGCGGCGCGAAAGCGGCTGCCTAAATGACGCACGATCCGCGCCTTGATCACCACCCGTCGCATGCGTGCCGAGCGACGCGGAACGAGCGCCGCGCCGCGCCCTCGTCCCAGCCGCCCGGTGCTGCCACCGCGCTGCGGACGGCGGGCTACATGGCCGG
>FUFK010064970.1_pt1 | contig 13050 bp, 11 predicted proteins | sample 1021851 | NCBI WGS metagenome assembly FUFK01 (sample SAMEA51879418, study PRJEB19060) | metagenome | reverse complement strand
TTTTGATCCAGCTCCTAAACCTTGAGTGACNTGTGACCCAAGTTGAATTTTTCGAGGGGCTAGAGAATGCGATAGCGATTGACCATCTGTATTAACCACCAAAAAATCTACTCCCTCCAGGTTTGCATTAATCATATTGTTTACAGCATTACAACCTGCGCCGCCAACGCCAACGACAGTAATTTTNGGGCGTAATTCTTGTGTTGTTTGTGGTAATGTAAGATTTATAGGCATGATTCACTCCATTGTTTAAAGTTAAAATATTAGATTTAAATTCCTTTTGAGTTAGCTGATTAGTTGAGTATCTCGAAAACTTGAAAAAATTAAATTTGCAAAAAATTGTTTGGGAACATTGTTTTCTCCTTTTAAATATTATTGATTAACCAATTGCCAATTTTACCCAATTTACTAAAAGGTAATATTTTGGTTTGATCTTGAATTGTTTCATTTTTTGGATTGGATTGAATGAACTTAGCCATTCCGATGGCAGAAGAAAGAGGATCTATATTCTCTCTATTAGCAAGTCCATCAATATGATTTGGCACACCTAATCGGGCATTTTTCCCCCAAATTGCCGATACGAACTCAGAAATACCTGTCAATTTTGCTGAACCACCTACGAGAATTACACGGTTGCCCGCTGCATGTTGCATGTTAGCCTGAACAAGTTTTTCCATTAGTTTTTCTAGGATTTCTTCTAACCTTGTTTTGATAATTGAGTTTAGAAGATGACGCTCTATTTGCTCTGAGTTAGATAATTTTATTGTATCTGTTTCAGAAAAATTGCCTGAAAAAATAAAATTATCCCCTTTTGAAGGTATTCCAGATATAAGCGTTTTCGACTTTGATTCTGCAGTTTCAGGCATAAAGACAGTACCTTCAAACACCTTAAGTCTCTCAGCTTCCTCAGCGGAAATTGATAAAACTGTGGCAATGTCTCTTGTGATTTGAATACCCCCAATTGGCATGGTGTGGGTATATATGACGTTCCCTTCCATAAAAAGTGCGACACTGGATGTTCCTCCTCCAATGTCTAAAACCAATGCTCCTAGGTCCATTTCTTCTTCACTTAGACAAGCAAAACCTGACATACTTGCTCCGTGATGTATATGCCCTGGATTAAGGTGGTTCTGTAGCAAAACTTGCTTCATGTTAGCTAAAGAAGTTGACCTCATTGTTAATAAAAGAGTATCACTTGATAGTTTCTGAGCAAACATACCTAGTGGATTTTGTACTTGAGATTGTTCATCAAGAATATATTGAAAATGGTCACGTCGAATGATGCATCTATGATCATCAGTTTTAATATCATTTTGTTTGCTTGCTATTCTGCGTAAATCTCTCTTTGAAATTTTGGCATCAGATAGATCAATGTTAGAGCGAGCAATTTGTATCTTTGGCTGTCCGGCATTACAAACAAGATTTACTTCTTGTACCGCTATTCCAGCTTTTTCCTCTGCCATTTGAACTGTGTTTCCGATGGCTGTGCTAAATGCCTCCAGGTTATTTATCTCACCACCACGTAATCCAGAACTTTCTTGAATAGCATCTCCTATAACAATAAGGTCACCATTTTTGTTAGTTTCGGCTATTATTGCGGCAATCTTTGATGTTCCTGCATCTAGTACTGCAAAAGTAGAATTTGATTTTTGCTTTACTTTAACCATTTAGGGGCACACTCATGTTTCTTGTCCTTTGCCACGGATTGGTAGGTTTGGTTCAATCAAAATTTGGTCGGGTAGTCTCATGTCAATTACGGCTAGGTCCCTCTGAATTATTTGATTTTTATAATCGAATCTTGCTAGTCTAGACCATGCAAAGCCTGGTTGAATTTCTGGTAGTTTAATTGTTACTCCGTTTTTCATAAGTACGTTCCAACGCCTTTTTGAAATATGATGGATAGCCCAAATTTCAGAGTAGAGTTCGGGTTCTGTCTTTAAGATTTCAATAATACCATTAGCACTAAGTGCGGCAGCCTCACCAGAAACAACTGGCAGGTGGCCAAAAATTTCGGGTTTAGCGCCTGCAATAATCTCTCCATTTCGATCAATTAATTTGTGCCCATTTTGTGTTTGAAGTAACGCAATTGGGTTACGTTCAATAATAGTAAGTCTAAGTGTATTAGGAAGAATGCGCTGGACGAATGCCGTTTCTACCCATCCTAATTGCTCAATTTGTTTTCTTTTTTCTGCGAGGTTGATAGATAATATAGGTTCATTTTTTTTGAGTCCTAAAGCATCTGAGAGCTCTTTATGCGTTGTATGGTTGCGCCCATTAATTTCAGCAACTTCGAGCTTAAATCCGACCTCTGCAATTTTGTGCTGGATATCCGATTTGATATCTGACCAGTTGACAAGAACTATACTTACTACTGCAAGTGGAACTATAAAAAAAAGATTGTGCAGATATCTTCTAGTTGAAAATACAGAAATTTTTTTTATGCCATCAGATTCAAAGTGCTTGTCTAGTCGCATTGTGCCGCCTCAATTAATAATGTGATTAAATGGTGCATACTAAGATTACAAAAGGATACCTGCTCTGGAACGAGAGAGGTCTGTGTCATACCTGGTTGTGTGTTTAGCTCGAGTAAATATAATTTATCTTCAGCTTCATCCCACCTGAAATCAGCTCTTGCTACACCACGACATCCAATCAGATTAAAAGCCTTCTCAGCCCATAATTTTGCCTTAAGGGCACACTTTTCTGGAACATTTGCTGGGAGAATGTGCTTTGAGCCACCTATTTCATATTTTGCTTTATAATTATAAAAATCAGCATTCGCTATAATTTCAGTAACGCATAGAGCTTTTCCATTCAATACAGATACTGTTAGCTCGCGTCCTGAAATATAATGCTCTCCGATTAAGTCAGTGTCTAAACTCCACATTTTTCTGGGGCATATTCGTCCATCTAATATAATTTCTACTCCAACACTAGAACCATCATTTTTTGGCTTGATAACATATGGGCCTGAATAGTCTGAAGGCGTAACGTACTCCCCCTCATTTAGTAAGATTTTAGGTGGCGTATGAATACTAGCGCTTTCAAATAATTTACAAGATAAGTATTTATCCATTGCGAGTGCTGATGCTGTTACACCACTATGGGTGAAAGGTATGTTCAAAATATTTAGTAATCCCTGCACTGAACCATCCTCACCGACCCTTCCATGCAAGGCATTAAAAACAATGTCTATTTTATTTTCGGTGAGATAAATTGGTAGGTTTCTATCAAATTCAATTTCAATAACATCGTACCCACATTCTCTAGCAATAGTAGCGCAGAAATGTGCAGATGCTCTGCTTACCTCTGCCTCAGAATTCCAGCCACCGTAAAGCATGCCAATTTTGGGAAGCCCACTCATTTTGCTAGCTCCTCATTTATCTTTTTTATTTGGCCAATACGTTTGATCTCCCAGCGTAAGTCAATTCCACAGTTCTTTTTAACACGCTGGCAAATTTCAAGACCAAGTTCCTCAATTTCAAAAGCAGTTGCACCACCGTTATTTATTAAAAAGTTACAGTGCTTTTCTGATACTTGTGCCTTGCCAACTGTGAGACCTCTACATCCAGCTTGGTCAATGAGTTTCCATGCTTTATGTCCTATTGGATTGGCAAAAGTAGAACCACCGGTTCGCTTTCCTAATGGCTGTGCATCTGCCCTGTGTGCTAGGTTATTTTTTAATATTTTACGAATGGTTTCGGTGTTGCCTTCGTATCCAAAAAATTCAGCGTGTGTAAATATCCAGTCTTTTGGTGTTTGCGTATGTCGATACGCCATTTTTAAATCATTAGAGTTTACAACATGCTGTATACCGTCTCTATCGATGGCAAAAGCATATTTAAGAATATCTTTGAACTCACTTCCGCTGGCACCTGCGTTCATTTTCAAGCCACCACCAATTGTTCCTGGAATGCCAATTAAAAATTCTAATCCTGAGACTTTGTTTTTAGCTGCAAATCTTGCTACATCAGCGTCACTAGCACCCGCTCCAGCAATGATTTTGTGTGGTTGATAGAAATTAATTTTCGTAAAAAATCCTGACAATTTTATGGTAATGCCTCTAATACCGCCATCTCTAATCAGTATGTTTGAGCCTGCTCCCAATACTTGAATTGGAATTTCTTTCGGGCATCTCTTTAAAAGTAGTTTAAGGTCTTCAATGTCGGCAGGTTCAAAAAGCCATTCAGCGGGACCACCCACCCCAAACCATGTGAGTTTATCTAAATCTGCCATTGGTTTAAGTTTGCCGCGAACATTCTTCCAACTTTGTTTTGTCAAAGATGATTGATTTTTTACAGTCATTTTCACAGTTCCTGCGTGTACATTGATGCGAGTTGCTCTGGTAATTCACTTGCCCAGCTCGTAATTGTTCCTGCTCCAAGAAAAATTACAAGATCACCTGGTTCTGCGCTTGCTTTTATCAACTTTGCAAGTTGATCCTTGCTNTTCAGTGTTATTGCATTTCGATTTCCAAATTCATGAAGTCCTCGCACTAAATCCTCTTTCTCAAACCCTGNAATAGGGGGCTCTCCTGCAGCATAGATATCCGCTACTATCGTAATGTCNGCATTATTAAAGCAGGCACAAAAATCAGAGAANAAGTCTTTTACTCTACTATANCGATGGGGTTGTACAACAGCTATNACTTTACCNGCATCGCAATATAGCNTTGCAGCTGATAATGCTGCTTTTATTTCAACTGGATGGTGNCCATAATCATCAATAATAGTTATATTATTAACGCATCCTTTATAGTCGAACCTCCTTGCAACGCCATTAAATTCTGATAGTGATTTTTCGATTTTAACAATATCAATACCCATCTCAAGGCAAACGGAAATGGCAGCAAGACAATTTTGGATATTATGTTTTCCAAGCATAGGAAAACGAAATTTTGCTTTTTGTTTTCCTTGCATTGCAATGCGATCAGATAATTGCAATTCAAAAATCATTTCTCTATCTTTGGAATGCACATTACTCGCCCGCACATCTGCATTGCTGGCTAAGCCAAAGGTAATTATCCGCCTATCCAAAATCTTAGGAATTAGTCTTTGAACCGAGGGGTGGTCAATGCACACTGATGCAAACCCATAGAAAGGTATAGCTCTCAAAAAATTGGCAAAGGCTAACTCAAGATTTTCATAGTTTCCGTGATAATCAAGATGTTCGGAGTCAATATTAGTTACCACTGCCACAGTGGGGTTAAGCTTGGAGAATGACCCATCACTCTCATCTGCTTCCACTACCATCCAGTCACCAAGACCTAATCTTGCATTACTTCCCCACCCTTGAATAATTCCTCCATTAACTACAGTAGGGTCATACCCAGCTGCCTCAAGAATTGTTGCGACAAGTGATGTCGTGGTGGTCTTGCCATGAGTTCCAGCAATAGCAATTGACCAACGCAGTCGCATAAGTTCACCAAGCATTTCTGCACGGTGTACTATTGGCAAAAATAGCCTTTTAGCTTCTTCTAACTCGACATTATTTGGCTTTATAGCTGTTGAAACAACAACAAAGGCAACTTCGTCAATATTTTGGGGTTCTTGTGGTATTGAGATTTTTATCCCTAATTTTCTTAAACGTTTTACATTATTATTTTCAGCTATATCGCTTCCTTGGACCTGATATCCAAGAGAAAATAATATCTCTGCAATGCCACTCATTCCAATCCCGCCAATACCAATAAAATGAATAGTTCCAATTGTTAAGGGAAGAGCAGTCATCTTATCCCTCCAGAATTCATATGCTGGAATGATTTTATTGATGAAATTATGTCATCAAGAGCATGCTTATGCGCAAGATTTCTTGCTTTTACAGCTAGTTTTTCACATTTCACTGGGTTTTTTATAAGTGATAATAGTTCTTTCGCAAGTATACTTGGATCTGTTTCGATTTCTTTTTGGTGCAAAATAATTGCAGCATTTTTGTCTGCTAAACTCCGGGCATTATATATTTGATGGTCATCTAGAGAATATGGGAAGGGAATTAGTAATGCTGCTCTTCCAATTGCTGCTATCTCTGCAATGGAGGCAGCCCCCGCTCTTGATATTATTATATCGGCTTTTGCCATTTGGTTCGGCATGTCATCGAAAAATGTAGAACAAAAATGTCTAATGGACATCGAAGAATAGACACTCTTGAGCTTAGATAGCTGATCCTCACGCACCTGTTGCGTGATTACAATTGACTTTTGTATCTTCTTGGGAAGGGTAGAAATTACTTCAGGGATAATTTTAGCAAATGCTTCTGCTCCAAGAGATCCTCCTGTTATCAATATATGGCAAGGGCGTTCNNNGCTGAATTCTCTTTTTGCTTTATAATTAGGCAACTCGAAAANTATGCTTCTCACGGGNAGTCCNGTTANAGTAATAGGTGTNTCTGAAGGNAGTGGTCTNCTATTTTCCCAACTTATCAACATCACTTTTACTCTTTTAGCAAGAAACAGATTCGCCCTGCCAACNCGCGCATTTTGTTCATGAAGCAAACTAGGAAGTCTGCAAATGTTAGCAGCTATTAAAGGAGGTGCAGAAGGATAACCGCCGAAGCCAATAACGCAAAATGGTTTAAAACGAATAATGTAAAACAAAGACTGAATTACGCCAAAACAGAGTTTNATGGCNGCTATTAGTCTTTGGAAAACATTTCCAGAAAAAGGAGAACCGGCAGAAATATTAAAAACCTGTTGTCCAGGAGTTACATTTTTTATCACAGATAAGCCACGCTTATCGGAAAAGAATTTACAATCGATCCCGTTTTTTAAAAGACCAGTTGAAACTGCTAGGGCAGGAATAATGTGTCCTCCAGTTCCGCCTGCAGCCAGTATAACTCGGTTAGACGTCATCATCTGTTCCAATCATATATCTGGTATCCCGTGTAAGAGCCAAAATCATGCCTACAGTTATGCTAGAGGCGACTAGCGATGAACCTCCATAGCTTATAAGGGGTAAAGTCATTCCTTTTGCAGGAATTAGATTTACTGAAGACGCCATATGTATAGAAGCTTGAACTGTAAATTGCATGATTAGTCCTGCGCCAGCTAGTAGGTTAAATAAGCTAGGACCAATAGCGGAGCGTTCAAATCCTCTTAATAGAAAAAAACTATACAATCCGATTAAGAATAAACATGCTAGAACGCCATATTCTTCAGCAGCAACTGAGAAAATAAAATCAGCATGAGCATCGGGTAGGTTTAATTTCACCTGGCCATCTCCAGGGCCTACGCCAAANAAACCACCTTGAGAGAAACTCTCAATTGATTTATTGGTTTGCATTGTTCCACCATCAAAAAACCTATCTATCCGTTTTTCTACATGCGGCAAAAATAAATAAGCAGCGTATAAGCATAATGGTGCTAAGGCAATTGCTAATAAAACAAGTAACATTGGCATTCCTGCTAAAAACATTTGGAATCCCCAGGTGAGCACAATTACTGATGTCATACCTATATCGGGCTGCAATACTAATATAAATACTAAAACAGCAGCAATGCCAGTCGCCCATATCCAGCCTGGAAATTCTTCACCATCTCGCCAGAGAGTTAGAAGCCATGCACAAGTTATTGCGAAGAAAGGTTTTGCAAATTCAGATGGCTGTATTCTTAATGGTCCCAAGGAGAACCATCTTGTTGCTCCATTAATTTCATTGCCAATTAATGCTGTCATAAGCATTAAACCGATAGCAGCAGAAAGGCCAATCAAGCTGATAACCCGAATTTGTCTTGGTGAAATTAAGGAGAAAATTAACATCATACACAAAGCGGGCAGGAGGAATATCAGCTGTCGCCAGACAAAATGTTGTTCTGGTAGGCCAATTCTGACTGCTACTGGTGGGCTGGCGGCCATTACGAGGATGGTGCCTAGTGCCATTAGAACAAGTACTATGCTAAGAAGCCATCTATCAACCGTCCACCACCAAATTCCGATTAAGGATCTGTCTGTTCTGTCAAACATTAGCAGGCCTCCTTATCTTGAACCTGCTGGCATAATATTTTTGCTAAATCAGTAAACTGCTTGCCACGAACCTCAAAATTTTCAAAAGCATCAAATGAAGCTGCTGCTGGTGATAATAAAATAAAACTGTCAACCTTATGTTGACGAGTAAATTGTTTGGCATCAGCAAAAGCTTTCTTCGTTGCGTCTTTTAAGTTTTTTGCGAGTGTAAGAGGCAGTAATCCTGATAGTTCAGATTGAAATAAGGGTTGCGAGGCTCCATATAAATAAGCCCGTTCAACATTTGATAAATGCGCAATACAATTTGTTAATTTTTTTTCTTTTGCAATGCCCCCTGCACACCAAAAAATATGTTGAAACGAAGATAGGGCTTTTGAAGCAGCATCATCATTAGTTGCTTTAGAGTCATTTATTATATGTAGTCGATTACCATTCAAATTGCAGCTTGCGACAAGTTCTAATCGGTGTGGTAGGCCCTTAAAACTCAATATAGATTTATTTATGTTTTTTTCAGAGATATCAAAATGCCTGCAAATGCGCGCGGCAACAGTAGCATTTTCGGCATTGTGTGAGCCTGATAACGCTATATTCTTACAAGCCCCTCGCGGAGTATCAGCTTCTTTTATTTGATACAAAGAGCAAGAATATTTTTCAGGTAATAAGGATAAAAGATTAGGATTATTTCCAAGTATTATGAGACCGTCAGACTTTACATTTTTTATGGCTTTTGCTTTGGCTGCAGCATAATTTGCCATGGAGCCATGTCTTTCGAGGTGGTCTGGTGACAAATTAAGGATTGCAGAAACATCTGGATTCAGTGAAGGGGTGATTTCTAATTGGTAAGAGGATAACTCAACAACCCTTATACCATTTTCGCCAGGGCTATCCAACTCTGCCATTGGTGTGCCTAAATTGCCACCGACAGATATCGATTTACCTGCATTTTTTAAAATATGCGCTGTTAACGCTGTTGTTGTAGATTTTCCATTTGTTCCAGTTATAACAACCCATTTTGATATTCCTTGAAGTCTTATTACCAGCTCGATATCACTTATTATTGGNACATTAGAATTTTNNGNTAGAAAAACCACAANATGTGGTTTAGGTAGATANGTAGGAACTCCTGGGCTCAAAATAACAGCATCAAGTTCATTCCATGGCCATTCATGGTAAGATTTAAAGAAATTTCTANATTCATCGGGGATAAAGTTTGGTTTATCNTCANAAATNTATGGTTCGATATGATTTTTCAATGCTAGTTTAATTGTNGCNATACCTGTTCTCCCCAATCCAAGAATACCTATTTTTCGGATTGGTGAGTGTTTGATAGGTAATAAAGTTCGTTTACTTAACATAAGCTATACTTCCTATCTCAATTTCAGGGTTGAAAGGCTGATTANGGCAAGAACNACTGAAATAATCCAGAATCTGATNACAATTGTTGGTTCAGCCCAACCTTTCTTTTCAAAATGGTGATGTAGTGGTGCCATNAGGAATATTCGTTTCCCAAANAAACGAAAANAGGCAACCTGTAAAACAACNGAAATAGTCTCAACAACGAATAGTCCACCAGCGATGGCGAGNACAAATTCATGTCGTGTTGCNACCGAAATAGCTCCAAGTGCTCCTCCTAATGCCAATGAACCNGTATCTCCCATGAATACTTTAGCAGGTGGCGCATTAAACCATAANAAACCAAGACTNGCCCCTATAAGAGCGCCGCATAAGGTTGCGAGGTCTCCCACTCCTGGNATGTAACTAATCTGCAAATAGGAGGCNAAATTAATATTTCCAGAAAGATAGGAAAATAGCACAAAACAGGAGGCAACTATCATTACAGGTACAGTTGCTAAACCATCGAGCCCATCCGTTAAATTCACTGAATGCGAAGCACCTATAATTACAAAGCTTGAAAAAAGAATATAAAATAAACCAAGTGGGAGAATTTGCTCTTTAAAAAATGGNAAAGCAACACTGTAACGCAACTCATCTGGTGATAGCTCTATAAAAACCATACTTACAAATATGCAGATTATTAGTTGAATAATTAACTTTCGCTTCCCACTTAGTCCTTTGCTGGTATTCCTATTTAATTTCATCCAGTCATCAACAAGGCCGATGGAACCAAAAGTTATAATTATCGTTAAAACTGGCCAGAGGTAGGGGTTTTTAAGTGGTACCCATAAAAGAGAAGAAATCACAAGACTACATAATATTAGTAGTCCGCCCATTGTTGGTGTGCCCTTTTTAACAAAATGTGTTTCNGGTCCATCATCTCTTATAGGCTGACCNTCNGACTGTCTCTGTTTTANCCAATTTATAAAAGGAGNTCCAAGAATTAAAGATATCAGAAGGGCTGTTAGAATGGCACCACCTGTTCTAAAAGTGATATAGTTGAAAAGATTAAATATCTGGTGTTCGGCACTCAATGGTGCAAGCAAATCAGACAACATTTTGCATCTCCGTATTATGAAGAGATTTTAGATGCTCTACAAGAAGATGAGCGCCAGAGCCGTGTGAGCCTTTTATGAGGATTAAATCAGCGTCTATTATGTTCGGAATGAAAGCCAATTTAGCTTCTTCCACATCTGAATATGCATAAACATTGGTGAAAGGTTGAATAGATTTTTTAATCTTACTCATTTCAGTACCCACTAAAATTACTGAATATGGGCGCACACTCACAATATAAGGCACTATAGACAAATGCATTTCATTGCTAAACTCGCACAATTCAAGCATATCTGTGAGAATTACAATTTTATTTCTTTCTGGCCGAGTGGCAAAATCCTCCAGTGCAGCTTTGACTGAAGATGGGGAAGCATTATACGCATCATCAATAATAACAGTTGTAAAATCCTTGGTCACTAATTTGGTCTCAGCACCTCTTCCTGCCAAAGCTGTTTGTGTTTTTAAGCTATCGCATGCGGTATTTATATCGAGACCCATAAAGTGACAAGCCGCAATCACAGAAAGAGCATTAGTTGCCCAATGTTCTGCCCGCATTCCAATACTTATTTCATAAATCTTGTCTAAAATTTTGAATGAAATTATTCTCTTAGTGGTAGAGCCGCGTGTTTCTTCAACATGACTTGAGATTAGCTGGATAGTGCTTTCTGAGTTTCTCCCAAAGCTAATGATGTTATTAATTTTCGCTTCAATAGCAGCTTTCTCTAAAATAGAATATTGCTCATCGTCTCGAGGTAGTATTATGCAACCATTTACACTTATGCCAGCACAGATGGTGGCCTTTTCATTTGCAACTTCTTTTAAAGATCTCAATTGGCCAATGTGAGATTCAGATATTTTAGTTATAATTGCAATATTTGGCTTAACCAGGCAGCTTAGTGGTGCTATTTCTCCCTTATGGTTCATACCTATTTCGGTAATTAAATAGGAAATTGAAGGTGGCATTGATAATATCGTTAGAGGTACACCTAGATGATTGTTATAATTGCCTTGATTTGCGTGCGTTGTGCCAAATTGTCTTAGACATGTTGCTAACATTTCTTTTGTGCCAGTTTTCCCAACAGAGCCCGTTATCGCTATCTTTAAAGCATTAGTCTCTTCTATGAATGCAGTTGCTAATCTATAAAGCGCATCCTTGGTTGACTTGACAACTAGCTGTGGTACCTGAGCAACATTTATAGGCCTTTCAACAATTGCTGCAGCAGGAGTACTTAATCCTTTTACGAAATCATGGCCATCTCTATTAGTGCCATTTATAGCAATAAATAGTTCGTTTGCGTCGATTTGATTGGTATTTATTTCAACCCTTGTGAAATGGCTAGAAGGAGTCTGACCAAGATGCCAGTAACCGCAGCAGATAGCAGCTAAATCCCATGGATTTAATGATGACATCATTTTTTAGCCTCTGATTTTAAAATGGTTTCACGTAGACGCATTACGCTATTTCTGGCAACAACAGCGTCATTAAAAGGTAGTGTTTCTGAGCCTATCAATTGCAGATTTTCGTGACCTTTTCCTGCAATTAGCAGACTATCTGAGTGTTGTAATTGGTTGATTGCAAATTCTATTGCTTCATCCCTATTAGCTATCTGTATTGCGTCAGGGCACCCAGCTAAAATATCTCTTCTTATTTTACTTGCAGACTCATTTCTGGGATTGTCATCAGTAATTATTATAGAATCTGCTATTTTCTCTGCTACTTTGCCCATTTGACTGCGCTTTCCTCTATCTCGTTCNCCACCGCATCCAAATACNACATAAACCTTTCGCTCCGTCTGGTTTTTNAGTGACNTTAGAACTTGCTCGAGTGCATCTGGTGTATGTGCGTAATCAATGACAATTAGTGCGTTCCTCGGGTGCCCATGAATAGGTTGCATTCGACCATCAATTGCAGTCAGAAAAGAGATTGTTCTTAGTGTATTTTCGACTGGCAACCCTGATAAATGAGCAGCAATTGCNGCAGCAAGGACATTTTTGGCNTGAAAAGCTCCTGTCAAGCCAAGAGGGCAGATATATCGGNTATTATNATGGCANACCTCTAATTCTAGTCCATAATTAGTAGGTTTTATTGACTCAATNCGAAAATCAGCGTCTANATNNTCACCGAATGTTTTNATATTTATTGNCCTATTTTTTAAGTTNTGTATCAGTTTTCTTCCATAGNAGTCATCGATATTTATTACTGCNTGACCTCCATCTTGAAGATAGTTTAAAAATAACTTTTCTTTCGACTTAAAATAAGCTTCTGAATCCTTATGGTAATCAAGGTGGTCTCTGCCAAGGTTAGTAAAAATAGCTACTTGAAACTTCAAACCAGTCATTCTGTCTTGTTCTAACCCGTGACTAGAAGCTTCAATAGCTGCATAGGATATATTATTTTTGCAAAAGATATTTAGAGCGGAGAATAAATACTCTGATGATGGAGTTGTGAGGCCTGAAAAAGGAAGATTAAGTTTAGATGAANTGNCNCANTCCAAGAGTTCCAAGTGAAACCGCATTCCAAGTATTGCGTTCCCAAATTTGTCTTAAAAATTCTACCGTCGATGTTTTTCCATTAGTGCCTGTAACTCCAACTAAGAAATTGGGTCTTAATGACCAAAATCTTGCACAAGCATTTGCAAATTCT
>FUFK010040771.1_pt1 | contig 13050 bp, 26 predicted proteins | sample 1021851 | NCBI WGS metagenome assembly FUFK01 (sample SAMEA51879418, study PRJEB19060) | metagenome | reverse complement strand
AGTGGATCAGTATTAAAAGAAGAAGGCTTTGCATACTTTACCATGGAGGTATTTTTTAATTATTTAAAAAATAAAGAGTGGAAAATGAAATATGAAAAGACTGGTAGAATGTTAATAGAAGAATTTAAAGCAGAACTAGGACATTTAAAAAGATACCCTAAAAAAGATACAGATAAAAAATCACATAACCCTATTCGTTGTATAAAAATTCCTTTATCATTTTTTCCAAGACAAGAAGAGGATATAGAAATATTAGATAGAAAAAATAAGGATAACATTTTGTGATAAAAAAATTCTACGGACCACCTGGTACAGGTAAAACAGAAAAACTAATTCGTAGAGCTCTAGCATACATAAGAATAGGAACACCTGTAAAAAAGATAGGTTACTTTGCATTTACTAAAAAGGCAGCATACACAGCAAAAGAAAGAATGCTTAATAAAAATAAAAATTTTAATAAAAAAGATTTAAAACATTTTCAAACATTACACTCATTAGCTTTTCACACATTAGGATTAAAAGAAGAAAATGTTATGCAAGACTATCACTACGATGATCTTGGTAAAGAATTAAGTATCAGTGTTAAAACAAAAGGTGACTTTGATACATCACCTTATATGACTTGTGATAATGAATACTTTCAAATAATATTAAAGTCTAGAGAAAAAAATATAGAAGTTTGGGATGAATATTGCACAGGAGATTATACTAAGGACATAAATCCTGACATATTAAAACANGTAGCAGCTAATTATTTTGAATATAAAAAAGCTAATAGTTTAGTGGATTATAGTGATATGATCCACCAATTTGTAAACAAATCACACCTATGTCCAACCTTTGATGTTGTGTTTATTGATGAAGCTCAAGATCTATCTCCAATACAGTGGATGATGTATGACATATTAAAAGCTAATACTAAAGATATGTATCTTGCAGGAGATGATGATCAAGCCATATATGCATGGGCAGGAGCAGATGTAGATAGATTTATAAAAGAACCTGCAACAGAAGTAGTATTAAAAAAATCTAGAAGAGTGCCAANAAAAGTTCANGANATATCAAACATNATNGTAAANAGNATAGAGGGATTACGNGCAGATAAAACATATTATCCAAGAGANGANGATGGNTNNTGTGNNAAAATTAANAANTTNGATAANGTAGATCTTANNAAAGATAACTGGTTNATATTAACNAGAACCAGATCTAANTCNGTGCAGATAGCAAANGAATTAAAACAACGNGGTNTATTTTTTGAAAGNAAATTTTTTAAAAGTNTNAATACTAAANTACANAAAGCAGCTGTTTATTATTCTAGATGGACAGANGGTCAANAATTAAATCAAAATGAAATTGATGATGTAGAAGATTACATGTCTGATAATAATTGGAATGAATTAGTTCCTTGGTTTGAAGCTTTTGATAAGGCTAATCTTGAAGATAAGAATTATATTAGATTATTATTATCAAACAAAGAAAAACTTATCAGAGTCACCCAGAGTTAAAATATCTACAATACATGCAGCAAAGGGAGGTGAATCTGATAATGTTCTACTTGTGCTAGATAACGCTAGAAAAATAAGAGAATCTGTGTTAAAAAATGTTAGAAAAAGAGATGAAGAACATAGAGTCTGGTACGTTGGAGTTACACGTAGCAGAAAGAATTTATACTTGATGAGAGCAAAAATAGAAAGGTATGGTTACAATTTATGACACATAAAAATATATTTAAATCAACTACATACGATTCATTAGATAAGCAGGTAGATGGGAATCACTATTCAAAAGTATGAAGATTCAACCAGCAGAATTTATTAATGAAAACAAATTATTATTTGCAGAGGGTAACGCTATAAAATATATTTGTAGACATCAATCTAAAGGAAAAGAAAAAGATATTAAAAAAGCTATTCATTATCTTGANATGATTTTAGANAGAGATTATTCGTGAAAGTATTAGATCTATTTTCAGGCATAGGTGGTTTTACATTAGGTTTNGATTCAACAGGTTTTTTTAAGACAGTAAAATTTGTTGAGAAAGANAAATACTGTCANAAAGTTTTAAGAAAAAACTTTCCTAACATACCAATCGAGGAGGATATAAAAAATGTCAAAGGAAAAGAAGGAGACGCAGATGTCATTGTGGGAGGATTCCCNTGCCAACCAATGTCAGTCGCAGGAAAAAGAAAAGGAACAGATGACGACCGCTATCTCTGGCCAGAAATGTTTAGACTCATTAGGGAGATCAAACCCCAATTCGTTATTGGGGAGAATGTGCAAGGAATTATTAACATCCAAAACGGCATGGTACTCAGACAGGTGCAAGACGACTTGGAAAGTGAAGGTTTCGAAGTCCAATGTTTCCTTATTCCAGCTTCAGGCATCGGTGCTTGGCACCAAAGGTACAGAGTCTGGATTGTGGCTCACTCCCAGCACAACGGATTACTCGCAGCGGAGTCCAGATGCAATGAAGAAAAGAATAGAAATGAGAGAAAAGATGGGGAGAAAAACAGTACCACCGGGAGGTCTATCGGAGCAAGTTCAATACGGAAAACCGATAACGGATATGAGGGATGTAGAGAAACATCTTCGATCAAAGAAACAATCGTTTCCGACACCAACAACATTCGATTCGAACGAGATCAACAAACCACGGAAACCACATCCGGGAGGAGGACAGAAGCCACCTCTCAATCAAGTGGTGAAGATGTATCCAACACCGACACAAGACTCAGCATCGGAGAGAACGAAGAAATACAAGCAAGGAGGGAAACCATTGACAGTAGCAGTTCAAGAGGAGGAGAAGAGAATGTATCCAACACCGAGATCATCAGGACAGGAGAATCCAGAAACATTAATCAAGAGAAAAGGAATGAAAGCAGCGGCTCAACACAATCTAACAGCAGCAGTGAAAATGTACCCAACACCAACGAGAGTTTGCGAGGAAGGAGGACAACAATCACACATGGTGGAGAGAACAAAGTCTGGAGGTTTTGTGTCGAGGAGGAAGGGATCAGGGATAACGTACGGATCGAAACTATCGGACGCAATGTTGTACCTGGAAAAGAAACCTGGTGGCAAATTGAATCCAACATTTGTGGAGTTCCTAATGGGATTTCCTATGAATTGGACAAAGACAGATCCAACAGAATCAAAGCCCTCGGAAACGCAATCGTCCCACAGATCGCAAGAGAATTCGGACTCGCAATCAAAAAGGTAATGAATGAAGATACCAATATTTGAAGCACAGACAGAGTGGATTGAACCAGAAGAATATCCAGATCTAAGATCTTATGATGAGATCGCAATTGACTTAGAAACAAGAGATCCTGAACTTAAAACAAGAGGATCAGGTTCTGTTATTGGTTTAGGTGAGGTGGTTGGTATCGCTGTTGCTGTGCCAGGTCGTAAATTTTATTTTCCTATTGCTCACGGATCAGGACCAAACATGGATAGAAAGAAAACTTTAGAATGGTTTAAAGATATCTGCGCATCTGATGCTACAAAAATATTTCATAACGCTATGTATGACGTATGTTGGATACGTAAATTAGGTATAAAAATCAATGGTTTAGTGGTAGATACAATGATAGCTGCTAGTCTCATAGATGAGAATAGATTTAAATATGATCTCAATAGTTTGTCTTGGGACTATCTTGGTTTTGGTAAGTCTGAAGTTGCATTAAACGAAGCCGCAAAGTCAAGAGGATTAGATCCTAAGGCGGATCTATGGCAACTACCTGCAATGGAAGTTGGTGCATATGCAGAAAAAGATGCAGAACTAACATTAGAGCTGTGGCAGATTTTTAAAAAAGAAATTATCTATCAAGATGTAGAATCTATTTTTAATCTCGAGACAGATCTGTTTCCTTGTTTGGTAGACATGCGATTTCTTGGGGTGAGAGTGGACGTTGAAAGAGCTCATAAATTAAAGCAAGACCTAGAATACCAAGAAAAATTGTTGCTGTCACAAATAAAAAAAGAAAGTAACATAGACGTTCAAATATGGGCAGCAAGATCAATTGCCAAAGTCTTTGACAAATTAAAATTACCTTATGACAGAACTGCAAAAACACAAGCACCTTCCTTTACAAAAAATTTTTTACAGGAACATCCACATCCCATAGTAAAACAAATAGCACAAGCTAGAGAAATTAATAAAGCTCACACTACTTTTATTGATACCATAATTAAATACGAACATAAAGAGAGAATACATGCAGAGATAAATCAAATTAGATCAGATGCAGGTGGCACGGTTACTGGTAGGTTTAGTTATAACAATCCAAATCTACAACAGCTACCTGCAAGAAACAAGGATCTTGGACCTATGATTAGATCTTTGTTCTTACCAGAGGATAAATGTCATTGGGGTTGTTTTGATTATTCACAACAAGAACCAAGACTAGTTGTGCACTATGCAGCCTTACATAAATTTCCAACTGTATATGATGTGGTGGATGCATACGAAAATGATTCATCAACAGACTTTCATCAAACTGTCGCTGACATGGCAAAGATACCTAGATCTCAAGCAAAGACAATTAATCTTGGTTTGTTTTATGGAATGGGTAAGGCAAAGTTACAAGCAGAATTAGGAGTATCAAAAGACAAAGCAGGAGAATTGTTTGACCAATACCATGCGAAAGTTCCCTTTGTTAAACAATTAATGAACTCGGCCTCTAATCGTGCACAGGAACGTGGACAGATACGTACACTTCTTGGTCGATTATGCCGTTTTCATTTATGGGAACCAAATAGTTTTGGTATGCATAAGGCTATGTTACATGAAGATGCACTCAGGGAACACGGACCAGGGATAAGAAGAGCTTACACATACAAAGCTTTAAATAAACTTATTCAAGGTAGTGCAGCCGATATGACAAAAAAAGCAATGTTAGAATTATACAAGGAAGGAATTCTAGCACACATACAGATTCATGATGAATTAGATCTATCAGTTGAATCAGACGCACAGGCAAAAAAGATAATTGAAATTATGGAAAATGCCGTTAGTCTAGAAGTTCCCAATAAAGTTGATTATGAAACAGGTAAGACTTGGGGTGATATTTATGATAAGGATTAACCATGGCTTATTTAAATGCAAACATACCAGTAGAATATGCACAAATTCGTAGAGAATATTTATTTGATCTTAAAAAACATCATGGAGAAGTTGAAGATTGTATTATCTTTGGTATGTCAGCCATCACAGGTAAAGCAATTCTTTGGCACGCGATTATGGAAAATGGTGCAATCTTTTACAGATTACCTATCACAGCTTTTATTCAACGCGGATTTAAGGTTGAGGACGTACCTAAACGTAGACTTGATGAGCTTCAGCTTTGGAATTGTTTTAGTTATTACCCTGCTATTACTTCTTGGGACATCTTAGATGGACAAGCAGGTAAATACATAGGTAAAGATAAAAAATGGCACCCTGGTAAATATTTATTTACTGTTGACTTTGCTCACCCAGAATCTAATATAGTAGATACTGATCATTCTGAGATACCGCACGAACATAAGTGCGCACATATCATAGCTCTCGATGATGGGAACTATGCAGCACAGCCAAACAATAGATGTATATGGGATATACCATCATTTACAGTTAAAGATGATATTCCTAAATGGAAGGTGCAAACAAATGAATGGAATGTAGAGAATACTAGTCAGTGGAAGACAGAGGATACTGATAATTTTTTCTACGAAATTGAGGAGAAGAAAAATGATTGAAAAATGTAAAAGAATTTGTTGCAAGATTTGGGATATAATTTGCTGGCCATTTAAAAAAGTCAAAGACTGGCTTTGGTCAAAATAATTTATGAGTAAGAAACCACTTAACATATCGGAGGAGGCAGCCGTTCAAATGCCTATGAAAACGGTTGCTAGCCTCATCGCAATGATTGCGGTCGGCACCTGGGCTTATTTTGGTATTCACGAAAAATTAAATCAACACAGCACAAAATTAGAATTAATGACACAAGATTTAGACCAAAATACAGAGTTCAGAATAAAATGGCCACGAGGTCAAGCTGGGTCACTTCCTGCGGACCAGGAACAATACATGATGATAGAGGATTTATATAAAACTACCGATCGTTTAAACAAACACATTGAAAACATGGCATTGAATAAAGTAAATATAGAATTTTTACAAAAGCAAATGGATAAAGTTTTGGTGGACATTGAAAAATTAAAAGATGCAGATAGAGATATCTCATACAAAAACGGACACTCACAATGATAGAAGCTGTAATAGGATTACTTATGTTTGTAAACGGAGAGATCAAAGAGGCACGTTTGCAACCCTCTATGGCAATTTGTTTACGTGGTAAACGTGAAGCTGAAAGAACTTTTTCTGAATCAGTTACGTATAAATGTTGGAAGGGTAAAGCAGAATTAGAGGATAATATTGATGGCTCAAAATCAATCAAAAAACTTATTGTTGAATAATTTAAAAAAACTTAATAAATTTGCACAAATGCTTAGAGATAATAGATTTAGACAACATAGATTAAATAGTAAAAAAATATATAATAGAAAAAAAATTAAAAATGAATTTGACACGTAATTTTACTTTATCAGAGTTAACTAAATCAGATACCGCAATCAGAAAGGGTATCAATAATAACCCTAACGCAGAGCAAATAGAAAAATTAAAATTATTATGTGAAAATATTCTCCAGCCAGTACGTGACCACTTTGGCAGGGTCAAGGTGACGAGCGGTTTTCGTAGCGTAGAGCTGTGCGAAGCGATTGGTAGTTCTGCTAGATCGCAACATGCCAAAGCTGAGGCAGCAGACTTCGAAGTTGTGGGCGTGGACAATGCTGAATTATTTGATTGGATTAAAGATAACCTTACGCCAGATCAATTAATCCTCGAGTTCTACACTCCTGGTGAGCCTAACAGCGGGTGGATACATTGTAGCTGGATACCAGAAGGCAGACGTGCATCATTTTTACACGCGTACAAATTCGAAGGTAAAACAAAATACAAACCTGTACTGGGTTCAGCAAAAGAAATAATATGAAAAAAATTAATTTAAGTTTAGGATCTATAGACACAGTTGTTGGTGTTTGTGAAAATTGTGAGGAGGACACAGTTTTAGTAGCTGTGGTTACAGATTATTANAGATGCACTACTTGTGGTGCTGATACTAGACAACACATAAATGGCAGGATAAGATATATGCAGCTGTCAGAAGATGATAAACAATGGCTAAAAAGAAACCACTCTTCGGAGTAAATACCTATAGAGGTTCAACAAGAAAGAAAAGACCAGGGCGACATGCCAAAAAACCGAACAAAAAATTTTCACGAAAAAAGTATCGCGGACAAGGTCGTTGAATTAGATCGTATCGCTAATCTTTGGAATAAGACCAAGGATCAAAAATACTATGAAAGCTGGTATAAGGAGATGAAGAAATTGGCTGACCAATTGGCTTCTTCTTAGGAATAATTAGCTGTGTGCATTCAAATTTAAGATACAAGCCATGTTTATCCACCTCTGATTGACCTATTTCCTCTAATTTATCTATAGATTTTTGATATCCATCTACGAGACATGTATAACTAGAATCATATATGTTCTCAAAAGTATAGGGTGGCAGACACGTGGTTGCCACTGTGCTGCATATTAACATTGATAATAAATAATTCATTGACATTCCCTTTAAATTTTAATAGGATATCCTACATTATATGTACAAAAGAAAGGTTATAAATGACAGACTTTAGCAAATATAAAAATGTTTCCTTATCTAAGGATACATATACCAAATTAGATAATTTGAGAAGGGTCATAGTGCCCAACACGACAATATCTCGTGCTCAAACAGTTAACATATTGGTTAATGAAAAGGTTGAAAAGTTAAATGGTAAGTTATCAAAGNTTAAGAACAAGTGATGATTATACACGGCCAGAACCAGAACTTAAACTNTGGAGAGCTGTGTTAGGTTTAGCTGCAGATGATGCCGTTAAGGATAAGTATAAATTCCATGAGGGCAGGAACGCGATAGACCAGGCAAGATCTTGGTTCTTATACCCAACCTTAAATTTTACGACAGTATGTCACTATGCAGGTTATGATCCCGCATATATTAAATACAAGATGACGAAAGCAATACAGAAACAAGAAAGGAAAGAAAATGTCAAAAAAAATATGTGAGGTATGTAAAGGTAATGGCTTTGTTAGAGTGCCTTATGAAATAGCTCGAGAGGAACAATGGGCTGATTGTGAGTTTTGTAATAACCAAGGTGAAATAGAANTACATGATGAGGAGCANGATGGAAAATACAATTGAAAATTTAGTTAAACAAAAAAAATTCTTACAATCTGTATGTAGAAAAGCAGGTGCAGAAATAAAAGAATTAAAAGATACAATTAAAAAGTTAGAAAAGGTGGCAGCTATTACAAGTGAAGATGTGATAAATAGATTAAGAGATGCTGAAAATTATGGACGAACAGAAGACTACACGGAGGATAAATGAGACTGGTATTATTAGAAGCTTTAGAAAAAAAATACGAAGCTGAGATAGCTGAAGCTGATGCAACGATTAAAATATATTTAGAAAACTCTGTTGGTATCGGCGAACATCCGCAACATTTAGAAGAGATAGATAAGTTGTTGCAAAAAATAGTTGATGCCGAAGAAAAATTAAAAGCTTTAATACCATTTAGATTATGATTAGTGAAACAGACGCAGCTTATATTGCTGGTTTATTCGATGGTGAAGGCAGTATTCAATATAAACAATACGATCGACAGAGAAAAAATAATAAAAAACCCTATCCCACCTGGAGCATAAGAATGGAAATAGCTATGACTGATAAGTCTGTTTTGATGTGGATGTATGATCTATTGGGATGTGGAACAGTTAATGAAAAAAGATATAAGACTCCATATACAGTCGGTTGGAAAAAACAATGGCGTTGGCGATGTCAATGCAGAGATGCGTATTATGTCTGTCTATTGATACAGCCCTATGCTCATGTAAAAATAGAGTCTATAAACAAGATCATCAAACATTATTCGTATATCCCNAAAGATAAATTNAAAGCTAAAGTAATTGATATCGCTAATTATAAAATAGAAAGAAAGGTAAATGAAAAAAATTTTAATATTAATAGTCTTATTGACGTTGACTAATTGTGCNAAAGTAGAGTTCGATAGCTTCGATCCTACCACAGGATTTGTAAGATGGATAATAAATGAGAACAAAAAGAATAGATAAAACCATAAAATCAAATTTAACTTTCTCAGCTGTGAGCATGAAGTATTTAAGAACACCCAAAGATATCTGGTCAGAGTTAATAAAAGAATTTAATTTTACAATCGATTGTTGTGCATCACATAATAATCATTTATTGCCAAGATATTACACTATTGATGATGATTGCTTGACCAAAGATTGGTCAGGTGAGGTTGCATATATACATCCTTTATTTGATATGAAGATACCAAAGTTTGTGGAAAAAGCTTACCACACTAAAAACTTTACCGGTGTTTTTTTACTGCCATCTGCCACACATACAAAATATTTTCATGACTACATTTATAAAAATCCTAATTGTGAAATAAGATTTTTAAAGAAACCAGTAAAAGGTTTTAGGTTTGGTCATGATGATGGAACTGAAGACGATCCAAATAAGATAGGTTACATAAAACCATTAATGATAGTAATTTTTAGAAATAAATGACAGCTATTTTTGGAATAGGTATGTTTTTTTATGGTATGGTTGCCATATTTATTGGTGCCATGGTTGCGTATTATGTTATAAATAAATTTAATGATGACTAAAAAACCATTAGCTAGAATACTTTCATTGGGTGCAGGAGTACAGAGCTCCACGATGGCATTGATGGCGGATCAAGGAGCATTTGGCGAGAAACCAACGGCAGCTATCTTCGCTGATACCGGTTGGGAGCCTAAACCAGTAATAGATCATTTGAACTATCTGAAATCAAAATTGTCTTTTCCTGTATACATTTGTAAAGCAGGTAATCTGCACGATGATATTTTAAATGCAACTGACAAAGGTAAATTTGTATCTGTGCCTTTTTTTACTTTAAATGAAAAAGGTAAGAAAGGTATGGGTCGTAGACAATGCACGAGAGAATACAAGATAACTCCGATTGCTGCAAAGATCAGAGAGCTGTTGGGTATGAAAAAGTATGCAAGATTTCCTAAAACAGAGTATGTTGAAACCTGGGTTGGTATATCAACCGATGAGGTATTCCGAGTAAAAGAGTCAAGATTTTGGTGGCAAAAGAATCGATGGCCTTTGATTGAAAAGAAAATGTCAAGGGAGGATTGTATCGAATGGTACAATGGTAAGGATTATAAAACACCGGCAAAGTCTTCTTGTATTGGGTGTCCCTATCATGATGATTCTTTTTGGTTGGATATGAAAAATAATAGACCAGATGAATTTGCAGCTGCTGTTAAGTTTGATAAAAGAATGAGGGATAACGAACATAATATAAAAAATTATATGCATCGATCCTGTAAAAATTTAGATGAAGTCGTGTTTCATGTAAAACGTGAGGACGAACAATTAGATTTATTTAACAACGAATGTGAAGGGATGTGTGGAGTATGATGGANGAAAAAGATTTAGATGANTATCATAACATTGGTAAGCCAGTAAAATGGAATAGTAAGTTTACTTACCCAAAGTCTCAAAGAGAGATAGTCATGGGTCGAAGACACTACGCAGTAGATGACCAAAAATTACCATCTGTTACAACCATATTATCACGGACTCAATCAAAAGAAAAGCAAGATTCATTAGCCGCGTGGCAAGCTCGGGTTGGCAAGGAAGAAGCAACGAGGATCAAGGACCAAGCAGCTTCACGTGGAACAGCTATGCATACCCTTTTAGAACACTATTTATTGGGCGAAAAACACGCTGATTTAACCGATGTAGGGCAAGAGGCTACCATGATGGCACAAAANGTGATAGATGAGGGTATAAAGGGCTCTCTGAGCGAAATATGGGGGTCTGAGGTGACTTTGTGGTACCCAGATTTATATGCAGGGCAGACAGACGTAGTAGGGATTTATAATGACCGCGAAAGCATAATAGATTTTAAACAAACTAACAAGCCAAAAAAACGAGAATGGATAGAAGATTATTTTATTCAATTAGCTGCCTACGCAATGGCACACAACTATACATATCAAACTAAGATCCAACAGGGTGTGGTGTTAATGTGTTCAAAAGATGGCTATTTTCAGAAGTTTGAGNTATCTGATGAGGAATTTAGGCANTACAAATATAAATGGCTGGGTAGAGTTAGTAAATATTACGAAAACTTAGAATAATTCTAAACTAATTGTATCGTATAGAGTTTTTTCCTAGAGATAAAAAAATAAATTTTTATTTTCAAAACTATGTTACAACGCTATATATGTTACAATGTTAAATAAGCATTGATATAAGCCACTTATTTAAGATTAAATTGTAACATGACCATGTTACACGTGTTACAATACGCATAAACATTGACTTTTCAAATGTTACAAATTTTCCGTACGCGCGCGTATGAAAATGATTTATTGAAAAATGTCTCCTAGAAAAAAGTTCTATAGGGTGTATAACTAGGTATGCCCAAAAAAAGACGTAAGAGAATAGCAGCCGACAGCTCTCCAGAAATACCTTATCCAAGAGTAAGGGTTGAATGGATTGATTGTGTTAGTGATAGTGGTTGGGCTACCGATAAAGAGTTTGATAAAATGAAATTAGCACAGCCAGTAAATGAGGGNTGGTTGTATTCAAAAGATAAAAAATCTATTAAGCTGTTTGCATCTTATGATAAAGATGAGGATGGTTTTACTTTTGGGGATCGGACGATGATTCCTCGNCAGTGGGTNAAGAAGATAACTCGTCTGTAACTACCTGGGCATCTTTATCAATAATAGGTTGATAAAATTTAAGAGCCTCTTTTACTCTCGCATCTATGTCTTCTTGTGAAGTGTTTTCGTGTTTATGCAAATGTATNTCATTATTGTTNTGTAANCCNCCTGCTTTACCTCTACCNACNTCNGCGTTTATNGCAGCAGACCAAGCNTTATTNTTTCTTGATTCATCNCTTAANTTACCTAANTCTGCAAGGTGTCCCTCGTAAGTTATNTCATATTTTTTTANNANNTCNGATCTTCTNCTACCTATNTATTCAACAACNAAAGGNAANTGTTGAGGNTTTTGTAATCTACTGGCTATAACATGTGCAGTATCTTCNGAGTATCCAGCNGCTATTGCACAATCTGTTGCNGTCATTCTACCCTCTTCNGANACNATNANATTAGCAAATTTAATTTGCATAGGTGTTAATTTTTTTGGTAATCCCATGGTTGAATTATATAAATTATAGGATATATTTCAAGTCAGAATGAANGGAAGATTATTAAGACAAGTATTAGATAAGATGCTGAAATCACATGTAGCTCAAGATGCAAGGGTTCAAGTATGTTTACCTGATGGTAAATTTTATGATGTCACCTCTTTACAATTGCTAGAAAATAAAATAATTGGTCATAGAGAATCTCATAGATTAGTGTTTACAGTTAAAGCTGAGACCTGGAATATGGGTAAGATTTTGAAGAAAGTTGGTGACACCACTTAACTCGAATTCTTAACTTAAAAATGTATAAAGAAGAGACCAAATTTTGGCATGAAATTAGAAAACATAAGAGCAAAATATCGTGGACTAGATTGGAAAATTCCGCTGCGCATGGTACTCCTGATCTATTGGGCTATAATGATAATAGCACCTTTTTCACAGTAGAACTCAAGTTAAAAAAAGTTAAGAAAATCTCCTTCTCACCACATCAAATTGCCTTTCATNTTAAGCANCCNAAGAACACTTTCATANTGGTAAAAGAGCTGCCAAAGGCCCTCGGTCAGAGNGCTNTAAAACTTTATGAAGGGACCGAGATCCACGCNCTTGTGGGCGGGACCCACCCCACGCCTGTGGCTTGTGGCTTATCAGCTTGTTGCTTGTTCCTTGAGCGCTTGTAGCTTGTGGCCTGGTGCGT
>FUFK010067914.1_pt1 | contig 13053 bp, 19 predicted proteins | sample 1021851 | NCBI WGS metagenome assembly FUFK01 (sample SAMEA51879418, study PRJEB19060) | metagenome | reverse complement strand
TCCCAGATCCAAGAAGAAGTATCTTTAGCAGTTACAGAGGTTTTAAATAGCGAAGCAGAAGAAAAAGAAGCTCTAAAACAAGAGTTATCTAAACCTGCTGCCGAGCCACTTAAACACAGCCCAGAACAAGAAAAGTCTAGTAGAGGATTCAAGTTTGCACAAAACAGAAGAATGTCCACATTAGATAGAGTAATGGAACAAATAACAAATAAATAAATATAAATAATTATGGCAGTTTTAACACACGTTAATAATGATGTTGTAAGAATTAAAAATGATGTTGATGCAGTATCAGCAGCAGTTACTCTTACATCAGCAGATAGTGGTAAATGGTATGAACTTGCTGCATCAGCAGGAGTTACAGTGACATTACCAGCAGTAGAATCTGGACTAAATTTTAGATTTGTTGTAGCAAACGCATTTGATACATCAAATTATATCATTGATAGTGCAGAAGGAGATAATATAGATGGAATTTTAGTAGTAAATGGTGCATCTGTAGCAGCTTCAGGAGAGGATCAAATAAACTTTGTAGCATCAGCAGAATCAGTAGGAGATTTTATCGACATCTGGTCAGATGGTAACAAGTGGTATGTTTGGGGTATCGGAAACAGCGCAGGTTCAATTACAGCTACTGATCCAAGTTAATAAATAAATAAATAAATAAAAGAGATATGGCTACTACAACAAGTATAACAACCACATACGCAGGAGAGTTTGCAGGAGAATATATTGCTGCTGCTCTATTGAGTGGGGTTACATTATCACAGGGTGGTGTTAGTATTAAACCTAACATCAAATTCAAAGAGGTTATCAAAAAATTAGCATTAGATAGTATTCTTAAAGATGCTAGTTGTGATTTTGATCCAACTTCTAACGTAACATTAACAGAAAGAATCTTACAACCAGAGGAATTTCAAGTAAACTTACAACTTTGTAAAAAAGATTTCAGACAGGATTGGGAAAGTGCATCAATGGGCTTTAGTCAATATGATAACCTACCAAGAAGNTTTAGTGATTTCTTAATTGCACAAGTTGCNGCAAAAGTTGCAGAAAAAGTAGAACAAAACATTTGGCAAGGTGCTACTGCAAATAATGGNGAGTTTNANGGNTTTCAAGCANTATTAGCAGCAGATAGCGATGTTGTTGATGTTTCTGGTACTACACTTTCAGCATCTAACATTATTGCAGAGCTAGGCAAAGTAGTTGATGCGATTCCAAGTGGAGTTTACAACAAAGAGGATTTAAAGATTTATATTCCTACAAGTGCAGCNAAGTTTTATATTCAAGCACAAGCAGCANTAGGTTATAGAGAATTATATCACGTTGGTAAAACAGATATGAACTTTCAAGGGATTCCATTATTTACCTCGCCTGGATTAGGTAATGACAAAATGGTCGCAGCAGAATCNTCAAACTTATTCTTCGGTACAGGTCTATTGAATGACTGGCAAGAAGTTAAGTTGATTGATATGGCTGATATTGATGGCTCACAAAACGTAAGAGTTGTTTTNAGAGGAAGTGCAGGAGTACAACACGGCATCGGTTCTGATATTGTATTGTATTCTTAATATTGTTTAACATAAGAAAGGTAGGTGGGGTATATGCCTACTTACCTTTTTTTATAAAATTTTAAATTATGGCTTGTACATTAACAAAAGGAAGAGAGTTACCTTGTAAATCAGGGGTAGGTGGATTAAAGTCTATCACGTTTGCAGATTTCGGTACATTAGGTGCTTTGACTATCGCAAATGATTTGATTACAGACTTTGGTGGTACACCAACATTTATGAAGTTCGATGTGAAAGGAAACTCTACAATGGACACTACAGTAACATCATCAAGAGAGAATGGAACGACATTCTATGAAACTACAGTAGTGATGAACTTGATCTTCCAAGAAGAGAAAACTCAAGCAGAAATTAAATTACTAGCAGTATCAAGACCTCACATTATTGTTGAGGATTACAATGGCAATTTCAGATTAGTGGGAAAAGATCACGGATGTGAGCTTACAACAGGTACATTCAGTAATGGTGCAGCAATGGGCGACCTTTATGGTTACTCTTTGACATTTGTTTCACAAGAAACAGAAGCACCAGACTTTATTGCAACGGCAGCATACAGTGCAGAAACACAAGGATCACAGATTGATGTAAATTAATTTTAGTATTTTGAGTAAAGAAAGGGGACTTATGTCCTCTTTTTTTTTGCACCTATACAAAATATCCTTTATATTTCGATATATAAGTATGAAGGTTTTGACAACGAGTAGTTCTGCACAGAATATTGATGTNATACCAAGAACATACGCATCATCATATACTTTAAAATTAAGAGATACAAGCAANAACAAAGAAGTATTTTCATCTACTGTTAGTGCTTCTGATAATGGCAATTTTAAAAGATTGTCTGCAACTTTTAGTCCTGTACTCAAAGAGGGTAGATACTATGATATGAGTTTAATAAGTGGTAGTGCAACTGTTTATAAAGACAAAGTATTCTGTACAGATCAAACNATCAATCAAGCAAACAACAATCATTATGATATNAATANTGGACAGTTTACATTTGATGAAACATCAGGATCACACGATAACGATTACATAATAGTATGAACGATTTAAGAGTTATAAATTTAAGTAGTTACACCACACCTAAAGTTGTTGAATACAAAAACAAAGAATGGATAGGGTACGGAGATGATAACAACTACTTTAAATATCTTATAGACAGATACAATGGCAGTCCAACAAACAATGCTATTGTAAATGCTATCTCTGCTATGATTTATGGAAAAGGTTTAGATGCTACAGATAGCAATAGAAAACCAGAAGAATACGCAAAGATGATTTCTTTGTTTAAGAATGATTGTATAAGAAAACTTTGTTATGATCTAAAATTAATGGGTCAATGTTCTATACAGATAATATACTCAAAAGATAGAAATACTATCGCACAAGTAGAACACTTCCCAGTAGAAACATTAAGAGCTGAAAAGTCAGGAGAGGATGGAGAAATAAATGCTTACTATTATTTTCACGATTGGGCAGAATACAAACCACAAAGCAAACTAAAAAGAATACCTGCTTTTGGAAAGAGTAACGAATCAATAGAAATATTGTATGTCAAACCTTATAGAGCAGGGTATCATTATTATAGTCCTGTAGATTATCAGGGTGGTTTGCAATATGCAGAGCTTGAAGAAGAAGTAGGTAATTTTCATTTGAANAATATTATGAATGGTATGTCTCCAAGTATGTTNATTAATTTNAACAATGGTGTACCAAANGANGANGAAAGAGAACTTATTGAACAAAGAATATCACAAAAGTTTTCTGGTAGTAGTAATGCAGGTAAATTTATTTTAGCTTTCAACGACAATGCAGACACGGCAGCAAGTATTGATCCTGTTCAGTTATCTGATGCACACCAACAATATCAGTTCTTAAGTGAAGAAAGCACAAGAAAAATTATGGTAGCACATCGTATTGTATCTCCTATGCTTATTGGTATCAAAGATCAGTCAGGACTAGGTAACAACGCAGATGAATTAAAGACTGCATCTATATTACTAGACAATACAGTCATCAGACCTTTTCAACATTTATTGATAGACTGTTTTGACAAAATATTGGCATATAACAAGATTTCACTCAATCTTTATTTTAAGACCCTACAACCCCTCGAATTTACAGACTTGGAGAATGTAGAGGATGAAGAAACGAAAGAGGAAGAAACAGGTGTTAAATTGTCTGAAAAGGTTTGTTGTGAAGCTGATTACAAACAAGATTTAACAGATGAAGAGTTTGATATTATATTAGATGAGTTAAGAGGAGAGCAAATTTCTAATAGATGGGAAGAGGTAGATGCTAGAGAATACGATGCAGAAAATGAAGATATAGAGGTTTGGGCAGATAAAAATATAGAGAGTAAAGAACAACAATTAGAAAAGAAAAGTATAGATAGTAAAAAAAGTGGTTTTAGTTATTTAGATAAATCACTTTATAAAGTAAGATATAAATATTCACAAAAATATTCTAGTGGTAAATCAAGACAGTTTTGTAGAATAATGATGGCTAGAAGTCAAAGAGGTGTTGTTTATAGACTAGAGGATATAGACAAAGCTAGTAGAGCAGGTGTAAATAAATCATTTGGACATAAAGGCAAATCATACGATTTATTCAAATACAAAGGTGGTGTAAATTGTGGACATTTTTTTAGTGAAGTATTGTATAGGTTGAAATCTAAGACAATGAAAAAGAAAATACAAAACTATGATGAAGTCAAGAGCATACCTAAAAGTTACAGACCAAGACCTGCAGGACATAAAAAGGCAAAAGTAGCACCAAAGGATATGCCAAATAACGGACATCATCCAAATTATAGATAGATATGGCAACTGCATTATTCATAAAACCAATAGACTTAAAAAGAAACTCAATCATTGATGGCAATGTTGATGTGGATAAATTTATTGGTTTTGTCAAAATAGCACAACAGATACACATAAGAAACTATCTAGGTACTGATCTATACAACAAAATAAGTTCGGATATTATTGCAGGTAGTTTAGCAGGTAATTATTTGAACCTTGTTAATGATTTTATACAACCTATGTTAATTCATTTTGCTATGGTGGACTATCTACCTTTCGCAGCTTATCAAATAAAAAATGGTGGTATCAGTAAGCACGTTTCAGAAAATGCAGAAAGTGTAAGTAAAGAAGAAGTAGATTACCTAGTAGAAAAACACAGAGACATAGCAGAATACTATACAAGAAGATTTATTGATTATATGAGTTTTAATCAGAGCTTGTTTCCAGAATATACAAGCAATACAAATGATGATATACATCCTGATAAAGATGCTCTTTTCAATGGTTGGGTATTATGAAGTATAAGGTAAAGAAAAAAAATATTGAAAAATTAATAACATATTTAAAAGTCAATGGCAACATTAACAAATACACAAATATCAGTAACGTATGTAGGGCTATTAAAGACAAGTGCTAATACAGTCTTAACATCTACTGCTCAACAAATAACTGATGGCGATGGTAACAACAGCATTATGTTTTTATCTACGGCAGGTGTTGGTATTGGTGGCAGTCCTGCATCAGGCAAAGAATTAGATGTTACAGGAAACGTACAAGTAACAGGAGACCTTATTGTAGATAATATAACAATAGATGGCTCTACAATTACAAATTCTAGTGGAGACTTAACAATAGTTAACACAAATGATGATGGAGATATACTTCTACAAACAGATAATGGTAGTGGTGGAACAACAACCTATCTACAATTAGATGGAGGTAGTGTTATAGTACAACTTAAAAAAGATTTATATGCTTTAGACAATGTAAAATTAAGGGCAGGTAATGCAGGGGATTTACAAATATATCACGATGCTACAGACAGTTATATTGAAAACGATACTGGAGACCTAATAATCAGAAACAATGCCGATGATAAAGACATTATATTTCAGTGTGATGATGATAGTGGTGGCACGACTGAATATATAAGATTAGATGGTGTGCTCACAAGTATTGCAGTATCTAAAAATTTACTACTTGGAGATAATGTAAAAGCATTGTTTGGCACAAGTTCAGACCTACAAATCTATCACGATAACTCAAATTCTTTTATAAGCGATCAAGGCACAGGTACACTTAAAATATTAAGTAATGGAGTTGAGATTAAAAATGCAGGAGATAGTGGATTTATGGCTTTTTTCGGTGCAACAGGTGCTAGTGAACTATATTTTAATACTGCAAAAAAGTTTGAAACTACAAGCACAGGTGTCAAAGTACAATCAACAGGAACTGCAACACTAACCTTATTAGATGCAGATGATTCAAGTGAGGTATCAATTAATCACAATGCAGGTGTTACTACATTAATTTATTCTGATTTAATATTTGACAATGGTGGTGGTAACAATGTTTTACAACTTACCAATGCTATAAACGCACTAGAAAATATAACGTTACCAGATAGTAAAAAAATTATTCTAGGTACAGGATCAGATCTTCAATTATTTCACAATGGAAGTCATAGTTTTATACAAGAACAGGGTACAGGCGATTTAAGAATATTATCAAGTAAAGTTGAAATATTTAATGCAGCAGCAAGTGAAACAATGGCTAAATTCACAGAGGATAGTGCAGTTGAACTTTATCATAATGGAAGTAAAAAATTTGAAACTACAAGCACAGGTGCAACTGTAACAGGAGTAATAGCAGTAAATTCAGGAACTACTGACACTGCTGCTACATTTACAAGTTCTGATGCTTCTGTTGCAGTAGATTTTGTAGCAAGTGATAACTCAATGCAAATTGCAACATCAAGCACAGATGGTATTTTAAAAAATAATGGTAGTGGCTCTTTGAGATTTTTTAATAATGGAAGTGAAAGAGTACGAATTGACAGTTCAGGAAACGTAGGCATAGGTACAACAAGTCCATCGGCTACTTTAGAAGTGGCGAAAGGAAGTGAAGGAGATTATTTAATAGTTGGTGGAGACAATTCATCAAATGGTAGAGCATTAGTTTTTTCTTCATCTACTGCAACATCAAATGGTGCAAAACATACAATAAGAGCTCAATCAGGTAACGGGCAAATTGCTTTTAAAACAGGTACAACAGAAGCATTATTATTAGACAGTTCACAAAACGCAACATTTGCAGGGGATGTTACTTTAAACAATGAATTAAACTTTACCAGTTCATCATTTCAAATAAGTGGTGGTACTAGTTTGGGAGATATGAGATTTGTAGCACCTAGATTTAGATTTTATGAAGATAGNATTTCTGGAACTGCAAAATTAGAAATTGATGGTGGTAATGCAAATTTTGCAGGGTTTGTAAATTTAGCAGATTCTCAAAAATTAAGACTAGGCGATGGTGCAGATTTAACTGCTCATCATAGTGGTACAGATAGTTTTATAAGCAACTCAACAGGTCATCTAACTATACAAAATTCTGCTGATGACAAAGACATATTGTTTTTATCTGATGATGGCTCTGGAGGAACTGCTGAATATATGAAACTCGATGGTTCTGATACAGTTATCAGAATACATAAAAGAACTATAATAGATGATAGTGTAAAGTTTGATTTTGGAAATGGTCAAGATTTACAAATATATCACGATGGTAGTAACTCTTATATAGATGAGGTTGGTACAGGCAGTTTATTTATAAGAGCATCGGATATATTTATTAAAGCAAATGCAACAGAAAATGCAATTATAGCAAGAGCAAATGCAGAGGTAGAACTATACCATAATGGAAGCGAAAAATTTGCAACCACAAGCACAGGTGCAACTGTTACAGGTGCTTTGGATATAACTGGTGCTTTAAGCAAAGGTTCAGGTTCTTTTAAAATAGACCATCCTGTAAAACCAGATACGCATTATTTATATCATTCGTTTGTGGAATCTCCACTAACAGATTTGATATATAGAGGTAAATCAAAACTTGTAAATGGCAAAGCATTGATAAACATTGATAAGCACTTCGGAATGACAGAGGGAACCTTTGAGGCTCTTGCAGATGACAAACAAGTATTCACAACAAACGAGGATTCTTGGGATGCAGTTAGGGGTAAGATAGAAGGTAATGAATTACATATAGAATGTCAAAACAAAGATTTTGACGGATATGTTTCTTGGCTTGTGATAGGCGACAGAAAAGACAAACACATAATGGAAGTAGATTGGACTGATGATAAAGGAAAACCAATATTAGAAATAGAAAAATAAAATTAGATAAAAATGGGAAAAAGTAAAATAAGTTATAATTGGGTTATAAATGGCTTCGATGCCAAGATTAGCCACGATAATAAAGACAATGTGATATATGCTATTCATTGGTCTTACAATGCAAACAAGGGAGATCACAATGCAAATGTTATTGGATCAGACCACGTTGAGTACAACGCAGATTCTTTTATTGAATACGCAGATTTAAAAAAGAGTGATGTGATTGGTTGGTTAGAAGCAAAACTAGATGTTGCAAAAATGCAAAAAAGTCTATCAGATCAAATTGCACTAAAGGAAGCACCAGTAGATGTTATGTTAAAACCAGAGTGGTAAAATTTATATATTTGTAAAAAAAATATATTATGAAATTAGAAAAATCAGAATTAGAGTACATACAAGAATTGTTAAATGATGAAACAAGATATTATGTTGAGGTGGGCAAAGCACACTACAACAAACTTATTTCAGATGCTAAAATTGCAGATGCTATCAAAAGGATAGATCAATGCAAAAAAGATTTTAGTAAGAAAATGCAAAAGCTAGAGGATAAATATGGCAAAGTAAATATCAATCTTGCAGATGGCTCTATTCAAGAAGTAGAGAAAAATGAGCAAGACAATTAATGAGGATACACAAGTTAAGTTAGATTTAAAAACAATCGGTATTATTGTAGGTGGTGCTATATCACTTGCATCAATGTACTTTGTAATGCAGTCAGATATTGCAGAAGCAAAGGAACTACCAAAACCTGTTGTGTCGGAAAAGGAAGCAGAATTCAAAGACAAGCTCATACGTTCTCAAATAGATTTAACTCAACAACAAGTCGAGAACATACAAGAAGATGTAAAGGAGATTAAAGAGACTGTTGAGAAAATAGAAGAAAGAGTATATGAACTTAAAAATTAGAATATGTGTCCTATTAACTGTCCTATTTGTTTCAACTGTCAGTAGTCAATATTATAAAGATAATATTAGTGTTGTTCTGTTTAAAGCATCTTTTGTAGAAGATGTCAGCTTAAAAGAATATAAAGAACACAACACGCATATATTTGACTTTGAAAACAGTAAACACGAAGAATACTTTACAGATGAAGGTATAGAGTTTTTGCCTACTATTATTTTATACAATAATGGCAAAGAGATATATAGGGTAGAAGCAGGAATTACATTAAGACTACCAGAAGATTACGAGGTAGAATTTCAAAAACAGATTGACAAACTTTTAGAAGATAGATTTTAATTATGAAAAAATATTTATTATTAGCATTATTATTTACACTCAATGTAAATGCACAGTTTTTTAAAAAAGCATACGAAGGTATATTTAAGTATGCAACAGTATATGTAGCAGGAGATATGCGTGAGGCATACGAAACACAATACCCAGATTATTTTATTAGAACAAACCCAGATGATTTATATGCAATACCTGATGTTATAGATGAAACAATTTATCATCCTTTCGATTATCGTATAGGTATCGGTATAAGAAAACTGGCTAGATTTAATTACGAGCTAAAACCCAACTACATTGATGGATCAGAAAACTTAATTGGTTTATCTGCACCTATNTCAGCAGTCAAAGGACTAGAGTATTTATTTCACTATGAAAGAGAAAGAGAAAGAAGTGAGGAGTTTGACAACACAAGATATTTTATTAGACATACAGGCAAATATCACATAGTCAAACTAGAATCAAGAAAACAAGGCAACGTAAACTTTCAATATCAAAGTGCAGAGATAAGAGCAAGATTACCAATAGGGCAAAAGTTTGGTATTAGTGCAGGTGCAATAGCAAGATCACACCAAAAAGCATACGGATATAATCCTATTGAAATATGGCTAAACGAAACACAAGTGATAAACAACCAAGAAGTACCAAAAAACAGATGGTACAGTCTAGGTTATTATTATGGATATGAAGATGAACTTACTCAATACACAAACATACAAACAGGTGAGAGCTTTTATGATTGGATATGGAGAAACGAGGATGGAGAGATAGTAGCTTATGGAGATAGAGATTTTCGAGATAGAGTGTTCGGTGGATTAATGAATAGATTCAATCGTGAACAATGGGACTTACTCGATCCTTTTGCAGAAGTAGCACCGATAGTCGGTTTTGACTTTTATCACTATAGATCAAAGTTCTGGTTACACGCATACGCAAATTGGATTTTACCACACCACGAATATATAAAGGGTAATGAAGATTTTAGTTATTTACATAGAAATTCTTGGGGTAAGGGTGGTCATAATAATTTACTAGAAGGAGAACAGTGGTCAGATTATCAAGGTGGTATTATAGCAGGTTGGAAAATAAGTAAAACACTTGGACTGTTTATTGAAGGAGAATACATAAAGTTCTGGGATAGTGAGATATTAAACAGTTCAGTAGGTCTAAATTTTAGGTTATGATTTCAAAACATATATCAGACAAAGAAGCAACAAAAAGCATCACTGCCTTGAGATTAGGCATTGACAATACACCAAATGGTACTGCATATAACAATATGAAAACACTTGCAGCAAATGTGTTTGAGCCATTAAGGGAGTGGGTAGGTGGTCCAATTAAGATTACATCAATGTATCGAAGCCCTGAATTATGTGATGCTTTGGGATCAAATGGCAGAACTTCTCAACATACTAAAGGTCAAGCTATTGACATAGATGACATATATGGACACAAAACAAACGCAGAAATGTTTGAATATATTAAAAACAATTTAGAGTTTGATCAACTTATATGGGAGTTTGGCAACGAAGATAATCCAGACTGGCTACATATTAGTTATGTTGATTTAGAAAAAAACAGAAAACGCATACTAAAAGCAGTAAGAGATCAAGGTAAAGTTAAATACATAAATATTACAAATGTCTAAAAAACCCTTCAAAGATACCACAGTAGGTAAATTACTATTTGGTGCAGCAACAGTTGTAAATCCTACACTAGCAAACGTTCTTAAAGGTGTTACTAGTCCAAAAGAAGCTATAGCTGAAATAGGAAAAGCAAAGATACCAACACAAGATAAAATAAAACTACAACAATTAATATACGAACAACAAAACAAAGAGATAGAATCTATCACAAGTAGATGGAAAGCTGATGCAAATAGTGATAGTTGGTTAAGCAAAAATGTAAGACCACTTGTACTAGTTTGGTGTATTGTAATATTTTCTTTTGCAGGTATATTGGATTCAGTAGATAGTATTCCGTTCCACATAAACGAAGTTTGGAATGATACATTTGAAAAAGTTATGATGGCAGTTGTACTCGCTTACTTTGGTGGTAGGACTACAGAAAAAGCAACAAGTATGTTTAAAAAATAATTATGGAACTATTGAATCATATATTAGGAACTTGTGGAGAATCCCACATAAATCTTTATCACATCATTGTGTTTTTTGTATCTGCTTATGTGAGTGGATATTTATTATATTACCTTTCAAAGAATGGCTAGAAAAACAAGCGTACATATATACAAAAGTAATACCAGAAAACGCAAAGGCATACACTCAAAGACAAAAAGTAGTAAAGTAAAATCAAGCAAGAATTATTTAAAAAGGTACAAAGGTCAAGGCAGATAAAATATTTTTATATATTTGCCTTTGCTAATAGCTAAACTTGTGCAACCTAATAAAGTCGGAAGGCACTTGGATCAGGTAAATAATTTATTTTCTTTTCTAGTAGGGGCTTTTCTTTTCTTTCTTTTTGGTTACTTTTTCTTTCTTTTCTTTAATATTAGATATATTTGATAACGTGAAAAAACCTAAACGCAAAACACTCATCAATAAACTAGATAGGATATTTTCGGAATACATAAGAAAGAGAGATGCAGATAAAAAAGGTTTTGTTAAATGTATAACATCAAGAAAAAAATATCACTATTCAGAAGTAGATGCAGGACATTTTATATCACGAAAAGAAATGTCAACAAGATGGAACGAGGATAACGTATATGCACAGTCAAGGTACGATAATAGATATAGGTATGGTAGGCAGTATGAATATTCTTTAGCATTAGAAAAAAGAAAAAAAGGTTTACCTAAACATCTATACAATCTTTCAAAACAGACAGTAAAGTATAGCTTAGCAGACTTACAAGAGCTGATAGATAAATACAAAAAAAAACTTGATATTGAAAATAAAAGATTATCTTTGTAATCCTTACCAACTTCGGTAAGAGTTTTGTTTTTAAAGGGGAGGATTAATTTTCTCCTCTTTTTTTTTGGATATTAACAATTTTTAATTATCTTTGAGTAAAACAAAACAGTTATGATAAAAATAAATTCAACAATAAAATCAAAAATACACGATGACTTAACTACCTGGAAAGTAGAAGATATAGTTATAGGTCTTTCAGGTAGAAAAATATATGTTTGTTCTGCAAAACACGATACTCTTTTAAGTAAAGGTTTTAATAAAATTAATCACGATTTTAAAGAAGAAGAAATATATTTAGATTAAAACAAAACAGAATGGTAAGATACAATCAAGAATCAAACATATACGATACAATCTACGAACATAGATATATAACTATTGAGTATGACTTTACAACATCAGAGCTTGATCATTTTTCTGGAACAGGTAGTTTTGATGGAGTAACTATCAATCGTATTTTTGAGGATAACATAGACATCACAAATAATTTTACACAAGAAGATTTAGAATTTTTAAGAGATCAAATCTTTAACTATCACATAAATAAATAATATGGATTATAAACAAAAAGCAAAACAATTACAAAAAGATAAAAGAGCTTTGTTAAGACAATTACGAAGTCTGCAAAGAAACATAAGAGAGTATGATCAGACTATTTTAAATAGGATCATTGAAAATAAAAATATTAAATTAGAAGAATACAAAGACAAAAACATAAAAAGATGAGTAAATCAATAATAAAAACAATACATAAAGTAGATAAACCTCCTTTTGGGGATGGTATATATACATATACAATAACGACAGGAGCACATTCAGAGGGATTTGTTTATGCACCTGTATCTTCTGTTGACAATCTTAAATTCAAAGTAGGAGATGAGGTAGAGTATGAATACATCCAACAAAAGAATGGTTACAAATACAAAGACATTAAAAAAGTATCTATGTATAGCAACTATACAAAACAAGAACAAACAGGGGCTAGACTAGATACAGGAAGAAGTATTTTACTACAGGTAGCTTTTAAAGAAGCATCACAAGCATATATTGCAGGTAAAATATCTCAAGATGAAGTGGAGACATTAACAAATAAATACTTTAATATAATAGATAAATAA
>FUFK010071667.1_pt1 | contig 13064 bp, 17 predicted proteins | sample 1021851 | NCBI WGS metagenome assembly FUFK01 (sample SAMEA51879418, study PRJEB19060) | metagenome | reverse complement strand
GGGAAGACTTGTAAATTTAGGTTGTGCTACAGGACACCCAAGTTTTGTCATGAGTGCTTCATTTACAAATCAAGTTACAGCCCAAATAGAATTGTGGAACAATTCAGATAATTANGAGAATAAAGTATACGTNCTTCCTAAACATTTAGATGAGAAGGTCGCNAGATTACANTTAGAAAAAGTTGGNGCNAAATTAACACCTTTATCAAAAGATCANGCAGATTACATAAGTGTTAAAACTGAGGGACCATACAAGCCAGATGCTTACCGCTACTAAAGGTGGCAAAATNAACATATCAGAGGAAAAGGATACCAAATCTGTAGCAGAGAAATTTTCTAAATTAATAAAAAAAGGCGATTTCATAATATTTAGAGGTAATTTAGGTGTCGGTAAAACAACTTTTATCAAATACATAATAAATTGTCTACAAAAGGCGAATAGGCAAAAAATATCAGAAGTAACAAGTCCAACATTTACAGTTACAAATGAGTATAAAATTAAAAAAACATTAATTAAACACTATGATCTTTACAGAATTAAAAATAAAAAAGANNTNTACTAATNTNGGTATTCAAGAAAATTTAAAAGATCAAATCACTTTAGTTGAATGGCCAGAAATATTAAAAAAAATTAAAATAAAAAATAGTANAAATTTAATATTTGAATACAAAAAAAATTACACCGAGCGTTATCTCTCCATTATTTCAAAAAATAAGAAATTATTAAATGAATTTAAATAAATTAAAAAAATTATCAGGTGACGCATCATTTAGAAATTTTTATAGAGGTAAAAATAGTATATTTATTTATTGTATTAAGAATAAAAAAAGTAACTTACTGTATTATGATGCTNTCAATAAAATATTAATTAAAAACAAAGTGATAGCTCCTTCACTAATATCTCAAAATTATATAGANAATTATNTGGAAATAGAAGATTTTGGAGATTTAACAGTTTTTAAAAAATTTAAAAAAAAATCAACTAACAAAAAAATTTATTATAAAAAAATTTTAAACTTACTATTAAAAATAAAAAAAATAAAAATTAAAAGTCAAAAAACGTTTTTGAAAACAAATTACAAAATTCCAAATTATTCATCAAAAATGTTATTTGATGAGGCTAATTTATTTATAGAGTGGTATTTACCAAAATATTATAATGAAAAAAATATTAAAATTTTTAAAAAAAAATTTAAACTTATATTTAAAAATTTATTAAAAAATATTTCATACAAAGAAAAAGTTTTTGTGCATAGAGATTTTCATATATCAAATATAATGATAACTCCTAATGGTCTAGGATTAATAGATAATCAGGATGCTGTATATGGCAATNTTGCATATGATCTAGCATCCCTAATTGATGATGTAAGATTTAAAACAAATATGAAAATTAAAAATTATATTTTTAATGAATTCATTAAAAAAAATAAAAGTCTTGATTGTAAAAAATTTAAACAAGATTTTGAAATATTATCAATTCTCAGAAATTTTAAAATAATTGGTATATTTACTCGATTATCAGTGAGAGATAAAAAACATAAATACCTCAAACTTATTCCTTATGCTTGGCAAATGATTAATAATAGATCTGCTAATAATCCAATATTTAAAGACTTAAATAGTCTCATAAACAAATATTTTGAAAAAAAAAAACATTAATATGAAAATAAAAACAGGTTTGATACTCTGCGCTGGCTTTGGAAAGAGAGTTCAACCCATAACAGATACTTTGCCTAAACCTCTAATAGTTTATAAGAATATAACATTATTAGAAAATACTATTAATTTTTTAATTAANNTAAAAATNNACAAAATTAAAATNAATGTNTTTTATTTAAAAGANNAAATNANTAGNTTTATTNAAAATAAAAANTTNCCANTAAATATNGANATTNTNGATGATGGTGAAACAATTTTAGGNACNGGNGGTGGNATTTTAAGCCTTATTAATAAATCTGATGAAGAGGATGTATTAGTTATTAATCCAGATACAATTTGGGATGATAGTTTCATAAGCTCAGTTATTGANATGGAAAATATCTATTTTGAAAAAAAAATTAAAAATATTTTATTGGTTGTAAATAATTCATCGTGTTTTGATAGAAGATTTAATGGAGATTTTGAAATTAAAAATAATATTTTATATAAGGAAAAAATTAATAATTTTAAATATACAGGATGTCAAATATTCAACAAAGATATAATTTCTCATAAGCAACTAAATTATTTTCCTGTATCTGAAATATGGGATACTCTTTTAAGAGANAGNAAACTTTATGGNTATGAACATANNGGNGAATTTAANCANNTNACTGATTATGAAATATATGAAAAATTATTTATTTAGAAAACTAAAAGNTCTTTTGCTCTNTCTTTNTCTAAATANCTAGCATTTTTAATTTTTCCTTCTTCAATTTCTATNAANAAAGGATTACCNGTTGGTATTTCTAGACTTGAAATTTTTTTGTTATCTAAATCAAATAGGTATTTACACAATGATCTAATTGAATTTCCATGAGCTGAAACAATTATATTTTTATCTAATTTTGGTTCTATATTTCTTTTATAAAATGGTATCACTCTTTCGTAGGTATTTTTTAATGACTCAGTATCAGGGATCTTGTCTCTTGGAACATTTTTATATATATCAATATTCAATGGGTGATATGGACTTGTTTTTTTAAGAGCCTCTGGTGGATTATCCCAAGACCTTCTAAAAGTATGAATTTTTTCTTCACCATAAAGCTTTTTCATTTCATCTTTATTTAAACCTGTTAAAGATCCGTAATGTCTCTCATTTAATTCCCATGCATTTACAATCTCCTGATTTTTTATTCTCATAGTATTTAATATCAAATTAAGAGTCTCAATCGATCTTGATTGTAAAGATGTGTAAAAATAAGATAATTCAATACCTAATTTCTTAATTAATTCTCCTGCTTTACAAGCCTCAAGCTTACCTTTAGCAGCTAAATCAACGTCTACCCAGCCTGTGAAACGATTTTCTAGGTTCCATTCACTTTGTCCATGTCTNACNAGAATTAAATAATTCATAAATTTAACATAAATATAAATTAAATTAGATTGACATAAAGCTAAATCTTTTTATTTTGTTAGAATGAGTTCATTTGAGGATAGAAAAAAAAGTTTTGAAAAGAAATTTGCTCATGATCAAGAGCTTCAATTTAAAGTNAGCGCTAGAAGNAATAAATATTTAGGAGAATGGGTATCCNAAATACTTGNTTATAATTCAGATCAAGAAAAAGAATATATTCAATCAGTAATAAAGGCAGATTTTGCTGAAGCAGGNGACGAAGANGTNTTTAGAAANATCAAANAAGATNTAAAAGAAAAAAANATATCAGANGAGGAATTGCGAAAAAAGATGGACGAGCTAAATGAAAAAGCTAAAACTGATTTTAGTTAGTTTTTTTTTTATTCTAATAAATATAAATAGTTCATTTTCATTAAATAGTAATTATAAAATAATATCAGGGAAACCAGTTATAACAGACGGTGATACAGTTAAAATAAATAATAAAAAAATTCGTTTTAGTGGAATTGATGCCCCAGAAAGTTATTTTTTTGGAAAAAAACAAATATGCATTTTAAATAAAGTGGATATTTTTTGTGGAATATTATCAAAAGATAAACTGGTAGAAAAAATAGGAAATCAATCTATTGATTGTAAAATTGAAAAAAATAAAGATCAATTTAATAGGTTATTAGGAGAGTGTTTTTTAGATAACGAGAGTTTATCAGTTTATATGGTCAAGAATGGTTATGCGTTTGATTANCCAAAATATTCTAAAGGAAAATTCAGAGAATATGAAAAATATGCAAAAGATCTTTCTTTAGGATTGTGGCAAATGAAATTCGAATATCCTTGGATATGGAGAAAAAAAAATAGATAATAAAAAGAGTGATTCGAAATAATAAATTATATTTATTTATAATTCTAATTTTGGTTTCTGCATGCTCTTCTATACCTAAAAATACAGCTGATGGTTGTTCAATTTTTTCTGAAAGATATCTTTGGTATAAACATGCAAAAAAATCTGAACAAAAATGGGGAACACCTATTTATTTGCAACTTGCAATTATTAAAATGGAATCTGATTTTGATTGGTTGGCTAAACCACCAAGACAAAAATTGTTTAAAGTAATTCCATATAAAAGACCATCCAGTTCTTTTGGCTATTCTCAAGCTGTAAAAGGTACATGGAAACAGTATAAAGAAGAAACTGGAAATAAATATGCTACCCGAACGCGGTTCAAAGATAGTGTAGATTTTATTGGTTGGTACACAAATAAAACAGAGAAGATACTAAAAATACCTAAAAACGATGCTTTTAGGCAGTATGTTGCCTATCATGAGGGATGGGGAAACTATAAAAATTATAAAAATAAACAAAAAATTATTTTATTAGCAAAGAAAGTTGAAAACCAGTCTAAGAAGTACAAAAGTCAACTTAATAAATGTAAAAACTCACTAACTACTAGAAAATATATTTTATTCTAATTTAGCTGTTTTTTCAGCTCTATATCAACAGCGTCAATTCTCTTTGTATTTTTGGCAAGAGTTAAATACATTGTTGGTGTCACATATAAAGTAAAGAACGTAGAAATTATCATTCCACCAAGTATTGTTGCACCAACTGCAAGTCTAGAACCTTCTCCTGCTCCAGGTCCAATATTTCCAATAACAAGCGGTAACATTGCTATCATAGTACTTAATGAAGTCATAATTATTGGTCTAAATCTTAAACTACAAGCTTCTTTTACAGCTTTCTCAATATCTTTACCTTTGGTTCTTAATTGATTTGCATAATCAACTATAAGAATACTATTCTTTGTTGAAATTCCTATAAGGATAACNAGCGCAATTTGTGAGAAAATATTTATTGANGAATTTAAAAATAATATGAATACNAAACCACCAAATACTGCNAGTGGAACAGTTAAAATAATTATAAANGGATGAATAAAAGAATTAAAGGTTGCAGACATAACAAGGTAAGCAGTTAACAAAGCTAAGGCAAAAATTATGTAAAGTTCGTTACTTGTTTCTTTTAATTCCTCTGATTTACCCTTCCAAGTAATTTGTTTGTCAGGCGCAACTTTAGTCATTGTTTCTTCAAGATATTTAATTGCTTCAGCTAAAGTATATCCTTCACTAATATTTGCAGATATCGTGACAGCTCTTTGCCTATTGTATCTTGATAACTTACTCGCAGTTCCCTTTTCATTGAATTCTACTAAATTTGAAAGAGAAACTAAGTTACCAGTTTTTTCAGATCTAACAAAGATTTTACTTAAACTTTCCTTATCTTTTCTATCCTCTAAGTATTGTTGTAAAATTATAGGATATTCTTTACCAAGTTTATTAAATTTTGTAACTGTTTTGCCACCATATAAAGTCTCTAGTGTTTGTCCAATTGCTTCTGCAGATATCCCTAAGTCTTTTGCTTTTATTTTATTAATCTTTATATTTACTTCTGGTTTATTTCTACTGTAATCAGATTCTAATCTTGATAAATTTCTGTTTTTCCTAAGCATTCTAATAACTTGAGTTTGAATTTGTTCTAGCTCTTCGTAAGTATTTCCGTAAATAACCATTTGAACAGGCTTGTTGTAACTTGAAACTCTTATAGACTGAGGGGATATAGGAAATGCTAATGTTTGAGGTACAGTAACAATTTTACCTATGGCTTGTCTCATGATTGTTTGGGAGCTTTGTTTTCTATTTTTCCAATTGTCTAAAAGTGAAATGATCAAAAAACTATTCTCAGAGCCAAATCCTGGTACAATCATAAGAAATCTATTGTATGGGCTATTTTCCTTATCTAGCAATGGTATCAGTCTTTTTTCCACATCTTCGGCTCTTTTTTGTGTGTATTGAAAAGAACTGCCCTCATCTGTAAAACCAATTACCAAATATACACCTCTATCTTCCATTGGTAATAGTTCCTTTTTTGTATAATTATATAAAGCAGCTGAGCCAATAACGATTAAAACAATAAATGTTACAATTGTTTTTTTTCTATTGATCCAAAATACTAAAGTTTCTGAATAAAAATTTAAAAAACCTTGAAAAAATTTATCAAATCTTTTGGTTAAGAAATTTGATTTTTTCTTTTTGTCAAGAAACTTGCTTCCAAGCATTGGTGAGAGTGTTAATGCAACAAACGATGAAACAACTATTGCAAATGATAAGGCAATAGCAGTCTCTTTAAATAAAGTTCCTGCAATTCCCTCGATGAATATTAAAGGTAAAAAAACAGCCACTAATATAAGAGTTGTTGCGATAATAGCAAAAGTAATTTGTTTTGAACCCTTGTACGCTGCTACTAACGGTGTTTCACCATTTTCGATTCTTCTATATATAGCATCAGTCATAATAACAGAATCATCTGTTATAATTCCTATTGCTAAAATAAAACTTAATAAGACAAATATATTTATTGATAAATCAAATATATATAGACCTAAAAAGGTTGCAATCAAACTCACTGGTAGAGCAATGGCAGGGACTATTACAGCTTTAAGGTTTCCTAAAAATAAATAAATTATGATTACAACTAATATAAATGCAATAATTAATGTTTTATAAACCTCATTAATTGCTTCACCTATATAAGTTGCTCTATTGAATGCTATTTCTAAATTTAAATCTCCTGGTAAAGTTTTTCTTACTTCTTCAATTTTTTTCTTGATATCTTTGGAAAGTTCTACAGTAGATGCACCGCTCCTCGCATAGATACCTATTCCCATTGTTTTCAAATTTAAAGCCCCTTTACTTTGAGCTCTAAATAAAACTTTTTCAGTCACTGGACCCAACTCTAAATTTGCAACGTCAGACAATCTTACTATGTTATCTTTAGCCTTCTTTATCGGAAGCTGTTTGAGTTTTTCTAAGTCGTTATAAGATTTATCGATATTAATTGTAAGATCAATATTTTCTGCCTCTAAAGTACCGGCTGGTAATCTCACATTTTCATTTCTAAGTGATCTTTCAACTTCTTGTATTGTTAGATTATTCGCTGCCAACTTGATTGGATCTATCCATACTCTTATACTGAGTTCTCTTAGTCCACCAGTTCTTATTCTACCAACATTTTTAATGCTTGAAAACTGGTCAACTAAATACCTTTCCGCATAATCTCCAAGCTCAAGGTCTGTCCAAGTTTCTGAGGATAACGCTAGCCACATTGTCGTTGTAAAACCTGCAGATTGCTTAAGTATTCTAGGCGCATCCGCCTCTGAGGGAAGTCTTCCAACTATTCTAGCCACTCTTTCTCTTACATCGTTTGCAGCATTATCAAGATCAATATCTGTATCGAACTCTATATTTATTGTACTTTTTCCATTCTCTGATTTTGCATCAATATTTTTTATACCCTCTGCTCCACCAATTACTTCTTCAATTACCTGAGTTACTTCTTCATCAACAATAGGAGCTGAAGCTGAAGCGTATTTCACTTGAACTTGAACTACGGGTGGTTGTAAACCGGATGGAAGTTCTCTAACAGGTAACTTTGAAAAAACAAAAGTACCAAAAACAACTAATATTAAAGATAACACCCATGATAATGCCGGTCTTCTAATACTTACATCAGTTAAATACATTTAATTATTTATTTTTTATCTTCTTTTTTTTCTGACTCTGACTTACCAAATAAATTCTTTATCCAGTCAAACTTACCTTTTTTTGCTTCTGAATTATTAGATTTTGCTTTTTTGCCCCAATCAGATTTACTTTTTTTAGCTCCATCTTTTATAGGTTTTATTTTGCCATTTGGCCTTACTTTCTTAAGACCCTCAGCAACAACTATATCGCCTTCATTTAATCCAGATTTGACTTCAAGATATCCTTGACTTCTATTGCCAACTATAACTTCTACTCTATTAGTAACGTTTTTGTCGTCTACTTTATAGATATAAACTTTATTACCTTCCAAGATTACACTTGTATCAGGAATTCCTAAAGAATCTCTCTCATTATATTTGATGCTAACTTCCATTAACGCGCCAGGCAAGATTTCAGAATTTGAGTTTTGAAGTTTAACTCTAAGTCTAAGAGATCTATTACTTACATCGATTTTACTTGCAATTGAATCTACACTACCTTGATATATTTTTTCTTTATTTCCAGAAAATCTTACATCAACACCTAATCCTTTTTTTACAAATGGAGCGAATATTTCGGGTACATCAACATCAATAAATAAAAAAGATGCATCTTCAATATCAATTACAACTGAGCTTTCTGAAACATTTATATCGTCTGAAAAGTTTCTTTTNCCTATNACACCATCAAAAGGTGCTCTAATNGTTCTATTTTTTAATTTTGCTACTATATCTCCAGCTTTTACTTTAGTGTTATATTTTATCTCCTCTAAAATTTCATACTTTTCTATATTGTAAGACTGAACTTTTATTGGAACAGCTGTTCCAAAGGTTTCAATTATATTTTGGAATTTTCTTTGTTCAACAGTTTTGACAATAATTCCTGGTGGTGGTCTTTTGCTAAATTTTTTTTTGAAGTGATTACCGATCATTGTTCTTGCAATGATTACACCAGCGATAATTATAAAAAATATTACAATTATAGTTGTTACTTTTGTTGATCTTTTCATAATCTACAATTTTCCATATTCAGCCCATGATCCATCATAAACTGTAGGAGAATATGTATTATTTACTAGGGAATATGCAAGACTTAAAACACAAGCAGTAATACCAGAACCGCATGAAAAAACTCTGTTGTTATCATTAGAATCAATTATTTCGTCGAATTTTTTTGAAATTTCAGATCTATTTTTAAACGTATTGTCCTTAGCGTTAATAACTTCTTTNAATGGAAGACATAGAGAATTTGGTATAGATCCACTTCTAACATTTTTTCTTGGATCTGGTGCAGTTCCATCAAATCTTTCCTTACTTCTTGCATCAATAACTTTAAAATTATTTGTTTTTATGTTGTCATTGATTTCGTTAATATTTTTAACAAGATGTTTATTTTCTCTAGCAATATATTTCGACTTTAAAATAATTGTATTATCATTGGTTGTCATTTTTTTATCTATTGTCCATTTTTTTAAGCCACCATCCAAAACGCTGACTAACTCTTTATCATGACCGAAATAAATAAAATTAAACCAACCTCTACATGAACTCAGCACATCTGAATCATCATAAATTACTATTCTATCTTCATTTGAGATACCTAAAGAAGATACAATTTCCTCCCATTTTTCTCTTGTTGGAAGCATATGAGGTAATTCAGTGTTCTGTTCTGAATTTTTATCTAAGTCAAAAAATATTGCTCCTGGAATATGTTTACTCAAATATTCTTCATATGGATTTCTATTTATCCCCGGCATGTGCCAAGAACAGTCTATAATTTTTACATTATTTAAATTTTTTTCTAACCAATCAGATGAGACAAGTGACATTCTATCTTTTTTCTAGATACTTCTGATGATATTCCTCTGCAGCACAGTAATTTTTTAACTCAGAAAGTTTGGTAACTACTCTTCCAGATAGCCTCACATTTTCTTCATTTATAACTTTTTGAGCAATTTTCTTTTGTTCATCGTTAAGATAGAATATTTCACTTCTGTATTGTGTGCCAAAATCAGGTCCTTGAGAATTCAATGTTGTTGGATCATGAAATTCAAAGAATTTTTTTACAATTTCCTCATAAGAAATTACTTTGGGATCAAATTCAAGTTTTACAGCTTCTGCGTGATTTGTTGTTCCGGTGCAAACCTCTCTGTAATTTGTATTTGGGCTATTACCTCCGCAGTATCCAACCTCAGTTTTGTAAACGCCTTCTAGTTGTCCATATTTTTTTTCTGGACCCCAAAAACAACCCAAGGCTAAAACTGCTATTTCCATAGATTAATGCTATAATAATNATATAATTAAATCCATGTTATCTAAAAATCAATTAGGCTTTTTGTACATGGTTCTATCAGTTTGTGCATTCTCAATGATGGATGTACTTGTAAAATGGTCTGAAAATTACCCAGTTGGAGAAGTACTTTTTTTCAGAGGTTTTTGTGGTTTAATACCCATACTTTTTTTAATACCAAAAGAAAATTATAAAAATTTTTATAAAACAGATCGACCTAAACTACATTTTGCAAGATGCATGGCTGGTTTAATGGCAATAGTATCCATATTTATTGCTCTAAGAAACCTACCTTTAGCCACTGTAGTGAGTATTTCTTTTGCAGCACCAATATTTGCAACAATAATGTCGATATATTTTTTATCAGAAAAAATTGGTAAATATAGATGGTTGGCAGTCTTTATTGGATTTATAGGAGTAATAATTATTGCTCAACCTGGAATTTCATCTTTAAATTTTAATTATATTTATCCAATTATTTTTTGTTTAGGAATGTCTTATGTGGCTATTGCAATAAGACAGCTGTCTACTTCAGAACCTGTCTGGTTAATTTCATTTTACTTCTCGATTGCAATATCAATTTTAGGACTACTTACTGTTCCATTTGGTTGGGTTATGCCAACTTTTTTTGATTTTATATTATTGTGTATGATTGGTTTGCTTGGTGGTGTAGCAAATTTACTTTTAGGTCAATCATATAAACTTTCAGAAGTTTCTTTGGTCTCACCGTTAAAATACCTAAGTTTAGTTTTTGCCATTTTCTTTGGATATTTTGTTTGGAATGAAATACCATCATATAAGACCTTAATTGGTGCTGCATTAGTAATTTTATCTTCAATCATAATATTTAGAAGAGAAATATATTTAAAAAAACCAAACTTAATTTTNAAAAATGAGTAAACAACCTAAATATTGGTCAAAAGCAATTAAGTATCTTTCAAAAGATAAAATTATGAGGAAACTTATATTAAAGTACAAGGATAAAACTTTAACTTCAAGGAGAGATATTTTTTTATCGTTGTGNAAAAGTATAATTGGTCAACAAATTAGTGTAGCTGCTGCTAACTCAGTTTTTTTAAAGTTTAAAACAGAGTGTAAAGGAAAGATAAATCCAAAAGTAGTAAATAGTATTACTTCAAATAGATTAAAAAAATGTGGTTTAAGTAGACAAAAAGTAAGAGGTATAAAAGAGTTAGCAAAAAAATTTATTAATAAAACTTTTAATCCAAGAGTTATTAAAACAATGAGTGATGAAGAAGCAATTCTTTATTTGTCAGAATTAAGACAAATAGGTAGATGGTCTGCAGAAATGATATTACTATTTACTTATAACAGGTCTAACATCTGGCCAGTTCAAGATATTGGTTTGCTTAGAGCAATTTCTAATAACTATAAAAAAAACTACTTACCACCTATGAGTTATGTAAATCGTTTAAAAAAGAGATTTTCTCCTTATTGTTCAGTTGCCACTTGGTTCTTATGGCGTTCTATTGATGATGAACCTGTACAATATTAACTACCTTCAACTATCTGATGATGTCTTACAGCATGGCCCCTAATAACGTCGAGCGCTTCCTGATATTCGGGGGAATCGTAAAATTCTATCGCTGTATGATAATTTGGAAACTCAAGAACGGTAGTTCTTGGAGAGTCTATTCCTTCATTTGTTCTATTTCTTCCACCTCTAATTAAAAATTTGCCTGAGTATTTTTCCGCAGCAGATGTAGCTTTTAGCGCATACTCCTTTAGTTTCTCCTCACTATTGATTTTTTCCCACATNCANACAACNTAACCTTTCATAATTCTCCTTTTATATAATTANATNTTCAAAATTTACTTTATCAAATCTGTTCTTGATCNACTCCTTCAACAATGAACATAATTCTTTTGGTAGTGCTCTCAGCATAAGACCAGGCAGATTTATAATCGTTTGACTCATGGCAGGACATTGCATCATCATAACTAGGAAACTCCCAAATAACAGTTCGGACAATGTTTGTATTACTAAATGATGTTAATCTACCACCTCTTACAATTGGTTTTCCTCCATAATTTTTTATTACAGGAATAGCCTTTTCTCCATATTTTTTTAAGTTATCCTGGTTTGAAATTTCTAAGTATAGACTTATCCAATAAGTTTTCATATTTATCCTTTTTTAATATTTTTATTTATGATACCAAATTTCTATGGCTGATAAATTAATAATTACATATGAAGAGTACAAAACTGCAGTTGAAAAACTTGCTCTAGAGATAGAAAAAAATTATAAGCCAACAGTTTTAGTAGGGATAATGAGAGGCGCAGCACCAATCATAGATATTTTGTCCAGAATTTTTAAATTACCAACTGCTTATGTTGTTATTCAAAGTTATTCTGGTGATACTGTTCAAAATAAACAAGGAGAACTTATCTTCGCCAGAGATATTAGTGCAATTGCAACTAATGAAAACTTTAAAAAAGTTTTGTTGGTAGATGATTTGTCAGATACAGGTTTAACATTGAATAAAAGTATAGATTGGTTGAAAGAGTATGATCCAATTAAAAATTATATAAAAGAGATAAAGACAGCATGTCTATGGAAAAAAAAATCATCTTCTTTTACTCCTGACTTTTGTCCAATTTTNTTAAAAAATGATCCTTGGATNGTTCAACCATCAGAATATTATGATGAAGTAGATATTGAAGCGTTAAAAAAAAAACATTCTTAGCAAATAAAAAAAGGCCAGACTAAGCTGGCCTTAAATTTAAATTTTTAAAAAAAGTTACTGCGGAATATCTCCTTCTACTCCTCTAACATAAACATTCATACCAGCTAACATGCCGTCATCTGCTACAGAACCCTCAGCTACAAGAATGTTTCCTTTTTGATCATAAATCGGACCAGTAAATGAATGGGTTTTTCCAGATGCTAAGTCTTTTTGAAGTTGCTCTACCTCTTTAACTAAATCACTTCCCATTGCAGAATTATANGGAGCCATAGCAACCATTCCNTCTTTNAATCCATGCCAAGTATCTTGTTGTTTCCATGTGCCNTCTCTTGCAGCAATTGATCTTTCGACATAGTAAGGTGCCCAATCATCAATAATTGATGTTAAAATTGATTTTGGTGCAAATCTTTGCATATCACTTGCTTGACCAAA
>FUFK010077275.1_pt1 | contig 13067 bp, 5 predicted proteins | sample 1021851 | NCBI WGS metagenome assembly FUFK01 (sample SAMEA51879418, study PRJEB19060) | metagenome | reverse complement strand
CAAAATACATATTTAAATTTTTCTAAAGATTGATGATGATAGGGCATGATACAAAAGCTCATCATCCTGTTTTCTTTTCTACCGTTTTATTTTTCAGGGTGCTCAGTCACTCAAAATTTACCTACTAACTCTTCCAACTCTGCTTGTGGTTCTTGCTACTGGAATGGCAAAGTCAGGGAAGCCAGTTACCAAAAAAGACCCAGCCCGGCTGTAAGAGATTGGAATACNGGTGTTATCTANCGTCCACCTTCCAAACATCAGCGGGTCTGGAACGGGGCTCCTCCACCCTTTGGCGGACGTTGATCAATGTTAATAAAACGCAAAAAAAGTAATTCAAGTCATGATCTTAATGACTTGACGGATCAATCGGAAACCAGACTGGTCAGTCAGGGTGAGGATGGATTCGGGATGAAATTGGACGGAGTAAACAGGTAATTCCCGGTGCTTGAGCGCCATGATGATCCCTTCTTCTGTTTCAGCAATGATCTCTAGGCATTCCGGCAATGTTTCCCGATCGACATAAAGACTGTGATAGCGTCCTGCTTTGAACGGATTGGGAAGTTCTTTAAAGATCGTCTGGCCATGATGCTTAATTCTTGAAGGCTTTCCGTGGTAGGGCGTATCAAAGGTATTGAGTCGTCCTCCAAAATGCTCTGCGATCCCCTGGTGTCCCAGGCAGACTCCAAAAACCGGGATTCCCCGTTCTACCGCAGCACCTACCAGTTCCGGAACCCCCTGCTCTCCAGGACGTCCAGGTCCAGGNGAAAGAAACAGAAGATCCGGTTTTTGATCATCCAGCATTTGATGTGGAAATCCTGATCGCAAGGTGGTGACNTCCGCCCCGGTTTGCCGGACGTAGGATGCGAGGGTGTGAACAAAACTGTCATGGTGATCAACAAACAACACCTTTTTCCCTTTTCCCTCTGAAAGCAGGGATGGTTCCTGTGACTTTTCCTTTNTCTTTTGACCAAGGGTTGCTTCCAGAAAGGCGGAGGCTTTGATCCGTGTTTCTCGTTCTTCCGCAGCAGGATCCGAATCATAAAGCAGGGTGGCTCCTGCTCTGACGGTGGCTAGGCCTTTTTCGAGGTGGATGGTTCGTAAAGTCATNCCGGTGCTGGCATAACCGTTGAACCACAGAAAACCAACGCATCCGCTGTACCAGCGCCTGGGTGAATTTTCCAAATTTTCGATGGTCTGCATTGCCACCGGTTTGGGTGATCCGGTTACCGTGCATGCCCACATGTGGACCAGAATGGCGTCAATGGCGTCACGGTCAGGGGTCAGTATTCCTTCCACATGATCAACCGTATGGATCAACCTGGAGTAGCGTTCCAGCATCCTTCTGCCGATGAGTTTCACGCTTCCGGGCTCACAAATCCGGGCCATGTCGTTTCGGTCTACATCGGTGCACATGGTCAGTTCCGATTCCTCTTTCTCAGAAGAAATCAGACTTTTGATCCGATCCGCAGTTTCCATGGGGTCCCCACCGACTGGAACGGTTCCGGAAATGGGACTGGTTTCCAGCCGTTGNCCNGTGACACGGACGTACATCTCCGGAGATGCGCCCACCAGTTGTTCNTTTCCAAGGTTGATCAGGAAGGTATAGGGACTGGGATTCTGATCGCATATTCTGCGGAACAAAGAAGTNGGCGTATCCCGGAATGCCGTTGAAAANGATTGAGATAGNACAACTTCAAAAAAATCTCCCTCACGGCAACCTTCACGAATGGTCTGGACTTTCTTTTCGAATTCCCCGGGTTGATGATCACTGACGAATTCTGCTGGTTCAGAACCCATGACGGGTTCGAAGGAATCTCCGGTATTCCACCAGCTTTCAGTCATGCCCTCAGGGGTCTCGACATGGTACTGAATCTTGTGGGCTTCTTCCTTCTGCCGATCGACCACCACCAATTCCACAGGAAGATAGAGGTGGCAATCAACCTGTTGGGGATCCCTCTGATGTCGGGGGCTAATGTTTTCGAACTGAAAAACAAGGTCATACCCGAATGCGCCATACAGCCCGAGGTAGGGATCTTCACTTTCAAAGATCTTAAAAATACTACGGATCAGAGAAAAAAATCCGGGTTGTCGACTCCGTTCTTCCTCCGGGAAAAAATCCGGCATCGGCTTGACCGATCCTGAAAGTCGATCTCTGCCGGATTCAAATTTTTCCAGGTGTGGATGCCCCTTAAGGACCGGTTCGATCAGGGTCAGCAGTTTGGTCCCATTCGGGTTGAGCGCGTTGATTTCAAATTCACGTTTGCGCGAAATCAGTTCCAAAGCCGGATGGACAAAACCCAAATCCCAACGGGAATAACGGTCAGGGACTTCATAATTACTGACAAACAACGCACCTTTGTGGGTGTCAATGTACTGGTAAATTTTGTCCAGGGCCTGTTTGTCATCCAGGGGTGTCATCGATTTTTCGATATTCACTCCTCCGGAAGTGGTGAAGCGGGTGCTGGTCATGAAGAGCTCCTATCGAGTTGAGAAACAAGAGCGGATTCCATTAATTCCTGCTCTGCCATTCGAACGTTTTGGATGAACCGTTCCACGGCAGCCANGTCTTTTTNCCCGGGTTTGCTTTCCACTCCGCTGCAGACATCCAGGGCGTCAGGTTTGACTTTCCTGACCGCGTCTGCGGCATTTTCTGGAGTCAGNCCTCCTGCAAGCATCAAGTGTCCCTGNTGTTTCGCATCGATGGCGATATCCCAATTGAAGGTCTTTCCAGTTCCGCCATAAGCGTTCTTCGCGAAGGCATCGAGCAGGAATCGGCTTTGACCATATCGGCGGATGGTGGAAGGCTGGAAGTCAGAATGAACCCGGAAAGCTTTGAACCAAGGAAAATTGATTTTCATGGTATATTCAGGGGTTTCNTCCCCATGAAGTTGAGCCGTATTGAATCCGTTTTCTTCCATCAGGGAATTTACTTTTTCCGGGTCTTCATTGACAAACAAAGCCACTGTTTCTACATGATCGCCAATTAAATCGGTGATGGCACTCAGTTTTTCTTTCGAAACATAGCGTGGTGAGGGCTCCCAACAGTTGATTCCAATCATGTCTGCCCCCAAGTCGACACAGGCTTTTGCCTCTTCAGGAGTGGTGATCCCGCAGACTTTGATTTGGACTCTGTCAACCGTTGAGGGTGTCATGGATTTTTCAGGTTTTTGAGGCTATTATAATGGATTCAAACATAAGGCTTTCCATTAAAATCTCAACGGGAAAATANAGAANGAGCAGGCTTTTCAATGGAAGGATTCAACTTTGCTGCTTAGGATTTTAGTCCAGCCTCGAACCCTTTAGCGCAAATGGAATGGGCTGATACCNGGGTTGGTTCAAATTCGNCTGAAAGCAATGCCTGTTAGAAAGTCGGGTCAATCGGGAATCTGTCCGCGTTCTCACTAGCACTCTCCAGACTTTNAAGTTTCANCTGAACATTGTTTGTGNATCCAAAGCAAANNACAAAANAGTTTTTAATTGATAGGCCCAAACACTTTTGCTGGCAATAACTTTTGAAAAACGAATTTGTAACCTAATNTCCGTGTCTTTTTCGGGTTTATGAAATTCCAAGTCCATCGTATTTTTTTTGCTTTCATCAGCATCGTTCTTCTCACTGTTGGAGGATTCGTCCCNNANNTGTTCGCACAGTGTTTTCTGACGGAGGGTCTGAGCGAGGAGCAGCAGACGGATCTTGCCCGTCAGATGTTCGAGGATGGGCTTTACCAGGAAGCCTGGAACACTTCGTCCTGTTATCTTCAAGAATTTCGAAGCGGCAAGTCCAGGGAAAATATGATGTTCCTTCAGGCTCGTGCATCTCAACAAGCCGGAAGTCTGAACCAGGCCCTGAGGGATTTACAAAAATTTCAGAAAAACTTTCCTGGAAGCAGAAAATACCAGGAAGAAGTCCTATTTCGAAAAGGAGTGGTGCTGGCCAGGATGCAGCAGTATTCCGGAGCATTGCAGACCCTGAAATTATTGCTTCGAGAATATCCCGCTTCCAAGTTCAAGGATGAGTCTCTCTACTGGCAGGGTTTTGTCACTTTCTATCGCGCAGAACTGATCCGCCAGGAAACCACGCTCAAAGAAGCTGTTCCTGAATTCAGACAGGTTTCACGTCAACTGGAAACGCTGGATCCTGAAAACCTCCCTCAACAACAAGCCGAAGAACGCCTGAATCTTTTGGGATGGGCGTGGCTCTTCCAACAAAATCCTGAACGCAGCGAAGGTTATTGGGATGCCTATCTCAAGCTTCCTGGAAAAGAAGATCCGGAAACGGCACTCAATATCAAACATAATTTGGCCCTCGGATTTCAAAAAAAGCAGAATTATTCGAAGGCCTCAGAATATTTCGGAAGGGTGGTGGAAGAACACCCAAAATCAGAACTGGCCCCGGGGGCTTCATTTTGGCGGGCAGAGACACGTTTTGCAGCGGTAGCTTCTTCAGACAAAAAGAAGTCCGGTTCAGCCAGGATCAAAGAAAATAAAATCACTCTCGATTACTTCCGCAAGTATCAGACTACAGGAGACCAGCAATACCTCCCGGTCACAAATTACCGGATGGGACTTTTGTTTCAACAATCGGAAAACAATAACGATGCAATCAATGCTTTTCAGGATTACTTGAATCATGATGATTCNACCTATCGTGTGGAAGTGCATTACCGCCTGGGCTCTCTATTCCAGGAGGAAGACCGAACCGAGGAAGCTATCCAGTCCTTTCGGCAGCATCTTCAAGGCAGTCCCGATGCGGTTTTTGAAGATGTCCATTACCGTCTTGGATTACTTTACCAGCAGAATGGAGATGAGGAAAATTCGAAAAAATCCTTCCAGGATTATCTAAAAAGCGGTGATTCCCAGCATGCCGGCCAGGCACATTATCGGCTCGCACTGCTTTATCGGAAACAAGGAAATCTATCCCTTGCCGAACAGCAGTTTTCCAAGGCTTCAAAGCTTATGGAGTCCCCTGAGAATCGGGCAGAAGCATTGTTCTGGAGGGCTGAATCCGCATACTCTGCCAGCATAGCCCCCTTGCAGGAAGACCCGGAATTNGAGCTTGGAGAAAAGCGTCTTTTACAACTGGATCAGCATTACCAGACCTTCCTTGATGAAGAAAGAAAACTGAACAATCAAACTTCTGTTCGAAAGTTTCTTCCTCTTACTCACTTCAGGCGAGGTGTGATTTTGGAACTTGCGAAAAAACCCGAAGATTCACTGGCTGCTTTCCAAAATTACCTTGAAACCGGGGATGGCGATTATCTCTCCGAAGTTCATTACCGACGAGGTCGTCTTTTTGACCAAAGAGGAGATCACGAAGAAGCGATCAAATCATTTTTGGCCTATCGTGAAAGTCAGAATAAAACCCATAGTGCCGAAGTTGAACTTCGGCTCGGGGGGCTTTATGAGAAAACTGAAAATTTCCCTGCTGCAGTGAGTGCTTTAGAAAGGCATTTAGAGCAGGTTGAGGATGAACAAGCAAAATCCCGAATACATTATCAGATTGGTATCCTCCACCAGAAAAGTGGTCGTCCAAAACTTGCCATTCAAAGTTTTGAAACCACCAGAAATTCGGAGCAATTTCGAAACGATGGTCCGCTCCTGGGACTGCTCGCAAGTCTATACAGGGAAACCGGACAGACTGAAAAACAGCAGGAATTGCTCGGATCGGCCAGAGAAAATGAAGCCCTTGAACCAGAAGCCCGTGCGGCTTTTCAACTACAACTGGCTTCGGTTCAGTTTCAGGAGGGAAACTGCGAAAAGCTGATCCAGGAAATCGAAACCCTTCCTGAGAAAATCGAACCCAAGCAGCGGGAACAATTTTTATATCTACGTGGAGAGTGTTTTTTCAAACTCGAGGAATGGAATGCTGCTAGGGAAGATCTGAGGCAGATTCGGGATGTTCCTGAATATCGTGAACGAAGCGTTGCGAATCTTATACATGCGCACAAGGAATTGAAGGACTGGAAAGCACTCACTTGGGAATATCAATCCATCTATGACCAAAAATCTCCCAAGATGTCCAGCTCCGATTATGGTTTATGGGTCTATGCAGCACATCAGCGAAAAGAACCCAAACGGACTGAGATCATCTACAGCCGTTGGCAACAGGATTATCCTGAGGACCTTCAGGACCCCGATCGTCTTCTTGATTGGGCCCGTCTCACAGATCAGTTGGATCAGCAGGATAAAACAGGAGAACTCTACGAAAAAGCTCTCCAACATTTGGATCCAACTTCGAACAGGCTCGAAACCCGTGAGTTCGTTGTGATCAATTTGGCAGAACTTTATGGAGCAAAAAAACAAAAGCAAAAAATCGTCCCGCTCTATGAAGACCACCTGATGCCCTTTCTAGAAAAGGATCCGAAACCATCAGAGAAGTTCAAACAGTATGCTTCCTATCTCGGCAATCTGTGTTACCAGGAATTGAAACAGACTGAATGCGCCAGGAAGTGGTTTCAGGAAACAGATGGTGGGGGAGCCTCTGACCTAGAACTCCAGGCGGTCTGGGCTCTCAGCGAAATCACAGAGAAGGATCAGAATGCAGAAAAAGCTCTCGAAGTACTCCAAGCCCTCAATCAGCGACCCNTCAGCCAAGCCTGGCGAATCCGGCTGCATTACCGTCAGGGACTCCTGTTGCATCAGCTGCAGAAATGGGAGGAGGCCAACCGAAACTTCAAACTGGTGGCAAGAATTCCTTCACAAAATTCGAATGAACTGGATCGGATCCAGGAGGCGTCTCGACAACAGCAGCAAGAGATTGAACGTTTTCTAGCCTCAAGTTTTCTCAATGAAAAACTGGAAAAGCAGGATTGGGAAGGCGCGGCAACCCAGATTCGCAAGGATGTCAGGGGAGGTTTTCTGGAAATGGACGAAAACGTTTCAGAACTCCTTCTTTCAGTGGAAAGGCGTCAGCAAAATCATGCAGGCATTCTCAGTGCCTATGCTTTGATTGCAGAAAACAATCCTGATCGCAACAGGACCGTGACAGCCCTTTTGGAACAGGCAGAGGCAGCCGAAAAAATTGGAGACTCTAAGCGTGCCGCGGAATTTCAGCAAAAGGCGCTTGATACGGTTCCGAACACCCAGGAGGAAGCTGATCAGCAGCAGGCTCTGCGGATCTTCCTTTCTGAAAAAAGACTCAAAAAGAATCTGGAGAATGAAGATTGGACTGCCGTCGCCCTTCAGATTCGGGAGGATGTTGAAAAAGGATACCGCGAATTGGACGAGAGACAGTTCTCTTACCTGGAAGCAGCGGAGACCGAATCCGAGAATTGGGAGGGGGTGCTTTCTGCTTATGCCTTACTCAGGAATAAATACCCGAAGCGCGCAGTGACGCAGAGGGCTTTGATGCGTCAGGCTGAGGCNGCCGGAAAAATGGGCAATAAAGAACTTGAAAAAACACTTTACCTCAAGGTGTTGGCCCTCAAACCGGCAAGTGAGCAGGAACAAGTTCAGCAGCAGCAGGTTCGACGTTTTCTCTCAGATAGTGAACTCTCCGAAAAAGTTGAGGCTTCTAATTGGTCCGGGGTTGCCCTTCAGATTCGTAAGGAAATTGAGAATGGAGAAAGAAAACTCGATGGTGAGCTATTCGAAATCCTACTCAATGCGGAAAAAAGGCAGGAAAATTGGTCCGGTATTCTGGATGCCTATGAACTGAAAAGACAAAAGAATCCTTATTCTGCAGAATCCGTGACCGATCTGATGCTGCAGGCAGAAGCCGCAGAACGCATCAAACAATCTGAAAAATCCAGGACATTTTATGAAAAAGCGCTCAAGATTCCTGCAAAAAATTTAGAGGAGAGAAAAAAACAGAAAGAAATCCTGAGCTTCCTCTCAGAAGGAGATTTACAAGAAAAAATCCAGGCTGAGGACTGGGCAGGAATTTCAAAACAGATCCGTTCCGAAAGTCAATCCGGTTTACGTCCCCTGAACCAGAAAAATTTTGACCTTCTGGTGTATGCTGAGACTCAGCAAAAGAACTGGTCCGGGGTGTTGAGTGCTTTTGAACTGAAAAAAAGTCGGGATCCAAGTTCGGTAAATACCCTCACAGCACTCCTGATTCAGGCTGAAGCAGCGGAAAAACTGAATGAGCCGATGCGTGCCCGAACCTTCTATCGCAAGGCTCTCAAAGTTGCCCCACGAAATCAGGAAGAACGAAGAAGGCAGCAGGAAATTGAAAAATTCCTCTCTGAAGAGCAGCTTCAAAAAAAGATCGAAAACCAGGACTGGCAGGGGATTGTTGCTCAAATCCATAAAGAGGTAGGAGCGAAAAAACGTAAGTTGGATCAAAAATCCTTTGATCTATTGATATATGCGGAGACGAAACTTGAAAATCCTGAAGGGATTTTAAAGGCCTATGCCCTCCTTCGCAGAAGTGATCCGAAACGCGCAGGGAGCTTTAATGCTCTTGTCCACCAGGCACAACTTGCAGATCAAATCGGGAAGCCCGCTTTGGTTCAACAATATTATCGAGCTTTGCTGAAGTTGAAACCTGCTGATGAAAATGAACGTGAGCAGCAGGAATCGATTCGAAATTATCTGGCGGAAGACGGACTCCAAAAAGAACTCAACCAAAACAATTGGAAGGGAGTTTCACGAGTCCTTAGGGAACAGATCGATTCAGGCTTGATCCAGCTCGATGATGAAAATTTTGAATTGCTCATCAGTGCTGAATCGGAGCAAGAGAATTGGGCTGGAATTTTAAGTGCCTACACTCTCCTTGAAGAGGAATCGCCGCAAAAAGCAAACAGCCTCGATGCCTTGCTTTACAGAGCGCAGGCTGCAGAAAAACTTGGGAAAATTAAACTTTCCAGGTCCTTTTACCGCAAAGCTCTTGAACTGACCCCGCGTAATGCAGAAGAAAAAAAGAAACAGCAGGAAATCCAAAACTTTCTTTCCCAGGAAAGTCTGCAACAGAAGATCGAAAAGAAAAAATGGAAGGAAATAACCAGCCAGATTTATGCGGAACTGAAAACTGGTAAACGTAAACTGGATGAAGAAAATTTCAATGTTTTGCTCTACGCGGAAAAACAGAAAAAAGGAAAAAGCAAATGGGACGGCATTCTTGCAGCTTATGCTGCACTAGGAAGATACCAGAAAAAATCTGCTGAAACCATTCAGGCTCTGCTTGACCAGGGGGAGGCCGCAGAAAAACTTGGAGGGCGTCGAAGGGCCAAAGGGTATTATGAGAAAGCATTGGAGAAGATTCCTCTCAAAAATGTTGATCAAAGATTATATGTGGTGAATCAACTGGAAAGCCTCTATCTGCGAGAGAAAAACTACCATCATCTTGCCAGGGTTTATGAAGCAGGTTATGAGACGCTGAAGAACCAGAAAAAAAGGAGTAAGGAGCTAAGATACTTTGCATTTCAGATTGGGTATCACCGATTGACCCATCTCAAACAACCCAAACAGGCGAGAACCTGGCTGCTTCGCGCCGATGGAGGAGGTGCCAGTAAGAGCGAACTGCAGGCAGTCTACTGGATTTATCAACTCGACCGGCAGACCGGGAATGATGAAGCTGCCCTGAAAAGGATCCGAGAAGCGGCAGGAAGAAAAATACCGACTTCTTCATCCTGGTACGTTCTTATCCATTATGAACTTGGAACCCTCTACCACTTCCGTGAAAACTGGAAACTGGCTTTGAAACATTACCGATTTGCTTCAAAAAAGAAGCCTGCCAAAGAGGTTCAGGAGTATTACAATACTGCCAAAGAACGGGCCCGGGAAATTGAGGACTACCTGAAATCGATGAATCAATAGTTTTGAAGAATATTCATATGCCTTTCCAGAAAAACAGGATGAAAAATATTGGATCCAAATTCATTCTGTTACTGATTCTTACCCTTCATCCTTTATGTGCATTTTCTACTGAATCCGTTGAGATTTCAGGAAAGATTCTCGTTCCTGAAAAAGTCATAATCCCTGAAGGAGGATTGGACGTGGTCCTGCTCAAATTCGTTGTCAATGAGCAGGGAGAAATCACAACCACAGGCCCTCAAGCCCGGGTCAAAAGTCAACCGGATGGCAGTTTCAGGATTCTTGATGTCCCAAGAGACCTACGTGCCGCGTATCGAATTGGAACTCGAGTTGAAGGCAGACTNCACCAGTCCAATGTTGTTTTCTTGAATGATCAGGATTCNAGCTACCAGGTTGAGGTTCAGGTTCCAGGAATATCTCAGAAGGTAGAGTTACTGGAACTGGAAAAAGCTTCCCTGATTCTGGAACGGGATTTAGGCAAGGTGAGGGTGACTGAAGTCTGGGAGATTAATAATCCTTCCAGAGATTTAATCGACAGTGTTAATTCTGGATACCGAATCAATCTCCCCAAGGATATTTCTGACTTCAGCATGGCGGACGAAACAGGACAAAGCAGCAGTGACTTCCGTTTGGGAGAACATTTCTTGGAAATTATGAGGATCTTTCCTCCTGGAAACAGCCAACTGATTTTTCAATACTCGATTTCCTCTTTTCTGGGACAAACCGTTCTGACCAAATCTTTTGGAAACTCCTTGGAGAAGGTCAGGATTTTCACCCCGGTGGGACTGCTTGAAGTCTCTTCTTCCCAACTGAAATACATTGGAGACCAGAAACTTCACCAAACTGTTTTTACCAGTTGGCAAGGGAAAGAACTGGATACCGGAACATTGGAACTGACTATTTCTGGGGTTCCAGTGAACTTCCTGGATTATTCTTACATCATGGTTGTCTTACTGATTTTACTTGGTTTCAGCGTTTTCATGTTTTACAGGTTACGTCTCAAGAAAATGAATTAAGAGACTGTAACCCTTTGCCCCGTTCTTTGGTTTCCATGAGAGAATTGATGGAAATGATTGATTTTAAGAATCGGCTTTTTCAATTCCAGGAAACACATCTACCAGAACGGAAACAAGTCCTCCTCACGGTATTGCTGATCCTTCTTTTTTGTCTGCTCCTTTATCATGGTCTCTTCAGAACCCGATGGGAAAAGGAGGATCGATTAGAAGACCAGATTCAGCAATTTAAAGCTGAATTGAACTCACCTGAAACCGTTGGACTCACTTGGGAAACCCTAGAAAAACAGAGAAAGTTGCTGGTAGATGAATCGAGNANNTCTGANCTCTCATCAAAGTTGATGCAGAATCCCTCAGTGTTCGAATACGTGAATTGTTCCAGCAAAACAGTTTGGAACTCGANCAAGAAGATTTTCATCAGNAAAATTCACGCGCTTCCAAAACCTGGAAGGTTTCATTTATCGCAGAGGGGCGCTTCAAGGGAATCCAGGATTTTCTTGAAGCACTTAGAGCACTGGATGAGCCTTTCCTGATCTCCCGGCTTCAACTTCAAAACCTCAATGTCGATTCACCTAATCCTTTTTTGAGTATTGAACTGGAACTGACTCAGGTTATCGGAGATGAGCAATCTTGATCATATCGATCTGAAATTGGGTTTTGTTTTTTCCAAAAGTTCGATTCTGATTCTTTTTTTCATTTTACAGGGAATCATCATGAGCTTAATCATCGAATCGGTTCATGCTTCAGATGTTCAATCGCGAGTTGTTACGAAAAAAAATTACAACCCCTTTGCGTCTTTGTTGGAAATTGAATCTTTTCCAAAGGAGCCTCTTCAACAATTCAACCCTAAGAAACCTCAACAATCTGGGAAAGTAAATCCAGAGTTAACATCAAAGCNATCTGCTTCGGANNTTTTCATTAAATTGTTAGACATTCTCCAGACTTCTTCAGGCACTTTTGCATTGGTTCGGGTGAAGGATCAGGAATTCTGGGTTCAGCAGGGAGAATGGCTTGAGGACTTTGAAGTGTTTGAGATTAAGGAAGACAAACTGGTACTCAAACAAGCATCCCTGGGTTCAGGAAACGCGGAAAAGAGAATGGAAATAGGATTTCAGTAGGAGGAATGATTAGNGTTTTCCTGGGCGAAAACTTTTTGTCCAGGAAAGGGCAGGATGGGATTAATCTTTGTTACCAACTCAGCGTGCCGAGCAGAATGATCTGAGGTTTTTCATAATCAGGATCATTCAGAGGATAAGCCACTTCGAATTTGATAGGCACCTGGAATAATGAAACCGTATCAACCACCCACTCGATGCCAAATCCAGCATCCTCTCTTGATGGAGCTTTGTCTTGGGTCAAAGGGGCTGACCAACCCTTTCCCTGATCATAGAAAAGCACTCCCTGGATGTTTGTTGCGCTGACATCTCCCCAAAAAGGTGCATGAAAAAGAGGAAACTTAAAATCAAGTGAAGCCAAAGCAAGATGATCGTACATCAGTTTGATCGTTTGAGGAAACCCTCTCAAAGTTGAGGGACTTCCCAACTGAAATTTTTTCTGCAGTGGTGGGGTCCCTCCGATGGTTCCATAAGCCATGGACAAGACGAACCATTTTCGATGCCCCACATGAAGGGTTTGACTGATGCTTCCAGAAGATTTGCTGTAGTGAAAATCTGTTTCCAATTCCTGAGAAGGCTGTTCGTTGTTCAAACTCCATTGCAAAAGGTATTTTTCATCAAAGGGAACCAAAGCTTGGTGAGCCAAGGTAAAGATATTGTTTTTTCCCGATTGTTCAACCTCCTCTTCCAATTGTTCAGTGCTGGCTGAAAAAAGCCTTTCTCTGAAGATACTTGCCGAAAATGAATAGGAAGCTTGGTTATATCTTCTTGAAGAATTGTAATTTAGACGTAATCCATCCGACCGGATTCCACCATGTTCCTTGAATGTTAATCCTCCACTTAAACCTTTAAAACTCGAAAAATTTCTATCCAAATCCAATTGAAATAAGAAACGTTTATTTTTACTGCCGTATCCTGGAATGACAAGAATGCGATATTCTTCAAAGTTATGTCTGACAGCTAATCCGTAGGAATTGCCGTCGATGGCATTGCTCGAAATTCCTGGCACTAAAAGCCAAAGCCGTTCCCTTTTTCGTTTCCAGTCAAATGCGAAACGGACCCGATGAAAGCTGAAAGAGTGATTGTTGNTNCTNTTCGATTCCAGCAGTTGTTCATCAGGATCCAGAGATACTTTTTTCGCAGGTGATTTGGTTCGGAAAAAGAGGGTTTCTGATTTTTGATC
>FUFK010067338.1_pt1 | contig 13067 bp, 24 predicted proteins | sample 1021851 | NCBI WGS metagenome assembly FUFK01 (sample SAMEA51879418, study PRJEB19060) | metagenome | reverse complement strand
TTTACTGCAAAAAAGAAACTTGAGGCTCAACGTCAAGAGCTAAAGACTTTTATAAATTTTCATTATGGAACTAATTCTTGGAATGAGATTTTACAGATGGAAGCTGAAATTAGAAAACAAAGAAGAGATGAAGTGTATGCTAGACAAGAATTAGTACGCAAGATCTGGGAATACATTGGTTGGTTCGTATTGTTCTGTACGATTGTAGGTTTTGTTTTCTTCCTTGCGTGGTTATGGAAAGAAAGGAGAGGTTAACATGGATGGTAGTGTAATTTTGGACGCATGGAATGATTTGTCCTATTTTGAGGGAATATTATTTACAATTTGGTTATTTATTTTATATTATGGTAAATGTTGGATAGATGAAAGGTTTAAAAAATGATAAGATGGTTATTTAACATGTTAAGAAATAGTGGCAGAGTTGGTATTACTTCTGCTAGAGAACTATCTAAACATAGACTTCATACAACTAAGTATGAAGACTTGTGTATGTAGGAGGACGGAGTGCTTCAAGCGTTAATAGGTCCAATAGCTAATTTAGCTGGAACTTGGTTTGAAAACAAAGTCGAAAAGACAAAAGCAGAAGGACAAGCTAAAGTCGCAGAGGCTCGTGCTCGTGCAACTGTTGCAGAAAAGGTTGCAGCAGGTGAGGTTGCATGGGAAGGTAAGATGGCAGATGCTACAGTGGATTCTTGGAAGGACGAGTTCGCCTTAGTGGTGCTTTTGGCTCCCGCGATTTTAGTATTCATTCCTGGGATGAAAGATTATGTCAAAGAGGGATTTGATATATTGGCAACTTTGCCAGAGTGGTATCAGTACCTTTTATATATTGCAATTAGTGCGAGTTTTGGAATCAAGGGAGTTGGACAAGCTGCAAAGATGTTCAAGAAGAAATAATGAATGTGAATAAATGTCCAGAGTGTGGCTTTGAATTACCAGAAGGAGATTTTTGTCCAGAATGTAAGGTAAGAAGGATAAGGAAATGAAAGTAAAAAAAGTAAAAAAAGTCATGAAAGGATTACAGAAAGCTAGTAAGACACATGCTCAACAAGCTAAAATATTAAAAAGTGTTTTGAAAAATGGCAAAAAGAAAAGATCCTAAAGTTGGAACTGGCAAAAAACCAAAAGGTTCTGGAAGACGTTTATATACGGATGAGAATCCTAAAGATACGGTTAGAATCAAATTTGCTACAGAGGCTGATGCCAGAGAAACGGTTGCTAAAGTTAAGAGAATTAATAAACCATATGCGAGAAAGATACAAATACTTACAGTCGGTGAGCAAAGAGCAAAGGTCATGAAGAAAAATAAAGTGGCTAGTATTTTTAAAAAAGGTAAAGAATCAATAAGGAGAGCACATGGCAAGGGTTAGGCAGTTTGCAAAAGACATGGGTATGTCATATAATCAAGCTAATAATTTAGTTAAAAAGGGAAGAAAACTCAAAGATGGGGGGTCTTCTGTATTGGAGAGCACAATGAATCAAGCAAAAGTCATCAAGGCAGATAAAGGTAAAATCACTAGAATAAGAAAAGAAAAAACTGGTCCAGCAAAAGTTGGGCAGTTTAAAAATCTTGTTCAACTCAAACAAAAGGGAGTGATTGGTGAAAAAGAAATGAAAGCCAAGATAAAAGATTTAATAGCAGCTAAAAAAAGAGGTGGCACATTAAAAATGAAAGAAGGAGGTTTTCCAGATTTAAGTGGTGATGGTAAGACAACCATGAAAGATATACTCATCGGTAGAGGTGTTATTAAGAAGAAAAAAGGTGGCACACTAAAATACAGAGATGGTGGTCAGTTCAGAGGTTGTGGTGCTCAAGTAAAAGGCAAGAAGTTTAAAGGTATATTCTAGTGGCTAATGGTTTCGATACCACTGAAGAAAGCTATGTAGGAGATGATCCTACTGGTATAGGCTATGATGAGGCAGGTACCTCTGTCGCTAGTGGTGTTGGTTACGGAAGTCCAAACATAGATACTGGTGGTAATGAAACAACTGGTAGGGTATTGAGTCAAGCTGGTTTTAATCAAGCCATGAATGTATCTATTAAAAATCCTTATGGAAACGATAATTTTTTTACACAAGTTTTTGGTATACCAGCAGAGTATTTAGATTATAGACCATTAGGAATAGACACTGGTGGAATAGCTAACTTAGCTTATGATAGATATGTAAATCCTTTTGTTGGAGTTAGAGGTGATAAAGTAGTTCCAGGATCGGGCGTAGAAAAAGAAGAAGATTTAAAATTAAGAGAGGGTCTAAAAGCAGGAGACTTAACTAGATTTGGAAAAGTCATTTCTATAGATAGACCTCAAGATGTTCAAGAAACAATAGCTAGAACTGCTTTTGGTTTAGCAACTCCCTTAGGTCCAATTGCAAGTTTTATGGGTAGAGAGCAACTAGCATTAGCACCAGACCCACAATTAAATTTTAATAAAGGTTTTAATTACGACCCAAAACTAGACCCTAACAGTCCAGAATATCAAGGCCCACAAGGTCTTTTAGGTAGTTTTGGTAAATCATTTGAAGAAATAACATTTGGTGGTGCAAGACCAATAACTGAAGGAACCAAAGGAATTATGAGTTTATTCGAGAGTCAAGACGCAGAAAAAGAAATGAAAGATTCTGTTGATCAGACTGGCAGTAATGTAAAACTAGGCCCAGAAAGTTTTTTAAAAAATGAAAGTATAAGAGATCCAATGTATTTTGATCCCTCTCCTGGAAGAATGAGAGCAGTGTTTGGAGAAGGAGTAGCTTCTCTTCTTGGTGGACTAACGCCAGCAGAAGCAATGAGATACGCTAATATTACAAAACCATCTGAAACTGGCACTGTTCCACCATATTCTGATCCACTGTTATCCAGAGATCAACAGATAGCAAAAGATGTTAGTAATATTTTAGCCTATAGAAATTATATAAAAGGAACAGACAGAATACCAGAGAATATGGCTTTTGCTGACTTGTATGACAAAACTACTCCAGGCACAACGGATTACATGGAATCACTTGGATTTACTAGACCTTTTTAAAATGCAAGTAACAGATTTTCTACATAAATATAAAAAAGCCTTGAACACTCGTATAGAAGATATTAGTATCTCCTTGACGAGCGGAAATGCTTCTGATATGGAGTCATACAAAGCTATGGTAGGTGAAATTCAGGGTCTAACCTACGCACTAGAGCAACTAAGAACCCTGCTGGAGAAAACAGACGATGACTTTAATAGTACCTGAATATGTATTAAAGCAACGACAAGCTAAAGAAAAAGCTGAAAAAGAAGCCAAAGATAAATCCCTAACAGAAAGAGTTCCTCAACCCACTGGATGGCGTATATTAGTTATGCCGTATATGGGTAAAGAAACAACCGAGGGCGGTATACATGTGCCAGATTCTATTAGAGAGAAAGAGGCAAGAGCAACTGTTGTTGCTTATGTGGTTAAATTAGGACCACTTGCATACAAAGATTTTGATAAGTTCGGAGAAGCGGGACCTTGGTGTAAAGAAGGCGACTGGGTTTGTATTGGTCGTTACACTGGATCACGATTCAACATAGAAGGAGGAGAAGTTAGGATAATCAATGACGATGAAGTCATTGCAACTATTGTTAATCCCGATGACATCAAAACATACGGAGTGTAAGTATGCAAGAAAACATCGAGAAGACCGAGCCTCAAGAAGAGGAAGGTCAAGTTATTGAGATAAACGATGCAGAAGAAAAAGAAGAAAAAGTAGAGGCAGATGCAACAAAAGAAACAACTGTTGAAGAGCCTAAACAAGAAGACACAGAAGCTGATGACTTGTCTCAGTATTCAGAATCTGTAAAAAAACGAATCACTAAACTTACTAAAAAGTATAGGGATGAAGAAAGAGAACGACAAGCCGCCGTTCAATTTGCTGAATCTGTTAAAAAACAGAATGAAGAACTCAAAGCAAGATTAGATAAATTAGATAACACTTATGTTGGTGAGTTTGATACAAGAGTACAATCTCAAGCTGCAGCAGCCAAAGAAGCTTACAGAAAAGCTTACGAGGCGGGTGATGCTGATGCTATGTATGAAGCTCAACAAACCATATCTAGAATTGCTTTAGAAGAAGCTAGACTAAATCAACTTAAAGAACAGAGAGAAGAAGAGGCTAAAAAAGCTGAAGCAAATGGCGCTGCACCAGCACCAGCTCAACCTGCCGCACCTCCCCCACCTCCTAAACCAGACCCCAGAGCAGAGGAGTGGGCAACACAAAATGAGTGGTTTGGACAAGATCAAACGATGACATACGCTGCTTTTGGTATACATAAGTCATTAATTGAAGAAGAGGGTCTTGATCCAAATACAGAAGAGTACTATACTGAATTAGATAATAGGATTAGAAGTGAATTTCCACATAAATTTGGAGAGACAAAGAAATCCTCTGGCCCCAGAGTCGCCTCTGCTGGAGCCACCGCCTCAAAGACGGGATCGACAAAGGGACGCAGAACAGTCAAATTGACTCCATCGCAGATTGCGATAGCGAAACGGTTGAATGTTCCGCTTGAAGAATATGCTAAGTATGTAAAGGAGTAGAAAATGGCTATAGATAGAACAACACGAGAAAATAAAAGTCGTGCAAATACTACAAGGAGAAAACCTTGGCAACCTCCAGCAAAGCTGGATGCACCACCTCCTCCAGAGGGGTTTGAACATAGATGGATCAGAACAACCATTCGTGGTGAAGATGATAAATCAAATGTTTTTTCCAGAATGAGAGAAGGATGGGAACCAGTTAGGGCAGACGAATATGGTCCCGAAGCTGCAAAGTATCCAGTGATAGAAGAGGGTAAAAACAAAGGAATTATTGGTGTCGGTGGTTTAATGTTGGCACGAATACCCACAGAAACGGTGCAAGAGAGAACTGAATATTTTCGGGATCAGACCCGCAACCAATTGAAAGCCGTGGATGAAAACTTGATGAGGGAACAACACCCCTCAATGCCTATCAATATTGACAGGCAAAGTCGTGTAACCTTCGGTGGGAAAAAATCCCCCGATTAATTAATGAAGGAGCAATAAATGGCTAATGCAAATGTAGCTTTCGGATTTAAGCCTGTAGGAATGCATGGTTCAAGTCCTGCGACTCAAGGTACGAGTCAATACTTTATTGCTAGTGATGCTTCCGCGATATTTCAAGGTTCACCAGTAAAAGCTGAATTAACTGGTGGAACTATTCAGATCGGATCTGCTTCTGGTAACGGAGACCAATTAGTTGGTATCTTTGCTGGATGTGAGTATGTGGATGCAACTACTGGCAAGTTAAAGTTTAGTAATACCTGGCCTGGAAGTGGCTCAGCTAATACTAACTTTGACATCAAAGGGTTTGTGTATGACAATCCAGCACAGAGATTTATTATCGCAAGTGATGGAACAAACACTGACAGAGCAACTGCTAAAGCAGACATCTTTAAGACTGCTGATATAGCAAGTGGAGCAAGTGGTAATACTACAACTGGTATTTCTTCTGCTGTATTAGATATATCAACTGCTGAAGATACAGATACATCAAACTGTGTGATGATTTTAGGTATCCACGAAGATGTAACTAATGCTGATCACAGTGCTGCTGGTGTTTCATACATAGTTAAAATCAACAACCATGCGTTATTGTCTTCTGACGTTGACGCTACTGCATCTTAAGGAGGGTCTAGTATGGCTATTTCAAGAGCACAACTCGCCAAAGAGTTAGAGCCTGGCTTGAACGCCCTCTTTGGTATGGAGTATAATAGGTATGAAGGTCAACATGCAGAAATCTTCGACACAGAGTCATCAGACCGAGCTTTCGAAGAAGAGGTAATGTTGAGTGGTTTCGGAGCAGCACCTACTAAGCAAGAAGGTTCTGGTGTCACATTTGATGACGCAAACGAAGCGTACACTTCAAGGTACAACCATGAGACTGTAGCAATGGCTTTCTCAATAACAGAAGAGGCTGTAGAGGATAACCTTTACGACAAGCTTTCTGCTCGTTATACGAGAGCACTTGCCAGATCAATGGCACACACAAAGCAAGTAAAAGCTGCAAACGTATTAAACAATGCGTTTACTGCTGGTGCAACTGCTGGTGGTGATGGTAAAGCTTTATTAGCAACAGATCACCCATTAACAAATGGTGGAACTTTTGCTAACGAGCCTACAACTGCAGCCGATCTTAACGAAACATCTTTAGAAGATGCTTTAATTAAGATTGCAGGTTTTGTGGATGAAAGAGGATTAATTATCGCTCTAAGAGGAATGAAATTAATTATTCCAAGACAATTACAATTTGTTGCAGAGAGATTATTAAACTCAAACCTAAGACCAGGAACAGCAGATAACGATGCTAACGCTATAAGGAACATGGGTATGCTTCCTAATGGCTATGTCATCAACGATTATCTAACTGACACAGATGCATTTTTCATTAAGACAGATGCACCAAATGGTCTTAAGCATTTCGAAAGAATGCCAATGGCAACAGCCATGGATCCAGATTTCGACACAGGTAACATGAGATATAAAGCAAGAGAGAGATATTCTTTCGGCTTCTCAGATCCTCGTGCAGTATTTGGTTCACCTGGAGCGTAAGCTTTATTTTAATAAAAAAAGAAAGGGCAGTTACATACTGCCCTTTTTTGTGTATAATAGAAGAAACCTTGACGAAGAATTAACTTCGACAATAGCCAAGACAAGGAGATTAACATGGCTAATACAACTTTTTCGGGTCCAGTCCGATCAGAAGGTGGTTTTACATCTATAAGTAAAAACGCTACAACTGGAGCAATTACTACACAATCTAGCATTAGTTCAGCAGGTGTATCATCTTTTGACGCTAACACAATGGCAGTAGAAGCTGGTACTGGTATTACTGGTGGAACAGGAACAATTTACAGAAGTTCTGTTCAGAGAGTCGGTGGTATTATAACAACAAGAATATTAATAGACTTAACAGGTTTAAGATCAACTGCATCTGGAGATATTATTGGTGTTAATGGTACATCTAATGTCTGTCACATAGGTCAGATTACAGCCGCTAGAAATGGTACAATCTTAACAGGTAGTATGGAATGTTTTGAAGCACCAGCAGGTGGTGACCCAGACATTAACGTACACTCTGCTACAGAAGGAACTGGTGTAGAGGACGGTGCTATTTCAGATCTTACAGAAACACTTCTTGTAAATGCTGGTGATGCAACATTAGGAAGTAAAGTTTATTTTACTGCTGTACCAGCCGCAGATGAGTTTTTGTACTTAACACTCGGAGACACAACAGATGCCGATTATACAGCAGGCAAGTTATTCATTGAGTTAATGGGTTACGAAGCATAGTTAGGAGAGTAATATGGCGAGTTTATCAGATGTACGAGCACTGACAATAAGCGATGAAAACGCTGCGAGTACAACAAGAATAGCAGCTGCCGCTAGACCAACTGCCGCTTTTACTTTAGCTAACACTACACATGCAAATGGTACGGCAAGAAATGTTACAGTAACGACAACTGGAACTGGAGACAATGCGAAGACAGTAACAGTTGTTGGTACGGATGTTTTTGGTGACTCCTTAACAGAGGTTATTACTTCTACTGGTTCGGCAGAAACAGTGGCAGGTTCTAGCTTGTTTTTAACAATCACTTCGGCTACTTGTTCAGCACAGTATGCTGCAAACGTATCTGTCGGTTCGGGTTCTGTATGTGCTCAAGCCGTAGAAGGTGCTAACCGAGTTAGGATAAAAGGTTTTGCAGTAGTATCTGGTGGTACAGCGGGAGATGTAGAGTTTATAAATGGATCTCCAGAAAGTGGCACAACATTGTTTAAGTCTAGAACAATAGGCACTGCAAATGACACTGTAGATAGAACAGTTCCATCTCAAGGTGTTTTGTTTGATAGTGGAGCTACTATTAAGTACACAGTAGATGTCGCAGATAACATCACGGTGTTTTACGCATAGAGGGTTGAATGGCTAGAAAACCAGACAAACAACCTCCAAAAACTAAAAAGTATTTCCGCTCCACTAAATCTGGAGCGGGAATGACAAAAGCGGGTGTTGCCCGTTATAGAAGAGAAAATCCAGGCAGTAAATTAAAAACTGCGGTTACTGGTAAAGTTAAACCTGGAAGTAAGGCAGCTAAAAGACGTAAATCATTTTGTGCTAGAAGTGCAGGCCAGATGAAAAAGTTTCCAAAGGCAGCTAAAAACCCTAATAGCCGTTTAAGACAAGCAAGGAGAAGATGGAAGTGTTAAATGTTAGAGACATGGTAACTGGAGTTTCTATTGTTCTTGCAGCAGGCTCAATAGGGTGGATTGTAACAACTCTTATTGAAGTGGATAAGAGAACAGCCGTTACTGTTATCAAGGTTGAAGAAAATCATAAAATGATACATACTCTATGGATAGATTTTATAAATAGGAAAACAGATGGCAATCTCGCGGGGTTCAATTTCGAAACAAATAACAAATTCACCAGGTAAGAGGAAGTNGAGTNAATTAAGAGGAAAAGGAAAATCAATTGCAAACGACCTAAAGGATTTTCTGAAAAAGCACATTGTGCCTCTAAAAAAAGGAGAAATTTTAAGAGCAACAGGTAAACCATTAAAAGATTGTCCACAATGTATGAAAAGAAAATATTGGTGTACCTGTTGGAAAGTATTGAAAGGAAGGTATTATGCCTAAAGACGCATGTTATCATAAAGTAAAAGCTAAATTTAAGGTTTTTCCATCCGCGTATGCTTCAGGGCATATTGCTAAATGTAGAAAAGTCGGTGCAGCTAATTATGGTAAAAGTAAAAAGAAAGCCATGGGTGGTGGATTAAACGCAGCTATAGAAAAAGTAAAAAATCAAACAATGACTGCTAAAGAAGGTAAAGTTGTTAAGATGACAAAAAGAAAGTCAAAAAACAAAAACATAGCTAGGGGTTGTGGTGCTATCATGTCGGGCAGACGTAAAGTCACAAAGTATGCATAATGGCAGTTAGAAAAACAAAAGCAGGATTATCTCTAAAGAGATGGTTCAAAGAGGACTGGAAAGATGTTAAAACGGGTAAAAAATGTGGTCGTCAAAAAGGTGAAAAGCGTGGCACACCTTATTGTAGACCGAGTAAAAGAATTAGCAAGAAAACTCCGAAAACTGTTTCGGAGATGACAGCAACAGAGAAAAGAAGTAGAATAAGACAAAAGAATCGTCTAGGTCAACCAGCAGGCGCACCTAGAAGAGTNAAAGCATTGAGAAGGAAAAAGAAGTAATGGCAACTTCAAACTCAAGAGATTTTGATTTAGATGTAGCAGAACTTATTGAAGAGGCATACGAAAGATGTGGCTTAGAAATGAGAACTGGTTACGATGCTAGAACTGCAAGACGTTCTTTGAATCTTATGTTTGCAGATTGGGCGAACAGAGGATTAAATCTTTGGACAGTTAAACAAGAAACTTTATCTATAACTTCTGGGACTGCTTCTTATACTCTTTTAGATGCTACAGTTGTAGACTTATTAGAAGTTGTCTTAAGAAATAGTAATAATGTAGATTTTACTCTTACACAAATGAGTCGTGGTGAATATTTAAGAATACCAAATAAGGCTAATAGTGGACAACCAAGTCAATATTTTTTTGATAGACAAGTAACTCCTACAATTACATTATGGTCTACTCCAGATACTTCTTATACTTTGGTTTATTATTATGTAAGAAGAATACAAGACGCAGATTCTTTAGTTAACACAACAGACGCACCTTTTAGATTTTTGCCTTGTATGGCAGCGGGACTTGCTTACTACATAGCAGTAAAAAGAGCACCAGAAAGAATACAAATATTAAAAAGCATTTATGAAGAAGAGTTTCAAAGAGCCATGTCAGANGANGCAAACAGCACACCATTNAAGTTGACACCTAATATTTCTTACTTGAGGTATTAAAATGGCTAGNTNTGCAAGTGGGAAGAAAAGCATGGGGTTATTCAGANNGNTCTGGNTTTCGTTATCGTCTTCGAGATATGATAAAAGAATGGAATGGTTTAAAAGTAGGTCCAGATGAATATGAACCTAAACATCCACAATTAGAGCCTAACTATCCAGGCCCAGATCCAACAGCNTTGTATGAGCCAAGACCAAATCAAGANACTGANTTAACTGCATTCGTGGTNTACACAAACGCNGGAGATGGTATAATAGGNAAAAAATTAACAAGNTTTGAGGTTACAAGTAGCCTTGGAGAAGTGACAGTGAGTACATCATGAGTTTTACATTAACAACATTAAAACAATCCATACAAGATTGGACAGAAAACGATGAAACGACTTTTGTTAATGAGCTAGATTTTTTTATAAAAAACGCAGAAGAAAGAATATTCAAACTTGTTGACTTAGATTATTTTAGAAAAAATGTTACTGGAACCATGACAGCCAGTAATAAGTTTTTACAAAAACCATCTGATTATTTAGCTACTTATTCGTTATCGTATGTAAANGCTAGTAATGAAAATGTTTTTTTATTACAAAAAGATGTTAATCTTATTCAAGAATATACTGCTGATCCAACAACNACTGGNTCTCCTATATANTACGCTTCTTTTGATGTAGANAATTTNATAGTAGCACCAACTCCAAGCACTAATTTTGCAGTAGAGNTACACTATTATTATAGACCTGCATCACTTACTACAGATGATTCTGGAAGCACATGGATAAGNACCAATGCACCTGACGCACTTTTATANGCCTGTCTTGTAGANGCNTANACTTTNATGAANGGTGAANCNGANATANTACAANTATATAATGGTAGATTTNGTGANGCTATTCAAAGATTAAAAGGATATGCAGAGGGACAAGAGAATCTAGATGCTTACAGAAGAGGACTACCTACCAAATAAATTGACTTTTTTAGTCCAAACTTTATATTACACAATATGAAAAATAAAAGCATAGCTATTGTTGGATTAGGCAATAGTTTTTCAGAATATATTTTAGCTAAAATTAGAAGCGAAAAATTCGATGAAGTTTGGGCAATAAACGCTATGTCTGGAGTTATATATCATGATAAATGTTTTATGATGGATCCACCGTCAAGGTTTTTAGATACACCTAACGCTGGAACACAAACAAATATAATGGCAGAAAGATTAAAAACAAAAATAAATGTTCCTATTTTTTCTTGTAAGTTAGATGAAAGATGTCCAGATGTTGTAGAATATCCACTACAAGATGTGTTGCAGAAAACTAAATATGCATATTTAAACAACACTGTTGCTTATGCACTTGCCTATGCAATAGCAGAAGAAGTTTCTGATTTACATTTATATGGTATAGATTTCACACACAAAGCAGTTAATTTTGCAGAGGCAGGTAGAGCTTGTTGTGAGTTTTGGTTAGCTATAGCAGTATCTAAAGGAATAAAACTTCACATAGCAAATAGTTCTTCTTTGTTAGACACTAATGTTTCAGAGGATCAAAAACTATATGGCTATCATAGGCTGGATGACCCACTAATTTCTACAACTACACAAGGTGAAATGTTGATTACTAAAAAATCTAAACTAGATCCTCCAGAGCCTTTAGATGCAAAACCTAATATAATTGGTAGAGAGGACATACCTGGAGTGACATTTGAGGAGAAAAAAGATGTTTAACGTAGGAGTATCACAAGCAGGTAAAGTCAACGTCATGACTTCAGATAAAGGTGGACTAACGAATGAACAAATTGCAGATTTAGCTGTAGATAAGATAGTTAGTATATCTGATCAAGCACCTCCACACATAAGACAACAAGCCAATCAATTTAGAGAACACCTTAAGAAAGTATTGTATCACTACCTAGTCTTGGCAAAAAGAGAAGAGCGTGGTACTATTATTCAAGCCTTAAGATCGAGTGGTCAAAAGGAAACAGCCGAATTTATAAGGAGACTCTAATATGGCTATAGCACAAGCAATGTGTACTTCCTTCAAAAAAGAGTTGATGGAAGGTGTACACAATTTTAAAAACTCTGGTGGNGANACTTTTAAGTTAGCACTTTATGCAGAAGGTAGTGGTGGTAAGTCATCTACAACTGCAACACTAGGAGCTACAACAACTGCATTTACAACAACTGGTGAAGTTGCCTCAAGTGGAACATATGCAACTGGTGGTGGAAGTTTAACAAGAGTAGATCCAACAACATCTGGTACTACTGCGTTTACAGATTTTGCAGACTTGAGTTTTACAACAGCAACAATTACTGCAATGGGAGCTTTGATATACAATAGCTCTGATAGTAACAAAGCTGTCTGTGTATTAGATTTTACATCTAATAAAACATCTACATCTGGAACTTTTACAATACAATTTCCAACTGCTGACGCTTCCAACGCTATTATTCGTATAGCTTAAGGTAAAGCCTAATGGCTAACGGTTGGGGACAAGGCACCTGGGGTGCTGTTGGCTGGGGTGGTATTGGTAACACTTCTTTTGCTGTTACTGGTGTTACTGGTACAACAGCCGTTGGTGATGAAGGAACTACTGCTGGATCTCTAGTGATAGAGACTGGTTTAGAAGCAACTGGTGCTATTGGTACAGTAGTAGCCAGTAGTGTTCATGTCATCACACCTACTGGTATATCTGCCACAGGAGAAGTAGGAACTGCGGCTGTCACCGCTGATGCAAACATAACAGCTACAGGATTGGCAGGCACAGGGGGAGTAGGAACCGCTACCGCTCAAGCAGATGCTAACGTTTCTGTCACAGGCCTTGAGGCTACGGCTTCCGTAGATTCTGTTTCTGTTACTGCAAATGCTGACGTATCTGTCACGGGTCTTGAAGCCACAGGCTCAGTAGATTCAGTTACTGTTACAGGTATAGCTAATGTATCTGTCACTGGCTTAGAAGGCACTGGCGGAGTAGGCTCTGCCACCGCGCAAGCAAATGCCGATGTATCTGTTACCGGGCTAGAGGCTACTGGTGCGGTAGATTCTGTTACGGTCACAGGGACGGCGAGTGTTACGGCAACAGGTTCTGAAGCCACAAGTTCGGTAGGTTCGGTCACCACACAACTAGGTGCGAGTGTTTTTGTCACCGGGGTCTCTTCTACAGGGGGCGTAGGAAGCG
>FUFK010740683.1_pt1 | contig 13069 bp, 7 predicted proteins | sample 1021851 | NCBI WGS metagenome assembly FUFK01 (sample SAMEA51879418, study PRJEB19060) | metagenome | reverse complement strand
CACACAATGGAATCTCTTTTGATTCCAATATTTTTGACTAGTATTACTACTATCGTTGCATTCTTAACCATGATTAGTTCACCATTGGAGCCTTTGATTGGATATGGTATATGCATGTCAGTTGGCATTGCATGGGCCTGGATACTCAGTTCATTGACACTACCTGCAATGATCAATATGGTACCTTGGGATTCAAGAAGCTATTCAATAGCTAAACCTAGCATACTTGAAAACTTAGCTTCTTTTTTCAGTACAATAGTCACGCGATTCCCAGTCCAAACTTTTTCTATCGGAGTACTTATGGTGGTTTTAGGAGGTATTGGAATACAGAATATTAATGTTGATGTAAATGTTGCTAATTTTTTTAAGCCTGGAACTGAGATAAGAGACAGCATGGATTTTATGGACCGTGAAATGAGTGGCACTATGGACCTTCGAGTAAGAATAGAGGCAGATGTGAAAGACCCTCGTATACTAAATGGGATTGATTCTATTCAGTCATTTGTCCAAGAGAATGAAAATATTTCTGTTACGTACTCAATTGCGGATGTTGTTAAGCAAATGCACCGAACTGTTATGGATGATAGCCTGAAGTATGAGTCAATTCCATCAACAAGAGAAAAAGTNAACAATTTGTTTACCATGTATTATATGTCTGGCGATCANGANGGATTATCATCCATGATTGATCNAGACCATNAAACNACCNTNATAACNTCNCTNAGTTCNATNATGAGTACNGAGGATATTTTNTCACTTGTANGNTCAATGACAACATANATNGANNAGCACTTNTTTGGTNCTGAAAAAATTAGTATCACNGGNATGATTGTNGTNATACGCGATATGGTATTGATGGTGATTAGGTCTTCATTATTGAGTATTGCAATTTCAGTTGTATTAATTGGCCTTATAACCGCCTTATTTTTTGGAAGGGTATATTGGGGGGCGTTATCAATAATTCCATTGTTCTCAGCTGTGATCTTAAATTTTGGTTTGATGGGGCACTTTAATATCACATTAAATCACATTACAGCGATCCTTTCATCAATTATAATTGGTGTAGGNGTTGATTTTGCCATTCACTATATATCNCAATTCCANAAACTTTCCAAAANNAANGANGGAAAANAATNNAACNANGGANGNAGTAAAAGATGTTGGATANCCAATTTTGTTGGATGCNGGATCNAATATGGGTTTTGGTGCATTGATATTTTCAGTCTTCTTGCCGGTACAGTATATTGGAGGGCTCATGGTGCTTGCAATGATTTCTACCTCCCTAGGAACCCTTGTTCTACTAGCCTCAGCTACACAAATTTTANCAGATCGCATTTCTAAGGTGAAGACATAATATGAAGAATATCATACCCATGCTTNTTCCAATCTTAGTTTTTTCGCAGTCAGGGCGAGATATTGCAGAGATGATTGAAAATCGTCCCACTCCTGATGACCTGATTAATCAAACCGTAATGATACTAACTAATTCAAAAGGAAAAACAAGAACTCATAAGATGATATCAAAATCTAAGAATGGTAGTGAAAAGCAGATTATTTGGTTTATGGAGCCGAAGGATGACAGAGGTATTGCATTTTTGAAGATTGAGCACGATAATAGGGATGATGAGATGCGAATGTGGTTACCTGCTTTTAAAAAAGTTAGACGGATATCCTCAAAGAAGAAAAGTGACTCTTTCATGGGCTCAGACCTCAGCTTCGAAGATCTATCTAATAGACGGCTAAACAGCAATGACTATAAACGTCTGGAGGATGCTAAGTGGTTGGGGATAGATTGTTATGTATTAGAAACCGTTCCAAAAAAGGAGTCTAAATCCAACTATGTTAGACATGTATCTTGGATAGATAAAAATCACATGAATATTTTAAAAGAACAATCATTTAATAAAAAAAGTAAACTAGAAAAAGAAAAACACTTTAGCTATGAGACAAGAGGAGAATACCAATTAATCAAAAAAATAATCGTTAAAAATTTACTTAAGAAACATGCTACTGAAATCACATTCTCAGATATAGTTATTAATTCAGGAATAAGTGATAAGATTTTTAATGATATAAACCTACGAAGACTGCCCCTAGAATAATTAATTCCTTAATGGTTTCCCGTGCTTTAGCATATGTTTGATTCTGTCTTGGGTTAATTTTTCACCCGCTAAGGATACAAATGCTTCCCTTTCAATATCTAGGATATACTCTTCATCCACTTTTTTTGTAAGTCCTGCTTGATCTCCGCCAGTTAATACATATGCAAGCTTTTCACCAATTTTTACATCGTGGTCTGATATTTTGCCTTGTAGCCTAAATCCCTTGAGTGCTATTGACATAGCTGTACGACCACCTGTTCCAGGTAACTTTAAACCGCTGTTGTATACTGGAGGAGAATATGAATCTAATAGTTCAAGAGCTTTAACCTTAGCTGATTGGATTAAATGATCACGATTTAAAATAATAGTATCATCTTCTTTTAAAAGTCCGAGATCTTTGGCTTCGTGTGCGCTTGTTGAAACCTTTGCAAAGCCAATGGTTTCAAAAGCTTTTTGAATTTTTTGGAAGGCACCCATCGCTCCTTTATTCTCATCTATTGCATTTAAAATCATTCTAAGATTTCCTCCACCTCCAGGTATTAGACCAACTCCCATTTCAACGAATCCCATGTAGGTTTCTGCTGAAGCTACCCTATGTGCAGCAGGTTGAATAATCTCTGTCCCACCGCCAAGTGTTAATTGAAACGGAGCTGCTACTACTGGCCCTTTAGAGAATCTAATTCGTTGAGTCATGTTTTGGAACGTTTTTACAGCAAAATCTAATGTGTCCCATTGACTGTCCTGACTTAGTTCAAGAAATAGATTAAGATTTGCACCAGCTGAAAAATTAGCACCTTCATGCCCCATGACAACAGCCTGGTATTTTCCTTCATCGATTAGGTCTAATGCATGATTAATCATTTCTACATATGAGCTATCGATTGGATTGAGTCTTGGTTGCAGAATTGAGTGAAATTCGACATTTAAAATTCCGTCGCCTATGTCATTTACACTCGCGCTTAAATCTCGTTTTAAGGTATGCCCACCGCTCTTGTGTAGTGCAAGGTTAAAAATTTGGGGATTTTGATCAATTGTAACAGCGCTGTTTCCTTTTGGAGACCAATAGGTTTTGACACCACTATCAATTGAATAAAAGGATTCCCTGCCGAGACTAAGCATTTCTGTTACCCATTCAGGTATCTNTTTTCCTTCTGNACGCATACGATTGGTTGACTTTTGAACGCCAATCATGTCCCACATTTCAAACGGACCAGCATCCCATCCAAAACCCCATTTCATGGCGTTATCAATGTTAACAATATCAGCAGAGATTTCTGGAATCCGGTTGGCACTGTATATAAGTGTTTGAGAGGTTAACTCCCAAAAGTACTTGCTCCCAGAGTCCTCACCATCGCAAAGCGAAATAATTCTTTCGCTTAATCTTTGCTTATCTTTAGCAACTCTAAAACAGTCAAATCTTACAAGATCTTGCTCTGAATATTCTCCAGTTTTAAGATCAACGGAATGAATTGTGCGATCTTCATTTTTTTTGTAAAACCCAGATCCAGTTTTTTTCCCTAGGCGATTAGAACCGATAAGATTATCTAATATCTCAGGTATTTTAAAAAGCTCTCTTGATTCATCATCAACGGCTTTTTCATATGTTGTAAGTGATACGTTTTTCAAAATATCAAGACCNACAACATCNGCAGTTCGAAAGGTAGCACTTTTTGGTCTTCCAGANATTAGGCCTGTTAACTTATCAACNTCTTCAACCTTTAGGCCATGTTCAAGAGCAAGGTTTATTGCCGTCATCATTCCAAAGATACCTATGCGATTTCCAATAAAATTAGGTGTGTCTTTAGCATGAACAATTCCTTTACCCAGTACATATTCTCCAAATGCAGCCATTCTTTTGTAGGTATCTTCAGTAGTGTGCTCACCTCTAACAAGTTCTAGAAGTTGCATGTATCTGGGAGGATTAAAGAAATGGGTTATCATAAATCGTTTTTTTACCTCAATAGGAAGATTTTTGGCTAGATCTGATAATNGAATTCCAGAGGTATTAGAAGTAAGGATTGCCGTNTCTTTTAAATGTGGCAAGAGATTTGAATATAACTTTTCTTTTATGTCTAATCTTTCGACTACGGCTTCTAAAACCCAGTCAGTTTTAGAGATTTTTTCAAGATCTTCATCATAATTACACGCAGACACAAGTTCAATATTATCTGCTTTATAAAGTGGAGCGGGTTTTAATGATGTCAGGGTCTNTTTTCCTTTTTCTGCAAGCTCTTGGTCCATGTCAAATAGCAGAGATGGAATACCAGCATTTGCTAAATGTCCAGCAATCTGAGCCCCCATTGTTCCTGCTCCAAGTACCGCAACTTTTTTTATGTTTTCCTCCATTTGCTAGTCCCTTTCCAGGATAGTAGCGATTCCCTGTCCCGTACCTATACACATGGTCGCTAGTCCNNTCCTTGAATTTTTTTGTTCCATTACANTCANAAGTGTGGTGATAATTCTTGCTCCAGAGCAACCCAGAGGATGACCNAGCGCTATTGNTCCTCCATTTAGATTTATTTTGCTAGCATCCCATCCTCCNTTTTTTATTACGTAAAGTGCCTGNGCTGAGAAGGCCTCATTTANCTCAATCACATCAATGTCATTNATTGTCATNTCTAGANTNTTCAGAACATTTTCGGTAGCAGGGAGGGGTCCCATTCCCATTCTTCTCCAATCCACTCCAACNANGGAACGTCCCTTTATTGNTGCTTTTATTTGAATAGAATTTTTTTCTGCATAGGTTCTACTGGTAATCAGTATTGCGGAAGCACCAATGGAAACAGGACTGGATGTTGCAGCAGTTATGGTACCATTTTCCATGAATGCAGGGCTGAGGCTTTTGATTTTTTCAAGGTCTGGCACTCTAGGGCCCTCATCCCTATCAATTATGCACTCGCCGTACATATCAGTTGGAATAACCTCATCATCAAATCGACCGTTTTCCCAAGCGTCCAATGCTTTTTCATGCGATTTGATTGCAAACTCTTCCTGCTCATCTCTGGAAATGGATCCCTCACGCGCAAGAATTTCTGCTGTCTCTCCCATTCCGATATAGTATTCTTGCTCAGCAAGTTCAGGATGGAAATCTGGATTAAATCCGCCCATTGGAACAGAGAACATGTCTTCAATCCCTACAGCGATTCCCATTTCAATGTCACCCGTTTCAATTCTTGAACTAATTTGATGTACGGCATCCATGGATGAGCCACAAAAACGGTTTACAACAGAGCCGCCTACGGTTTCTGGAAGTCCAGAAAGAATGGCAACACCTTTTGCCATTAGCATGCCCTGAGGCCCTTCAGGGAATGCACATCCAAGGACCAAGTCATTAACATGGCTTTGCTCTACATTAATCTTTTCCAATAGACCGCGAACTACTTGAGATGCTAAATCATCTGGTCGAATGCCTACCATCTTACCATTCTTTATACCAATTGGAGACCTTTTAGCTCCAATTATAACTGACTCAATCATTACTTTTCCTTAATCTATTTTTATAAATTGATTCGATTCCACCTTTAAAATGGATACTCCTTTTTGGCAAGTACATATTCAGCGAGCTCCCTTTTTAGGCCTATTGTATCCGTGCTTAATTGCATCTTATCCTGTAGTGAATTGACATTGGTCAATATCTCTGCTGGAATGTTGCTCGGAAAGATTCGATTGAGACACTTAAAAGCAAATTTGCTCAGATCCAACAATGACTCTGTAACATGGATCCTAGCAATATGGGCCATGAAATTTGAATTTTTCAATTGAGGCATCTGTTTTGCTCTGCAGATAACTGATTCTGTAGTGTAGAGTAAGGAGAACATATCTGCCAGAGTTTCGCTGAGCTGCTGTTCATGTTTCAGGTCCTGTCCAAATTGACAAAGTGCCTCATGAAAAATTAATACTACCATTACTTTTGCAGCTTCAATTCCAAGTATGTATTCTGAAAACANTTCCCTTGGATCAGCGATTTTAGAAATAATATCCTCTTTAGTTTGTATGATATCCCTCAATGATATTTCTTCCATCAAAACATTTTTCATTAGGTATCCAGTGATAATGGATCTATTAATTTCATTGGTGCCTTCCCATATCCTGTTGATGCGATCATCCCTGTAGGCCATTGCAATTGGGTATTCCTCAATGAATCCATATCCACCAAATATTTGTAAACAATTATCTACTATCATGGATGAAGTCTCGCTGCCATATACCTTTGCCATCGATGCCTCTATTGCGAATTGCTCCATCGCCTCTCCCATTCTAATGTAGTATTTGGGATCATTCTTATCTAAAGAATCAATAGCATCTTGGATCATTCCAACCGTTCTATAAAGCATTGTGTCTGCAACATAAATACGTATTGTCATATTCGCAATCTTTCCCAGAATAGAATCAAACCTAGCAATTGGTTGTCCGAATTGTCTTCTATCAAGTGAATAACGAATGGACTGCTTAATAGCCTGCTTGGAACCACCAACACTGGCAGATCCTAGTTTATATCTCCCTATATTCAAGGCATTAAACGCAATCGTAGCACCCTTTCCAACTTCGTAAAGTAGATTTTCAACTGGAACCTTTGCATCTTTAAATTTTATTGAAGTGGTTGAGGAGCCCTTCATGCCTAACTTTTTTTCCTCATTTCCTATTGAAAGGCCTTCAGTATTTCTATCAACAATAAATCCTGAAAACTTATTTCCTTCCACCTGTGCTAGAATAGTGTAGATGTCGGCCCATCCACCGTTACTGACAAACTGTTTTTCTCCATTTAAGATATAATGCCTTTTATCTTCGGATAGAAATGCAGTTGTTTTTGCAGAAAGGGCGTCAGAGCCTGATGATGGTTCCGTAAGTCCATAAGCAGCTATCCATTCTCCAGAGTTTAGTTTTGGCAGATACTTTTTCTTCTGTTCTTCTGTGCCAAAGAAAACTATGCCTAGGCTTCCGATTCCTGTCTGAACACCAAAGGTGCATCCAAAAGAAGCAGAGCCACCCCAACTTACTCCCTCAGTTATTAAACAGGCCGTGATTTTATCTAAGTTAGTTCCACCATATTCTTCAGGCGTATCTACACCTATGAGTCCAAGCTCACCCATTTTCATAAGGATAGAACGACTAAGATCTTCACTTAACTCTTCAATATCTTTAACCTGAGGTAGAATAGTGTCTTCAGCAAAATCAAATACCATTTTTTCAATTTGTCGATGTTCATCTGTGAATGTTTCACGAGAAAATATGGTATGCTGTGCAGTTGGTGACAGCAGCCACTGTCCACCCCTTTTAATTTTTTGTTTATTGTTCATTTAAGCTTATGATTAGGATCAATGTGGATTTAATGGTTATGATTGTGATTTAAGCATAATTCAATAAAGTCAAATAGGTTTCTCCTGTCAAATATATGGTTCTAGATTTATCTTTTTAAGCAAAAAATAACTTGTGATTCCTTTTTTAGTTGACAGAGCTATTATCAGCTAACTATATTTGATAATGAGAATTAGTCTCATTAACAATTATATATGTACTCCAGGGGCTCCTAATACCCTTTGTTCCTTGTTCCGAATTCAAAGGTTTCTTATACCAAAATAAAGTATGGAGCCCCAAAAAGTTGCATTATACTTTTAGAAAAAACGATTGGATAAACTTTCATAACATCTACTTGATTCCAAATTGTGCACATAAACCGATTATATTCAGATAAAATTTTGGTTTGATCAAAAGATACCGGAAATAAGATCACCTATAAAGGAATTATTAAAAATGAAAAGAATAAATATAACTTGGTTAACCACTATATTAATATATAATTTAGGTTATTCATCTCAATTTACAGGGAAAGTCATTGACAGTAAAACAGGTATGCCCATTGTTGAAGCAAATATTAGCTTTGATAATTCTAGTGGTATGGGTACCACAACAGATGAGAGTGGCATATTTTCTACAGACGCTTCTGAAAATTCAGTAAGAGCAATTATAAGCGCTATTGGTTACAAAGATCAATCTCATGTAATCGATATGAGATCCTCAGATTTATTGATATTTAAGCTTGAACAAAGCACAATTGAACTATCTCCAATTCAAGTCATAGCTAACAATTCTAGATTAGTTGGAAGTGCCCAAAACTTCTACCGTCTTCCTGGGTCTGTTGGGCTTATATCTAAATCAGAAGTGAAAGAGTTTAATGATCTTGATATCAATAAAATTATTAGTCAAGTACCCGGAGTCTATACTCAAGAGGAAGATGGTTATGGTTTGAGACCCAATATAGGAATGCGAGGAACTGGTCTAGAGAGATCTGCTAAAATAAATATGATGGAAGATGGTGTCCCTATTTCTCCAGCTCCATATTCTTCACCTGCAGCATATTATTCACCTACGGCAGGAAGAATGGAATCCTTTGAAATAAGAAAAGGTTCTAGCCAAATAAAGTATGGGCCTCATTCAACTGGTGGAGCAATCAACTATGTATCAGCATCCATTCCACAAAAATTAGATTTTAGTGGAGCAATTTCTTTGGGGCAGTATGCCCATCGTCTAGCACAATTTAAAACAGGTATATCCTCTAAGAACATTGGCATACTTTTTCAAACCCATTTAGATGATGTGGGAGGATTTAAAGAGATTGATGGAGGAGGTGAAACAGGATATGATAAAAAAGATTTTCTCTTTAAGGCTAGACTAAATAATCATTCTGAAGTTGCGGCAATAGAACTTAAAATTAGTCGAACAGAAGAGTTAAGTCATGAGACATACTTAGGGTTAACCTTTTCAGATTTTAGTGAAAACCCAATACGAAGATACAGTGCTTCAAAAAATGATAAAATGGAAGCTAACCATGATCAAATCACCCTTACTGGTGTATTTAAAGTATCGTCTAATACTGATCTTACCTCTACGGTTTATAATAATGACTTTCATCGAAATTGGTACAAGTTAAATAAGGTAGACGGATTTAGTATTGGTTCAATTTTGGATCAAAATGAGGGTACTGAATCCGCCTTAGCATTATTGTCTGCTCAAAATTCAGATGATAATACATATGATATTAAAGCGAACAATCGCATTTATAACTCAAATGGAATCCAAACTGTTTTAAGATCAAAATTTTCATTTTTTAAAGCTAATCATAACCTTATGGCCGGTTTTAGACATCATTCTGATGAGATGGATCGATATCAATGGTCGGACCTTTACAAAATGCAAGATGGATCATTAATGATGACTACTGCTGGAGTAAGGGGAGAAGGGAACAAAAACAATAGACTTTATTCAGCTAATGCAAATTCAATTTTCATTGAAGATGAAATCCAAATAGATAATCTAAGTGTTACGATTGGTTTGAGACAGGAGGCTATTTCACTTCAAAGGAATGATTGGGGAGAGGATTTAGACCGAGATTCTATTGCAACATCTATCAAGAAAGCGTCTATTGATGTTTTTGTACCTGGTTTGGGGATTTCTTATCAATTTCTAAATGGATTGCAAGTTTTCTCTGGAATTCATAATGGATTTTCGCCTCCAGGACCCGGAATCGATGATGATGATGATATTTTACCAGAGGAGAGTATAAACTTTGAAATCGGTGGTAGGTTCAATAGAGGATTCCAAAATCTTGAAGTCATCTCATTTTATAATGACTATAAAAATTTGCTTGGAGAAGATACTGAAGCAGCAGGATCAGGAACCTATGCACAATTCAATGGAGGAAAAGTTTTGATAAAGGGTTTGGAATTATCCTATACTAATTTATTAAAGTTTAATAGATACCTTTTCCCAATATCACTTAGTTACACACATACTGATGCAAGGTTTAAAAATAATTTTGATAGTGAGTTTGATCCTTGGGGGAATGTTAGTATAGATGATGAATTACCCTATATACCTAAAAATATGTTGCAAGTTAAACTTGGGTTGAAAAAAGATAAAATCAGGTCATACGTTCGTTACAAGTATTCCGATGCAACTCGTGTAGTTGCCGGTCAAGAAAAACTAAATGTTTTGAATAGTACTGATCAACAGAATATTTTTGATTTTGTAACAAGATATCAATTAAACCAAAATATTTCAATCGACTTAAAGATCAATAATATTTTGGATAGTAAAGCAGTTGTTTCCTTAAGACCTGCAGGATATAGGCCAACGATGCCTAGGCAAATAATAACCTCAATAATTTTTGACTTTTGATTTAATTTAAAATTTTACTTAAATAAAAAAGTATTTATAATGTATAGAGATAGTAAAAATTTATTTTTTTATTGTGGGAGTATTTTTTCCTACGTTTTTGGCGACCAATAATTAATATTTCCCTTTAGTACAATTAAAGTTTACCAATTTGCTTTTACAAGTTATGATGTGCCATATAATAAATTGGACGACATAATAATGTTTATCCAACCCTCAAATTTGGTAAGAAGGAAAATACTAGAAAACTTGTAAGCTTTCTTCAATTATTCAGTAATCAAAAGCTTACAGGAAGAAATATGAATTTTGATTATTTACACGCTCTGAAAATCATGGAGAGAGCAAAACATCTCATAAAAACATTCGATTTTTAATTGAATCTAAACAGCGATTGTTTTGCTTTGCTCTTTGGAGCTTGTCATGACTTTATCAGCTTTCCATACCATCGATAGTGAGTATAGCAAATGATTAATGTCATCCTCGGTGTGCTTTGGTGTAATAGTTATTCTCAGTCTGGCACTACCTTTTGGAACGGTTGGATAAAATATTGGCTGAATGTAAATGTTATGGTCCTCAAGAAGTCTTCTTGAAAATGATTTGGCTCTATCGGTACTATAAGCGAGTAATGGTATGATGTGGCTATCACTATTAACAAACGGTATGCCTTTTTCTAAAAGTTTTCTTCTTATTAGACTAGCTTTTTCAAAAATATCATTTCTCTTTTTATCAAGGTTTTCAACAATTGAAATACTTTTTGACGAAGCTGCCGCGATAGAAGGCATCATTGATGTAGTAAAAATAAAACCAGAGGCAAAAGACTTTATAAAATCAATCATTATCTCGTCACCTACAATATAACCGCCTATTTGTCCAAAGCCTTTAGCAAGGGTTCCATTAATGATATCTATTTCATCCGAGACTCCGTTCTTATAGGCAACGCCCCTTCCCCCTTCTCCGTATAATCCTACTGCATGAACCTCGTCTAAATAGGTTAAAGCACCATATTTTTTTGCTAATCTAACATAGTCTGATACATTTGTTTCAGTTCCATCCATAGAATAGAGTGATTCAAAAACAATTATTTTTGGTCTGTCTTTATCAGTCGTTTTAAGTAATTCTTCTAGATGATCAAGATCATTATGCCTAAAAATTGAACAATCTGCCTTAGAGTTTTTAATACCTTCTATAAGTGAAGCATGATTTAATTGATCTGAAAATACTTTTATTCCGCTCATGCGCTTGCAAAGCGTAGCGAGTGTTGTTTGATTTGCAACATAAGCAGAGGTAAAAATGAGGCCTTTTTCCCTTTTGTGAAATTTTGCTAGATCTAATTCTAGTTGATTATGGTAGGGGGTGGATCCTGATATATTTCTTGTTCCTCCAGATCCTGTTCCTACTGATTTTATCACCTCAATCATTCTCTCTATTACAGACGGATGATGGCTCATATTAAGATAGTCGTTTGAGCACCAAATGGTTGTGTTACTATTAAATTTCTCTTCGATTTTAGATTCCTGTGAAAAATCTATTTCTGTGAATGGAAAAGTATCTTTTCTTCTATATATAGGAGTAAAGGTTCTTTCAAATCCATTTGACTGAAATTCTTCTAACTGCGCTTTAATAACTTCTTTGTAGTTCATACCTTTATTTTATGTTTTAGATAGAAATAAAAATTAATTAGACTCGCCAGTCGAAATTACGAACATTATTATAGTTTTAACAAATACAAGTGTCAGATAACATAAATTCAATTTCAATTGTTTCAAGAGCTAGCAGCTTAGCAACAATCCAAGCCAAAATGGTTGGAGATAGAATAAAAGAAATCTTACCTGATATATTAGTCAGGTACCATACAACCAAAACCAATGCTGACATAAATATTAATATTAACATATCAGATCCAAGTGAAATTGGGATCTTTACTAAGGATATTAGCACAAGAGTCATAGATGGAGAATGTGATCTTGCGGTCCACTCTTGGAAAGATCTTCCAATTGAAGNNNACAAATAAAACAGAAATAATTGGTACTTTAGATAGAGGGGATATGAGAGATGTAATCATAATGAAATCAAAAACAGCATCTTTAGAATTCAAAAAAGAAATCAAATTACTTACATCTTCTCCAAGAAGNAGGTTTAATNTAAGTCAAATTCTACCCGCACTCNTTCCTGTAAAATTTAAAAATATCAATTNTATTGATATAAGAGGTAACATTCAGACGCGGCTAAAAAAATTTCAATCGGGAAATGAAGATGCAATTATTTTAGCTAAAGTTGCTTTAGACCGTTTAATTGAATTTGGTAATGAGGATATAAAAAAGTACATAAAGAGTGTGCTAAGCGAAAATAACTGGTCAATTTTACCACTATCAATCTTTCCAACAGCACCTGGACAGGGTGCAATAGCAATAGAAGCAAAAAAAGATAATAAACGATTAAAGGGCATTATCCAGAAAATAAACGCTTACGATTCATTTGAAAATGTTCATAAAGAAAAATTAACACTTTCCAAATACGGAGGGGGGTGCCACCAAAAAATAGGCACTTCAGTATGGGATGAAAATGGAATGAAACTGATTTCATTGATAGGTATGACTCATGATTCAAAACTGTTGAAAAACTTTGGACCACATAAAAAAAGACAAAAAACATCCAAATCAAATAGAAACAATCGTCTATATCCATTAAAGGATGATGAGAAAATTTTTGAGAGACAAACAATTGATAATTTTGAAAAAGTTAAAAACATAAGAAACAGCATAATCTACTTGAGCAGAAAAAATGTTTTAGATAAC
>FUFK010047737.1_pt1 | contig 13069 bp, 11 predicted proteins | sample 1021851 | NCBI WGS metagenome assembly FUFK01 (sample SAMEA51879418, study PRJEB19060) | metagenome | reverse complement strand
TAAATTTTAAACCTTTATCAAATACTCCTCTTTCAGCTAATAAATTTTTAACATGAGAACCAAAACCACCTATTGATCCCTCTTCAATAGTTATCATAAGCTCATGTTCCTTAGCAGATTTTAGTATAAGTTCTTCGTCTAATGGCTTAGCAAATCTGGCGTCTATTAAAGTTGTTGAAACCCCTTTTGCTTTTAATTCCTCTACAGCTAACTTGCACTCTTCAAGTCGAGTACCGAGGTTTAAAATACAAACTTGTGTCCCTTGTTGAACGACTCTTCCTTTACCAATTTCAATTTTTTCGTCTATTGATGGGAGATCAACACCTACTCCAGTTCCTCTTGGATATCTAATTGCAGAAGGTCTGTCATTTATATCTACTGAAGTATTAATCATTTTAACTAGTTCAGCTTCATCACTTGCTGCCATTACTACAAAGTTTGGTAAAGTTGATAAGTAAGTTATATCAAATGACCCAGCATGTGTTGATCCATCAGCACCAACTAATCCTGCTCTATCTATCGCAAATCTAACTGGTAAACTTTGGATGGCAACATCGTGGACAACTTGATCATATGCTCTCTGTAAAAATGTAGAATAAATTGCAGCATATGGTTTGTATCCTTCGGTTGCTAGACCGGCTGCAAAAGTTACNGCATGTTGTTCNGCTATTCCNACATCAAACATTCTATTTGGAAACTCCTTGCCAAAAATATCCATGCCNGTCCCTCCNGGCATCGCNGCTGTTATTCCTACTATTTTGCTNTCTTTTTTNGCATGTTTAACTAACGTGTTTGCAAATACTTTTGTATAAGCTGGNAGNTTTGATTTGCTCTTTANTTGTTCNCCAGTCTCAACATTAAATTTTGACACTCCATGATAATGATCATTTGCTTTTTCTGCATAAGAATAACCTTTTCCTTTTTGAGTTTTGATATGAATCATTATAGGACCCTCATGTCTTGATTCTTTTGCATTTTTTAAAATTGGAACTAGGCTTGATAAATCATGACCATCTATAGGACCTGCATAATAAAAACCAAGTGAACTAAACAATGTACCTCCAGTAACTGCTGAACGGAAAAAATCCTCTGCTTTTCCTGCTTTAGCACTAAATCTTTTTGAAAATGCAGATGTAATTAACTTTAAGGTTTCTCTAAGACTAAAATATATTTTACCAGTAAATAATTTTGCCAAGTAAGTTCTCATTGCTCCAACTGGTTTTGCAATTGACATGTCGTTATCATTTAAAATAACAATCATTTTTGTCTTAGATGCTCCAGCATTATTCATGGCTTCATAAGCCATACCTGCGCTAATTGCTCCATCACCTATTACAGCTATTACATTGGAAGACTTATTTTCTAATTTATTTGCCTCTGCAATTCCTAATGCAGATGAAATAGATGTTGAACTATGTGCTGCTCCAAATGGGTCATACTCACTTTCAGATCTTTTTGTAAAACCTGATAAACCATCGCCCTGTCGTAAAGTTCTAATTTTATCTTTTCTTCCAGTTAAAATTTTATGTGGGTAAGATTGATGGCCAACATCCCATATTAATTTATCATTTGGGGTATCAAAAACATAATGAAGTGCAACTGTCAATTCAACAACTCCCAAACCAGCACCAAGGTGACCTCCTGTTTCTGAAACAGCACTTATCATTTCCTCCCTCACCTCATCTGCTACTTTTTGTAAATTATTTTCAGAAACTTTTCTTAAATCAGATGGAAAGTTGATATTATTTAAAAATTGATAATTTTTTTTCATTTTTTTCTATTCAATATATAGCCTAATGTTTCATTTATTTTTTCAGATCTTGAACCATATTTTCTTAAATTCTTATTAATATCTTTTATTATCTTATCACAATACTTAAGTGAGTCATCATAGCCTATTAAATTTATAAGTGTTGCCTTGCCTTTTTTTTGATCTTTTCCTGTTTTTTTCCCAGCTTCCTTAGAATTACTTTTCAGATCAATTAAATCATCAGCTATTTGGAATAANANACCAATTTTTGATCCAATATTTTCAAAAAATTTAATTTCTTGGATTGTTTTTTTCTTAATTATTGCTGGAGCTGCACAACAAAAACTAAATAACATTCCNGTTTTNTTTATTTCCATTTCTAATATTTTATTCCTTGATATTTTCTTTCTCTCATAACTTAAATCTAAATATTGCCCACCAGCTATTCCTAAATGTCCTGAACATTCTGATAATTTTTTGATTAGGTTGATCTTTATCTTTTCATTTAATTTCAATTTAGGACTTGATAAAATTTCAAAAGCTAAAGTCAGTAATGAATTTCCTGCNAGAACTGCTGTAGACTCACCAAATTTAATGTGAGCTGAAGGTTTTCCTCTTCTTATATCATCATCATCCATGCAGGGTAGATCATCATGAATAAGAGAATAAGCATGAATACATTCAACAGCCGACCCAACTATTATCAATGTTTTATAATCTATTGAAAATAATGACCCTAAGTCCATTAAGATTTTAGATCTTATTTTTTTTCCACCTGGAAACAAACCATACTTCATGGGTGACTTTAGCTGAGAATATTTCTGTGAATTAATATATTTTTTAAGGAAAATATTTGTATCCTTAGCTATTTTATTAAGCTGTTTTTTCATTTTTTTTAGTTATCTCTTTAANCTTTTTATTTGTCTCTTCCCCAATAGATTTAAAATTTTTATGAAATTTCTTTTCAATAATATTATTTAATTTTAGAAGTTCTTGATAACTATCAACTGAATTGTTTAAATCATTTTCCTTCTCTAGAGACTCTATAATCTTATTTGCTTTTTCTGTAAGCTCCTCAACTGAATACTGATCATAATCAAGTGGTAATATTTTATCTTTCATATAATAATAATTATTAATACATGAAATCTATTCAATCAAATATCAAAAAAGCAAAAAAATATTTAGATAATAATCATTGTGTTGCGGTACCAACAGAAACTGTTTATGGATTGGCTGCAAACGCTTACTCGAATAGTGCAGTTAAGAAAATATTTAGTCTTAAAAAAAGACCATTAAATAATCCTCTAATTGTCCATTATTACGATATTCAAAGACTTAAAGAAGACTGTGATATAAATGATAATTTAGTTAAACTTTACAAAAAATTTTCTCCAGGTCCGATAACTTATGTTCTGAAATTAAAAAATAACTCAAAAATATCAAAATTTGTCACTAATAATAAAAAAAGTATTGCCGTACGTTTCCCTAAACATAAATTGTTAAGAAATTTATTAAAAAATTTAGATTATCCGGTAGCGGCACCTAGTGCAAATATATCCTCAAGATTAAGTTCAGTTAAACCATCTGATGTAAAAGAAGAATTTGGTTCAAAAATAAAATATATTTTAAATGGAGGAAAAAGTAAAATTGGAGTTGAGTCTACAATACTAAACCTTTTAGAAAAGCCCTCACTTTTAAGATATGGAGGCCTAGATACTAAAAAAATCGAAAATGTTTTAAAAAAAAAATTATTAATTAATACAAATTCAAAAAAAAAATTATCACCTGGTTTATTTCCGTTACATTACTCACCCGGGATACCTTTAAGAGTCAATGTTAAAAAACCAAAAAAAGATGAGGCTTATTTATTAATTAAAAAAAGAAAATCAAAATTAAAAAACTATTATTATTTATCCAAAATGAAAAATATAGATGAAGCTGCAAAGAATTTATATTCAACTTTAAGAAAAATTAAAAACGATGGTTTTAAAAAGATTGCAGTCGAAAAGATACCAAACAAAGGTCTTGGCAAAACAATTAATGATAGATTAAAGAGAGCCTCTAAATATTGATGACAAATTCTATTGAAGTAATAAATCTATCAAAAAAATATAAAGATAAAGTAGCAGTAACTAATATAAATTTTAAAATTAATGAAAATGAAATGGTTGGTTTATTGGGACCTAATGGATGTGGAAAAACTACAACTATTGGAATGATTTTAGGATTATTAAAACCAAGTAGTGGTGAGGTTTTAATCAACGGAGAAAATATTGAAAAAAACAAAATCTCACTTCTTCACAAAATGAATTTTATTTCACCATATATTGAATTACCTAAAAAACTTAAAGTTAAACAAAATTTAATTGTTTATGGAAAATTATATAATATTCAAAATTTAAATGACCGAATAGATCACCTTGCAAATAAACTTAGATTAAAAGACCTTTTAAACAAAATTACAGGAGAACTTTCTTCTGGACAAAAAAACAGGGTAAGTCTTGCTAAAGCTTTAATAAATGATCCAACGGTACTTTTGTTGGATGAACCCACTGCTTCATTAGATCCTGAAACTGGTGATTTTGTAAGATCGTTTTTAGAAGAATACAAAAAGGAAAAAAAAATATCAGTTTTGCTTGCCTCTCATAATATGGAAGAAGTAAAAAGATTATGTAGTTCTGTTTTAATGATGAAAGATGGTTTAATAGTGGATAGAGGAACTCCTGAAGAGTTAATAACAAAGTATGGAAGAAGAAATTTAGAAGAAGTATTTTTAGAAATTGCGAGAAAATAAAAATGAATTTAATGAGAATTTATGGTCTTTTTTTAAGACACTTTTATTTAATAACTAGATCATTTCCAAGAATATTAGACTTAATTTATTGGCCTTCAATTCAAATTACTCTCTGGGGATTTATTTCTAATTTTTTTGCAGCTCATAGCACTTACTACAGTGGTGCGGTAGGAGTTATTCTTTCATGTGCAATTCTTTATGATTTTTTATTTAGAACCAGTATTGGCTTTAATATGTTATTTTTGGAGGAAATTTGGAGCAGAAACTTTACAAACCTATTTATTGCTCCTATGAAAATTAGTGAGATAATTATCTCTTTAGTTTTAACAGCTTTAATTAGAGCTTTAATTGGTTTAATACCAGCAATATTGTTAACTTCTCCATTGTTTGGAATTTCATTGTTAAAACTTGGTCTTCCTTTGGCTTTTCTTTTCTTAAGTTTATATTTATTTGGAATTACGCTTGGTCTACTTGTGTCAGCAGGATTATTAAGATTTGGTCCATCTTTTGAAAATATTGCATGGTCTACCATGTTTTTGTTAGCACCTTTTGGCTGTATATACTACCCAGTTGAAATATTACCAGAAATATTCCAATCAATCGCTTTCGCATTGCCATTAGTATATATTTTTGAGGAGACTAGAAATATTTTAGTTAATGGAACAGTCAATTATGAAAATATAATAAATGCAGTCTATCTTAATGGGTTTTATTTAATTTTATCAATATCCGTATTTTATTACTCTTTCGATAAAGCAAGAGAAAAAGGAACTTTGATAAACATGGGAGAATAAATTGGTGCGCCTGCTAGGAGTCGAACCCAGAACCTCCTGATCCGAAGTCAGGCGCTCTATCCAGTTGAGCTACAAGCGCATATAGTATTAATATTATATTTTATGGAAAAAAACATTAATTTTATAGTCAAAGAGNATGAGAAGAATTTAAGGGTTGATGTTTTAATTAACAAAAGAGAGGAATTAATTAGTAGAACTAGGATTAAAAATTTAATTTTAAAAGAAAAGTTAACACTAAATAATGAAATAATTAAAAGTCCGTCAAAAAAAGTCTCAATTGGTGATACTATAAATCTTAAGATTCCAGAGCCTGAAATAGCATCCCTTAAACCTTACGAATTTAAATTAGAAATAATATACGAAGATGATGATCTATTAGTAATTAATAAACCTGCCGGAATAATCATGCATCCAGGAGCTGGAAATTATGATAAGACAATTGTTAATGCATTGATGCATTATGACAAGGATTCTTTATCAAATATAGGTGACGAGTTAAGACCTGGTATTGTTCATAGAATTGATAAAAACACATCTGGTTTAGTTGTAATTGCAAAAAACAATGAAACTCATGAAAATTTATCAAAACAATTTAGTGATCATACAATTATAAGAGAGTACCAACTTTTAATATGGGGAAAATTAAGACCCTCCTCAGGAAGAATTGAGACATTTATAACTCGTAGTTCAAAAAATAGACAACTTATGGAAGTTAGTAGTTCTAAAGGTAAGAAAGCTATAACAAATTATAAAACACTTGAAATTTTTGAAAATCAGAAAACACCAACCTTAAGTTTAGTTGAATGTAAATTAGAAACAGGAAGAACACATCAGATAAGAGTTCATATGAATTATAAAGGTAATAGCCTAGTTGGAGATGATAAATATAAAAAAAAATATAAAAAGTTAAAAAATATTGATTTAGATATCCAAAATTCAATTACTAAATTAAATAGACAATTTCTGCATGCAAAAACTTTAGGATTTATACATCCACGAACTAAGAAAGAGATGATTTTTTCCTCACTTTTGCCACAAGATCTAAATAATATTCTAAAAATGCTTAGAAACACTGAAGAATAAATTATTGAAAATTAGGTATAATTAATTAAATAAACACCTCTATGAGCACAACAATAAGTAACAATCTGCCAACCCTTTCTAATGAAGGTGGACTATCTGCATATTTAGAGCAGATTAAAAAATTTCCGATGTTAGCTGCAGAAGAAGAATATATGCTAGCAAAAAATTGGAAAACGACTGGTAATATTAAAGCTGCAGAAAAACTAGTTACTAGTCATTTAAGATTAGTTGCAAAGATTGCTATGGGCTACAAAGGATATGGTTTGCCTATTAATGAAATGATTTCAGAGGGAAATGTAGGTCTTATGCAAGCTGTTAAGAAATTTGAACCAGAAAAAGGTTTTAGATTGGCAACTTATGCAATGTGGTGGATTAAGGCTTCTATTCAAGAATATATTTTAAGATCTTGGAGTCTTGTCAAAATTGGAACTACTACTGCTCAAAAAAAATTATTTTTTAATCTAAAGAAAATTAAAAATCAAATTTCTCCAGAAACTGAAGGTGACTTAAGAGATGAACACGTTGATCATATAGCTAATAAGCTCGATGTAAGTAAAGAAGAAGTCGTTTCAATGAATAGAAGACTTTCTGGAAANGAGTTNTCNNTNAATGCTCAAGTTGGNGANGATGGNGATGAATGGCAAGACTGGTTNGTNGATAAAGANCTTGATCATGATTTAAAATTTGCTCANCACGAGGAAATGGAGCAAAGAAAAGATTTATTAAAAGACTCTATTAAAGTTCTTAACGATAGAGAAAGAGAAATTTTATACTCNAGAAGACTAAATGATGACCCAACTACACTAGAAGATTTAAGTAAAAAATATAAAATTAGCAGAGAAAGAGTTAGACAAATAGAAAATAAAGCATTTGAAAAACTCCAAAAGCACATGCTTCTATTAGCTAAATCAAAAAATCTTTTACCCGCAAACTAAACTTCAAAAGGGTTTTCAATTAAAATAGTATCATCTCTTTCTGGACTAGTTGAGATACTTGATACTTTTGCACCAATAAAATCTTCNACNGCAAAAATATATTTTTTTGCATTTTNNGGTAATGAGTCNAGATTTTTAANTCCANTTGTAGAANCTTTCCAACCTNGAAAAGTTTCATAAATTGGTTTTATTTTTATTTGATCTTCTACAGCAGCAGGTAAATAATCTAATCTTTTACCATCAAGCTCATAAGCAACACACATTTTAATTTCATCTAATTCATCGAGTACATCTAATTTNGTTAAAGCGATACCATCAATNCCTGAAACTTTAATAGTTTGCCTNACNAAAACACCATCAAACCATCCACATCTTCTTTTTCTNCTTGTAACAGTTCCNAATTCTTTNCCNCGTGTTCCTAAAAGTTCACCAACATCATCTTTTAATTCTGTAGGAAAAGGACCTTCTCCAACTCTTGTTGTATAAGCTTTTGTAATTCCAAGAACATAATTAATCGAATTAGGGCCACAACCAGTTCCTGTAGCTGCGCTTGAGGCAACAGTATTAGATGAAGTTACAAAAGGATAAGTTCCATGATCTACATCAAGTAAAATACCTTGGGCTCCTTCGAATAAAATTCTCTTTTTTTGTTTTTTAAATTGATCAATCTTTAGCCAAACTGGCTGAGAAAATTCTAATATTTTGGGTGCTATTTTAAGCAAATCAGATTTAAGCTGATCTTTTTCAAAAATTTTTTTTCCTAGGCCTTTTCTAATTGCATTATGATGAACTAGTACAGAGTCGAGTCTTTGATCTAAATTTTTTTCAGATCTTAGATCCATAACTCTTATAGATCTTCTTCCAACTTTATCTTCATATGCTGGTCCAATTCCACGTCTTGTAGTTCCTATTTTGCTTTTTCCTGCTGCATCCTCTCTAATCTCATCCATTTCTCTATGAAAAGGCAAAATTAAATTTGCNGACTCCGAAATAATAAAATTATTTACATTTACTTCTACACCTTTAGATTTTATTTCTTCTATTTCCTCTAATAAAGCCCATGGATCTACGACAACACCATTACCAATAATTGATATTTTGCCTTTTCTAACTATTCCAGATGGCAATAATCTCAATTTATAAGTAANACCATCAATCACTAAAGTATGACCAGCATTGTGACCTCCTTGGAATCTTATTACTACATCAGCCTGTTCAGATAACCAATCAACAATTTTTCCTTTACCTTCGTCACCCCATTGAGATCCAACAACGACTATATTTTTCATTATTTAAATTTTCTGTTTACTTTTAAGGAAGTGAGATGGTTAATTGGGCCATTACCTTTTCCATATTTGGGGTTTGATTTTATTGCAGAATTTACATACTTAATTCCAAGCTCACAAGATTTCTTTACTGTTTTTCCACATGATAAAAAAGTTGTAATAGAGCTAGATAAAGTACAACCTGTACCATGAGTATTCTTAGTTTTGTGACGCTCGCTTTTGAAGATCTTTAGATCTTTTGTGTTTATTAAAATATCTAATACATTTTTATGTTTTAAATGACCACCTTTTATAAGTACATTTTTAGCTCCTAAACCTATAAGTTTATTAGCAGCAAAAATCATATCCTCTTTTGTTATAATTTTTGTCTTAGTTAAAATTTCTGCCTCAGGAATATTTGGAGTTATAAGTGATACTTTATTAATTAGTTTTAATTTTAAAAATTGAATAGCTTTACTATCTATCAGTTTAGCCCCTCCTTTAGCAACCATTACTGGGTCTAATATTATTTTTTTAACTTTAATTACATCCAAAGCTTTTAGTACCATTCTAATAACCTCTGAAGAATGCAGCATACCAATTTTTATTGCATCAGGTCTTATATCTTTACAACTATAAATAATTTGATTAAAAATTTCTTTTGGATTTATCCCAACAATTGATTTTACACCTGTGGTATTTTGTGATGTAATTGCAGTTACTGCTGTCATTGCATAAGAACCAAGAGCAGTGATAGTTTTTATATCAGCTTGAATACCTGCTCCACCAGATGAGTCAGATCCTGCAATAATTAAAATTTTAGAATTAGGTTTCAATTTATTTAATTTTTTTCGTAATCATGTTCACACATTTATATAGAAGAGCTTTNTTTTCACTTTCTCCCATTACTCTTATTTTAGACTCTGTACCTGATTTTCTTACTAAAATTCTTCCATTACCTTTAATTAATTTATCTACATTTTTTATAATTTTTTTTATTTCTGGTTTGTTAATAATATTTTTATCTTTTACCTCTATATTTTCTAAAAGTTGAGGTGTTTTCTTAAATTGATCAAAAAATTCACTTGCCTTTTTTCCTTTTCTTAAAGCAAAAAGAGCTTCTAAAGCTACTAACAAACCATCTCCTGTAGTTGCAAATTTACCTAAAATAATATGTCCCGATTGTTCACCACCTAAATTAAANTTATATTTTTGCATTTTTTCTTTAACATATCTATCTCCAACATTTGCCCTCAAAAATTTTATTCCTTTNGATTTAAAATATTTTTCTAAACCATAATTTGACATTAATGTTCCAACAACTCCCCCTTTTAACATTTTTTTATTTTTCCATCTTGTTGCTAAAGCAGCTATAATTTGATCTCCATCTATTATATTGCTTTTCTCATCACACATAATAATTCTGTCAGCATCTCCNTCTAAAGATATTCCGATATGAGCTTTATATTTTTTTACAGCAGACCTAATATTTCTTGGAAAAGTTGATCCACATTTTTTATTAATATTTAAACCATTTGGTTTAATACCTATTGCTATCACTTTAGCTCCTAATGATTTCAATAATTCAGGACCTGCCTTATAACCAGCACCGTTTGCACAGTCGATTACTATTCTTAGTCCTCTTAAATTGAACTCTTTTGTGAAATTTTTTTTTAATATTTTAATATAATTTTTGGTACCTGTTTCTAATCTTTTAACTCTTCCTAATTTTTCAGAATGCGAGAGATTTTTTGAGATTTTCTTATCAATGAGACTTTCAATTTTTTTTTCTATTTTATCTGATAATTTCATTCCATCAGGACCAAACAATTTTAAACCATTGTCAAAATGTGGATTATGAGAAGCGGTAATCATTATACCCATATTNGCCTTCATCTCTTTTGTTAACATAGCCAACGCATTAGTTGGTAAGGGTCCTAGGGTATAAACATGCATACCAGCTGAAGCCAAACCTGAGACAAGAGCTGGTTCAAGTGTATATCCAGACAATCTCGTATCTTTTGCAATTATTGCTGTTTGTTTTCTTTTTTTTTGAGATTTAAAGTATGTTCCACTAGCAAGTCCAAATTTAAAGAACATATCTCCATTTATATATTTGCTATTAACTGCTCCTCTTATTCCATCTGTTCCAAAATATTTTTTTGCCATTAATTTTTGATTATCTGATTAAAAACTTTAATACCTTGCATAACTTCATTAACATCATGAATTCTTAAAATCTGAATTCCTTGCATCATTAAATAAATTGAAGAAGCCATAGTTCCACCGATCCTTGTTTCGCTATCATTTTTTTTTGATATATCTTTAATAAATCTTTTTCTTGAATTCCCTACTAGTATAGGAAAACCTAATGAATGAAAAATAGAAACACCTCTTATAAGATTCATATTATGTTTCAAATTTTTTCCAAATCCAATTCCAGGATCTAAAATTATATTATTGTGTTTAATACCTTTAGACCTTATTAACTTAATCTTATCTTCAAAATAATCATATATATCTAATAATTCATTTTTATATATTGGATTCTTTTGCATATTTTCTGGTGTCCCAACTGAATGCTGTATTACAAATGGAATTTTATACTTTTTTAAAACATTTATTGTTTTAGGATCATGGCTTAATCCCGAAACATCATTAATAAGTTTAACCCCCATTCTAATACCATTTTCCATAATTGCAGATTTTCTTGTGTCTAAAGATATTGGTATTTTTTTTACAATTAATTTTAATGTCTTATTAATTCTATACCATTCTCGATTTTTATTTACTTCCTTCGATCCTGGTCTTGTAGACTCTCCACCAACATCTACTAACGAAGCACCAGTTTTATATAAATTNATAGCATGACTNACGCCTTTATTTTTTTTNTTAAATTTTCCTCCATCNGAAAAACTNTCNGGNGTNAGATTTAANACNCCNAANATATTTGGAATTTTTTTAAAATTNAAATTNGAAAAATTTGNTTTTTTTGANCTAATTTTTTTTAAATCTGAATTTATTTTTGTTTTTAGTTTTTTTGGTAAATNTCTAATTTTATTTATTGAAATTTTTCTAATTTTTTTTCTTGTNATTATCTCAACATGGTCAAAAGATATNTCTTTAATCTGATGTAAAGGGATAGATTGTTTTTTATTTACTAAAATTTTTGATTGTTTGCCNAAGTAGAAATTACACGCTNTTGTGTAATATCTTGGCATTANTTATTAATGAACAATTTTTGGTTTCAAACCCATCGCNCCCAAAGCTGAATCTTGATCATCTTTTGATTCTGGATTATCTAAAATTTTATCTTTAGGATATAAATTTTTATTAATTATATTCTCTATTTCTTCACCAGTTAAAGTCTCATAAGTTATTAGAGCTTTTGCAATTTTATGTAGATCATCTATTTTTTCTGTTAAAATTTCCTTAGCTTTATTATATCCTTCATCTACAAGTTTTCTTATTTCTTTATCAATTTTCTGAGCAACTTCCTCTGATACTGATTGAGTTTGAGTAACAGATCTTCCTAAAAACACTTCCTCTTGGTTTTCCCCATATTCAACTGGACCCATTTCCTCGCTCATTCCATATTTTGTGACCATTGCTCTTGCTAACTGTGTAGCTTGATTTATATCTGATCCATTTCCCCCACCTGCTCCTGTAGATATATTGTCTTTTCCAAAAATTAATTCTTCAGCCACTCTTCCTCCAAAACAAACAGCTAGTCTTGCTTTAAGATATTTTATTGAGTAACCGTGTTTATCTCTCTCAGGCAAGTTCATCACCATTCCAAGAGCTCTTCCTCTAGGAATAATAGTAGCCTTATGAATCGGATCATAACTTGGCATATTAAATGACACTAGAGCATGTCCACCTTCGTGGTATGCAGTAAGTTTTTTCTCATCTTCTGTCATAACCATTGAACGTCTCTCAGCGCCCATCATAACTTTATCCTTTGCTTCTTCAAATTCTAGTAACGTGACTATCCTTTTATTTTTTCTCGCTGCTAATAAAGCTGCTTCATTAACTATATTTGCAAGATCAGCTCCTGAAAATCCTGGCGTACCTCTTGCAATTGTTCTTAAATTAACATCTGGCGCCATTTTTATTTTTTTTACATGAACTTTTAAAATTTTTTCTCTTCCTATAATATCTGGGTTTGAAACTACTACCTGTCTATCAAATCTTCCTGGTCTTAATAATGCTGGATCTAATACATCCGGTCTATTAGTAGCAGCAATTATAATCACTCCCTCATTCGTATCGAAGCCATCCATCTCTACTAATAATTGATTAAGAGTTTGCTCCCTTTCGTCGTTACCACCTCCTAAGCCAGCACCTCTACTTCGCCCTACGGCATCGATCTCATCAATAAAAATTATACATGGAGAATGTTTTTTTCCTTGCTCAAACATATCTCTTACTCTAGATGCTCCTAC
>FUFK010043428.1_pt1 | contig 13069 bp, 9 predicted proteins | sample 1021851 | NCBI WGS metagenome assembly FUFK01 (sample SAMEA51879418, study PRJEB19060) | metagenome | reverse complement strand
TCTTGGTTAAATGAAAAGTTTGAAACTGGAGAGGACCTACAAAAATCATATGATGAACTTGCATCTAAACTTGGTAAAAGCAAAGAAGATGTAAAGAATGAAGTCTTACAAGAACTTGAAACAGAAGCCTATGCAAATAGACCTGCTAGTGCAGGTGACTATCAGATACCTGAGATACTTGATGAAGGTGAAGCCGCAACTAATCCATTACTTAAATGGTGGGCAGATTATTCTTGGGATAATGGTTTGTCACAAGAAGAGTTTAATGAAGGTATAGCTAAATGGGCAGAACATACTGGTGCTAATCAACCTGATCTTGAGCAAGTAAAAAAAGATTTAGGTGATAATGCAAATGCAAGAGTAGAGGCTACGCAGTTATTTGTTAATAAGTTTTTTCCTGAAGAACTAAGAGATGCTGTTGCTGAACTTGGCACAAGTGCAGAAGGTATAAAAGCATTAGAACTTATACAAAGATCAATGCAACAAGCACAGCCAAATAATCAGGCTACTGCTCCTGCTAAACAAACTATAGAAGATCTTATGGCAAAGATGCGAGATCCTAGATACTATGATCCTGCAAGAAGAGATAAGGCATATGTGCAAGAAGTAACTAATGGCTTCAAGACACTTTAATGGTGAGGGTATCTATGATGGATATCCTATAGTCAAATCACATATAAAACATCTAAACTATCTACAAAACAATATGCGAGATGCAGATGTTCGTGAATGTATGATACATGGTGCTACACCTTTTCGTGCTTTGATGGCAGGTATTCGTGAGCCTAATGGAGAATCTTTTACTGTTATGATTGATGGACAACCTGCATTTATCTTTGGTTGCAATCCTATAATTGATAATATGATTGGTAAAATATGGGCATTAGGTACATATGATATACATAAAATACAAAGAAAGTTTCTGAAATGGTGTGTACCAGTAGTAGATTACTTTCAAAATAAGTATTATCAGCTAGAAAATGTAGTACCTGCTGACCATGCAAAGACATTACAATGGTTAGATTATATAGGCTTTGAAGTAATAGAACAGCCTATAATGATAAATGGTTTTGCTGTTTTGCGATTTGTACGTTGCAAAGGCGAAAAAATTTTGGTAAATAAAGAATATAGCCCAGTTTGTAGCTGATAGCCCTAACGGATAACTAGATGAAGCTAACATTGGATAACTAGATAAAATGTAACTTTAACTTTTTAGTGGAGAACTGAAATGGCTAATACAATAGATACAGCCTTTATTACCCAGTTCGAGACCGAAGTGCATTTAGCTTATCAAAGAATGGGTAGTAAATTAAGAAATACTGTCCGTACTGTAGCTAATGTATCAGGAAATACAGCAAGGTTTCAGAAAATTGGTACTGGAACTGCGAGTACTAAATCTCGAAATGGACAAGTAACACCAATGGAACTAGCACATACAACTGTAGATGTAACAATGCAGGACTTCTTTGCCGCAGAGTTTATCGATAAGTTAGATGAGCTAAAGACTAATATAGATGAGCGACAAGCTGTGGCAACAAGTGCGGCGGCGGCTCTTGGAAGAAAAACTGACGAGTTGCTTTATACTGCAATGGACTCAGGTGCTAATAGTTCACAGATACATGACACTAGTTCTGCTGTTGAAAAGGCAGATTTGTTAGCTGTATTTGAAACTTTTGGTACTGCAAACATTCCAGAAGATGGTGGCAGATATATTGCTATGCACCCAAAGGGATATGCTGACTTATTTAATATTACTGAGTTTGCATCATCAGACTTTGTTGGTGAGCAGAACTTACCTTTTGCAGGTGGCATGACAATGAAAGAGTTCTTAGGATTTAAGATCTTTTCTACTGCGGCTATCACAGCAGGTAAGAATATGGCATACCATACAACTGCTGTTGGTTTAGGTATCGGTGCTGATGTAAGTACAGAACTAAACTACATTGCAGAAAAAGTATCTCATTTAGCAACCTCAATGATGTCTATGGGTGCTGTTGTTATTGATAACAATGGTGTCTATGAACTTCTTGATAATAATTAAAGGAGGTTTAAATGGCTTATAGTGCAAGTGGCTTACACNGAATTGGTGGAGCAAGTGGTGTTAACTTATGGATTTATCAAACTACAGATACAATAGCTACTGTAAACTCAGCAGGTTATTTTACTGGTGAATCTATAAATATGTTAAATGTTCGTGACTTGGTGATTGTGCAAGATACGAATACACCAACAACTAACTTTGTAACTGTCTTATCAAACAATGGTACTACTGTAGANGTTTCAGATGGTACTGCTGTNGCAGAAACAGACGGAGATTAGGAGTAGGGGGAGCAATCCCCCTATCTTTATATGGCAAGTACAGTAGCAAATTCAGCAATAGATATAGCATCAAGAGCCTTAGTTCTTATTGGTGCAGAGCCTATTACTTCATTTGACTCTTCTAGTACTGAAGCCTTAGTAGCAACTAATATGTATGAGGATACAGTTAGAGCCATGCTGTCTACAGCAAGATGGCGATTTGCTACAGAACAAGCTGTACTTAATCAATTATCAGATGTACCTACTGGCAGGTTTGATATAGCACATCAGTTACCTAGTAATCTTTTAGTATTACATGGTGTAACAATAAATGACAGATTAATTGACTTTACAGTATATGGTGACAAAGTATTTAGTGATAGCACTTCATCAGATACATTAGTTGCAGATTTTACATTTAGAGCAGATGAAGTTGATTTTCCATCATACTTTTCTTTAGCACTACAGTATTCATTGGCATCTATCTTTGCCACATCAATAGCTAGAGATGATAGACTTATGCAGTTAATGGAAACAAAAGCCAATCAACTTATGGCTAAAGCAAGAAATATAGATGCACAACAACAAACAACAAGAAAATTAGTTACATCAAGATTTATTTCTAATAGGAGAAGTTAAATGGCTAGAGTAAGAGTGCCATTAAATAACTTTCAGTTTGGAGAGATAAGTCCTTCTTTAACATCTAGGACAGATACTAAAGTATATACTAATGCAGGTGAGCAGGTAAGAAATTTTTTTATTAGATCTGAAGGTGGATTAAAAAAAAGAACTGGTACAAAAAGAATACATAACTTTGGTAGTAATCCTGCATTTACTGCATTGGCTAGTCTTAGACAGAGTGTGAGAATAGAACCTTTTATATTTTCAGATGATGAAAAATACATAATAGCATTTAGCAATACAAGAATAGAGATATTTCAGATTAGTCCTACTGATGGCACTGTGTCATCTATACAATCGCTTACTAGTCAATCATGGTTAGTCAATACGACATCAGCATCATATCTTGAAGAGATTACTTTTGCACAGCAAGGTGATCTAATGTTTATATGTCATAATACATTTCAGACTAGAATATTAGAAAGAACTGGTCTTACTACATTTACTGTGTCTACATTTAACTTTGATACATCAAGAGATGGTAATGATATCTTTCAGCCATACTTTAGTTTTCAGCCATTAGGCATGACTATAACTGCAAGTGGCACTACTGGAAGTGTAACACTGACTACATCAGCAGATTACTTTGTATCTGGTCATGTAGGTGTAGATCTATTAGTAGGTGAAACAAGATGTCGAATAACTGGATTTACAAGTGCTACACAAGTAACTGCAACTGTAGGTGGCACATTAAGACAACAACTAGAAATAGATAGTATTAAAACTTTTGAGGGTAGTGGCACAGTAAGGGTAACAAAAGCCTTGCATGGTTTAGCTGTTGGAGCATCAGTTACCTTTGAAAGATCAGGTGCAGTAGGTGGTATAGCTAATAGTAATATAAATGGTGCAAGACAGATTACTGCTGTTCCTGATGAAAACACATTTGAATTTACAGCAGGTGGTAGTGCGACTGCTACATCTAGTGCTATTGGTGGTGGTAGTCCTCGCATTGTAACTGGTGCGGCTACTACTGAGTTTAGTGAGCAAAGTTATTCTGCTCTTCGAGGCTATCCTGCGGCAGTTACATTTCATCAAAATAGACTTTGGTTTGGTGGCACTTTGGCACAGCCTGATGGTATATGGGGTAGTAAGTCAGGTTTGTTTTTTAACTTTGACATAGGTGATGCTGAAGATAATGATGCTTTAGATCTTACTGCTAATGTAGGTGAGATATTTTCTATTAGACATTTAGTATCTAATAGAGATNTACANATATTTACTACTGGTGCTGAGTTATTTATTCCTACTGTTGCTAATAAACCAGTGACACCTGCTAATGCACAGATTAGAAGGCAGACACCTTTTGGGTCTAGCTTTGTAAAGCCTACTGTCTTTGATGGTGCTACTTTGTTTATACAAAAAACTGGTAGTGCATTAAGAGAGTTTTTATTTACTGATGCAGAAGCGGCATATACTTCTGTTGCTGTATCAGGTCTTGCACCACATCTTATATTAGATCCAGTACAACAAACATCTATAAAAGGTGCATTGAATAGAAGTGAGTCTTATGCTTTTCTTATAAATAATGATGGCACTATAGCTGTGTTTTATTCTGTAAGAGGAGATCAAAAAGCAGGGTGGAGTCTTTGGGATACACAAGGATTATGGCACAGTATCTGTTCAGTACATGAAAGATTATTTGTAGTTTGTGCTAGAGATGATGGTGGAGGCTCTACAGAATTATTTTTAGAAGAGTTCCAAGAAGATATGCCAATGGATTTTTGTGATACATTTAGTGGAAGTGCTAGTGTATTTGGAAGTTTAACATCACATTTTAGTAATAATGCTGTAGTAAAAGCTATAAATGGTAATGATTTCTTAGGTGAGTTTACAGTAGCAAGTGGCGAAATAGATGCTAGTGCTGTTAAGAGTGGTTTAAGTCAGGCATTTATTGGATATGCTTTTACACCTACACTTAAAACTTTACCTATAGATGCGGCAATACAAGGTGGACCTTTAACTGGAGAGCCTAGACAAATACCGAAAGTCATATTAGATTTACATTCAACACTTGCTGTAAGTGTGCAAGGACCAAGCACAACATCAACAAGTAGAGATTTGGTTATAAGGAATACAACGGATACTGTAACTGGTGGCTTTATGGAAAGATCTGCTGTAACTGGTAAAGAAGAATTTAGGTTATTAGGATATAGTCGTGATCCTAGAGTAATAGTATCACAGTCTTTTCCTTTAGATTTACAGATTAATGGAATGATAGTAGAGGTGGCTTTTTAAATGGAACCAACTACCGCTTTATATATTGCTTCAGGTTTTTTATCTGCATCTCGTATGAATAGAGCAGGACGTATTGCTAAACAAGAAGCGGCATTAACTGCAAGAAGAATTAAAACACAAGCTAAACAACGAGCCTTAGTAAAGTTGCAAGAACATAATCAAATTATGTCACAACTTGAAACATTCAAAGGTACTAATATGGTGTTAGCAGGTACATCAGGAAGAGATACTGGTGCAGATAGATCGTTTAAAAGGATTCAAGAAAGAGCTAAAAAAGATACAGCCGAAACAGCAACACGACTAGCTTTACAAGGTAGTATGGAGCAATCTAATCTTGCACAAAAGTCACAGATGGCTTTACTACAAGGACAGAATAAAGCAAAATCATATCGCATGATGGGTTACCAAACAATACTCAATACAGCATATGGAGCAAGTAAGATAACATAATGGCATTTATAAAATCTAAAAGAACAACATATAGAAACCAACCAGTGGGTGTAGTGCCAGTAAATACTGGTGCAGAAGAAGCGGCAGTACAGTCAGCAAAACTATTTGCGGCAGGACAAAAAATTGCATGGGAAGAAGCAAAAGCTGATGCTATTGAACGAGATATAAATACTGCTAAAACATTACCAATAGAAGATAAACATGGTAATTTAAGTTTAGAAAAAGTACAAACCACAGACTTTACTGCTGTAGGTGAGAAGTCAGCTAAAGCTGTATTGGCACAAAGGTTTTCAGGATTATTAAATAATAAAGTGACAAAGGAGTTTGGTGAGCTTCATGCACAAAATCCTTTCAATAAAGAAAGGTTTGATGGAGAGGCACAAGGAACTATAGATGGATTTGTAGATGCCTTTAAGAAAAATGGACTAGATGAATATATACCTGAGTTTCTTCAAAAAGTAACAAATAAAAAAATATTACATTCTAATAAAATATTAAATGATACTATTAAGAAAGAAAAAGATGAAGCGGCTTCATTACAATTTGATGCTATAAAAGAGTTTACAAATGTAAATCGATTATATCCTGAAGAATATGAATTTATAAAACCTGAATTTGATAAGGCTATTGAAAATTTAGAAAGCAATGGGTATTTAAAAAGTCCTGCAAAACNAGCNTTATATGAAGAATTAAGAAGAGCAGTCTTAGTAGGAACGTCTAATAAAATATTAGATAGATTAAATGGAAATGATTTAGCCGCTAAAGATCTTGAAGAAATATCACAAAATCAAAAGGCTTCACCTGATTATTTTGCAAGAGTTATTCGTGCATCTAAAGGCACAGTAACAATGAAAGAGTTAAAAGAGTTTCAAAAACTTATCAACAAGTATTGAAGCAAATAGAACAGATATAAATGTAATGACACAGCACATATCTAATCGTGCAGGTGACTTTGCAAAAAGACGAACTAATCTTGGTAAAGAACAAAATGTATTGAATATGCAATCTATGTTAAATGGCTTAGGTGTAGGTAATGCAGGATATCTTGATAACAATAAAACAAACAGAGATAATTTAAATACTGCCATAGGTAATGAACTTAAAATACCCTTAAATAACGAAACATTTTATTCTATGAATAATGATACATATAGTAAAATGCTTACTATGTTATCGATTCCACCAGTACTGCCATCTACATTAGATGATTTGTTTCAAACAAATACAATGAACTTACCTGCATTTAGAAACTTACCACTGGCTACAAAGAATAATATGATGGCAAGAGAATTAAATGCTTGGAATAACTTAGCTTATGTTACTGGATCAGATGGTGTAAAGAAAAGAAGATTGCAGGGATATGATACAGAGTATAAGAAATATGAATTTATTAATGAGATAGCTAGAGTCAATGGTAATGATATAACTAAAGCTAATAGTTTATATTATACAAAGACCGATAACCCTGACACTTATAAAGCTATTGTTATGAATACTCTTAGTACATTTGATTTTTCAGATAAAAAAGTTGGCACTGTAAAAGAAGGTGTGAATGCTATTTTTGAATTAGCTGAGATTCCTTTACAACATAGAAGCCAGTTAGATAGTTATGTTGAAAAACTTTTATATTATAAATCAGTTAAGACTCCTGATGATGAAGCAGTAGAGTTTAGTCAAAGTAATTTAGTTAATGTACTTAAAGAAACATATAAAGGTTTATATATAGAAGATCCTACAATCTATGATGTTTTTAATGGTAATAATACTGGTAAAACATATACAACACCACAGAAAAAATATATAGGTCAAACAGATAAACTGCACAATAAGTTCTTAAATTTTACACAAGAATTAATAAATGATGAATTTGGTGAAGGATTTAAACTTGGTGAAAATGTTTTGTTGTTAGGAGATGCCAACAACTCACAGTATGGAAATCAAAGATATACATTTGTAAATAAACAAGGAGAAATACTGCCATCACAAATAGAAGGTACAGCAGTAGAATTTACAACTGATGAATTTGAAAAAGCATATGGCATATCAAAGCATGAAATTAATACAGAAAAACTAAATGAAGAGGTAATAAATAGAGCCAAAAAAATTATAGGTGAAAAAGCATTTACTGGCAAACTGATTGAAGATCTTAATATATTTAAGTTGCCAAACTTATTGAGTCCAGAGTTTCAAGATTTTTTTAGTGGTCCAATAGAACCAACAACAGCAGAAGGTAAGGCGGCTCAAGAAATAAGAGAACAGCAACTTAGAAATGTTCCAAGACAATTTCAACCTGCATTCAAAAGTCAACAAGCATATAAAGATTTACATATACCAAGAGGTGACTTTCCTACAAGGTTAGATAANTTCTTAGATAAATTAGATNCNGCAGAAGAAGGTTTACCTAATAAAATATTTATACCAGATACAGAATTATTTAGAAATGATCCACAAGGTTATCAAGAGTTACTAAGAAGAGATAGTTATGATAATCCTTTATGGGAACGTATAACAGACTTTACAGTTAATAATTTAACTTTGCCTGATACCTTAAAGGCAATATTAGCTGATATAATGACACCTGATGTTGCTGTTGACGTACAAGAAACTATAAAAAATATAGTACAAACAACAGCAAATCATGAAGGATTTAGGAGTCAGGTATATAGAGATAGAGATACAATATCAGTTGGTTTTGGCTTTAATGTAAAGTTCTTGACAGAAGATGATTATAAAATGTTTGATCCAACACAAGTAGGCAGACTAAAAGAATTACAACAATGGTTATTAAAAAAAGATAAGTATTCACAAGATCAGTTACTAAAAAAAGTAAACGAGTTTAAGTTTGGAAAACCTATTTTGATTGATAGAATTGCCGCTACTAAAGTATTTAATAATAAAATGTATAAAATATATGAACAATATAAAAAAGAATTTCCAAACTTTGATAGGTTACATAGAAGAAGAAAGAGTGCATTGATAGACTTTTCATATCAGTTTGGGCATGATAGATTAAAAGATCCTGATAGAGGATTTCCAAAATATTACAAAGCAGTTCAAAATGCCATGAATGCAAAATCAATGGACGAAAGAAATTACTTCTTCAAACTTGCAGGGTTTCATCAGGTTTATAACACTGGTGAGTTTGGTAATACTAAAACTCCATTATACTATCAAACTAAATCAAGAGTAAGAACTCGTGCTAGTGATTTAGGATTTATTATTAGGGATAATGTAGACTTTTTAGATGAGGAGTTTGATTAATGGCAGAGCATACAGACTTTGTACCAAAAGGATTACAAAGTATAGAGCCATTACATTTTATATATCCTGATCAAGAAGGTAAAGTAGACCCTGATTTTTTTTCAGGAGTTTCGGCAGGATTTAAATATCAATGGCTACCTATCACACATTACACACAAGAGTATTTTGCTTTTAACGATCAAGAGTATGATGAAGATTTTGACTTCAGAAAAACAGTACAAGATAATGATGACTTTGCTTATGTTGATGAACTATCAAGAGCAAAGAATCTAAATCATTACAACTACATTAAGCAATCCTTACAAGCTATTGATAATAATAGAAAAATGTTTGAACGAGCAGGTATCACATCACATTTAGTTGCAGGTGTAGTAGATCCATTAAACATAGCTTTCTTTCACCCAGTATTTAACAAGGGTATTCGAGCGGCTTGGGCGGCTAAAAATGCTTTTGGTGTGGCAAAAGAATCTGCAAAGGTAGGTTTTGTTTTTGGGGTAGGTTCAGAATTAATACGAGGACCATTTGATCCTTATAATACAGCAACAGAAACTACTGTAAATATAGCAGGTAATACTATTTTTTCAGGTATGCTTGGTGGTGGTGCTAGAGGTGTAGCTAATCGATATGCAAAATTAAGACAGAAATATGTTAAAAGAAAAAATCCTAATAAAAAAACTCATGATAACTTAGGTGACACAGAGGTAAGAGATAAAGCAACTACAGAAGCTAATGACTTTTCAAGACAATTTGCCGAGAATACAAGGCTTAAAGAAGATACTATAGATAGATTTAGTTTTGCAAACTATTTATTAGCTTCAAGAAGATTACAAATATTTGGTTATGATGGCTATCAAGTTCCTGATGAAATAAAAAAGATGCACTTAGATATTGCTTATAATGCCAGTGTACCAGTAGAAGGTGCGCCGATTAGATCTATAGACTCAATGCAAAATGTACATAATGGTAAAGGTATAGAACTAGAACAAGACCTTCGTAAAATTTATATGAATGAATTACAAAAGACAGAAGGTACTGGTGAGGTTATGGGTATCGATATGGTAACTCCATATGTCAAAGCTAAAGAAATGTTAGGTAAAACACCAAAGACAGCATATATAAATTCAATTACTGGAGCAAATAAGTATCCATCACCACAAGAATTTATTGATGAAGTCGTTGAATTAAATATTTTAATGAGTGATGATAAGTGGAAAGCACAATATTACCCACAACTACCTGAATTTAAAAAAGAAGCTATTAGAAAAATAGAAGCATTTAATAAATATTTTGATCAACTTGCACAAGACACAGGTGCATTTGTTGATAGATCAACAGCAAAGGCAATGTTTCCTGCTCTTCAAAGACGTATAGATGATTATGACATTAGAGTTGAACTTGAAAAAGATCCTGCATTTAGAAAAATATTAGCTATCAATAGAAACAAGTTAAAAGATAGATTGGCATTTGCTGAACGTTATCAGCCAACAAGAAAAAACTATAGAATGCCAATCTATTATGACGTTGCTAAAATAAATGCAAGTAAAGCAAATGAAAGAGAACTTGTAAATATATTCACAAGTCATTTTTTAGAGCAAAGATTTCTTACTGTTTGGACTGGTAAGGGTTATAAGGATATAGGTATTGATACTATTGATAAAGCTAGAAAGTATGCACAAGAAACAGTTAATAGTATTAAGGATAATGGCTTAGATCCTTATGGATACAATACACCACTTCGAGTTGGTAAAGCAAAACATATTATGGCTCGTACTACTAACATTCCTGAATATAAAGTTCGTAACTTTATGATTAAAGATAATTCAGTTTTTACTAAATATGCTGAGATGATGGCATTTAGAATAGAATATGCTAGAAAATTTGGTGATGATGATATTGAATATTTAGTAGATAGAATAGAAGAAATATTAATTAAAGATGGTGCTACTGATAAACAAATAGCAAATATTAAATCTGACTTTATTGCAGATTATCAAAGAGTTGCAGGACAAATGACTCGTGATCCTGATAGATGGGACGCAAATTTTGCTAGAATATCTAAAAAGTTTGCAGGNATGGCATATCTTACAAGTGCAGGTATAACATCACTTACAGAAACAGTGGCAATGCCAATACTTGAGCATGGTTTGGGTAATGTTTTAAGAACTGTATTTCGTGCTACTGATGGTAACTTTGATAGAATAAAAGCAAATGCAAAAGATTTACAACTTGCAAATGAAGGTATTGATACAGTTAAAAGAACAGTACATACAAGACTTTTAAATGATTTATTAAGACCATTACAAGTAAGTAAGTTTGAAAAAACTGCTGATTCTATGGAAAATTATTTTTATAAATTTAATGGTTTGGCATTAATTACAATGGTAGGCAAACTTATTGATAGTGCCATAAGAATACCAAAGTTTTATAAACAAATAAAAAATTATAATTCATTAGATAAATATGAACTAATGGAACTACAGCGATACGGTATTGATGACAAGTTAGCTAAACGTTTATTAGATGGAGGTGCTTGGGAGTTTACTGATACTGATATGCCTCTTCTTAACTTAGGTAACTGGAGTACAAAAACAAAAGCAGAAAGAGAACTTAAAACATTTATGCAGACATATTTAAATAATGCTTCTCGTAATACAATTATGCACGCAACAGCTTTTGATAGACCTACATTTGCTGATGGATTTGTTTTTAAAAAATGGAAACCTTACATGAGAAGATATGGCATTGAACCTGATCCAGTGGCATCTGTGGGTTTACAAAGAGATGGTAGCTATCGTTATCCTATTGCTAGAATAGAGTCTGGAGTAATGGCATTTCCATTCCAATTTTATAATTTTGCTTTTGCCGCTAATCAACGTATTACTAGAGCAATGTTTGATCCNAANAAAAAACATAGATTAAGTGGTGCTATTGCTTTACTTGGTATGGCATACATTACATTAGCAATGAGAAAACCTAGTTGGTGGTTTGAAGATAAAGACTATCCTGAACTAATGACAAGATTAGTAGATTATTCAGGAATTACTGGCATCTATAGTGATCTAGCTTATAAAGGTGTTGAAGCCGCAATAGCTTCAGGTTATCATGATCCTGATACGTCATGGNTNAAAGGAAGATATAANGCTACNGGTTGGGATTTNGCATTTGGATTTGCAGGTGCAACACCAAGTATGTATCGAGAATGGATACTTGCCGCACATGAAATGATGACTGATAAAACACCTGAAGGTCTTAAAAGATTGTCATATAACTTTCCAGTACTAGGATTAATGGGTTTAGATGATGATCTTAGAGCATTAGGTAGAGCAACTTATTGATGGACATTTGTAATAAAAACTAGTAAAGGTAAGATATGACTATAGCTTTGAGTGCAAATACACCACGAGTGAGTTACACAGTAAGTCAGGGAGCAACTCAAACCTCATTTGCTGTACCATTCGTATTTTTTACTGGATCAACAGACTTAAATGTTTTTGTTGATAATACTGAACGTACTTTTGATGCAAGTACAAGTAATACAACATTATATACTGTAAGTGGTGGCAGTGGTTCTACTGGAACTGTAACTACTTCTGTCACTGGTGCTACTGGTGGCAGTACTGTTGTCATCACAAGAGCAATTCCTTTGTCACGGACTACAGACTTTCCAAGTTCAGGTGCTTTTGAAATATCTAAACTAAATACTGAACTTGATACTGTGACTGCAATACAGTCTGATTTTAATGACTCAGCCTCACGAGCAATAAGATTACAAGATTCTGATAGTGCTGTGTCTATGGAGTTACCATTACTTGCATCAAGAAAAGGTACAGTATTAGGATTCAATGCTACCACTGGAGCGGCAGAAGCAGGACCAACTATTACTGCTGTGCAAAGTTTAGCTGATGTTACTGCATCTATTAACTTATTAGGTACTTCAGCAGTAGTAACAGATATGGGTTTACTTGCTACTAGTGCAAACATAACAGCAATGGGTATATTAGGTACAAGTGCTAATGTAACAGCTATGGGATTGTTAGGTACTAGTGATGTTGTGGCTGATATGGCATTGCTTGGAACTTCTGATGTTGTGGCAGACATGGCTTTACTTGCAGATACAGATGTTATTGCAGATATGAACACACTA
>FUFK010066140.1_pt1 | contig 13071 bp, 15 predicted proteins | sample 1021851 | NCBI WGS metagenome assembly FUFK01 (sample SAMEA51879418, study PRJEB19060) | metagenome | reverse complement strand
CCATATTGCAAGCGCATAATAAATTTAGCTAAAAAGGGAGATGCCCAGTTTAGCTGGGCTTTTTTTTTGGATGAATAGAAAAATTGAGAATATAAATAAAATTACTGTTACTAAACCACTGAAACTTGACTGTGGTAAAACTATTAAAGATTTTCCACTAGCATATGAGACTTACGGAAAACTTAATGAAAATAAAGACAATGCAATTTTAGTGTTTCATGCTTTAACTGGTGACCAATTTATAGCAGGAACAAATCCTGTAACAAAGAAAGATGGTTGGTGGGTTACCGCAGTTGGACCGAATAAAGCTATTGATACAAATAAATATTTTGTAATTTGTGCAAATGTTATTGGTGGCTGTATGGGATCATTAGGACCAAGTGATATTAATAAAGAAACCAATCAACCTTACGGATTAGATTTCCCTGTGATAACAATTAAAGATATTGTTAGAGCACAAGAATCTCTTCTTGATCATCTTGGTATCAAAAAACTTTTGTGTGCAACTGGTGGCTCAATGGGTGGAATGCAGCTCCTACAATTTTGTGCAACTTTTCCAGAAAAAACTTTCTCTGCGATCCCTATAGCATGTAGCTCTAGTCATAGCGCTCAAAATATTGCTCTAAATGAGTTAGCAAGACAGGCAATAATGGCTGATCCTGTTTGGGATAATGGAAAATATTTTTTAAAAAATACGCAACCTAAAAATGGTTTAGCTGTTGCAAGAATGGTTGGTCACATTAGTTATCTATCGGAGCAGGGTATGCAAGAAAAATTTGGTAGAAAACTTCAAGAAAAAGCAGATTACGAATTTAGTTTTAATGCAGATTTTCAAGTTGAAAGTTATTTAAGACATCAGGGAAGTTCTTTCGTTGAAAGGTTTGATGCAAATTCAGTTCTATATATTACAAGGGCAATGGACTATTTTGATTTAAATAAGCAATACAAAGGCGGTTTGGTAGAAGCCTTTAAAAATCAGTCGACAAAATTTTTGGTAATTTCATTTTCTTCAGATTGGCTTTATACAACTAAAGAGAATAAAGATATAGTAATTGCCTTAAATGCAGCTGGAGCTGATGTTTCTTACTCTGAAATAGTAACAGATAAAGGACATGACTCTTTTTTACTAAATGAACCAGAGTTTTTAAAAACATTGAAAGGTTTTGTAGACTCTATGTATGAGAAATTTAAAAAATGAAACAGGAATTTAAAGTAATTGCAGATTTACTTCCGAATAATACAAGAGTACTTGACGTAGGTTGCGGTGATGGATCTTTAATGAACTTTCTTGTTAAAGAGAAAAATATTGAAACAAGAGGACTAGAACTTGATCAAAATAATGTCCAAGAATGTATTTATAAAGGATTAACTGTTATTCAAGGTAATGCAGAAACTGAACTATATCAATTTCCTGATCAGTCATTTGATTATGTTGTTCTCAGTCAAACTCTTCAAGCGTTTTATAAACCTGATAAAGTATTAAATGAATTATTACGTATTGGGAAATCTGTAATAGTTTCCATTCCAAATTTTGGATATTGGAAAGTTCGGACAAGTTTATTATTATTTGGAAAAATGCCTATAACAAAAACATTACCGAACACTTGGTTTAATACTCCTAATCTGCATATGTGCACAATAAAAGATCTATATAATTATTGTGAAGATCAAAATATAAATATTAAAAAAGTAATTGGTGTCAATGAAAGTAGTACTTCATATATAAAAAGAGGTAATTTAGAAATAAAAAATTTATTTTCTAAACTAGGAATATTTTTAATAGGATAAAATGGACATAGAAATAATACCTTGTCTTAATGATAACTACAGTTATTTGTTAAAAGACAATCAAACCGATACAGTGGCAATTATTGATCCTTCTGAATTTGGGCCATGTGATAAAAAAATAAATCAAAAATNTAAAAAACTGGACCTCATTCTTAACACTCATCATCATTTTGACCATGTCGGAGGTAATGCTGAACTTAAAAAAAAATATGGTGCAAAAATATTGGGTTTTGAGAATGATAAAAAAAGGATCCCAGAAATAGATACTTTGTTAAAAGACGGCCAAGAATTTAAAATCGGTAATCTAAATGTTAAAACCATATTTATTCCAGGTCATACTTCAGGTCATATCGCATTTTACTTTGAAAAAGAAAAAGTAGTATTTACTGGTGATACTTTATTTTCGTTAGGATGCGGTAGAGTATTTGAAGGAACTTACCAACAAATGTTTGAGTCTTTGAATAAAATTAAAAGTCTTCCTGGTGATACTAAAATTTATTGTGGTCATGAATATACAAAAAACAACTTGGGATTTTGTATTAAATTCAACCCTAATAATAAATACTTAAAATATAAAGAAAAGATGCTAGAGGCAAAAATAAAAGATGGGAAGCCTACGATACCATCTACGATAAAAGAAGAAATTCAAACAAATATATTCCTAAGATATAACGATGTAGATGTTAAAGATGCATTAAATTTAAAAAATGCCTCGGATCTAGAAATATTTACTAAATTACGTGATCTTAAAGACAATTTTTAAGCTCTATAATCTTGACTTGATAGTATTGCGAGCTATATTGCCCTGAAACTTAAAAACGAGAATTTATGTCATTTGCAATTATTGAAACTGGTGGAAAACAATACAAAGTATCTGCAAGCAAGATATTAGAGATAGAAAAACTGAATGCAAAAGTAGGTGAAACAGTTAAATTCAAAAACGTATTACTTTTGAATGATGATAAAACTACTGAAATCGGGAGTCCAAGTATTAGTGGAGCAACAGTTGAGGCTAAATTGCTCGATAACGTAAAAGACAGAACCGTTTTAATTTTTCACAAAAGAAGAAGAAAGCATTCAAGAAAAAAGAACGGGCACAGACAACGACATTCAAAAATACAAATTACAAAAATTTTGTCTAAAGATGGTAAAGTAATTGATGAAGCTAAAGCCGTTGTTACAAAGAAAACTTCTTCAAAAGAAGTGGCTCCAAAGAAAACGGTTGCTAAAGAAACTGTTAAAAAAAAAGTAGTAAAAAAATAGGATAAAGAATGGCAACAAAAAAAGCAGGTGGATCATCGAAAAACGGCCGAGATAGTAAAGGTAGGCGTCTTGGTGTAAAAAAATATGGTGACCAATTAGTAATACCTGGAAATATAATCGTAAGACAAAGAGGAACAAAGATACATCCAGGAGATAATGTTGGTATGGGAAAAGANCATTCTATATTTTCTTTGGTTAAAGGCAAAGTTAAGTTCAAAAAATCAAAATTAAACAGAACTTTTGTTTCTGTAATCCCCAATTAATTCTATAAATAACCTCAGTTATTTATATTATACCGATAATGAAATTTTTAGATCAAGCAAAAATATATATCAAAGCTGGTAACGGTGGTTCTGGATCAGCTAGTTTCAGAAGAGAAAAATTTATTGAATACGGTGGGCCTGATGGAGGAGACGGTGGAAGCGGCGGATCAATTATCGTAGAATCTGATAGAAACTTAAACACTTTAATTGATTTTAGGTATGCTCAACACTTTAAAGCACAACACGGTAAACCGGGTAGTAAGAGAAATAAAACGGGTGCAAATGGTAAAGATTTAATTTTAAAAGTTCCAGTTGGAACTCAAATTTATGAAGAGGATAATAATACCTTAATATATGATTTTACAAAAAATAAAGAAAAATATCTTGTGGCATCGGGTGGTAAGGGTGGACTTGGAAACGTAAGATTTAAAAGTTCAACAAATAGAGCGCCAAGAAAAAAAACTAATGGAAAATTAGGTGAAGAATTTTGGATATGGCTTCAATTAAAAGTAATTGCTGACATTGGAATTATTGGTAAGCCAAATGCTGGTAAATCTAGTTTGCTTGCAGCATTAACAAGAGCTAAGCCAAAAATAGCAAACTATCCATTTACAACAATAAATCCAAATTTAGGAGTGTCTTACTATGGAGGGAAAGAGATTACTTTAGCTGATATTCCTGGTTTAGTAGAAGGTGCACATAAAGGTGTTGGTCTTGGAGATAAATTCTTAAGACATATAGAAAGATGTAAAATTTTACTTCACTTAATAGACTTATCAGAAGATGATTTATTAAATTCTTATAAGAAAATTAAATCAGAGTTATCTAATTATGATAAAGATTTAATAAAAAAGAAAGAAATCATTTTTTTTAATAAGTCAGATTTATTAGATGAAAATGAGATTAATGAAAAATTAAAAGAATTTAAAAAAAAAATTAAAACTAAATATGAAATTGTATCTGTTTATTCTAACAAAGATCTTCAAAAAATTAAAAAATTATTGATAAAATATGCTAATTAAAAATGCAAATAAAATAGTTTTAAAACTTGGATCTGCAACTGTAATTGACGGTAAAGGTATTTTCAAAAAAAAATGGGTAACTTCTCTTATTAAAGATATAAAAAAATACGGAAAAGGAAAAAACTTTGTAATTGTCTCATCAGGTGCAATCGCTCTTGGCCAAAAATATCTNAAGATTAAAAAAGGAAAAATTAAATTAGAAATGAGNCAAGCTATNGCAGCNGTTGGCCAAATTCATCTAGCAGGAGANTTTCAAAAANTATTTGATAAATATAANATTAAAACTGGTCAAATTTTAATTAGCCCAGATGANACCGAGCAAAGAAGAAGAGCTATTAATGTAAGAAGNACATTTGATAATTTGTTTAAACTTAAAGCTATCCCTGTAGTNAATGANAATGANTCAACGGCAACTAGTGAAATAAAATATGGNGATAATGATAGACTNGCTGCANGAGTAGCTCAAATTATTGGNGCAGATATGCTGATTTTATTTTCTGATGTTGATGGACTATATGATAAATCGAAAGGGAAAAAAATTGTAAGACAAGTAACTTCAATTAATGAAAAAATAATGTCTTTGATGGATAACAAGAAAAACAAATTTGGTTCNGGAGGAATTGCTACAAAGTTGGATGCCGCTAAAATTTGTATGAATTCAGGCAGCCATATGTTTATTGCTAATGGTAAAGTAAATAATCCAATTGCAAATATGATTAAAAATAAAAAATATACCCATTTCTTGCCAAAAATTTCTACATTAGACGCTAGAAAAAAATGGATTATCGGTTCCCTTAATTACAATGGAACTATTTATATTGATAATGGAGCAGCTAAAGCTTTATCAAATGGTAAAAGCTTGCTCGCAGCTGGCATAACTAAGATTAATGGAAATTTCAAAAAAGGAGAAAATGTAATAATCTTAGATCAAAATGATAATCAACTAGCTCGGGGGCTATCATCATTTAGCTCTGTTGAAATAGATAAAATTAAAGGCAAACAAAGTAGAGAGATAGAAAAAATTCTTGGTTATCTAAGTAAAACTGAGGTCATTCATAAAGATGATATGGTATTATTATAAATGAGTTATTTAGAAACAGTCGGCAAAAATGCGAAAAAAGCCTTTGAGGATTTAAAGGACGTTAAACATAAAAAAATAAAAAAAGTTTTAGATAATTACAATCAATCTCTACTAAAAAATTCAAATAAGATAATCAGAGAAAATTTAAAAGATGTAAAAAATGTTAAAAGAAAACATTTAGTTGACAGACTTATTTTAAATAAAAAGAGAATAGAAGGTATTAGACACTCAATAAATGAAATAGCAAAGTTTAAAGACCCNGTTGGAAGAGTTCTAGAAACATGGCGNAGACCAAATAATTTAACTATTAAAAGAGTTACAACTCCAATTGGTGTNATAGGCGTAATATATGAAAGCAGACCTAATGTAACTGCCGATGTTGCAGCATTGTGTTTAAAATCAGGAAACTGCTCTATTTTAAGAGGTGGATCTGAAGCTTTTAATTCAAATAGATTATTAGCTAATTTATTCAGAGATAATTTGAAAAAAAATAATATGAATCAAAACTGTGTCCAGTTTATTGAAAACAAAAATAGAAAAATAGTAGATCAATTATTATCAAACATGAGTGCATACATTGATGTAATTGTACCAAGAGGAGGGAAAGGACTTGTGGCAAAAGTGCAAAAATTTTCTAACGTTCATGTAATTGGTCATCTTGAAGGATTGTGCCACATTTATGTGGATAAGACAGCAAATATAAAAATGGCGAAAGATTTAATTATTAATGCAAAAATGAGAAGGACAAGTATTTGTGGCGCAGTTGAAACTCTTCTGATCGAGGAAAAAGCTTTGAACTCACATGCTAAAGAAATAATAAATGCTCTTTTAAATTCAGGCTGCGAAGTGAGAGCTGATAAAAAAATTAACAAAATTTTTAAAGGAAAATTGAAAAAAACNACTGAGAAAGACTGGAAGACAGAATACCTAGATGCAATTATTTCAATTAAAGCAGTTAAANATGTAAAAGGTGCAGTCGAACATATTTTAAAATATGGTACAATGCACACCGATAGTATTATTACTAATAACAAAAAAAATGCCGAGATTTTTTTAAACGGAGTAAACAGCTCAATAGCAATGCATAATGTTTCGACTCAATTTGCTGACGGTGGTGAATTCGGCTTTGGTGGTGAAATTGGTATCTCTACAAACAAACTTCCGCCTAGAGGCCCTGTAGGAATAAATCAATTGACTTCATACAAATACCTTGTTTCCGGAAAAGGAATTATTAGACCATAATTAATGGCAAGTATCAAAAAATACATCGGATTATTGGGTGGTAGTTTTGATCCAGCACATAATGGACATTTAGGTATATCAAAAATTGCTATTAAAAAATTAAAACTAAAAAAAATTTATTGGGTTATAACTAAGAAAAACCCCTTCAAGAATGATACTTTTTATTCTTTAGAGGAAAGAATCAAATATGCAAAAAAAATTTCTAGAACGCAAAAAAGAATTCAAACAGTATATTTAGATAATATTATAAAATCCTCCAGAGTCATCGATGTGGTAAATTATTTTATAAAGAAAAAAAATATTAAGAATATCTATTTTATTATTGGTTCTGATAATTTAATCAGATTTCACAAGTGGAAAAGTTGGAAAAAGATTGTAAAATTAGTGAAATTAATAGTTTTTTCTAGAAGGGGATATGATAGAAAGGGAATGAAATCAATGGTGGTTAAAAATTTTAAAAATAAAATCATATTCATCAAAAATAAACACATTGCAATTTCATCTTCACAATTAAAAAGTCAAACAAAATCAAATAATTAATGGAAGTTTCTGAAATTAAAAAAAATATTGAAAAAATATTAGATGATAATAAAGCTCAAAGCATCACTTCAATAAATCTTAAAAACAAATCTTATATAGCTGATTACATGATAATTGCTTCAGGTACATCTTCGAGACATCTTCAATCACTTTCTGAAATTCTCGTTAATGAGCTAAAAAAAAATGGAATTGAAAACTGCCGGATAGAAGGAAAAGATAGTAATGATTGGAAATTAGTCGATGCGCACGATGTTATAGTTCATATATTTCATCCAGAAAAAAGAGAATTTTACGATTTAGAAAAAATGTGGTCTGAGGAAATTCCAAAAGAAAAGGCAATGATATGAAAATAATTCTTCTGCTTTTAATATTTTTTTTAAATTTAATAAGTACACAAATTTTTGCAAAAAATGATCTTTATGAAAAAATCGATCTATTTGGTGAAGTTTTAGAAAATATTAAAAAAGAATATGTAGAAGACGTAGATCAATCAGAAGTAATGGACTCTGCTATAAATGGTGTACTACAATCTTTGGATCCTTATTCAGCATATATGAGTCCAGAATTATTCAAAGAAATGCAGACAGACACGCGGGGAGAATTTGGTGGATTGGGAATAGAAATTGGAATGGAGGCTGGCGTTGTTAAAGTTATCTCGCCAATAGAGGATACGCCTGCTGCAAAGGCTGGGATAAAGGCAGGAGATTATATTGTTAAGATTGGAAAGGAGCAAGTTCAAGGAAAATCTTTAATGGAAGCCGTAAAGCTTATGCGAGGACCAGTAGGAACAACAATAAATCTCACGATAAGAAGAAAAAATGTAAAAAAACCATTAGAATTTAAAGTTAAAAGAGAAATAATTGAGGTTCAATCCGTTAACTCTCAAATACTAAGTAGTGAAAAGAATATCGGTTATGTAAGACTCAAATCATTTAATGAAAATAGTGATAATCAATTCCTAAAAACTATAAAAAAATTTGAAAATAATAAAAAAATTAAGGGCTACGTTTTTGATCTAAGGAACAATCCAGGTGGATTATTGACTCAAGCAATAAACATAACTGACTATTTTTTAGATGATGGAGAGATAGTATCAACAAAAGGTCGAAAAGAGTCTGAAACTAGAAAGTTTTTTGCCAGAAAAGGGGATGAAATAAATGGAAAACCAATAGTAGTTTTAATTAATAATGGCTCTGCGTCAGCTGCAGAAATTTTTGCAGGGGCTTTAAAAGACCATAAAAGAGCAATTATACTTGGTGAGAACTCTTANGGAAAAGGNTCAGTACAATCAATAATACCTTTGAGAAATGGTGGCGGTATGAGATTAACAATTTCTAAATATTATCTTCCATCTGGTAAATCAATTTCTGAAGTTGGCGTAACACCAGACATATTGGTTGAGGAAGTAGGTGATGATTTTAAAATTAATTCCGAAAAAGATAATCAACTTAATTACGCAATAAAACTTTTTAATTCTTAAATTATGAGTACGCAAAAACTCCCTTTACGCAAAGGAGTTGGGATAATTATTTTAAATAATAACAATCATGTTTTTGTTGGAAAAAGAAAAGATAACCCAGGGGACAGATGGCAAATGCCGCAAGGTGGAGTTGATGATGGAGAGGATTTTATAACTGCAATGAGAAGAGAATTGATAGAGGAAACTAGTATAAAAAATATAAAAATTTTAAAAGAGATAGATCATATGTATGAATATGAACTTCCTAAAAATTTAGTCGGGATAATATGGAAAGGTAAGTTTAGAGGCCAAAAACAAAAGTGGTTTATAACTAGATTTTTAGGACAAGAAAATGAAATTAATTTAAACACCAAAAACCCAGAATTTATTGAATGGAAGTGGATTGAACCAAAAAAGCTTCCAAAAATTATAGTTAATTTTAAAAAGAATTTATACTTAAATCTTCTTGAGGAAATTAAGTCAGTTATTGATTAATCTCTTTTAAAGCATCCTTTTTATAAGACTCTATGTATTGTTCTTTATCCGTTAAGTTACGGTCTTCAAGTTTCTTTTCTACAGCTTCAAGAAAATTAGCAATGGAAACTTTGTCAAATTTATTTAAATCTTTTACTGTTGAAGTAAGGATTAAAAGATTATTATTAGAAAATTCAACGGTTCCCTCTTCTACATAATATTTTTTCTCATCTTGATTTTTAATTAATATAAAACCGGGTCTCAAAAAAGTTATTATAGGAATGTGATCTTTTAAAATACCCATTTGACCTTCATATGATGGAATTGTTACTTCGGTCGCTTCTGATTTTAGTATTGATTTATCGGGTGAAATAATCTCAACTATAAATTTATCTGACATTATTTTTTATTTTCGTTAGATAACTTTTCTGCTTTTTCTATTGCTTCCTCTATACCTCCAACCATGTAAAAAGCAGCTTCGGGTAGATGGTCATATTCTCCCTTGCAAATAGCATCAAAACCTTTAATTGTATCATCTAGATCAACTAATTTACCTGGTGAGCCGGTAAATACCTCAGCAACGAAAAATGGTTGAGATAGAAATCTTTGTATTTTTCTTGCTCTTGCAACGGTTAATTTGTCTTCCTCAGAAAGTTCGTCCATACCGAGGATAGCAATAATATCTTGAAGAGATTTATACGCTTGTAAGATTTTTTGTACATCTCGAGCCACCCTGTAATGCTCTTCGCCAACTACTCTTGGATCTAAAATTCTTGAAGTCGAGTCCAATGGATCCACAGCAGGATAAATTCCTATTTCGGCGATTTGTCTCGACAATACTGTTGTAGCATCCAAATGTGAAAAAGATGTTGCCGGTGCTGGATCAGTTAAATCATCAGCAGGAACGTAAATAGCTTGTACTGAAGTAATGGAGCCTTTGTCAGTAGAAGTAATTCTTTCCTGCAAATTACCCATATCTGTAGCTAATGTTGGTTGATAACCCACGGCTGAGGGAATTCTTCCTAATAGAGCTGATACTTCTGAACCAGCTTGAGTAAACCTAAAAATGTTATCTACGAAGAATAAAACATCTTGACCTTCTTTATCTCTAAAATACTCTGCGACTGTTAATCCGGTTAAGGCAACTCTTGCTCTTGCCCCTGGTGGTTCATTCATCTGTCCGTAAACTAGTGCCGCTTTTGATCCTTTGCCATCAGTTTTTATTACTCCAGACTCTATCATTTCATGATATAAGTCATTTCCTTCTCTTGTTCTTTCACCAACACCGGCAAAAACTGAAAACCCACCGTGTGCTTTTGCAATATTGTTAATAAGTTCCATAATCGTAACTGTTTTCCCTACTCCAGCTCCCCCAAATAATCCAATTTTTCCACCCTTCGCGTATGGAGCCAAAAGATCGATAACTTTTATTCCTGTGACTAACTGTTCAGTTTCAGTTGCTTGGTCTGTAAATTTTGGAGCTGTTCTGTGTATTGGCCATTTTTCTTTTGTCTTTACTTCACCTTTTTCATCAATTGACTCACCAACAACATTAATAATTCTCCCAAGTGTTTCAGGGCCGACTGGCACACTTATTGGTGCCCCAGTATTTAGCACTTCATCACCTCGTTTAAGTCCTTCTGTTGCGTCCATCGCAATTGTTCTAACATCATTTTCTCCTAAATGTTGTGCAACTTCTAAAATTAGTTTATTTCCAGAATTATTTACCTCTAGAGCTGTATAAATTTCAGGTAAGTTAGCCTCAAAGTTAACATCAACTACTGCGCCAATAATTTGTGTTATTTTTCCTTTTTTGCTCATAATTATAAACTCTCTGCCCCCGATATAATTTCTATTAATTCTTTGGTAATAGAGGCTTGTCTGCTTCTATTATAATCAATTGTAAGTTTATCAACTAAGTCTCCGGCATTTCTTGTTGCGTTGTCCATTGCTGTCATTCTTGATCCTTGTTCACTTGCAGCGTTTTCAAGTAAAGCTTTAAAAACTTGAGTTGAAATATTTTTCGGCAACAAATCTTCTAAAATTTCATCTTCCTCTGGTTCAAATTCATATGAAAAATTCTTAGCGTCATTTTCTTTTAAATTTTTTGTTTCTGCCGGAATTATTTGTTGAGCTTGTGGAATCNGAGTAATCACATTTTTAAAATTATTATAAAATAAAATACATTTATCAAATTTATTTTGATTGAATAAAGATATTATTTCTTTTCCTACTTCATCAGCTTCATTAAAACTAATATGTTTTTTATCTTTAAAACTGAATTTTTTAGAAACGTATTTACCATATTCTCTTTTAATTTGATCGTATCCTTTTGAACCTACAGTAATAATATTAAGCTCTTTACCTTCGTCTAGAATTTTCCTAAAATTAGTTTTAGCTAATTTACATATATTTGAGTTAAATCCTCCACAAAGACCTCGGTCAGCGGTTAAAACTACACACAAATATTTTTTATCCTCTCCTGTTCCAACTAACAATTTTGGTGCATTTTGAGGATCATTAATAGATTTTGTTAAATTCAAAATTATATTTTGCATTTTTTTACTATATGGTCTGCCTCTCTCTGCACTTTCTTGAGCTTTTCTTAGTTTTGCTGCAGCAACCATCTTCATTGCCTTAGTAATTTTTTGAGTAGATTTTACACTTTTAATTCTTTTTTTTAGATCGTCTAGGCTTGGCATTACTTTTTCTTATATTCCTCTATAACTTTTTTTAATTGATTTTCTGTATCTTCCTCTAATTTTCCCGAAGATTGGATGGCTTCAATAATTTCTGGTTTTTCATTTTTAATTATTTCAATTATATCCTTCTCAAAATCTTTAATTTTACCTAAATCAACATCATCCAAATATCCTTTTACTCCTGCAAAAACCGAGATTACTTGTTCTGCGACTGTCATTGGAGAGTATTGGTCCTGTTTCAATAACTCTGTTAATTTTGCTCCTCGATTTAGTAATTGTTGAGTTGAGGCATCTAAATCTGATCCAAATTGAGCAAACGCTGCCATTTCTCTGTATTGAGCAAGTTCTAGTTTGATTGAGCCAGCTACTTTTTTCATAGCTTTAGTTTGAGCTGCAGATCCTACTCGTGATACAGATAAGCCTACATTTACCGCTGGTCTAATTCCTTGATTGAATAACTCAGTTTCCAAAAATATTTGTCCATCGGTTATAGAAATTACATTCGTAGGAATATAGGCAGAAACGTCACCGGCCTGTGTCTCAATAATTGGTAATGCAGTTAATGAACCGCCTCCGTTAACATCACTTAATTTTGCTGATCTTTCTAAAAGTCTACTGTGTAGATAAAAAACGTCGCCAGGATAAGCTTCCCTTCCAGGAGGTCTTCTTAGCAAGAGTGACATTTGTCTATATGCTACGGCTTGTTTCGATAAATCATCATAAACAATTAAAGCATGCATTCCATTATCTCTAAAGTATTCACCAATTGTGCACCCAGTATAAGGAGCTAAAAATTGAAGTGGAGCTGAGTCCGATGCTGTAGCGGCAACTATTGTTGTATATTTAAGTGCGCCTGCTTCTTCTAGAGTTTTTGTTATTTGAGCTACAGTTGAACGTTTTTGTCCAATTGCNACATAAACACAATAAAGTTTTTTCTTTTCATCAGAAGACTCATTTATTTTTTTTTGATTGATTATTGCATCAATTGCAACTGCTGTTTTACCTGTTTGTCTATCACCGATAATTAATTCCCTTTGACCTCTTCCTACAGGTATAAGTGAGTCGATAGATTTTAAACCAGTCTGCATTGGCTCACTAACAGATTGTCTTGGAATTATACCCGGAGCTTTTACTTCAACTCTTTTTCTTTCTTTAGAAGATATATTACCTTTTCCATCTATTGGATTTCCTAGACCATCAACAACTCTTCCTAATAATTCTTTTCCAACTGGAACAT
>FUFK010053744.1_pt1 | contig 13072 bp, 10 predicted proteins | sample 1021851 | NCBI WGS metagenome assembly FUFK01 (sample SAMEA51879418, study PRJEB19060) | metagenome | reverse complement strand
TGAGTCGCAGGTTTCTGTATTTCAAGGAACATTCCCTCAAATGGCTTGCAACGATTTGTGCAGTAACTGTGACTTGCGTAGCTCTCTCGCAACAGTCCTACTGGTCGCTGGTAGGAATCGGTTTGTTCATTCTTCTTCCTCAAGGCCTTGAAGCAACGAAGACCATTGTTGCGACACCACCTGGGATGACACTCGCTGAGGAAGCGTGACTGGTGAGCGTTGCCAATCCTTTTCCAGAGCAGCTTCACACGCATCTGCGAGTGCTTCGGGTGTTGGATTGTCGATTACAAATTCTTTTGGTAAATACGTTGCAACATCACCAACATTGGTCGAAACGACCGGTGTTCCACACAGGATGGATTCCCTTGCGACCAACGGCCCCGATTCGCGTTGTGAGGTGATGAGTGTAACATCAGCGACAATCATGCGATCCCATACGATGCTTCTCGGCTGTTGCTTGAGCGTTGTCATGCCAACAATCCAGCCTCGTCGCTCGAGTATTTCACCTGCTTGAAGAGCGAGGTAGTGGTTCTTTTCCGGTCGTCTTGGATCAGCTGGAAAGAGGATGTCGATAGATTCTCGACGCCAACGACCGTTCCATTTTTTCATCGGTCTTGCCCATTCCTCGTCCATTTCACTGTGGCAAGGAATGGTGTAGGCTTTCTTTGTCTGCACTTCTGCGCTTTCCGCTGTTGTACGCAACCTTTCACTGACGAACACCATCGAATTGGCGGATTCCATGAGGGACTTGATTCGTTTTCCAGTTGTCGAATGTGTTAGTCCAACATCGACATCATGACCATGGACAACACCTGTCCACGGAACCTTCCAACGCTTTGAGAGTGAGCGTGCGAGTTCACCAACAGGCCAGAGAGTGTGCGCAATGATGCGCTCAGGGCGCCAATCTCCAAGCCATTTCTCAATCGATCTGCGGCGATTACGTATGCTACGTGCAGTCAGCCATGGATATGGATGGTCGGTGTAAGCAATGTACCGTGGTGCGTGTATCTCGAATTCATTGTGCTCGAAATATTTCGGTGCTTTGGCAACACCGGTNAGGGTTGATCGACTTTGTTCCATGTACTTCAGAAGTCTTGGAAGCGGATTGACGATGCGAACATCATGGCCCATATCTCGCAGCAGTTGAGCATGATCGGCAACAAAGGTTCCCCTTGCTGCATTCGTTGGAAGAGGGTGAAGCAGCGTCACCAAGAGAATCTTCATCAAATCACTCAGTCATTGAGGGCTTGATGAAGCGTTGTTAAGTTGTCAGCAACTGAAGCATTGGCATTGAACAACCCGGAACCAACAACAGCATTGGTGACGCCCCATTCTCGCAACATGGCGATGTTGTGGGCCTTTACGCCACCATCGATCTGTAACTGTACGTTGCGTCCACCAGCAGCGACTTGTTCGTCGATGGCTTTTCGCAAGGTTCGGATTTTTGATTCAACGGTTGGAATGAACGATTGGCCGCCAAAGCCTGGATTGACGCTCATGATGAGGACGAGGTCAACATCCGGTAGAACTTCGAGCGCTGCCTCAACAGGTGTACCTGGGTTGAGGACGACACCTGCAGTAGCNCCAGCATCACGAATCGCATGGAGGAGGCGATGGAGGTGCTTGACCGCTTCAACGTGAACGGTCAGGTGATTGCAACCCGCATCAATGTAGTCTTGATACATCGTTTCCGCATTTTCGACCATGAGGTGCGCATCGAAAATAGGACCATCTCCGAGGTGCTTTCGAAGTTGCTTGATGACAGGTGGGCCGAAGGTTAAGTTTGGAACGAAGTTCCCATCCATGACATCGAGATGAAGCCAATCAAGACCTGCTTCAACGGCTTCATCGCATGCGGAACCTAAGGCTGCAAGGTTGGCGGTTAGGACACTGGGTGCGATGATCATCAAATCCCTCTAAACGTAGCGAGGCGCTTGAGACACATGAGGCTTTTCTTACCGCTTCTGAACGGAAACGACATCGTCCCATTGTCGTGCAGAGCCTCTTCGGAAGATGTTGTTATGGAAGGCTCGGTGCAAGTGATGCACACATCGAGCCAATCGCCCGCGATGGTTGTAGCACCCTTGACGGGTGTGAATTGGTGTGAACACCTCAACAATCGGCAATGCAGGTCCATCAAATGCAGGTCGTTCAATCTCGACACGCTCAGTCTCTCCATCCCAAACCAAGTCANCCATTGATGGTGGTGAAAGCGTTGCATCATGAATGACATGCAACTGGCCTTCAGCGAGTTTACCAGGCTTCCACTTTCCTCGAGAACCATCCTCGAGGTGTTCCATCAGTTGACGCACTTGTGGCATCGTAGCAAATCCGAGGTGGGTCGTTTCCCACCATCCATGCGTACGCGCTACGGTCACATGATGGACGCCTGGATTCATCATACGCGGGTCGAGGGTATCGGTCCAAGTTCGACAGATGTCATCGATTCGAACGTTGATGATGGGCAGTGGACCTGCTCCAATATCTGCAAGTCTGCGAGGGTTGGCAAGTTCTCCGAGAAGGAGAATCAATCGACGATCTGCCATGAGCGGTGCTCCTTCTTTTTTCAATAGAGCATCGATGGTTGTCCCAGAATCCGTCTTCCAGGTTGCAACACTGGATTTCAGTTCATCGCAAGACATGGCTTCTGCGTCAAGTTGCTCAGCCTGAACCCAGTGCAGCTCATCTTGCGTAAAGACAAGCGGTTGAGGAGGAAGTGGGAGTGGCGAGTTGGACGGCTCATATGGCCACATTCTTGGAATGGTTGCGAGATTCATATCTTTTCACCACTAGTTGTACGTGGCTACATGCAAGCACTGCGGGCATTTGATTTTGATTGGTCTGCGGCTTGGAATACCAAGGGCTACACCACACCCTGGACACATGATGGCCTGATCGACTTGAGCACGCTTATCTTTCGCCCCAGCGGTTGGATCGTAATCAAAATGCAAGCCTTCCATTGAGATTTCACGTGGTCGATTTGGTAAGTCTGGGACCGTTTTGCTGGCAACAGGTTCGAACGATTGCTGCGTTGGTTGTTGCGATTGAGTAGCAGCTCGAAGGACGGCAACAATCTCATCAGGACTCATCCCGTATTTCCGCGACATGGCATCAATTTCAAGAGTTAAATCGTACCCCTGAAGTCCGGCCAAACGCTGCAAATCTTGAGCAGAGATGGAACTCATATGCCTGCGTTATGCTCCCTCAATTTGAGGTTTGAGGATAGGCGTGTTCCATTTTTCGGATTCAAATGCCCCAGTATCGGTCGGATTGTGCCTGCTTTTGTCGCAATCCTTTGACGATGGTCATTGTCACCCAAAGGACTGCAATCCAGCCGAATGGGACGGATAGGGTGTTGATGATGTTCTGAACGTTGAACTCGTACGCATTGCCTTGCAGGATATCGATGGCAATCTGCAACGAGGTGTTGACAAAGGAGTAAACGACCATACCGAAGATGCTCAGCACAATCAACGAGCCTGAGAAACTTCCACGCTTGAGGCGCAGAAGCATGAATCCAGCAGTTGAGGTCAAGAAAGCGATAACAATCCATGCAAGGGATGAGTTTGCAACTTGCATCCAGAGAATCGACTTCGATTCCGTATCGACAAGATCGTCAAACGTTTGCCATCCTTCTGCACCAGCAAAGATGGCACTGAAGACCGTAGCCGTCCATAACAGTGAGGAAAACATTGCAGCGTCTGCGTTCTCTCGCATCTCCTGAATCACACGGTTGACCGTTGTTTCAATACCAGCTCCCTTTGCAAAGATGAACAATCCGAGCAGAAGTGGAAGGCTACCAATAACGATGCCACCGATTTCATTTGGCAGCATGATGCCGAGTCCAAGAATGGCGAGAACAAGACCGAGAGGAACCATGAATCGAGCTCGCCACTTTTCATCTTCCAGTGCTTTGACAATGTAGTAGTAGGTTCCTTCGATACCCTTGGACTGCTTGACAATGATTTTCTCGACGTGGCCAATACGAACCTGCGATTGGATGATTGGTAGAACGGACTCGTCTTCTGCCCCGTCTGTAATGAGCAGTGCTTCATCCGGTTGATAGGCAGAAACGACTTCCTCGAGCTGAGCAGCGATGGCTCTATCGGAGCGAACACCAACTTTCTCATCACCGGTGAGGATGGCAACCTCGACCTCGTCTTCATCCGCACCATTCTCAAGAAGTTGATCGTGTTGTGAAAGAGCGCCAAGAATTGCGTTGGTATCGCTTTCTTCAGGGTCGGCGATTCCGAGTTTGAGAGCAGCCGTAAGGACTTGACGTCGTCCAACGACAGGGCCGCGAATTGACGTCTTGATTCCGAGGTCATTGTCTCGGTCAACAGTCAATACGAGGATTCGTGCCATGGTGCTCCTTGTGTGGTGGTAGACACTCCTCCACTTCAAACTCTTGCTTCAGGAGTGGGTTCTTCCGGCGTCTCTTTGGGTGCTTGAGCTTGTTGCTGGCGGTGCTTTCTCCGTTGCGTTGCTCGGATGTATTTCAGAGGATGATCGAGCCATGGCTGGTCGCAGAGACGATCATCGCCGGGAAGAACTGGGCAGTTGTGATTGACTTTGAGTTTGCCACAGCCCGAAGGGGTGTAGCCGTGTTGATACACGTGCCCAACTTGGTACGTCGTTGTCCCTTCATCGAAGTCGGGTGCGCCTCGGAAGAAATCAACACAGGCTTCCTGAGGAAGCGCCAAGGTTCCTGCCATTGAAGCAAGGAACAGTCGTCCGAAGTGATTGACGTTCACACCTGCAGCGAGGTCTGCAACCGCCTTGCGCATGCAGGGAGGCCAATCGTCTTCTTCAGCACCAACCAATGCAATCGCATCGCTTGTTTTCTGAGCGAGGAGATTTCGGACCATACCAACAGGTTCAGCGAGACGAACGGCGAGATCGGTTGTTACCTCAGCCATCTTTTCGAGACCTTCACGCTCAACATCGGACTTGATGTGTTCACGCAACAATCGAGCAAGTTTCGCTGTTGAGGAATACTTCTGTTCGTTGTGCAAACGAACCATTCCTGCATCAACATCGCAGTTCGGCAATCGCCAACGGTTTCCAGTGATCCGTGGACAGACTTCAATGAAGTCGGCAAGACCGAGCTTCCATTCCAACCCATCTTGGGACTGTCGGAGGGATTGAATGTCGGTTGCGACCATGCCGCGTTGATTGGATTGGCCTTGCTGTGACTGTTCAAGAACAGAAATGTAGGTGTGAGCAATGTTGGCAAGATTCTGACTGTCTCGAATCAGTAGGTGTTCTGCACGTGCCGCTTCGGCTTGCGCCCAGCGGGCCAACAATCGTTCGTCCTCAGATGCACAGATGACAAGCCGAGCATAGTAGAACGAGAACGCCTCGATCAAACGTCCTTCTTCGGTATGGATGTCACCACCACTCAATTCAACCCCATCCTTCGATTGAACACTATCGACCAATCGAATACGAGCTCGCTTTCGTGCAGGTTCCATCAGCGAACCATCGAGCAAATCATCCAAGGTGATGTTGTGTTTTGCAGCCATATGTTGAATCCAACCGCTTGCCTGAGGCAAGAATGGATAACGCGCAAGCGTAATCTCATCGGTGATGGATGGTTGACTGGTTGGTCTCGGCACATCCGATGAAAAAACCCGATACCATATGAACCTGACAATGCATATCTTTCTTCAAGGCTGTTGGGTTGGGAGGGCTGTGCTCAAACCTGCTGCTGATGGTCTTCTCTCGTTGCAGGGGGAGGTTCGCGATGCCTTTGGATGGTCTGAGGAAGCCGATGTGTTGTCTGCAAGCGAAATGTCTCAGCAGTTCCTGAAAGACGCTCCATACGGGTATTCAGAATGGGATTCGACAACTCGCCATTCGGCGTTGTTAACGCTCAAGCAATCGATTTGTTCCGCTGAACGCTTGGTCGTTGTCGGGGCAGGAAGTGAATCGATTTCTGTCAGCAATTATCCAGGTGCGTTGTTTGTTGCAGCCGATGGCGCTGTTGGAGCCGTCGATGATTTGACCAAAGTTCTGTGTGTTGTAAGCGACGGTGATGGCGCTGAACACCTTGAGCGCGCAGCACAAGCGGGCGTTCACATCGTTCTCCATGCACATGGAGACAATCACGATGGTTGGTTGCGTCTCGTTGAAGCATGGGCTCAATTCGAACACCCTCCTCATCTGACATTGACCCATCAAGCAAATGTCGAACTGGAAGGCATGCACAATCCTGGTGGATTCACCGATGGCGATCGTGCGCTCTGCTTCATTCACGCTCTGGGACGTTCGCTCGAAGAGATTGAGTGTGTTGGTTTCCGAACCGATGTCGTCGGGGAGTGGTCAGGTACAACGAATCCTGAACGCAAGAAGCGTAAATTGGCATGGATGAAGGAATCGATGCGACGCCTTGGTGTTGAACATCACCTCATAAGGTAAGCAAGGGAAATGATGACTATGGAGCGCAAGCGAATCTTCAACCTCGCCATGTGGGTTGTTGCTTTGCTCATCATCAACATCATTTGGGCTAACGTCGCCTCAAACAAAGCCTCACAACAACTCAACGATCGAGGATTTGAATTTCAAGAAGACAGAGATGTATCGCTTCAAGCGGTCTTTGGTAGTGATTCGGAACTCCCCGTGACCATCACATCAGAATTCGTTCATCGAGATGACCCCTCTCGACAAGCCAATGTATCCTGGAGGCTGATTGATGCTTCAGGAAATGTTNTAGNNGATAGATTGGGTTGGTTCAACCAACGAAGCTGCTTCGATCGATGCTGAATTACCTCCTGGCGAATACACATTGAACACAACTGTCGAAGAGAACATCATTGCGATTCAATATCTCAACGTGGCTCCATTCGCACCGATTGCAACCATGGGCCACATCCTGCTTTCTTCCCTTCTGGTCGTGCTTGCATTTGGTGAATCCATCGTTCGGACATTCATATCCAACCGCATGGAACAATCCGTTGGAAAAGAAAACAAGCCGAAAGAGTTCAGAAAAGCACGCATCGGTATGCCTGAAGTTGAGGGTGTGAGCGAAGCTGATGATTCACCTTGGCGTGACCCAATCACGCTCTGATCAGAGGAAATCGGTCAACGACATTTGTCGTGCACGATCGTTGTTGAACAAGGATTCAACGCTCCCTGCCAACCATTCCATGTTCTGTCGCGTGTACGTATCGACACCGTACGTATCCATGACGTGTTTGGTGACTTCGATGTATTTCCGAACAGCCCCTTCGGATACGGTGAGGGCGAGCCGGCCGTTGCAGAGACCTCCTTCGCTCCTTGCTACACCGTGAGCTGACAAACCACGTCCTCCTGCTTTTTGCGGTTGGATGCAATGACCTGCGAGCGGCATTCGTCGGTAGGAATGACCACATTTGAGACAGCGAACCTTCTGCCGACCATAGGCGTTGAGATTTCCGCGAAGGTCGGGTAAGAAGTGCGATCGAATCACAGAGGAAGCCACGGTTCGAGCATCGATGGCTCGCAACCGTTGACAGAGATTCAGCTGACCATTCATTTTGTCGATCATGGTTGCAAGCGTCTTGTACGCAGACAATTCTGGCCCCTCATCAATTCGGTTGCAATCGTGGGTGAATCCGTAGCCGCGTACAGCGGCGACCGAACCCAATCGGCGTTCGACGAAATCCATGGTGTCAGCAATATCTTTTGGATGGGGTTGATGCAACGTCGCTTCGTAGAACTGTCGTTCGTAGAACCAAGCAGCATCGACGTTCAAGGCCTCCTTATCGATTTCAGTTGGATTGAGTCGCGTGGTCAGAACGAGTGGAGCATCCATTTGGCCACCACGATTCGCAGGCAAAATTTCGCGACTAAAGTTGAGCAAACCATCCATCAAGAGCATAATGGCATCCTCATCTCCATCGCAGTTCCTTCGCTTTGCAGCATGGAACAGAGGATGCGCATAACCTCCTGAACAATCGGCCCAGCCGATGATACGAGAAAGAACACCTCCAGATNTATGTGGTGCTAGGGCACAGATGAGTTGTCCGACAAGATCGTCCTTGGATGTTGCATTGTAGTATGGTTGCAAGCCGTAAAACTTGACAAGAACTTCATCAACAAACTGAGCGGTTCGTAGAAAATAATCTGCTGCGTTCTCGGCAACAATGAAATCCTGAGGGAACAATTCAAGCATCTGATCATCGCTTTCCAAGGGTTTTCCTTCCCAGTCGTGGGTGTAACCAAGAGCATGCAATCGTTTCCAATCAACATCGATTTCTTTCGGCGTAAAGTGAGTGACAGGAACATCGCTCATGTCGAATCGAACGGTGCCATCACGGAACACAGGAAGGTCGTACTTGGCTCGAATGAGGCCTTTTTCAATCGGCTCAGGCGTTTGATTTCGGCTTTTTAGTTCCTTCACACACTTGACTTGTGAAGGCAAGCGTCCCATACCAATGCGGAGTTGAGCATCTTCGATGATCGACTCAAGTGGAACGCTTTGCATCTCTCCTCGACGGCGACTGTTGCCGGTGGACTCTTTCATGTCGGTTCGTCCGCCACATGTTTCACCGACCTTGGGAATTCCAGCATCATCAACAACACGATGATGGCATTGAATGAACGGAGAATCCTTTCCACATTTTGAACAAATGCGCTTGCCCATTTGGACACGAATCGAACCCTTACCTGCTGCGTTTGAAATAAGGCGTTGATTCCCACCTTCAAGCGCAATCGGGAACAGCATGTGCGAGCGTGGTGACATTTCTCTGGGTGCAGATTTCTCCGGACGCCCCATTCGACAACCAATACGCTGAGGCGCAGCATGCTCCCAACGGAGTGAGGAAATCTCTCGAATCAGAGGGAGAATCCCATCCACTACGTGATCGTCGTGGATGCGCAGAGACGTCTTGTACAAGCCAGCATTCTCGGGACCAGGATCTTCAACAGAATCGGCCGCTTTTTGGCCGACTTGATCGGTCTCTGCGATTCCTAGGCCCTGTTGCCGAGCTTCGGTTTCTGCAGCAATTCGAACGGTTGCTCTTTGTTTCTTTAACTCTCCAAGTCGTGTTGATTCGTTTCGAAGGACAGTGTTGCAGTTTCGCAATTCAACGATGCGTTGTTCAACCAAGGATTTCAAATCGACATTTTGGTGGAGTCGCCCGTCCTTCACGCTGTACCCCAATCCATGGATCATCGCTTGCCAACCACACGTGGCAACAATGTCGTCTCCATCATGATGGTGTGAAACGCCGAGCAGAAGCAACGCTCCTTTGAGCAAACCATGTTGCATGAAGGTCCAACCTTCAGGAAGTTCATCGTCAAAAATTGGTTGTTCAGGCTTCACGTCGAGACCAATGGTTTCCATATCATCGAGCGGAGGTATTGTCTCTGGTTGCAGGTTGTCCATCGCTGATGCCTGCCAACCTTTCGCAGCGCCTTTGAAACGCATCCAAGAATCTTCCATGTAAGGGTGGTTGACCTCAACATCNATATCGGCTGGTGCTTCGATGATGCCATGAGGAAGGGCGTCCAACAACGCTGGAACCCATTCGATCGGTAGATCGAGGAACCATGGATTGTGTGGAGGTGCAAGTGCTGTTCGCCAACGCTCAGCAACCCTTGATGCTTGGTCCCAACTGAGGGTGAGTTTCGAAAGATATCGGTGCCACCGTCGTCGAACATGGAACTGGGAAAAATCGTCTTCAACGTCGACTGCTCCCGGAATTCCGTCTGGAACTTGACCAAGCCCCTTACATATTTCTGAGAACGCGTTCACATCTTCCTTTGTCTCAAGCGCATCGATGAGATCGCTGGCCCACCAATCGGTCGTGTACCCTGCAGGAACCAGATTCTTGTTGTTCTCCATGAATTCCCCGTAACCGATGACAATCTCTCCATTGTCCCAAATCGAGCGAATGTCACCGTGTATTTTTCTGAGATGTTCGCTTTCATCAATTCGCAAGAATTGGCCTGATGAAAGGACCACCCAAGGCCCTTCAGAGTCGTTGCTTGGTGTTACAGCACATGCCTTACCGGGACGCTCAATTTTCATCTGCGTTCCAATGGTGATGAAATCGTCAAGGACCAACATCGAGGCTGGATTGAGCGATGCTGCCGCAAGTCCTGAGGGGCGACCTCGCCCATAACGCAAGCGAAAACCTCCAGGTTGCTGTGGGCCTCCAAAAATAGGCCGTCCGGCGATGATGTCCTTCATGAATTTGTCAATTGGAGCAACTCTACGGCTCTTGAATGCGTCCTTGTCAGAACCGCCTTTGTCCTCTTTGCCTTTGGATGCAAATTTCGAAATGAAATCCCATCCAGGAACCTTGAGTCGCTCGGTATGCTTCTGGATTTTTGGCGCCTTCAAACACATGCCTTCTCCGATAACAAGGAGTACACCACCTCGGATACGTGCCTCGTCGATGTTTCGGACACGACCGTATCCAGCACATTCGATGGATTCGGTCGACTCACCGTTGATCATGACGGGGCATGCTCGTACGATTTCGTCGATTTCAGCAGGTGAAGGACGGTACTGCAGGTTTCCACGATACAAACCGAATTCTTCCTTGACACGCTCGACTTCACCATCGCTTGGGATGTAGGGTCCGACGTTCAATTCACGGCGAATCATGTCAGCAATCAGAACAGCAAGAGCTTGTGCAGTTCCCCCTGCAGCACGAATCGGTCCGGCGAAATGGATNGAGACGAATGGAGAACCATCGACGTTGTTCAACAAGCGAACTTCACTGATTCCTTCCAAAGGAGCAACGAGTACTGCTTCGGTCAAGATAGCAAGACCGACGCGCAAGCCAACATCGATCGATTTGACCATGTCGTATCCTTTCTCTCTGAATCCTTTGGCAACACGTTGAGCCATCATGATCGAGGTCGTTTCACGGTCATGTTCTGCGAGGAGGGCTCGAATATCATCTGCAACAGGATAGGAATCCAAATGCTCAATCAACAATTTCTCAGTACGGCCAGCGAGATCGTTGGCACGAGGAATCTCAACGAATGGTTTCGGATCGAGACCAAGTTGTCGAGCCTCTTCAGCGACTCTGTATGCATGATCGGCATGGTCATCGAGAATCTGTTGGTATCGCTCCATTTCTTTCTCAAGTCTTGGAACATCGACGCCTATCAAAGGATTGAGGTGATTGGTCGATGCTTCGTTTGACATGAACTTCGACCCCTGTTTCTGTGTTGTTGTCGAGACTTTATGATGCAATCGGCTGACCCGTATCCTCTTTGCTAGCCCAACATTCATGCGTCGGGTGCCACAGCATTGATGCATGAGCGTTCATGCATCGTTGAAATCGTTACCAGAGTGGAATCGATTGGTCGAACTCGTCCGAGAACTTGCCTTCCTCGATGGAGGTTCCGATGATGCGTTCACACTTGCATCCGGCCGCCAATCGCGTTGGTTCTTCGACATGAAGCCAGTTATGATGCATACCGAATCTTCGAAACTTCTCGCCCACCTCTTCAATCACCGATTGGACGACCTCAATCCTGATTTTGTCGGAGGACTTGAACTCGGTGCAGTCCCGCTCACGGCNATTGTTATCACGGGTGCTGAATCGGATCATCGGAAAGGGTTCATGGTTCGCAAATCACCGAAAGGACGAGGCGGTCGAAAGACCAACAATCCGCCCGGAATCGAGGGTGCATCCATTGCAGGTGGTGGTAGTATCGTCGTTCTCGAGGATGTGACCACGACCGGCGGGTCATCCATTCAGGCGGTTGAACGCATCCGTGAGACTACCTCGTGCGATGTTATCGCCGTCATCAGCATCCTCGATCGAGAGGAAGGTGGGGTCGAGGCCTTTGCAGAAGCTGGTATTCCGTTCGAAAGCATCCTAACGCGTTCCGATATCGCTCAGTAGGTGACTGAATTGGACGTTCTGGTGCCATCTGAGCAGACCGAAACGGGTCAACCGGTTCCAGATGTTTCGTTCAACGATCTTTCGTTCTTTCATGCAAGCGAGGGGAAACCGCTCGCTACACCTTGGCAAGTCGCCATGACACGAGCGGATTATTTGGCACAATTCGACCTGCCGAAGGGCATGTTGCTCGATTGTGCATGTGGTTCGGGTATCCAACTCGCAGCCTATGCTTCTCGGCTGAAGCAACCCGCTCTCGGGGTTGAACTCGACCGTGACCGTGCAGTTGCGAGTTGTCTGAATCTCAATACCGTTGCTCGTCATTACGCTTCGTTTGATCAAGGATGGCACCGCCGTTCGCTCGTCGTATCGGGGGATGGAACTGCGAGCGATGCAATCGCTTCGGCCGTTGGGCTGGAATCCAACAGTGTTGCAGTATTGATGCTCGACCCCGCACGTCCTCGTAATTCACGTACGCATGATCTCGACGAAATGCAACCGAACCTTCAGAGTGTATTCGGAGCATGGAAGCCGTATCTCGCTTCTACGAATCGTGGCCCTTGCATTGTTCTTGATCTCTCTCCGCGATTGACACAAGAACTTCGAGATGGTGTCGAAGCCATCGTTGACTCGTTCTGGCCAGGCATTGAACGAACGTGGACGTGGATGTCTCGTGGAGGTGGGCGTGTCGACCGTCTTGAACTCTGGCTTGGAGGTGTTGCAACATCCAACATCAGCAAACGTTTTGTTCGCCTATCTCGCACCTTTGGTGGCGAGGATACCGTCATCGAACAAGATGAATCCGTTCACGTCGAACGCCTCGGTTTGCAAACTGCTCGTCGGAACGAATGGGTGACGATTCTCGATGCAGCTCTGATTGAGAGCGGCCTCGTCGATGCGTGGTTGAGCGAGCAACTGAGTACTGCTTCGGATGTTCGTTGGGCGGATGCATCACCTCGCCGCCCGAGAATCCATCACAATGGGCCTTTGAAAGACGATACTCATCCATTTGTTGTTGCCTCAGGCCGGGTTGTCGAACTCCTCGATGTCCCTTTGGACGAGGCCAACATTGACTCGGTTGTTGCAACTGCCCTCGACAACGACATTTCGGCGTTAACGATTCGATGTGGTCTCGATGCAGCGCTTCAACCTCGGTTGCAAGGAAGCATCGACCGACAACTGCGCAACCGACAAGGTCGCAGGAGGGCGTTTTTGACACGACA
>FUFK010056906.1_pt1 | contig 13078 bp, 10 predicted proteins | sample 1021851 | NCBI WGS metagenome assembly FUFK01 (sample SAMEA51879418, study PRJEB19060) | metagenome | reverse complement strand
GCTTCCGGCTCGAGAACGCACGAAAACCAACAACATCAGGCTCATCCAAGAGGTCAGGGTGCCATTGCGCGAATTAGGTCGCCGATTTGTCGAGCGCCAAGTCTTCGACGAAATCGAAGACTTTGGCCTCGTGCTCAATGAAGAGATGGAGGAAGTCTTTGGACCCACACCTGAGGGTCTGACCGAACGGGTGCGAGAGCGACGCTCGACCCACTCACAGTTGGCTGAGCGCGAACCAGAATTTGTCTTCGCTGACTCACCCAGCGACCCATCGTCATGGCCGAAGCGCGACGATGTCGAAGTCGAACCGCTCGCCGCTGGCGACAGTATCCAAGGCTTACCAGGGTGCCCCGGTGTTTCCGAAGGGGTTGCGCGCGTCGTGCTCGACTCAAGCGACCCAACTGCACTCGGGCCCGGCGATGTTCTTGTTGCGCCGAGCACTGACCCATCATGGACACCATTATTTGTGCCGGCCGGGGGCGTTGTCGTTGACGTCGGTGCGGCNTTGAGCCATGCGATCATCGTGAGCCGAGAGCTCGGCATTCCGTGCGTGGTCTCGGCCACAAACGCAACTCGACGAATTCGCGATGGTGCGAGAGTTCGGGTTGATGGCAACACCGGTGTTGTCACCGTTCTCGACTAACAGACATCTCTTTCGACAAAAGCGCAAGATTCAGTTCACGCACTTCTCAGCGACCGTCGCCTCAATATTCCTTGGTGGTTCACCCCATAGCGACAGTCAGGTATCGATCGTTACGCCGCGAGCAACGACCCGAGCCGACCGCCCATCAAATCATCAAAGTTGTCGTGATAGAACCGCTGGCGAACCTCGTCAGAGCAGTTCTCGAGCGAACGCTCGAAACGCCCAATCGGCCGGCGTCCGCCTTCGACGTGCGGATAGTCAGATGAAAACAGCACAACTTCTGACCCCGCCTGTTCAACAATCCAGCCGACATCCTCGGTTGGATACGGGGTGAACTTCATCTGCCGACGTACATACTCGCTCGGGCGAAGCGACAGTTTCTGCAACCGCTCTTCATGACGCCCAAATGCGTCGATCGCCGACTCCATCTGGCGCATCCACGACGGCACCCAGATGGCACCCTGCTCAACCACGCCCACACGCAGATCAGGGAATCGCTCAAACACGCCATCAAAAATCATCGTTGCAAGGGTTTGTGCTGGTTGCACCGGAATCGCCATGTAGTCGACTGACCGGAAGTTCTCTTCCCCACCATGAAAATCTGGTGGCATCGGCAACCCGTTGTTGAAGTAATTCCGGTCGAGAAGCTCACCTGTACCGCCGACATGAAAGACGACCGGCACGCCGGCATCAGCAGCCATCGACCAGACCGGGTCAAGCCCAATATGGCTCGGCGAGTGTCCCGGAGGGCACGCGGATGCAATGAGTAACGCACCCGCACCCATCTCAATCGCTTCTTCGGCGAGCGCTGGTGCCCGGTCGAGATCGGCGAGAGGCACATAGAGGGTCGACAAGAGACGACGGTCTACCGAGCAAAATTCAGAAATTCCTCGGTTATGGGCACGGGCGGTGCCAATCGCAAAATCGATATCGCCAGAATGCTCCCATTCACAGAGCCGGCTGTTGTAGAAGGTGTTAAACACGAGCTGGCTTGCGAACCCCAAAATGTCGAGCGCCCGGGGACGGTCCTCGGCAATAAACGACCCGGTCGCCGCATAGTTCTTACGGAGCATGATTTCGGCTTCCTCCGCAGCGACATAATCAGGAGCCTGATGCCGCTGAGCAAGCCGTTCAAAACCCGCTACCAAGTCTTCGTTTTCATGAAACTCGATCGCTGACTGTTGAAGTTCGTTTCCTCCTGGATACGTCAACGCGTCAATTCGGTCGCGAAAAGTCGGGTCTGCGTTATCTCGCAACCATGTCGGTGTTTCCATGATGTGGGCATCGGCATCGTGAACTACGAGCCCTGTCGAGTTGTAAGCCATAACAACATTATTAGCCGTCGACGATGGCGCCAAACGACGCAGAGTTCTCCAATTACATGGGTCGTATGCGCCATTGCCCATATGTGAGAATGCACACACCTACTTGACCCGTCAGTAAAGCGAGATTTCATGCCGGCTCCACATGATTCGTTCACCTACACACCAAGCGAACGACTCCCCATCGAAGTTCTTGTGTTTCGTGTCGACCCCGCTCACGTCAACGAGTTTCTCGAGGCTGACTACGAAGTTTGGACTCTCGGCGAAGCGCTCCTTCCGGGTTTCGACCGCATCCCATTTCGATCAAAAGAAGTGTGGCTCGACGACAGCAGGCCAGGAGAAATCACGCTCACCTTCGTGTGGGAATCCCTCGAGGACTGGAAACGTGTTGGTGACACTGCGATCCAGACCGCTCTACAAGCAGAATTTGATCGCCGTTTTCCGCACACTGTCGAACTCATCTCTGCGCCGCACGAAGAAAGCGACCAAGGGATTCATCGGGTGAGCCGTTTTGAGCGAATCGACTGACCCGAGGGGTTACCCAGCCATCAGACCGGACCTGTGAAGAAACGAGTTGTTGCGAGGGTGCACCCTGCGCTGATCCGAACAGTACCTACAATGCCGACTCAGTGAACCGCTGATATGCCGCCCGAAGCATCGCATCAACAAGACCCCAGACTAAGTCCAAGGTTCTGCTGCCTTTGGATGATGAGATCGTCCGTCAGAAACCGCTAATTCCGCAGGCCATTCCAGCTTCGAGAAGGACCATCAGATCTGCGGGATTATCTGTGTTGACTTCTCCAGTTGCCAGAAGCGTTTCAAGTAGTTCTGGGTGCACTTGGAGTTCCTCCATCATGCACATGATCTGCTCAGGAGAAACATCAGTATCCAAGCTGTCGATGTCTATTTCGCCGAGGTCCACGCCATCGTCCAGGTAGGGGTCGACATAGTCCATGTCGTCTTCAGTATCCACGCCATCCGCACCTGAGTTTTCGAGGACTGTGCTGACGACACTTTCGTCTATGCCACAAACACCAGCGATGCGGGATGGCTCACCCATCAGCACCATCATCATTTCCGTGGCTGCCTCAACGAACTCAGGTTCGTCCTCTGAGACACCCATAAGTTCCATTTCTGCAGCCAGTGCAATAAAGCCCATCGTCACCGAATCAGGACCGTAAATCTCGTCGAAAAGACATTCCGCCTGATCGGCACTCAAGCTGTTCTCACTTTGCATCAGCGTCGAAACGGAGTTTCGAGTGCAGTCTGCTGCAGCGTTGAGTACAAGCGTGGCGTCGGTGGCGCTGAGGTCACCAGTGTCATCGAGATCAGACTCATTCATCTCTGCTTCGACCAACATGTCGAACAGGTCAGGGTCTTCGGAGACGATGTGCTCGACAATGCACTCCGCTTCACTCATGCTGATTTCCCCACCGGTAAGAGGGTTCGAGTCGAGGCTAGAGACCATCATGGTCATTGGGTCCATTACGTCCGAAGAGGTTTCCTCGGCGGTCTGCTCCGACGTTGCCGAGTCTTCTGTTGTCACCGCAGGGACAGAAGTTATGTCGCTGGAGTTACTGCTGTCATCGCCTCCACAACTAACTAGAAGGAGAGCGGTCAAAGCAATGGGGGCGGCGAGAAGCCGAGTTTCAGTTTTCGTCATTCCTGCCAGTATTACAAGGCTGTACAGCGCTGAGAGATCAGGCAGACGTTTTCTTCTCAGGAAGTGACACAGGAACACCGACTGTTTCAGCGCTGAAGTGCGGCACGGGCCCCTCACGCTCTAACAGAGCACTCCCTCTTTCGAGCCTAAGTGGTGAAGGATCCCGGCATGAGTAATACCGACCCGCTCGGCAATCATCGGAAGGCTCGGAGTATGAAGCCCTGCTCTGCGAAGAGCTCGAGGGCGGCATCAAGAATGCGTGCGTCGCCAACCACTCCTCCCCGGACGAGTCGCCAGATCTCATCTGGTCAATTACCGTCAACGGCGTGGCAGCGACACCGGCATCGAGAAGTTTTGCTGGGGCGACATCTGCGTTCGCTGCACTTGCGATCGCTGAAACCGTCAGTTCAGTCGACACCCAAGCGCCAACAATCGTCGAAGCTGCAGGCCTCACATTCATCGACCAGTTTGCGGGCACCCTCAAAGATGTTGCGGTAGCGATCTTTGGTATCCATCACAAAACGGCACTCATCATCGGCACGTGGACCGCCATCATCGGGCTTGCCGCTCTGGCATCGCGTTCCGCAGCGCATTCACGTCAACATTTCACAATCTTCACCGCAGCGATAGGCCTCATTGGNTTCTTTGTGTACGTCACCCGGCCACTTGCCAACACCACCCTTGGGGTCATTGCGCTCGCACTCGGGCTCGGCTTTGGGTCGTTACTCCATCGCCATCTCGCCTCGCTCAACCATTCTGACCACACCGAGCACGACGACATCGAAATGCCAGGCGCCGCGCTCGGCAGCAGACGTCGGTTTATGGCCGTTGCGGGCGCATCGATCGCCAGTGCCGCAGGGGCGGTGGGCGTCGCAAAGGTTGTGCGCCGAGATGCAATCGCCAGTGAGCCACAAGCCCTTCAGCCGCTGCCAGCGCCCACCAGCGGCACAACGGTTGATGCTGCAACATTCGACAGCATCGATGGCATCACGCCGTACATCACGCCGAACGACAACTTTTACCGCATCGATACTGCGCTCGTTGTCCCGAAAGTTGATACGGACCAGTGGTCACTCACCATCGATGGAATGGTCGACACACCACTTTCGATTACCTATGAAGAACTCATTGAACAATCGACCACCCTCGAGACCGTGACGATCGCATGTGTGTCGAACGAAGTTGGTGGAGATCTCGTCGGTAATGCCGAGTGGCAAGGCATTCCCCTCAGCACGATTCTCGAGCAGGCAGGGGTCAACGCAGAAGCGACACAAATCTTCAGTCATTCCGTTGACGGATTCACCGCCGGAATGCCAACTGAAGTTGCCCTAGATGGTCGAACCGCACTTGTCGCAACCGCAATGAATGGTTCGCCCCTGCCGACACGCCACGGCTTTCCGGCGCGCCTCATCGTCTCTGGTCTCTATGGGTATGTGTCGGCCACAAAGTGGCTTTCACGCCTTGAACTCACCACCTGGGAAGCGGCCAACGGGTACTGGATTCCGCGGGGATGGTCGAAAGAGGCGCCGATCAAAATCACGTCAAGGATTGACGTACCGCAACGCACAACGATCGCAGCCGGACTTANACCAATCGCAGGAATTGCGCTCTCGCCATCGGTCGGTATCGCCGACGTATATGTCAGCATCGATGACGGCCCGTGGCAACGCGCCGACCTCGCCGATGCAACAGACGACAACACCTGGGTGCAGTGGAGTCTCGGATGGGAGGCAACTCCTGGCGATCACAACATTCGTGTTCGCGCCACCGGCCGCAACGGTGTTGCACAAGATGGAACCCCACGTTCGGTCGCCCCAGATGGTGCCACTGGATACCACCAACGTCGAGTCACCGTTCGCTGAGCGCTCGCCTCGCTCACACACCACCGCAGATGCGAGAGTGGAGAAAACATTTGATCGGAGGATGCCATGACCGAACTCAACACCGGAACCGACAAACTTCTTGGCCGAGTTCACGGCCCTGTTGCCGTGCTGTCGTTTAACCGACCCGAATCTCGAAATGCTCTCAGCGACGAAATCTACGACGGCTTTAACACGGCGCTCCCTCAAGTCGCCCAACGTGATGACATCAGGGTGTTGATGGTGACCGGAGAAGGTGGAGCATTCTGCTCCGGCGGTGATGTGAAGGGGTTCAGAGCTAGCCACGCCGGCGAAGGCCAATCCATGACACATGAAGAAAGCCTTGACCGCCTCCGCCGAAATCAAATGTGGCTATCGGGCGCATTTCGCAAACTTCCAAAACCAGTAGTTGCAGCGATACCTGGACCTGCAGCGGGTGCCGGGTTCTCGATCGCCCTTGCCGCCGATTTCAGGGTCGCAACAGAAAGCGCGATTATCGTCTCAGCCTTCTCAACCATCGGTGCAAGTGGTGACTTCGGAAGTTCGTGGTTCTTGCCAAGGCTCATTGGAGAAGCAAAGGCAAAGGAGTTCATGTTTCTCTCGCCTCGGATCTCAGCGAGTGAGGCTCTCAGCCTTGGCCTCGTTAATCGAATGTTTGCTGATGCCGAGTTTGATGACGCGGCAATGGCATTCTGCGACGAACTTGCAGCACGCTCACCGATTGCTATGCGCATGCAGAAGGAAAATATCCAGCGTTCATTCGATGCCGATGTCGCGACCGCACTCGACGCCGAAGCAGCCGCAATGGTGAGAGCAATGGCGACCGCCGATCATCGCGAGGCAGTTGCAGCATTCTTTGACAAACGCACCCCTAACTACATCGGGCGCTAAATATGGTGGGCTTCAACCGCCCCCAACGCTCTCTGATCGCATTTGGAGTTGTACTTGCGGGTGCACTCAGCAGTGTCGCTTGCTCAAGTTCGTCGACATCGCCGACCGCAACCGAGGCGCCAGAGCNATCACCGACAACAACAGTTGCTGAGGTCACTTCTGATGACGTCAGCGCCTCTTCGCTTGACCCAACCACCACAACAAGAGAAGTAACAACGACAACAGTCGTCGATGACATTGAGGATCGCCTCACGGCAGTCCTCGACGGCTTCTTGGCCTCCACTCAGGCGCCCGGCGTCACGATGACAGTTCTTCGGCCATCGGACGATGGAACCGACACCATCGAAGCAATCAGTCTTGCTCGGGGTGTGCGGAGCATTACGACTGAAGCTGAACTCTCGACATCTGACTATTTCAGGTGGGCGTCAATTACAAAACCAATGACGTCGATAGTCGTATTACAACTCGTTGAGGAAGGCCTCATCGACCTCGATACGACGGTCTCCACCTACTTGGGGGAAGGTTGGGCTTCGGGCTACGTACTCGAAGGGGTTGATTACGGCGACGCCATCACCATCCGACAGATTCTCAATCACACCGATGGCTTTGCCGAGTTTGCGCTCGACCTCGGTTTCTATGTGCTCGCCAGCACTCGACTCGACACTCCGTTTGAACCAGAAGAAGTCATTGATTGGGCGGTCGAACAAGGCCCCCTCTACCAACCCGGTACGGCATACGAGTACAACACCGTGGGATTTATCGTCGCCGGGCTCGTGATTGAGAAGGTCACCGGTAATCCTGCACATATCGAATTACGGAACCGACTCTTCGACCCGGCAGGTGCCAAAGAAATCTATCTGCCCCCGAAAGAGTCACCGCCCGAGCAGACCATCAATGGATATGTGCAGGGCGATCTGAAACTTGCTCTCAATTTCGTTCCTGGATTTGCGGTCTACACCGCAGAGGCGACGGTCGGAGCCTTCTACGACATCAACGTGATTCCACAAGAGGTACTCCGCTCGGTTGGGTGGACCGGTGGAGGTATTGAAGCACGGGCCGAAGATCTTGCCCGAGTGTTTAGACAGCAATTCACCGGAGCGCTGAGCGACGACATGCTCACTGCGTTCACCACCCCGTCAGAGTTCTCGAATTACGGTCTCGGCATCAACGTACGTGAAGTAAACGGCTACACCGTCTATTCGCACGGTGGTGGCACGCCAGGTTTCCGCTCGCACGCAATGTATATGCCTGAACTTGATGTCACGATTGCGGTGTCGGCGAACCTCATTCAGATCGAGCCTGATATCGGAACACTTGCGTCAGATATTGCCGCCGTCATCATCGACGACCTCTAATCGATAACCGAACTGCCGACACCTCACTGTTGGCTAACGATTGGCGAGTTAGCCGCCCAGCGCCGGATAAACGCTGCTTGCTCGCGCGACTGCGGACCGGCTCCAGGACGAGAGGCAGCTACTCGTCGCTCGGCCTCGGTGAGTGACAGACCTGCTGCGAGCAATACCGAGCACGCTGCAGTGCCTGCCCGACCGATACCCGCGGCGCAATGCACGATCACATGTTTGCCACTACGAACCTCGCTCAGCATGCCTGCGATGAGCGATGTCCATTCGTCTTCGTCGGGCACGCTCAAGTCAGGAATTGGAAACCAACGGGCTCGAGGGTCACTCGTCAGCCATTCGACATACTCGGGATATCGCTCAGCTAACTCATGGGCCTCAGTGAGACACACAACTGCTGAGGCGTCGACCGATGCAACTACACCCTCTGGGTCTGGCCCGACGCGATGCTTGCCGCATAACCACAGCGATCCTGCTGCACCATCAACCTGCACTTCATCAATTCCACCGTCTCGCTGACGTTCGTTTAACCACGTCATGGAAGATCACCTCATTGCTGGCGGTGGCGGTCGATGCCACACGGCGCTGGTGGGACGACAACGGAGATTGCCGGTGTCGCTCTCGGTCATCGACGCCGACGCGTCGACGATCAGCGAGTAGCCGTCGAGTTCACCGGCAGCAAATGGCGGGAATACCAGAGTTACTGCTCCGGACACCTCGATATTCGATACCAGCGTCCTGCTTGCCACAGAAAACGTCGCCTCGCCAGATGTACTCCACGTTGGTGAAAGTGAGAGCACATGTGCCCCCAAGGACCCACTTGTGACGACGAAACACCACCCGCATGTCGTCACCAAGTTGGGCAATTCATCGACTTGCACCTCAATACTCATCAAACCACCATAGGAAAGAAAACGGTTACACAGCGCTCTTTACTTGGACTCCGCCAGAAACGAAGGCAGACTTCACGGCGTGACCTCTACAGATACCCTCACCGCCGCTGCTCGCATCGTGAATGGAACGAAAACCTACGGCGATGGCGATGCCGCTGTCACCGCACTCCACGAAGTAAACGTTGAATTCGGGAGTGCGCGCTTCACAGCGATTATGGGGCCGAGCGGTTCAGGAAAGTCAACGCTGATGCATTGCATCGCCGGACTCGATCGGCTCACCTCAGGTAAAGCCTTCATCGGCGACACCCTTCTTGCTGACCTTAAAGACAAAAAGCTCACCGAACTGCGCCGATCCGAAGTCGGATTCATCTTCCAGTCGTTCAACCTCGTGCCAACGCTCACCGCTGAAGAAAACATCAATCTCCCGCTTTCCCTCGGAGGCCGCAGTGGAGATCGCGAGTGGATTGATACTGTCATCGACACTGTCGGTCTTCGTGACCGGCTTTCACACCGCCCGAGCGAACTCTCTGGTGGACAGCAGCAACGTGTTGCCGTCGCTCGTGCACTTGCAAGTCGGCCGACCATCATCTTCGCGGACGAACCGACCGGCAACCTTGACTCAAACTCAGGTAGCGAAGTGCTTGCATTCATGCGCCGCGCCGTCGATGAATTTGGTCAAACCATCGTCATGGTGACCCACGATGCAAACGCCGCAGCCGCCGCAGATCGGGTGCTCTTTTTGAACGACGGCAAGATTGTTCACGACATGTCAGAACCGACTGCCGAGCGCATTCTCGACATGATGAAATCGATCGGTAGCTGACTCAAATGATCAAACTTGCTCTGCGAGGCGCACGAGCAAACCTCGGGCGCCTCATTCTCACACTGATCTCTGTCGTTCTTGGCGTTGCATTTGTCTCCGGCTCGTTTGTGTTGGCCGACAGCCTACGTTCAATTTTTGATCAAGTCTCAGAAGACGCCTTTGCAGGAGTCGACGCTCAGGTACGCGGCATTGAGAACGATATGAACTCCACCGACGGGGAGACACCGCGATTCGATGATGGGGTCATCAGCGCAATCGCCGAGCTCCCCGAGGCTCGATATACCGAAGGCGGCCTGTTCTCATTCGAACGGGCGTACACCATCAACGGCAATGGCGAAGTCGTTAGACCCACTGGCCCTCCAGTCTTCACTGGCTCGTGGGGAGGGCCGAGCCCGGTCTCCTCGTTCAGGATTCTCGATGGCGAACCACCAATCGGTCAGCAGGTAGTAATCGATCCTGTTCAAGCCGAACGCGGCGGGTTTAAAGTAGGCCAAGAGATCACCATTAGCCTCCCTTCAGGGCAGCCTGAGGTCTTCACGTTAAGTGGCACCATCGACTTCGGAGAGGGCGGCACCGGAGGTGCGTTCTTCATTCTGTTCGACCTCCCGACAGCACAACGAGTGCTCGGACTCCCTGGCCAAGTCGACTCTGTTGTTGTCGCAGCAGCCGACGGTGTCAGCCCCGAGGAACTGGTCACCGCCATTTCTGAGGTTCTTCCCGACAACCTCGAGGCAGTCACCGGTGAGGTGGTGATCGGTGAGCAAAAAGAAGACTTCGGCTCATTCATCAACATCTTCGGCAACGTCTTGCTCGGCTTTGCAATCGTTGTGCTCTTCGTCAGTACCTTCATCATCAACAACACATTCGCCACCCTCGTCGGCCAACGCACCCGAATGTTTGGCCTAATGCGATCGATCGGTGCCAGTAGCAAACAGATCATGCAAATGGTGTTTATTGAGGCTGGCTCGATCGGCCTTGCGGCATCAGGTCTTGGTTTGGTCGGCGGTCTCGGTGTCGCCTCTGCCCTCAAGCAGCTGTTCTCGTCGGCGGGCGGTGAATTCCCAGAAGGCCCCCTCGAAATTCGGACCAGAACGATCATCGTCGTTGCTATCGTCGGCATGGGAGTCACTCTCGCCTCGGCAATACTCCCGGCGCTTCGCGCCTCACGGGTCACTCCACTCGAAGCCTTCCGCACGGGTGGGAAAACCGCACGACCCCTCACCATTCGCATCGCTGCTGGAAGCGCGGTTCTGCTCCCCGGTCTCATTCTCATGGCGATCGGAATGTTCGGTAATCCTGGAGGAACCGCCGCAACACTCGCCTGCATCGGCATCGGCGGGGCGCTCACGTTTATCGGTGTCTCCATGCTTTCGGCAATGTTCGCCGGGGTAGTCGCCGGTTTCATTGGTCAACCGGTAGCAAAACTGCGCGGCGTGACAGGTCGAATCGCTCGAGGTAATGCGAGCCGAAACCCTCAACGAACGAGTTCAACTGTGACCGCACTGATGATCGGGCTTGCACTCATCTCAGGAGTTGCGGTTCTTACCAAATCAATTCTCGATAGTTTCGAAGAGGTTCTCAGCGAATCGATCTCTGCTGACCTCTGGGTTTTCGAATCAAACCAGGGCCTCGAATTTTCTGGTCTTCTTGTTGATCGACTTGCTGAGCTGCCGGAAGTTGATCACGTCGCCGGATTCTCACCCACCGCGGTTCGAATTGATGACCAGGTACTGACCGCAACTGGGTTCGACTCGTCGACGGGCACATCAGTCGTCAACATGGGCATTGTTGAGGGCGTTGCTGAAATCGGTCGAGACGGAATTGCCGTACTCGACACCGTTGCTGAAGCTGGGCCTCTGTCCATCGGTGACCGTGTCGACGTCGAATTCGAAGATGGCTATGCCACGAGTCTCGTCGTTAAAGGCATCTTTGATGACGCCTCGCTCGTCGGGGCTGACTGGCTTATCGACCGCAGACTCACCACCGAACACCGGATTACCGATGGCATCACGTTTGCCGGTCTTACATATGCAGAAGGAATCGACCCCGCAGTCGGGCGGGCAGCGGTTGAAGCAACAACTTCAGCATTCCCACAGCTGAGTGTGCAAGACAACACCGAGTTCCAAGAGGAAGCCGAAGGGCAGATCGCCCAACTTCAGATCGTCATAACCGCTCTTCTCGTGCTCTGTCTCGTCGTCGCATTCTTTGGAATTGTGAACACCATGGTGCTTGCAGTGCTTGAACGAACCCGTGAAATCGGTCTGCTTCGAGCCGTCGGTATGACCCGACGACAATTGCAATCAAGCGTGCGATGGGAAGCAGCCATTATTAGCCTTTTTGGGGCCCTGCTAGGTGTTTTACTGGGCTTGTTGCTCGGGTGGGCAGCTGTGATTGCGATTCCTGACTCATTCGTCAGCAAACTTGGAATCCCATGGGGACAGCTCATTGTCTACGTGGTGGTAGGCGGCCTCCTTGGGGTCATCGCTGCATGGTTCCCTGCCCGTCGCGCGGCTCGTCTCGATGTTCTCGAAGCGATCTCAACCCAGTAGCGACAGACATGGCTCTCGATCCCCACCATTTGTCAGATGTTGCCCAGGCATTTCTTCGTGACTACGTCTTAGCGACCCTCACGACGTTGCGAGCTGACGGTTCACCCCATGTGGTTCCCGTCGGATTCAGCTACGACATGCCAACCGCAACAGCAATGATTATTGCGGTCGATGGCTCTCAGAAGGTGGTGAATGCTGACCGCAACGGCCGTGCCGTGGTGAGCCAAGTCGATGGGCCGCGATGGCTGTCATTCGAAGGGACGGTCCGAGTCTCCCGAGATCAGGATGAGATACGTGTTGCCGAAGAACGCTACGCACGTCGCTACCGGCAGCCGGCTGAACGCGACGACCGAGTTGCCATCATCATCGATGTTGACCGGGTACTCGGTCGAGTGCCCGAAGCCCGTTAAGACGGTTGCGCTCCACCCGGGGGCGTGTCATCGAGCAGCCGCCAGTCAAGACGGGTCTGGCATTTCGGACACCAATACAACGGGCGGTTATCTGGAAGAGTGTTCGTCACCTCGATCGAATCACCGCACCGGTTGCACACGTGGCCGTTTCTTCCATACACCTCGAACGGCACGAGATTGACGAATCCGTCGTCACCAAGAGCGTTGAGGTGTTCATTCAAAATTCGCGATGCGTAGTTCACAAGCATGATGAGATCAGATCGAGCGATATCGCCGACGCGTGCCCATGGGCTTAAACGTGTCGCCCAGAGTGCCTCCGCCGCATACACGTTGCCGAGACCTCGAACGACACGCGGATCGAGCAATGCTTCTCGAATTCGGATCGACGGATCTGAGTGATGAAGAATTGCTTCAACGACGATTTCGCGATCGACGTCGAGATCAGAAAGGTCAGGCCCAACTCGACCCCGAGATGGGTGTCGATCGATGGGCTCTTTTCGGTAAGTCTCAACCTCAGCGGCGTCAAAACACACTGCGACCCAATCCTCTGACTCGATCAGCGCTGCTGCGTCAGAGTGCTTACGCCGCCAGCGGTCGCCAACGCGATACAGATCCCACGACCCTGAACGTCGAAGGTTCGTGTGCAATACGAGGCCATCATCCCACG
>FUFK010079876.1_pt1 | contig 13080 bp, 20 predicted proteins | sample 1021851 | NCBI WGS metagenome assembly FUFK01 (sample SAMEA51879418, study PRJEB19060) | metagenome | reverse complement strand
TATGATGGAACTGCTGGAAGTGATTACAATTATTTATTGGGGGCTTATGATTCTTCTGTTGGTAGTCCAGACGATGATGATTATTTTGCATTCGGGTTTATGAATAGCGATAAGTTAGTAGTTGGGGGATGGTCTACAACATGGCGATTAACTAATAGACTATTTAGGGATACTTCTGCTTGGTATCATTTAGTGCTTCAAGTAGATACCACTCAAGGAACAGCAGATAATAGATTTAAGTTTTATGTTAACGGAGTTCAAGAAACTTCTTTTAGTACAAGTAATAATCCCTCACAGAATTATGATTTAGCTGTAAACAATACAGTCCCTCAAGCTATTAGTGATACGGCTTATGATGCAGGAACTGGGCCATACCATTTTGATGGTTATATGGCAGAGACACATTTATTTGATGGTGCTGTAGTAGCTCCAAGTGAATTTGGAGAAACCGATTCAGCTACAGGGCAATGGATTCCTAAGAAATATGTAGGTTCAACTTCTTACGGTACTAATGGCTACTACATGAAATTTGCATCAGGAGCAATAGGAACAGATAGCTCTGGCAATGGAAATGACTATACAACAACTAATTTAGGAAATGGAGATGTTCTTTTGGACACCCCCACCAACAACTTTCCAATAGTAAATTTTGCAGAGCCTTGGAACACAACAGTTTCTACTTTAAGGCAGGGAACTTTAAATATTAAAGCCGCTACTTACGATAGTGGCAACTATGGCAATCATTACTTAACTTTTAATTTGCCTAGCTCTGGCAAGTGGTATGTTGAAGTTTTAAGTGGAATACAGGCTGGAGCTGGAAATTCTTCACAAATGGGGCTTCAATCTAAAATTGATAGATATGTTCCAGATCAGGGTTCAAACTGGAGTACGGACAGTGCTACTACAAGTTTAATTTTAGATACCTATGCAAACACAGCAGACTTGTATGATGGAGGATCGTCTATTGACCAAGATACAGGCTTAACAGCTACTTCGTATGTTTGTGCTATGGCTATTGATATAGATAACGGAAAATTCTATGCAGGATACGATAATGGATCTAGTATTACTTGGTTAAACTCTGGAGATCCTGCTGGTAATTCAAACGGTACTGCACATACATTTACATCAGATAGTGCAATTTATTTAGCTACTACTGTAAATTCTGCAAACACAAATCGCACATACTTAATTTTAAACTGTGGACAAAACGGCACTTTTTCTAATTACAAGACAGCAGGAGGCAATGCAGACGGATCAGGGATAGGTAATTTCTACTATTCACCACCGTCTGGGTTCAAAGCGTTATGCTCCAAAAACCTACCTACACCAGCAATTAAAAAATCGACAGATCATTTTAATACTGTGCTTTATACAGGCGATGGAGCATCAACACGGTCTATAACAGGAGTTGGTTTTCAAGCAAACTGGTCATGGATAAAAGCAAGAACTGCTTCCTATTCACACTTACTTTACGATGCTGTTAGAGGTGCTGGTGCAAGCAAGGCATTAAAATCAAATAGTAATGTAGTTGAAGGTGAAAACGATAATTCAACTTATGGATATCTCAGTGCTTTTGCGTCAGATGGCCTTAGTTTGGTTCATGGATCTGATGCAGCTAGTTTTGTAAATCAAAACACTATTACTTATGTTGCGTGGAACTGGAAAGCTGGAGGAACTGCACCTAGCAAAACGTATGCTGTAAAGGTGGTTTCAGACAGCGGCAATAAGTATCGCTTTGATGACTATGGAACAAGCGCGGTAACGCTTAATTTGCAAGAGGGAGGCACATACACTTTCGATCAGTCAGACAGTTCTAACGCTACCCATCCTCTTAGATTTTCTACTACCTCTGATGGNANTCANGGTGGNGGNTCAGAATATACGACAGGTGTCACTCACAACAGTTCAACCCAAGTGACGATTGTAGTAGGAAGTTCAGCACCAACGCTTTACTACTATTGCAGTTCTCACTCAGCTATGGGTGGACAGGCGAATACACCAGTACCTGCTAATAATACTTTACAAGTTATCACGACCAATCAAGGTGCAGATAACATAACAAACACTCAGTACAATTCGTTTACGGATACGCTGTTTAGTGCAAGTGGATTTTCATTTAGCATTGACGGAACTACTGGGAACTTAATCGCAACAATATAAGGAGAAATATAATTATGGCGACAATAGATATAGGCAAAATAAAACCTGTATTCAAAGGTACTTACGACAATAGTACTGCCTATGTTTTAGATGACATAGTTTATTACAACGGCAGTTCTTATGTTGCAAAGACTTCAACAACAGGAAATCTTCCAACTGACACTACGAAATGGAACATACTAGCTTCTGGCTCTGGTGGAATTTGGGATAGCACACTTTCAATTGGAAGTGCAGGACAAATAGTAAAAGTTAATTCAGGTGCAACTGCTCTTGAATTTGGTGCTGTTGAAAGCAATGTTGTAAAACTTGCTAGTGGTACAATTTCATCNAGNGTTTCNGCNNTNGAACTAGACCACTTTTCATCANNTTATAATTTATACAAAATGGAAGTTATATATTTTAGACCATCAGCAAATAATAATTTGAGAGTAAGACTTCGAAGTGGTGGCTCAAATGACACCAATGGTTATTACGATTATATAACTAATCACGGAATGGTAAATAGTGGCAGTAGTACTTCATTCAACAATCACGGAGAATGGGATAGTTCACACTGGGGAATAAATGGAAGTAATGACACCACAACAAACAATGTCAGAGGTCTCTCTAGTACAATAACTTTCTTTGACCCAAATTCAGCACACGTCACAAATGCAACGTGGCTTACAGCAAACGAAACCAATAGTGGTCAAATTGAAGTATTTAGTGGAATGGGAAACATAGCCAGTACAACTCAATATACTGGTTTTTCTATTTATTTTGATGGCACAACCATAGTAAGTGGAAAATACATTTTGTATGGCTTCAAATCTTAATAGGAGAATAATATGAAAAAAATGTTAAATGGTGAATTAGTTGATTTAACACCTGAAGAACTAAATCAAATTGAAGTTGATAAAGTTAAAAGCGAAGAAGATAAAGCAAAAAGACAATCAGAAAAAGAAGCTAGAGATAATTTAATAGCTAGTGCAAAAGCTAAGTTAATGGCAGGTGAGCCAATGACTGAAGAAGAAGCTAATCTTACACTTCATATATAAAAATCTAAAATCACAGGAGAGTTAGTAAATGTCAAGAAATAGAGAACTTGCAGACTTAATTGCAGGTGGCTTTACAGAAGCTGATATACCAAATTTATCAGCANGTAAAATCACTTCAGGCACTTTNGCAGACGCAAGAATAAGTNCNTCAAGCGTATCACAACACGCACAAAGTTTTGANGATAATAAAATNGTCAATGATATTTCTACATTGGGGTTGAGAGTTCATACNCANGAAAATCTTAACGCTTCNAATACTAACTCAGCTTCCTTTGANGTNTTTCAAGACAGTTCTGGGATTACGAATTTGACTAATGCTACAAGAGATAATAACGAATTTATAGCTACACAATCATCATCAACATCTGAAAGTTCAATAGAGATTGATACAGTAAGTGAATTTGACACCTACTTTACAATGAATGACACGGCTTGGTGTAATTATGGTGGAACTTTTAGTTATGCAAAAAGCACAAATTATCCAACATCTAATAATGGTTCATTAAGAAATCACTTTAAAAATAACAATAGTGATAACTGGAACAATGGCAGTTCTCGTTCAGGCACTCATTGGGTTATGGGATTTGATTTTGGGGAAAATAGATTATTAAGCCCAACAAAAATAAATTGGACACATAGAAGTGGATATGGGGGTATGGTGAGTAATGGAATGAAAGTTTGGGCTTCAAACGATTTATCTACTATAGTAAATTTTGGTTCAGGTACGTACACTCAAACAAATCCAACTTCCAATGTTGGACAATCAATGAGTACCACAGAATTTTACAGATATGTTGGTTTTACTTATGAATATTCTAGCAATAATATTCCTGATACTAGAGATGGTGAAATAGATGGAACATTAAGGTCTACAATTTTTACAACAAACGCAACTGGCTCATTTGAAGGTAACGCAATCACAGCACCATCAACAAACAAAATGGGTGCAGTTATAACTTATCAAGACAACGTAGGTACTAACGCATTGAATACAGATATTATTTTAAAATTATCAGCAGACAATGGTTCAAACTATTCGACTGCAACTCTTACGGCTTTACCTGATTTTGCTACTGGAATTAAAATGGCAAAAGTCAATGACCTTTCAGTGACTGCAGGTACTCAACTTAAATATACAATTGAATATTTGCTAATCAATCTTCAGGTGTCAAAAGAAGCTAGAATAAGAGGTGTAAGTTTACAATACTAATGCCTAGAAAAAAGATTACTGCTAAAGAGTTTGTTGAACAAGCTACAGGCGTAAGACTTTCTGCACACGAAAAATTATGTGCTGAGAGAATGAAAACTCTTAATGACAGCATTAATGAATTAAAAAGAGAAGTTAAATCTCTAAGACAAGACGTATCCAAAGGTAAAGGTGCAGTAGCAGTTCTAGTATTTATAGGAACTCTAATTGTTTCTATTGTTGGATTTTTAAATATAAAATGAAATATGTACTAATTTTGTATGTATGTAGTTTTATAAATGTAGGAAATCCACCTTGTTTTGAAAGTCACGTAGTGCCTGTAGAGTTTGAAAATTATACTGATTGTATATTACAAGGTTATCAATCTTCGCATAACTTATTAATAACAAATTATTCTGATAGAATTGAAGATGAAAAATTGTCAATTAAATTTTATTGTCAAGGAGTTAAGGTAGGTGAAAATATCTGATAACACTTCAATAGCTATGCCTATGAGAAATCTTATAAGTATAGTGGTTGCAGTAGCTGTAGGTGTTTGGGCTTACTTTGGAATAGTAGAAAGAATAAATGTTTTAGAAACTTCAGAACAACTGATGAAAGCTGACCTCTTAAAAAAGGCAGAGCAAACACCAAAGAATTTAGAAATGCTAATGTTAATTGAAATGAACGCAAAGTTATTAGAAAAACATCAAATTCAATTAGACGAAAATATTCACACTAAAGTTTTATTAACTGAAGCAAATAAAAAAATAGATAAACTACAAGAAGACGTAGAAAAATTAATTAGAAAAAATGGTAATCACTAATGGTAGAAGTAATGGCATTATTAATGTTTGTTGGAGTAGAACAAAAATTAGTTGAATTTACATATATGCCCTCAGTTTCAAAATGTATTGAGAAAAAAAGAATAGCTACGAGAAATAGTAATTCTCTTTATATTTGTTCTAGAGTAAAAGCAGAATTAAGTGATGATATGAAAATTATAAGAATAGAGAGAAATCAATGAGTGATGAAAAACTAAAAGAACTTCACGGAGTTCTAGCAAACAAATTACTAGAAAGAGTAAAAGACCCTGAAGTTAAGTCTTCAGATTTAAATGTAGCAAGACAATTTTTAAAGGATAATAATATAGACGCTGTACCTACACAGGACAGTCCACTTCAAAAACTTATAGAAGAACTACCTTTTGATGAAAAACGAAAAAATCCTGTCAAGACTAACTGACTTTAGGAATTTTCTATACATCACTTGGAAGCATTTAAATCTACCTGAACCAACTAAAATACAATACGACATAGCTGACTATATAGCTAATGGTGATAGTAGAATAATTGTATCTGCTTTCAGGGGTGTCGGAAAAAGTTGGATAACAGCTTCTTATGTATTGTGGAGATTACTATTAAATCCAAATGTTAATATATTAGTTGTATCTGCTTCTAAAAATAGGGCAGACGATTTTAGTACATTTTGCCTTAGATTGCTACACGAAATTCCAATATTACAACATTTATATCCACGAGACGAACAAAGACAATCTAAGATAAGTTTTGACGTAAATACTGCTATAGCTTCACAACAACCCAGTGTAAAATCACTAGGAATTACGTCACAAATTACAGGTTCACGTGCTGATTTAGTGGTAGCTGATGACGTAGAAACGTCAGGAAATACGCAAACTCAGTTTATGAGAGATAAGCTCTCAGAAGCCATAAAAGAGTTTGAAGCAGTGATTAAGCCAGATACCTCTAGAATTGTCTATCTGGGTACACCTCAGACCGAGCAAAGCATATATAATAAGCTACAAGAGAGAGGATATAAGGTCAGATATTGGACTGCTAGATACCCTAGTGAAAAACAGATAAAATCCTATGGTTCTAATTTAGCACCTATAATTAACAATACTTGGTCTACTGAACTTATAGGTAAACCAACTGACCCTACGAGATTTGACGAAAAAGACTTACTAGAAAGAGAAGCTAGTTATGGAAGACTAGGTTTCAATATGCAGTATCAACTAGATACTACACTTTCTGATTTAAACAAATTCCCACTAAAATTGTCGGATTTAATTGTAATGAATTGTAATCCTGACAATGCACCAGAGAAAGTAATATGGGCTTCTAGTCCTGAACTACAACATAATGATTTACCTAATGTTGGACTTCAGGGTGACGCTTATTTTAGACCTATGAATATACAAGGTCAGTGGCTTCCATATACAGGGTGTGTGATGGCGATTGACCCTAGTGGTAAAGGTAAAGATGAAACTGCTTATTGTATAACTAAGTTTGCAAACGGTAATATTTATCTTTTAGATATTGGTGGTTTCAATGCAGGTTATTCTGAACATACGTTATCTAAATTAGTAGACGTAGCAAAGAAACACAAAGTTAATAAAATATTAATTGAAGAAAACTTTGGTCAAGGAATGTTTGACGCTTTGTTAAAACCATATTTAATTAAGCAATATCCTTGTACTACAGAAATGGTAAGACAAACTTCTAATAAACATAGAAGAATATTAGATACGTTAGAACCTATTATTTCACAACATAGATTAATTGTAGATAAGTATGTAATCAAAAAGGATTACGAAGAAACTAATATGTTGTACCCACAAGAGACAGCACTAAGGTATCAACTATTCTATCAACTAAGTAGATTACAAAAAGAAGTCCACTCTTTACCACAAGATGACCGAATAGATTGTCTACAGGTAGCTTGTAATCACTGGGTTAAACATCTTTCTAGAGACCAAGAGTTAGCTATGAAGATGAGAAAAGATGAGTTATTTAATCAAGAAATGGAAAAATACTTTGGAGACAAAGTTGATAACACTTGGATTAAAATATGAAGTGTTGTCTATGTAAAAAGAAAGCTGATATAACTTATGATAATAAAAATTATTGTCAGTCTTGTTTTATGACTTCAGATTTANTGAGAAAGCATTAAATAAAATAACTAGGAAGATAAATGAAGAAAAAATCAACAGTAAACAAAGCAGGTAATTATACCAAACCTACTCTACGTAAAAGAATATTTCAAAGATTAATGAATAGTAATTCTTATGGTACACCTAGTGGAAAATGGTCAGGAAGAAAAGCCCAAGCACTAGCACGTCTTTATAAGAAAGCAGGTGGGGGTTATAGATAATGGCTTTAGCACCCTCTCAGAAGTCTTTGAAGAACTGGTCGGCTCAAAAGTGGAGAACTAAGTCAGGTAAAAAGTCTAGTGTCACTGGTGAGAGATATTTACCAGAAAAGGTGATACAGAAGCTGTCACCACAAGAGTACGCAAGGTCTACTGCAAAGAAAAGAAAGAATAGAAAAAGAGCAAAATATAGTAAGAAAATAGCTTCTATGGTTAGAAATGCTCTTAAAGTTGTTTGATTTTGTTGTTTTTTAATTAAGTGCCACTATTAGGATATTACTTATAGTTAAACTATAGTTATACTTTATCCTTATATAAGAGCAACCAACAACATTTGACTATAGGTTGTATCTTATAGTAAATAAAGTTTATGAGTATAGAAGAACCAAAAGTAATATATCTAAAGGCACTCTTTAAGAAACATAAGACAGAGAAACGATTAGATAAACTAATTAAACATTTTATAATTATGAACAAGGGTTTTCTTGTTTCTAATGTAGATGGAGTTAAATTAAGTAAAACCGAGAAGAATAAAGAGGTTAAAAACTTTATATTGAACAATGTAGAGGACTTTTTAGGGTATGCGATAGACTACTCGTTATACGATAAGTTCTTTTCTGGTAAAAAATTTTAGTAAAAAAATCTGACAACCTTATATGTATAGACATTTTGCAATTCACCCCATACGTGTATAGGTCAATTTTTATGAGGTATATGGTGTATATTGTATATGGTATACTTTTTTTATCACGTGAAGCCCTGATATTCTTTAATTTGTGATAGTCTTCAGGACTATTGCTTCAATATATCTTGATTTTTTCTTAAATTTTTTATTGCTTCTATTCTTCTCATTATCTGTTTTAAAATTTTAAAAACTTTATGAAGTCAATTTGTTTTATAACTATTCTTATTCTTAATCTTGATGGAACTTTATATAAAGATAAATATGAAGTACCAATTAAACTAGATACTGAATGGAATGAAGAATTAGTTGTCAAGTGTAGTAATGAAGCTGACAAAATACAGAATAGAATATCAACTCACCATTGGAACTATAAAGGACGTGGAGTTCTTAGTCAGGGTTATTACTTGAATGATGGTTCAGGAAGAATGGTTATAGGTTATTTATATTAAATGGACATATTGACGCACCATAAATATATTATGTAAAGATACTTGACATATATAATTTAAATACTATTTAATTAGTTATTGTTTAAATTTAACAGGAAAGGAAAAAACAATGACTAAAAAAGCAAGTGAGATAGTTCAATTAGTGACTACTCAAATAATAAAAGATATGGAAAGTGCTGACGGCTCTAAGTGGATTAAAGGTTGGAGTAATAAGTCATTCCAAAATATAAACGGTCACCATTATACAGGGTTCAACGTCTTTTGGTTAAGTATGATTGATGGTGGGTTCTTAGGTGGTGAAGCTAGACAACGTAAAGTCTATGGAACTTACCTACAATGGAAGAATATTGGTTGTCAGGTTAAAAAGGGTTCTAAGTCAATCCAGTTATTAAAACCAATAATTGGAGTTAAAAAGGTTGAAGATAAAGACGGTAAAGAAGTTGACCGTCCATATAAATTCTTCAGCACTTTTAATGTGTTTAATATTGAAGACGTTGACGGTGATATTTCTTCTTTTGATGGAGTTGACCGTCCACGTGAATTAAATGACGTTGAAGCGTCTAAAGTTGCTGATAGTTATGTCAGCTATTTAAACGCTGATATTGAGCATATTGACGGTGGAAACGCTTATTATGTGCCTAGTCAAGATAAAGTATTTATGCCGTCACGAAGTGATTTTATAAATACTAAAGATGGAAGTGCAACTCATAATTATTATGGAACTTTATTTCACGAACTGACACACTGGACAGGTCATTCCACTAGATGTGACAGGAAGTTGACAGGGTATAAAGGTTCTAAGGATTATGCTTTTGAAGAATTGGTTGCTGAATTAGGTTCAGCTTTTTTATGCAATCAACTTGACATTACAGCAAGTCCACGACCTGACCACGCTAAGTATTTAAAGTCGTGGATTAGATGTTTAAAAGACAATCCTAATGCACTTCTAAACGCTTCAGGTTTAGCTAGTAAATCATTAAAGTATATGAATGAATTACAACCTGAATTTTTAGCACCTAAAAAGGTAGTATTAAAAGACTATAAAAAAGTAGCTTAAAACATTACTTGAAATTTAAAAGCCCAGTGTTTAAATACATTGGGCTTTTTTATATGTGTAAAGGAATAAACAATGAATGAACTTCAAGAATTTAAATCATTACTGGACAGGATATACGGCTCTAAGATTAAAGCTAGTAAAGACTTAGGTGTATCACGTCAATCAATTAATAATTGGTACACTGGTAAACATAAAATACCTATAATCATTCTAAAATATTTACGTAAAATATCTTGACATTCAAAAAAATATCCTTAAAAATTTTGATATTGATTTGAAATATTAATCAATGGAAAGGTAAACATTATGATTATTTTTGGGAAGACACCTAAAGATTGGAAACGTGACTTAGGAATTAAAAGTCTTTATTACAGAACTGAAATAATAATTTTTATAATTGGTTTTATAATAGGTGCTTTATGTCTTTAATGTCTAATAAATTAAGTAAACGTATCACACCTGATTACGTAGTCATTATGAAAAAAGATAAACGTGAAACTAAATACTATGTATATGGTGATTACTTATTTAACATTACGATTGATACAAATAAAACTATTGATGAGAAGATAAAGAATGAACTAAAGACTTTGGACATTAATAAACAAATCATTCTCAGCAATGGTACAATTATAAAAAGATATGTGAAACCTGATAAGGTTCTCATAAAAAGGATAGAAAACAATGAAGATAGAAGTGGTAAAAAAACTTCCGAACAAGGCACACGCTTTACCTGATAAAGATAAAAGCGTACTTGCTGAGACATTGGCTAAAGTTGTCACCGATATAGGTGATTTACCTAAAGTTGATGTGGAAGTTATTGTATATCAGACAGCAGAAGACTTAGTATAAGTCATTTTGCTTCAACCACAAAAGCTAGGTTGTTTTTTATATTGCATTAGCCATCTAAAATGGTGGCTAGTGCTTAACAAAAGTAAAGGAAAACATTATGAAGTTGGCTAANTATATTAAANATAAACTACCACGAAGCATTACACTCAGAAAAAATAATAATTTATATGTCAAAAAAAGTAAAATCATTACACCAAAAGAACCACCAATAACATTATCAAAAGTTATACAAGTTGCTATCAAGTCTTCTCAGACTGAAGCAGAACAGAAGACAGAGTTTGAGAAGTCATTAGCTGAAGCACTGGCAGTTAAAAGACAGATGGAATTACAATTGAATGATAAGAATTTCATTCACAAATTACTACAAAATAATACTGAACCTACATTAACAAGTGTATTTAAAAATTTAACAATACAAAATTCATTACAAGAAGATTACTACAAAGACATTATCTATTTTTTCGGAGAGAATAAAAAATTAAATTCATTCTCTGTAAGTGANATAGAAGAATTTAAAAAGTTTTTAGTAAACCATATTAAGAATAGAAAAAATAATTACAGAAAAACTTGCAGTAATACTTCAATCAATCAACGTCTAGGTTGTCTAAGAATAATACTACGTGAAGCATTAAAGAATAAACTCATTGAAGAAAAAGATTTACCTAATCCAAATCCAAGAGTAAATAATATGGGTGTTGAAGATTTACCAAGAAAACATTCTCAACAAAAGTTTGCATTAACTAAATCAGAACAAAAATTATTATTAAATAATACAAGTAATTCCTTTTGGTTTGATTTGTTTTCATTCGCTTTTGATACAGGTTTGAGACACGAGGGAGAACTAAATAAAATTAGACCAAGTGATGTAGATTATGGTAGAAGAACTATACAATTTTATAGACCAAAAACAGGACAGATGTCAGTTGATATACCACTTACTAATTCAGCGTATGAAATATTAAATAGAAGAAAACAAAACAACAATCTATTTTTTCCTGTATCAATAAGTTCAATCAGAAACTTCTGGTACAAATATATTTCATTATGTAATTTTCATAAAAAATTTACACCATATTCTACAAGACATACATTCATTACAAGATTAGCAGAAGAAGATACAAACCCTAAGATTGCAATGGAACTTGCAGGACATAAATGTATTGAAACAACTTTAAAATTTTACACTCATAGTTCAAGTAAAAAATTAAAAGAAGCAATATCAAAACTAGAAAACTAAAGGAGATACAATGGAAACTATATTAGAACAGCAACAAGCTGATATGAAAAAACATTTAGAAGAATTAATTAAAGTTGGTGTGGGTGGTAAGTTTAAAGATACAAATAATTATACAGAATTAGTACAAGAAGAATTAGAATTTGAAAACGCTATGCTTCAGGGTGGTATAGATAGATTTAGAAAAACAATTACAGACGCAGTGACAAAGAACCAAGAGAGTACAACACTTCACGGATTAGTTTTACAACAGAAATATATTACAAAGTTATCTTTATTAATTAATGGAGATATACAAACAATGAATACTGGTGGTGCAGGNAANAGATTAACNGCACTTAAATTATTATGTCANTGTTTACCACAACTTGCATTTAAAAATGGTGAACTTGTTAAAGATAAACATACATTGTGGGATACTTGTTCACTTATAACTTTGAAAAATGTTATTGATGGTATCTCAAATGAAACAACATTAAATAAACTTGCAATAAAAATTGGNAATGGATTGATGATGGAAGCACGTATAACTTTATTTAGAGATACAAAACGAGAAGAATATAACAGAGTAAACAAAAGATTATCAGGAAAAAACATTCCACAAAANGCAAACAGGTATCAATACAAACACAAAGTATGGGTGTATTGTATGAACAAACATAACCTAGAGTTTGATGACTGGACAAAAGAACAACGTCTACACTTAGGCGTTAAGATGTTAGATTACTTAGCTAAGTTAGGTTTAATTAAAATACAAAATAGAAAAATAAATAAATATAAAACCGTCACTTATGTTGAAGCAACAAGAAAAATTATAGATGAGATAAGAAACTTTAATATTAAGAACGAAGCATTACAACCTAAGTATCTTCCAATGTTAATGCCACCAAGAAAGTGGGATTGCAACCCTTTTGTTGGTGGTTATTATGGACGTAAACATAACTACGAAAACAAAGCAGAAGATGTAAAGGAGAATAAATANTATGCACTACAACTTAGTGAAAGCAAGTAATAGAAGATACCTTGAAGAATTAAAAAACAGAGGACACGAAATGAAACCTTTGTATGACGCTGTAAATATTATGCAAGACACTGAGTGGGTAATAAACAAAAGAGTTTATGATGTGATTGTTAAGTTAATTGAAACTGATAATCCACTGGGTAAACTTCCAGTAAATCCACAGCATATTGAATTACCAATTAAACCTGTAGACATAGAAACTAATAAGGAAAGTTTAGTAAGATG
>FUFK010040261.1_pt1 | contig 13080 bp, 16 predicted proteins | sample 1021851 | NCBI WGS metagenome assembly FUFK01 (sample SAMEA51879418, study PRJEB19060) | metagenome | reverse complement strand
CCAACGCGAATTTTTGCTACGTCTATTCCAAGGTTACTAAACCTGTCTGCTGCTGCTTCCCATTTCTTCACTACCGTGCCAACAAAATTATCTGCAAGAACTTCGTCATCCTCGAAGTATAATTTTTCAAGGGAGTCCGGATATTTACCAATAGCGCTGGCAGAAATAAAATTTTCTACCTGGTGTTCATTATTTTTCAGGGTGTCATATAGCAATGCTGCAGTTTCGGTTCTGCTTTTAATGATAGTTTCTTTATATTCTGAAGTCCATTTTTCAGCGATACTGGCACCTGCAAGGTGAATAATCGTTGAAACACCATCAAGGCATTCCTTTTCTATTTCTTCAGACTTTGGATCCCAGTAAAAACCTTTGTAGTCTTCCCTTTTCTCGATCTTCGATTTACTGGTGGTTAGATAATGTACTATCATGCCACTCTCTCTGCATAAATCGCTCAACCTGGAACCAATCATTCCAGTAGCTCCTGTAATAAGTACTTTCATCTCTTTTTTGAAGAAATATACGACACACTAAAGGCAGGTGTAGCACAATTCTACAGGTTTAACGAGAATGCAGTTATAGTTTAACAGCTCTTAACATTTCACGCTTGCCTGGAGGNCCTGGTAATTTTTCTACCTCAAAACCAGCAGAAATCATGGCTCTCCGAACACTCCCTTTNGCAGCATAGGTTACNAGGACACCATTAGNNCTTAAAGCTTTATACATCGAATTGAAAATATCCTCTCCCCAGAGCTCTGGTTGAACTCTCGCACCAAANGCGTCAAAATANACCAGGTCAAACTGATTGGTCATATCGAGTTCCTGAAATGTCAGCTTATTCTTCAATAATGAAAATTTTTCGGTAATGNGNGNTGAAATTTCCCAGGGAACAGNATGTAGNTTTTTAAATTGATCTTCAGCTGAAGCAGCATCGGCGGCCTCTGGATAATTAAGCATTTCAATTTCTGAAGGAACTACCGGATACGCTTCTACTCCTGTATATTTTATCTCAAGGTCTAGGCGATTAGATTCTAAAAGAGTTAGAAAAGCATTAAGACCGGTTCCAAAACCAATCTCCAGAATTTCTAGTGGTCTCTTTGAATTTAATTCCAACCATTGATGTAATCCCATTTTTAGAAAAACATGCCTCGCTTCCTGAATAGCGCCATATTTGGAATGATATTGTTCATCCCATTCCGGCAAATGTATGGTTACGGAACCATCGCTGGTTTTAATGATCTTTCTTTCCAAATTATTTTTTNATTANAACACCATCAGCTATAAAACCAAATTTTTTCNCAGGTTCGCNAATCGCCATNACNTCATCNATAGATTTNCCAGCATCCTCNGCNTAATGACGTTGNTCTTCTACANTTGTTTCNTCAATAAANGCNTTACCTCGAACAATCACNTCTTTACCCATAGCNTCNTTTGGAACAAAGAANCCATAATTTTCAAATTTNACCATTACATCATCCACTCCGGGTAACTCCAGAACCATCCAACAGCCTTTATTCTGGCAGACACTATTAATTTTAGTATCAAATTTCACATTAATAGTATCTCCGCCACGCAAACTTTCATATTTTTCTAGCATAACTGAAGAGGAAAAAGTGCCTTTAGGACTNATTTCCTGACCANAAGATTCATAATTAGCGTCAACATTTTCTTCTGTTGCTGCTTTCATATTATCATTCTCTTTTTTTTGATTACACGATAAAAGACAGGAACCGACAAGAACAAGCACTAAATTTTTCATGATTAAAGGTCTATGCAGAGGTTAGTCGTCAAATTTACCAAAACTTTAGATTTTCATTCTGCTATTATTTAGGTAAATTTGCGCAATAATACACCAACCACTAAACACCAACTAATGATAGAGATACAAAAGACTACCGAATCTAAAATTGATAAGACAAATTTTGACGATCTAGCTTTCGGACAGGTTTTCTCAGATCATATGATGGAATGTGATTACAAGGATGGTGCGTGGCAAAAACCTATCATTAGACCTTACGGACCTTTATCTTTAGAGCCTTCAGCTCGTGTATTTCATTATGGACAGGCGGTATTCGAGGGAATGAAAGCTTATAAGGATAAAGATGATCGTATCTGGCTTTTCAGACCAGAGCAGAATTTTGAAAGGATCAATAAATCCAGTGCGCGAATGGCTATTCCTGAATTTCCAAAGGAATATTTCTTTGAGGCGCTGGAAGAATTATTAAAGTTAGATAAAGACTGGATTAAGAAAGGTTTTGGAAATAGTTTATATCTAAGACCGTTCGTAATCGCTACAGAAGCAGGAGTTTCAGCTTCCGCAGCAAAAGAATATAAATTCATGATCATTTGCTCTCCAGCACAAGCTTATTACAGCGGAGAAGTGAGAGTGAAATTTTCAGAAAAATATAGTAGAGCTGCAGACGGTGGAGTTGGATTTGCTAAGGCTGCCGGTAATTATGGAGCACAGTTCTACCCTACCAATCTTGCGAAAGAAGAAGGTTTTCAACAAATCATCTGGACCGATGCCAATTCTCACGAATACCTTGAAGAGGCAGGTACTATGAATATCTTTTTTAGAATCGGAGATAAACTGGTAACTGCACCAACAAATGACCGGATTCTTGACGGTGTGACCAGAAAGAGTGTTTTAAAACTTGCTGAGGAAAACAACATCGATGTAGAAGTACGCAGGGTTAGCGTTAATGAAATCGTTGAGGCTGCTAGAAAAGGAGAATTAAAAGAAATGTTTGGATCTGGAACCGCTACTGTGATCAATCCTATCGTTGGCTTCGGCTATAAAGAAGAAAAGTTCGAATTACCTGTGATGGATGATTCTTATGCCAGTTTTTTCAAGGATACACTTATGAAAATTCAGTATAATGAAGCTGAAGATCTTTACAACTGGACATACGAGGTGAAATAAAATTCCTCTAAAGAACAATCATATACGATCCCGAAAGTTCTCTTTCGGGATTTTTATTTTTCAAGAATCTTACCTATCTCAGGCTTAAAGTAATTTTTCCCTTTCAGGACCTTACCATCCTCTCTATAAACTGCCGCAGCGTTTTCATCCAGTTTGCTCATGTTGCTTCGGTGTATCTCTTCAAAAACTTCTTCGATCTTATGCTGCATGCCGTGCTCGAGAATTGTACCGCATAATATATAGAGCATATCTCCAAGAGCATCTGCTACCTCAACAAGATCTCCGCTATTTGCTGCCTCCAGATACTCCTCGTTCTCTTCCTTCATTAGGTGATAACGCAACAGATTCTTTGCCTTTCCAAGATTGGCCTCTGGCTTCTGTTTGATGCCAAGGTTAAAGGCAGTATGGAAGTCTTCCACAGCAGCAATAGCTTTCTTCATGATTAGAATGTTTAAAAAGTTTAACTTTGCTGAAAAATTAACTAAATGTTTTCTACCGGACAACTTATATTCGCTGCCTTTTTTGTGGTAGCATTTATCATCGTTATGATCATTAGTTACCGAAAGGATTTGAAACTGCATAAAAAATACTACAAAGGAAGTTTGATGGTGCTACTAGCCTTCATCGCTTTTATTGTCATTTTATTCATAATCAAGACACAGCTGAATCATTGATTCTTGCAACCACTTCAAAATAATTATATTAGACCCTGATAATCCCATTCATCATGAAAATTCTTAAATACCTGTTTTTCCTACTNTTAATCATTTTCATTGGNGCGTCCATTTATATCGCCACCAAGGATGGAAGTTACCAGGTACAGGAACAACGCATGATCGCTGCTCCACAGGAAGTGCTTTATGACGAGGTAAATGACCTTACTACCTGGAAAGAATGGGAACCATGGTCCAATGGTGCTGAAGACATGATCATCAACTACGGTGATAAGACCATTGGCGAGGGTGCAAATTACGAGTGGAGAAGTGAGGAAATGGGTGATGGTTCGCTGGTTACCACGAAAGCCAACCCTCATGGTAGCATTGAGCAAGAGGTCACCTTCAAGACAACTTTTGGAGAAAGTACCAGTGATATCTCGTGGTCTTTTGAAAAACAAAATGACAGTATCTTAACCACCTGGACATTAAAAGGTGATCAAACTTTTCTTGAAAAAGCAGCATTTTTATTTGAAGATGAAAGTATGACTCAGCGATTACAGCCAGTATTTAAACAGGGATTGGATAATCTTGAGGAGCAAATAAGAAAGGAAATCGAAAGTTATTCGATCAATGTGGACGGTGTGACGCAACATGGTGGAGGTTATTATCTTTATATCACTACTGCGAGCCGACTTTCCCAGATTCCGGGGAAAATGGAAAATATGACGAATGATGTAAGTAACTTCATGAATTCTAACAATATTGAAATAACCGGAAAACCTTTTATTCTCTTCAATGAAAGAAATGAAGAAAGAGGAACCGCCATCTATTCAGCAGCGTACTTTACTCCAAGTGAGGTGATCACTCCTCAGGATAGCCAGGTACTGAACGGTTTTATGCCTAATCAAAAAACATTGAAAACCACCCTAAAAGGTGATTATGAATACCTACAGGAAGCCTGGGATGCGGCTTACTTATATATTCAGCAGAATAACCTGGCAATTATGGAAGATGCTGAGTTATTCCAGGTACATGTTACCGGACCAAGGGACAATGCGAATCCAGCCGAATGGATTACCCATTTGTACATTCCTCTGGGAGAAAAAGAAACAGNNTTAGATGATTAAAAACCTGCTACTCGTNTTTCTTGGNGGTGGTTTAGGATCCAGTCTGCGATATTTNATAAGCAAGTATTTAAATGATGGCGGTGTTATTCCCCAGGGAACTTTAGTAGTTAATATTCTGGGTAGTTTTCTTCTAGGGCTTGCTCTTGGCTGGCTTATAAAACAGGATATGCTCAATCATCCATTATACTTTCTTCTAGCCATTGGTTTTTGTGGTGGTTTCACCACCTTCAGCACCTTTTCATTCGAAAATTTCAACATGCTAAAATCCGGTGATTATATTTCATTCTCTATATACTTTTTAAGTAGTATCGTACTGGGAATTATCGCCATATTTCTCGGAATTATGCTTTCCCGACTTTTTTAAGCAATTTTCAGATACATATATTTCGATTTTAAACTTTTTATTTAAACACCCCTAAATTTATAGGGGTGTTTTTTATTNATATCGTAAAAGTTGATAGACGACCCTTATTTTAACAGGGTCTGTTAAAGTTTTTAATAACTTTAAACCTCTCTTAATCAACATTTATGAAAAAAATTGAAGCAATTATTCGCAAGTCTGAGTTTGACAAGACCAAAGCAGCCCTGCACTCAATTGGAGTTACGTTTTTTAGCTACTGGGATGTTACCGGAGTTGGTAATGAAAAGGTAGGTCATGTATATCGTGGTGTATCGTACAGCACCGCAGATATTCAACGAAGATACCTGTCTATCGTGGTCACAGACAGTTTCATGGACAAAACCATAGAAACACTAATGGACGCTGCTTATACCGGCAGTGTTGGAGATGGAAAGATCTTCGTGTCCACAATAGATGAAGCCTACCGAATAAGAACCAAGGAAAAAGGTTCCGAATCACTCAAGTAAAAACTACAATTTCAACAGTAACTTATTATGGAAGGAATATTAACTATCAATAACGTATGGATGATGATCTGTACGGCACTCGTTTTCTTTATGCACATGGGCTTTGCTCTTTTAGAGATCGGTCTTACCAGGCAAAAGAATACGATTAACATATTATTTAAGAACCTGTTTATTATCACTGTAGGCCTGTTACTCTATTGCCTGCTTGGATTCAATTTGATGTATCCGGGAGAGTTCAATGGATATTTTGGTTTCGCAGGCTTTGGACTGGATAGTCCTCTTGCCGATGGAAGTCTAGATCTGGCCTACAGTGAAGGCTATACGTACTGGACAGATTTCCTATTTCAGGGAATGTTTGCAGCGACAGCAGCAACTATCGTTTCTGGTGCTGTAGCCGAAAGGATCAAACTAAACAGTTTTATGGTCTTTGTAATTCTCTATGTGGGAATTGTATATCCAATAGCCGGTTCCTGGAAATGGGGTGGCGGATTCCTTGATGAAATGGGATTCTATGATTTTGCTGGTTCAACTCTTGTTCACTCTGTTGGTGGATGGGCAGCTCTCGTTGCAATTTACCTTTTAGGAGCAAGAATTGGTAAATTCAAAGATGGTAAAATTGGAGCTTTTCCTGGTCATTCCATGCCTTTTGCCACTGCAGGAGTTTTAATCTTATGGTTAGGATGGTTTGGATTTAATGGAGGTTCAGTACTTTCTGCAGATCCAGAACTAACCTCATTAACCCTGGTAACAACCTGTCTTGCAGCAGCAGCAGGTGGAGTAGCCTCCTTTATATTCTCCAGCATCCTTTATAAGAACTACGATATCACTATGTTTTTAAATGGTATTCTGGGTGGACTGGTAGGAATCACTGCCGGTGCAGACCAGATGTCCCCAACAGATGCAATTCTTATTGGTGCGATCGCAGGTGTTATTATTGTAATGGGAGTTGCGTTTGTGGACAAATTGAAACTTGACGATCCTGTAGGTGCCGTAGCCGTTCATTTGATCTGCGGAATATGGGGAACCCTTGCCGTAGGTATCTTCGGAAATATGGCGGGTATTGATCAGTTCATCACTCAACTTATTGGTGTTGGAGCTTATGCCGCTTTCTGTATCGTGACTTCATTTATCATATTCTATATTCTGAAAGTTACTCTTGGGCTAAGAGTTTCAGCAAAAGAAGAAACTGAAGGTCTGGACATCCATGAACATGGAATGGATGCCTATCCAGATTTCGGACTTAATCAGAAATAACAGCTAAAAATAGAAACGGAGCGTTCCTCCAAACGCTCCGCTATATAATTGCTAAACTTTAAAATACATTAAGTAATACCGTCGCTAAACAAATACACTAACAATGTTTTAATCTTAAAATTATGCATGCAATTACATTTTCAAAATTAATAAAAATCTTCATTGTACCATGCCTCTTATTCTTCTCATTTAGCTTGCAGGCTCAGGAAAATGAAACAGAAGAAGCCTCAACATTTAGTATAAGCGGAAGTGTTGATGCCTATTTCAGAACAAATTTTAATGGGCTTAACCAATCTGAAGAGATCGTAGGTGGTGACGCCGTAACTCTGGATCCTGCCGCTCCCGGGACATCCTTTGCTAATGATCCCGGTTTTGCCATTGGAATGGCGAATTTAATAGTGGGTTACGAAAATGATAAAGTCGGCTTTGTTGCAGATCTGGTATTTGGACCCCGAGGTGAAGATGCTGTATTTCTATCCCAGGGTTCTGCCCAAATTGTGAATCAGTTATACGCCTACTATAAAGTGAATGACGCACTAAAATTCACTTTAGGAAACTGGAACACTTATCTTGGTTACGAGGTAATTTCACCGGTAGCAAATTTCAATTATTCTACCTCTTATATGTTCTCCTACGGACCTTTCTCTCACACTGGGATCAAAGCCGACTTTAGCTTTGACGATAACTGGACCGGGATGCTGGCCATCATGAATCCTACTGACTATACAGAATACAACCCTATCGGGAAATATAGTTTTGGAGGGCAATTAGGTTACAGTGTAGACGGTGGAAGTGCCTTTCTAAATCTTCTCTATGGAGAGCAATCACTTTCAGATGACAGTTTATTTCAAATAGATCTAACCACAGGATGGGATATAACCGACAGCTTCTACCTTGGACTGAATACTACTTACCAGGATACTGATGGTGCAGGCTTCTATGGTGCAGCAATCTACCCGCAACTTTCACTTACAGCCAATTTTGGTCTTGGCTTAAGAGCTGAGTACTTTAAAGAACTGGAAGACGGAGGTGTTGTTTATAGTGCAGACACCAGTATTACAGCTTTCACACTCACCGGAAGTTACCAGGCTGGCGGACTTATCATCAAACCTGAATTGCGTCTGGATAGCGTTTCTGATGATTTCCCGGCATTTCTGGATCGGGACCTACAACCAAATAGTGATCTGGCTTCCTTTCTTGTCGCTGCTATTTATGCATTCTAGTTTTTAGTAAACTTTTTAACGCCGGTCGGTATTGCTGTCTCCAAATGATTCTCCTTAGGAGGAATGGGACAGGAATACCGGCCGCTGTATGCACAATAAGGATTGTATGCCCTATTAAAATCAATAGTTACCCTCTTCTCTTCAGGAATACTGAAGTCTAAATATCTCCCTCCATCATAAGTAGAAATTCCGTTGGTCTCATCTGTAAATGGCAGGAACAAATAATCGAAATATTCTGGATCTGATCTAAGATTTTGATTTTGATAAAGATTCAGCATAAATTCTTTTCCCTTCAGGCTAAAATAAAGCTCTCCATATTTTACATAAGTTGAAGTTCTGGAAGTGCTTGTCTGCATTTCAAAAGGAGATTCAGACGGAGTTCGAACAAATTCTGCTTCAACGATGTAGGTAGTATCGATTACAAAAAATTCCAGTCCATCAAAGTTTTCCAGGTATTCCTTCTCCAGTGGAGATTCTTCGGGATCTCTAAAATCTTCATTCATTTGCACTCGATACTCTTCCGAAGCTTTAACAGCTTCCGGCATTTGTGCATGTAACAAAGAGGATATGCAAAGAATAAGGATAAAAAAGATATTTCTGAGCGAAGACATGTGATGTATTTAATTCCCAAAATAACCAATATCTACCAGAAAAATTGAACTAATTTTGAGGCTTATCAATTCTATGAAAAAGTTATTTGCATCCTATATCGATTCGTTCTCTGGACTAAGAAAAGAAATCTGGCTACTGGCTTTGATCACCCTGATTAATAGAGCAGGAACTATGGTCATTCCTTTTCTTTCTCTGTATTTAACCAAGAGTCAGGGTTTCAGCCTGGAGCAGGTAGGATGGATACTCACATTCTTTGGGCTGGGATCTGTAACTGGCTCTTTTCTGGGCGGTAAGCTAACAGATATTTTCGGGCATTATAAAACCATGGCTGGTAGTTTGATTGGTAGCTCTGTATTATTCGTTCTACTTCAGTTTCCTCAGGATTTCTGGACGTTCTGCCTTGGAATTTACCTGGTCATGTCTATAGCAGATATCTTCAGACCTGCAGTGTTTGTTGCGATAAGCGCCTATAGCAAACCGCANAACAGNACAAGATCCCTAACATTNATAAGACTGGCNATAAATCTGGGNTTTTCCGCAGGACCAGCGCTGGGAGGTTTNATTATAGCTACTGCTGGTTATGATGGTCTATTCTGGGTAGACGGTATCACNTGCCTTTTCGCAGGCNTTCTATTATTGAAACTACTTCATCCTAAGCGCGCTATAGAAGAACCTGAAGAGGAGATTACCAATACCGCTTCTGCATACCAGGATAAACTGTATTGGGTATTCATAGTAGCACTAATGCTGTTCGGACTGGTATTTATCCAGTATTTCTCTACGGTGCCACTTTACTATTCCGAAGTGCATCAACTGAGCGAACTCGAAATCGGACTTATACTGGGACTGAATGGGTTCTTTATATTCCTGTTTGAAATGCCGCTGATCAAGTACCTGGAAACCCGAAATTTAGGAACGTTGAATTATGTCATATTCGGCGCCTTCCTAACCGCATTAAGTTTTCTGGTCATAAACCTTACCGGTTGGGTAGGTATTATNATTGTTGGGATGCTTCTGGTTACTATTGGAGAAATGATCGCNTTTCCGTTTTCTAACTCTTTTGCTCTTATTAGATCTCAAGGCAAAAAACGTGGCAGTTACATGGCGCTCTATAGTATCGCCTTTTCAGTCAGCCATATTTTTGGACATAACTCCGGAATGCAATTAATCGATAATTTTGGTTACGACTTCACCTGGTATACTATGATGGGGCTCGCCGTTATATGCATTCTGTTACTAATGCTTCTGAAGAAATTTCTGATTAACGAAATAGCTTAATATTTCGATTTTTTGAGATACTTCTGAATGATCGCATTGTATTCTTCAGAGAATTTCAAATCCAGAGTTCCATCGATGGAATACAATCTTTCATAGTCATCGTAACCGGTCTTCAGAAGATCTTCCAGGTACAAAAGAGCCGTTTCAGCATCCCCATCCAAAGAAGCCAGTGATATAATTTTGAAATAGGCTTCAGGGTCTTCTTTGTTGATTGCTGTTCTTAAAACACTTATAAAAATTCTGGCATCAATTCNTGCATTGGATTTCATGATATCATCGAACTGTCGCTTGGAGAGAAAGTCCAGATACCCCTTCAACCTGTAAGCCATATCAACTTTTGCCTTTTCAGAACTATTCTGAAGTTTCTCCAGACCATCCATTTGGTACGCCCACCAACCGATATTTTGAAAGTTTTGCGTCATCACATCTGAAGTTAAAAGGTACTCGTACTCTGCCTGTTGTTCGCGCTCATAGGAAACTGCCTGTTTAAAATCTCTTTTCTGANCCGAATAACCCCTGGTACGCCTTACCTCTTTCATTCGATCTTTCACTTGGTCTTCGTAACCAAATTCTGCATACTTTTCTTTCATTCTCTCCAGGTTCTCGTNCGCAGAATAGTAATTCCTTGTTCGCCTCAGACTTTCCACATAATCCAGTTCCTGCTGGTATAATTTAGAAATGAAATCTTTATCTGCCTGTCTTGCACCATCCTTTACTGCTTGTAGCGTAAAACCGGAAACTGCATTATAGATAACTGCACTGGAAGGCCAATCATTCTCCTTACCGTCAAAATAATAGATTTCCGTTGGGAAATCTCGCTTGTCATAGAATTTAAGATAGCTTTCCATTTCATAAACCATATAATCCTGACTTGCTCCTATTCCAATAAACATATATGGCTCCTGATCATTCACAAATTTTGGATTGACGAATGAGTTATTAATGGCAAGGATTCCAGCCATGTTCCTATTCATTAGAGTAAGGGCAGAGGCGATCTGTGCCCCTTCTGCCATACCTGCAAAATAGATTTGCTCAGGATCAATTCCTAAAGTTCCTGTTACCACGTTCATCATGGATACTGAGGTATTTATTACACTATCCAGAGACTTAGATTTTAAATCGAGTTCCAGGGCTGCAATTATATACCCCTGATCTTCCGCAGCCGGTCGAAAAAGATTTGCTGTACTAGTCGCCCTTCCTTTTGGATCAAAAATAAAAATAACCGGCCATTTTTTATCCTGAGAATATTGTGAAGGGGTATAAACTGCGAAAGTTTCACCTTTGGATCCAGGAATATTAATGCCTTTAGTAACATTGCCTTTGGCGATTCTCATCTCCTGTCCTACCATTAAAAGAGGGAGTATTAGGAAGNAGATGTANAGTAGAAGTCTTTTCATAGGTGTTCGAATATTGTTAAATATAATAATTGCATCACGAATTATTCCATAAAAAAACCCGCAAGCAATAAACTTACGGGTGGGGGTTCTTTTAATGTGTCTTTTATCTCCTTTTTACTGGCTGATATTTCATTTTTGGTTTCTCCGGAAAAAATAATTTCGCCATAAGAGAAATCACCAGTAGGTCTGCAAAAATCAGGAACATTATTCTAACTACTTCAATTCCGGAAAATGATAATCCGGTAAATCCAACTAATCCTGTTACTGCTGCAAGAACTAAAAATAATAGTGCTTTCTTCCTCATGATACTTTTTACTTGTTTTGTTTGATACAAATTTAAGTACGAATCACATTATATTGTCCTAACAAAATTACAATTGGAATCTTTTTAACTAAGAACCGGGTATTCTCAAATTAAAGTGTTAACAGAAAGAATTGAAAGTCATTATTTTAACAGTTTTTTCTGGCTCGTTTAGATCTGCTGGAAAAACTAAATATTCTTATCGTGGTAGTATTGGCGCATCGTCCACAACTTTGGAAAGTATAATATGAGTTCTGGTTTCCCCATAGGTGATTAATTGATCAATGAGCTTTTCCAGGTGCACCTGATCTTTTAAGATCACCTCCATAATTATATTTTCGTTACCAGTTATACGATAACAATTGAGCACCTCTTTGTAGGTTGGAACGGTTTCTAAAAATGCTTTTAATCTTCCTGTAAATGCGCGCAAAGTAATTACCGCCCTAAGTTGATGTCCGGTCTTCTGGTGACTGATATTGACTTTATAGGAATTTATCACCCCCGCATCTTCCATTTTCTTCATTCTCTCAGCAACAGCCGGTGAACTCAACCCCACTTTTCTTCCTATCTCTGAAAACGAAGCTCTCGCATCTATTTGTAATTCCTGCAGGATCGCCCAGTTCAATTTATCAACCATATTTTTAAAGTATTATATAGCTATAAATTTAAATATTAAATATAATTCTATCATTCACATTAATATTTAAATGCATCTTTGATAAGTCTCTAGTAATTTAGAGGAAAATTTAAACGATGTCATCTTCTTACGATAAGTCCCGACAGCCCAGCGAAGCTTTATATTCTAAGGCCCGGGAGATCATGAAGATATCCAAATCTGTATCTGATTATCTTTTGCCTGAAGTATCGGGATTGAATGATCACGGAATGGAAGATAAGAGCGTTTATTTTACCGGTGATATTATTCGATATTCAGAATCACTTTTGCCGAATATTGCGAGAGCTGAAAATGAATTTTTCCAGGAGAGCAGGAAGCATTACGTACATGCCGTAAGTCTGCTTACCGAACGTTTAAGTAAGCATTGCGAACACCTTGAACTTGTAAATAGCAACGGCAAGGACTTCGTACGGCTTCTACGGAAAGAAATCCAAAAATTTAGAAAATTACAGCGCATCTGGCGACTAACCTTATAAAGTTAGAAAACAAAAAAATCCCGGTTTCCCGGGATTTTTTATGCTCTGAAATATTCCAGTATTTACATATTTCTACGATACTGTCCACCAACCTCGAATAAAGCATGAGTAATCTGTCCTAAAGAGCAAACTTTCGTTGCCTCCATCAATTCCTCGAACAGGTTTTGATTGGTAACTGCTGCTTTCTGTATTCTTTCCAACATTTCTTCAGCAGAATCCTCTTTTGCTTTATGTAAAGTTTCCAGAGTTTTGATCTGGTGTTCTTTTTCCTCTTCCGTAGCACGAATAACTTC
>FUFK010055837.1_pt1 | contig 13081 bp, 14 predicted proteins | sample 1021851 | NCBI WGS metagenome assembly FUFK01 (sample SAMEA51879418, study PRJEB19060) | metagenome | reverse complement strand
CCGGCACATGCCTCGACGACCGCATTGACGGGCTCGATCTTCCGCTTGGCGAAGCGCTTCTGGAGCCGACACGCATCTATCACCACGGCACGCGGGCAGCCCATACGGCCGGACATGTAACCGGTATCTGCCATGTGACCGGTGGCGGCCTTGTCGAGAACCCGCCACGGGTTTTCGGCGAAGACCTGTCACTCGCCATAGACTGCACAAGCTGGACATTGCCGTCGATTTTCAGCTGGCTGTCCCGCAAGGGCGGGATTGAGGCCGGCGAAATGGCACGCACGTTCAATTGCGGCATCGGCCTGCTGATTTTCACTTCGGAAGACAGCGCCGGCTCCTGCCTGTCGGCGCTTCGCGACGGTCCGGAGCCCGATGCCTGGATTGCCGGCCGCCTGAGCGCCCGTGGTGACGGCCCGGCCGTCGTCTTCAGCGGTCAGGAAAGCTGGTCAGCGGCCTCCTGATGCGCATTGCGGTGCTGATTTCGGGGCGTGGCAGCAATATGCTGCGCCTTGCCGCACATGCCGGTCCGGCCAGTGGCTTCGAAATCGTCCTAGTTGCGGCGAACAAAGTCTGCGAAGGACTTGCGCTCGCCGAAACACAGGGATTGCCCACACAGGTCGTCTCGCGGACAGATTTTGCATCACGACAGGACCACGAAACCGCTTTTGGCGATGCCATCGTTGAGGCAGGCGCCGAGATCATCTGCCTTGCTGGGTATATGTCCATGCTGTCACCAGCCTTCGTCGAACGGTTTGCGGGACGCATCATCAACATCCACCCGTCCTTGCTCCCCGACTTGAAAGGGCTTGATACGCATGAAAGAGCCATCGCCGCGGGCATGGCCCGTCATGGCGCGAGCGTTCATCTCGTCACAGCGGAACTTGATGACGGCCCGACGCTGTTACAGGCANGGCTGGCTGTGANGGAAAACGAGGATGCCGGCAGCCTCGCNGCGCGCGTGCTTCGNCTTGAACATGCTCTCTATCCCTTTGTGGTCGCGTCCCTCGCCAACGGCGCGTTGACTAAAGGCCCTGAAGGCGTCGTCTGGCATAATGGTCCGGCTGCCCTGAAGGACACAGACCCGGCGATAGCGGATGTTCTGTCAGGCACGGTTATCTGGCCAGCCACAGCCGCGCACAGCGAAATCAGCAATTGATTTCACCACCACCTTGGGCGATAAACCGATTTAGGCCAATCATGTGATTTGNGNGGAGCNAGAATCATGGATACNAGCGAGTTCGACCANCAGGCACACACGCATCTNAACACCTANCACGCNTTCATGAACGGCGCGAAGATTGTCGGGGTGCTGGTTGCTTTGACACTGATCGTCATGGCGGTCACGCTTCTCTGAGGCGTCCGCCGCCCCGAGGGGCAAAACGTATGGCGGCGCGTCCGCCCCGCCATACGGCTAGTTCAAATTCCAAAAATCANCNGGCGATCTCGGAACCTGCGAAGAAGAATGCGATTTCTTCAGCAGCAGTTTCCGGCGCGTCCGAGCCATGGACCGAATTGGCTTCAATCGACTCGGCAAAGTCCTTGCGGATGGTGCCCTCGGCGGCGTCTGCCGGGTTGGTGGCGCCCATCACTTCGCGGTTCTTCGCAATGGCGTCTTCACCTTCCAGAACCTGAAGCACGACCGGACCAGAGGTCATGAAGGCCACCAGATCGTTGTAGAACGGGCGCTCGGCATGAACAGCGTAGAAGGCGCGCGCCTCGGCCTCGCTCAGCTGCTTGCGCTTCTGGGCAACAATGCGCAGGCCGGCAGCCTCAAAACGGGCGTTGATCTGGCCGGTCAGGTTGCGACGGGTCGCGTCCGGCTTGATAATCGAGAAAGTTCTTTCGAGAGCCATGGTTTTCCCTTTGGCAGCAGTTGAAACAGATGACGGCACGGGTGGTCTGNAGGCCGGACCCGGCCGGAACGCCGCCTTAATAGGGCCTGCGGCGACAGGTGACAAGGTCTAAACAGGCAAGCATCCGGCAAAGAAAGGGGTCTATCNCGACCCGGACCGGCTGATCAGCCTCGTTTCTCCCATTTTCCTTCGTCATNCTGTGCGAAATAACGCATCTCGAGGGCTTCGTTCTTGCGCCATTCCTGCCATTGGGAACGGGCCTCGGAGAGCTGGGCGTCCGATCGGCCGTCAAACAGGTTGAACACCCGCTCGAACGACGTCATGTCGGGCCGCTCCGCCCCGTGAAGAAGAAACAGGAATTCAGCTGAAATCGGATTGCCCTCAGGCACAGACATGATCCATGCATGCGCATGCGAGGCGCCATCCGCATCATCCAGCCCGTGCGGTATCCAGGATTCCGGATCCTGTGTCCAAAGGGCCTCGTCCATCGCCTCTGCAGCCGGTCGCGGACATTGCACCAGCACTTTCTTGCCGGCGAGCTGGCTTTTCTTCACCAGCATCACCAATGCTTCGGCCATATCGGACCTGGTCAGGTGATAGAAATCAACCTGTGGCATGACGACCTTTCAGACGATCAGCTTTCACGAGGATGGTCGAGCTTCACCGGCTGCCAGTCGTCGATCAGCTTGTTGAGCAGCCGTACACCATAGCCGGTGCCGCCCTTCGGCACGGTGGCCGTCGATTTGTCGGACCAGGCCTTGCCGGCGATATCGAGATGCGCCCAGGGCGTATCATTCACGAACCGCTCAAGGAAACAGGCTGCCGTGATCGATCCGCCTGCCGGACCGCCGATATGCTTGACGTCGGCAATATGCGATTTCAGCTGCTGGTGATAGGCCTTGCCAAGCGGCATCCGCCAGACAGGTTCGACCGTCGCCGTGCCGGCGGCGGAAAGCTGGTCCGAAAGACCGTCGCTGTTGGAAAACATGCCGGCATATTCCTTGCCGAGCGCGACAATCATGGCGCCGGTGAGCGTGGCAAGGTCGACAATCGCCTGCGGCTTGAACTTCGACTGCGCAATAGTGGAGCACGTCGGCAAGAACCAGCCGGCCCTCGGCATCGGTGTTGATGATCTCGATGGTCTTTCCGGACATGGATGTNACCACGTCGCTCGGCCGCTGGGCGTTGCCATCCGGCATATTCTCGACCAGGCCGATCAGGCCGACAACGTTGTGCTTGAGCCCGCGGCCGGCGATGGCCTTCATGGCGCCGGTGACCGCGCCGGCACCGCCCATATCCCATTTCATGTCTTCCATGCCCTTGCCGGGCTTCAGCGAGATGCCGCCGCTGTCAAAGGTGACGCCCTTGCCGACAANGGCAACCGGCGCCTCGTCGCCGCCGCCCCGCCAGTTCATCACAACCATTCGCGATTCACGCGCGCTTCCCTGCCCTACGCCAAGCAGCGCATGCATGCCGAGCTCCGCCATGGCGGCATCATCCAGCACGGTGACTTCAAGGCCAAGCTCCGCCAGCCCCTCGCANCGTTCGGCAAATTCGGCGGGATACAGCTTGTTCGCAGGCTCAAAGGCCAGATCGCGCGCCATTTCGACGCCGGCCATCAGTGCGGCACGGTCTGNCATCGCCGGATGNGATGCATCAACCTTGTCGGATACGACGACGATCTGGACCGACGCTTCATTGCTGCTCGCCTCGGTAAAATANNGCTCGAAATGATAGGCCGAGGACGTCATTCCCATGACGACATCGGCCAGCAGTTCGTCNGCAACGCCCTGGTCNGGNAGATAACCCCGCTTGGACTGCANCGCGCCGACAGCCGACATGATGCGGCCGCCNACGGCTTCNGCCTCGGCACCGGGCGCGACGGATTCGCCAACACCGATCAGCACCACCGTCCGGTCACCGATATACAGCGTCAGCGACTTGCCTGAATCACCGGTGAATTGCGCCGTTGCCATGGCTGCTATNACAGCAGCCGCAAACGACTTCTCCAGTTCGGGAAACANCTTTCCTTTCGCGCCAACAAGGCAAATGACGGCGTGATCGCCCTCCGGTGCTGTCTTGGAGAAAGTCAGGTCAAGTTTCGATGCCATGTCCATATCCTGTGTGAAAGTGCCCACAAGGCGTTGCGCGATTTCGGAGCCGGTTAAAACAGGTTTGTCCCTTTGCTGTCAAACCGGCGCGCACCGCGCCGCTTTCCTACAAACCCGCCATCGCCATAAAGCTGGCTAAAATAAGCCGCAGCAATGCCTTAGCTTTTGCTATTGTTGATTTCCATATGGTAATCATGCCGGCAGATCTACAAGGGCCTGACATGCAGTTTGACCGGTACATCTTCAGACAGATGCTGCGAACATCCTTCGCGGTGATGCTGACGCTTGTCGGGATCATGTGGCTGTTCCAGACCATCCGCATTCTTGAACTGGTGATCAACCGCGGGGCACCGATGACGGATTTCCTGCTGATGTCGGTCACGGTCATTCCGCTGTGGCTGACCATCGCGATACCGATCAGCGTGTTTGTCGCCGTTATGTGGGTGTTTCACCGGGCACTGGTAGACAGGGAATTGCTCGTCGCGCAGGCCAGCGGCCGAAGCGCTATCCAGCTCGCCCGCGCGCCAATCGCGCTGGGGGTGCTTTTCACCACATTCCTGGTGATCAATTCGGTCTTTCTGCTGCCGCTCAGTTTCGGTGTCTACAAGGAAGTGCAGTTCAAGCTGCGCAATACCATTCCGACAGTCATGCTCCAGGACAACGTCTTCATCGACGTTGTCGACGGCATGACCATGCTGATCGGCAAGAAATACAAGGATGGCCACGCCGAGAACGTGTTCATCCACGACGAGAAGACCGACGGGGTCATCGTAACCATGACCGCAAAGGCGGGCCGCTTTATCGAAAAAGACGGCAAGCCTGCCGTTATCCTGAACGACGGCCATCGGTTCGAGCTTTCGCAGGACAAGCAGTCGGGCGCAACACTCATGTTCGACACCCACACGGTCTCGATCACGCCGCGTGACCGGAAGCAGTCGACCCGGATGCCGATCGAGATGAACGAGGACAGGATTTCAAACCTGCTCAATCCGGATGCCTCGCCACAAGCCGTNTATNTCAATCAGCGTGTCGCCGAAGGCCATTATCGGATAGCCTCGCCCTTTCTTGCCTTTGCCCTGATCATGATTGCAAGTACTGGCGTGTTGCATGGCCAGATACGCCGGAGCAACTGGTCACGACGCACGATTGCCACGATTGCCGTGGGCATCCTCTGTATTTCGGCAATTGTCTCTGCAAGATCACTTGCCACAACGTCACCCTTGATGATCCCGTTGATCTATCTCAGCATGCTTGTTCCTGCGGCCGGCCTCCTGACACTTCTGGGATGGCAGTCCATTGCGCAGCCAGCAGCGAGATTGGCCGCACCAGTGGGGGCGCCGCGATGAACGGGGCAGCAAATTTTGGCATATTGTTCAGATATTTCGGCTTTCGATATCTGAACTGGGTGCTGGCCAGCATCATCGGGCTAACGGCGACGGTAACCCTGATCCAGGCGATAGAACTGGCAAGGCGCGTCAGCACGAAACTTCAGGATGGCGACAGCTTCAACGTCGTCACCATGTCAATGCTGAACATTCCGGCCGTGATCGAGCTGACACTTCCCATAGCCATGATCGCCGGTTCAATGTTCTGCTTCGAGACGATGAACCGGTCCAACGAATTTGTTGTCTGCAGGGGCTTTGGCCGCTCGATATGGTCGATTCTGAGTCCTTCCCTTGTCGCCGCCGGGCTGGTCGGCGTTCTGTTTGTTATCTTTGTCAATCCAATCGGATCGCTCACATCGCGCGAATATGAAAGCAAGATGAACGAAGTTTTCGGAAACAAGCAGCAAAAGCTGTCGGTGTCCACTGATGGCATCTGGCTGAGAGACACGCATGCCGAGGGTCAATTCATCATCCATGGTGACATGCTTGATGTCAGCGTCGCNCAGATCATCAATCCGATTGTCTACAGGTTCGATGCCGAAGGCGGCCTGCAGCAGCGGATCAGGGCCAACAACATGGAACTGACCGATGGCGGTTGGATGATCAGCAACGCGACAATCTGGCAGAATGACGGTTCACGCCGTGATGAAGGCTCTATCATGCTGCCGACAGGTCTGGACGCACTTGACCTCGGCCTTTCCAGCGAGCCGCCAAACACCATCGCGTTTTTCTCTCTTCCCGGGTTCATCGAACTGCTTGAAAGGGCCGGACTTCCGACGATCGAGCATCGCATGCATTTTCACAAATTGCTGTCCCTGCCCTTTCTGCTGATCGGGATCGCCATGCTTGGGGCCAAGGCAACCCTGACCAACATGACCCGCGGCAGGCGGGTCATGCTGTTCACCCGTGGTACGATCATCGCCGTATCCATTTTTCTGTTCACACACTTTATGCAGGTCCTTGGCACGACCCTGCGCCTTCCGACGCTGGTTGCCGCGTGGGCACCGGCCTTTATTGTAATTCTTGTCGGTGCCATTCTTCTGGCCCGCATGGACGAAGCCTGAAAGCATGAGCGCATGACCCGCACTATCCCATTCGCCGCAANCATATTGCTATTCTNGGCCCTGTTTGTGCAGACAACGGCCAACGCCGGGGTGAGCATTATCGCCACAGTGAACGGCAAGCCGATCACCAATTATGACGTTGAACAGCGCGCGCTCTTCCTCGGCTACGCCACAAATATCGAGATCACGGATCAGAACAGGGACCGGCTGTACGAGGATTCCCTGCAGTTGATCATCGACGACAAACTTCGCCTCGAGGCGGCACAGGACNTGTTGCCCGATATCGAGGCCGTGGTGCTGCCGCAGGCGCGTGATTTCATCAATCAGAATTTTGGAAGTGAAACGACGTCAGGCAACCGGGCCCTGATGAATGACGGCATCGACCCGCTGACGGTGCAGCAGAAATATACAAGCGACCTGGCCTGGTCGAATTTCATCAGCGCGAAATTCTCGGACAAGTTCGCCAACATTGAAGAACGTGTCGATGAAGAAATTGAGCGGATGCGCCAAAACGCATCCAAGCCCCAGATCAAGCTCGCCGAAATCGTCCTGACACCGAGCCCGACACGCAACATCGAGCAGACACGCGCGCTTGCCGGCGAAATGGTGGCCGCCATCCGCAAAGGCGCGAGTTTCACGGAAATCGCACGCCAGTATTCAGTATCCGGCAGTTCGGCGCGAGGCGGCGATGTCGGNTGGGCGATGAGCGAAAAGCTNCCAAAGACCTTCCGCGATGCACTGGAAAGCATTGAAAACGGAGCCGTGACAGAGCCTGTCCTTCTTGACGGCGCGGTTTACATCTTGCGCAGGAGCGGCGAGCGCAAGGAAGGTGTTGTCGATGCGTCCCAGTCGAGGGTCTGGCTGGCCCGGGCGATCCTGCCGCTTGCCGCCGACGCAAGCGATGCCGACCGCCTCGAGGCCGGAGCGCGGATCGAACGGGACACCGAGGACATCACCGGCTGCGACGGCCTCGACGCATTNAATACAAGCTACGGGTCAGGCACCNTATCGCGCCTCAATGACATGCTGGTNGGCGACCTCGCCCCGCAGATGCAGAAACTTNTNGCCTCGCTGGAAATNGGCGTTCCTTCAGAGCCGCTGAGCTTTGCCGAAGGCGTCGCCTCCATGATGGTGTGCNATCTTCTCGAGCCAANGCTCCAGCTTCCGCCACGCGAAGAAATCAAGCAGTCCCTGATCGACAAGATTTTCGGCAGCCTCGGTGAACGGCAGCTGCAACGCCTGCGCCGTACGGCGATCATCGAACGCCGCGACGGGTGATGACTGGTGGGGCACTACATGGTGACGGGCTGCAACCTGTCATCCTGACGCCGGGAGACCCAGCCGGTGTCGGTGCCGAGATCAGCCTGATGGCATTTGCCGCCGGCATGCGCGGTTTNATCCTGATGGAAGACCCCGACCGGCTTGCCGGGATCGCATCCGCTCTTGACCTGAGCATCGAGATCAAGAGCCTAGACGCACCAGAACCGCTGGCGCACGATCACGCGTTTTTTCCGGTCATGCCCCTACAATGGACAGAAAGACCCGTCGCCGGCAAAGGTGATTCGAGGAATGCCGAGGTCATCATCGCTTCCATCCGCAAAGCGGCAACCATGGCACAGGATGGTACCGCGGCCGCCATCGTCACCAACCCGATCAACAAGGCGATTCTGAAGGACGCCGGTTTCAGCCATCCGGGCCATACCGAATTCCTGGCATCGCTGGCGCCGGCGCGTCCAGGCGCGCCGCTGATGATGCTGGCGGGGGAATCGTTCCGTGTCGTGCCGGCGACCNTGCATATCGCGCTTCGCGATGTTCCGGCGGCGCTGACAACCGACGGCATCGTGGCCAAAGGACGGCTTCTGAACGAGGCGCTTCAGCTATATTTCGGCTGTGGCTCACCCCGCATCGCGGTGTGTGGCCTCAACCCTCATGCCGGTGAGAACGGCCAGTTTGGTGACGAGGACCAACGCGTCATCGCACCGGCTGTGGAAGCTCTGAAAGATGAGGGTATTGGTGCTTTCGGGCCGCTTTCNGCAGATACCCTCTTCCACCCGGAAGCACGCGAAACCTATGACGCTGCGATTGGCATGTATCATGATCAGGTCCTTATTCCATTGAAAACAATAGATTTTGATGGTGGCGTAAATGTCACGCTTGGCCTCGATTTTATCCGCACCTCTCCGGATCACGGTACCGCATTCGACATTGCCGGCACTGGCAAGGCGCGTCCGCAAAGTCTTATGGCCGCCATCCGCATGGCACGCATGATGGCATCACGGCGGCACCCTGATGGATGAGAACCACGTCGACAACAGCGCCATTGAAGCGCTGCCACCACTGAAGGAGCTGGTGGCGAGCCTCGACATGCGTGCCAGGAAATCTCTTGGCCAGAACTTTCTCTTCGACCTGAACCTTACAAGGCGGATCGCGCGCAGTGCCGCCAACCTGAATGGCACGACGATTGAAGTCGGGCCGGGGCCCGGCGGCCTGACAAGAGCGCTGCTTCTNGAGGGTGCCNAGAACGTCATCGCCGTGGAGAAGGATTTCCGGGCTGCGACAGTGCTCGACTCACTTCTGACGGCGGCTGGTGACCGGCTGCGGCTGGTCGAGGGAGATGCGCTGAAAACGCCGCTNTGGGAGATGGGAAGCGCACCACGAAGGATTGTCGCCAACCTGCCCTACAACATCGCCACGACGCTGTTGATCCAGTGGCTTGGCCAGGCGCAGGCGTTTGAATCGATGACACTGATGTTCCAGCGCGAGGTGGCGGAACGGATCACGGCACAGCCGGGCAGCAGCGCCTATGGACGGCTCAGCATCCTGACCGGCTGGATTGCCGACGCGGCCATCCTGTTCGACATTCCGCCGGATGCCTTTGTGCCGGCACCAAAGGTCANCTCGTCAGTCGTGCAGATCAGACCATTGGCGGCGCCCCGGTTNGAATGCGACCGCAAGGCGCTGGAAGAGGTCACCCGGCTCGCCTTCGGACAGCGGCGCAAAATGCTGCGAGTCTCGCTGAAGCCTATCGGCGGCGAGGCCATGCTCGAGGCCGCCGGCATCGACCCGCAATGCCGTCCACAGGACCTCGACATCGGGGCTTTCTGCAAACTGGCACGCGGACTGGGCTAGACGCGGCCTATTCCACGTCGGACTGAAGCGTGCGGACNAACCCGGTCATGCCGANCTGGCGGTCGCGGCGCAGCCGTTCCGCCGACAGGATGGCGNGAACTGATTCAACCGATCTGTCGAGATCCTCATTGACGACGATATAATCATATTCGCGGTAATGGCTGATCTCGTCCGATGCCTTGGCCATCCGTTCGGCCACGACATCGGCGCTGTCCTGCGCGCGTGATACGAGCCGCTGCTGAAGCGCTTCACGCGACGGCGGAAGGATGAAGACGGATACAAGGTCGGCGCGGGCGGCGTTCGCCACCTGCTGCGTGCCCTGCCAGTCGATATCGAACAGCACGTCCTCGCCACGCTCGAGAGCCGACATCACATCNGCCTTGGGGGTGCCGTAGGAATTGCTGAAGACCGTCGCGTATTCGAGGAACTCATCCTGTGCGACCATCCGGTCGAACCGTTCCTGATCAACGAAATGGTAGTCGCGCCCGTCCACCTCGTTCGCACGCGGCGGGCGCGTCGTGGCGGAGACCGACAATGTCAAATTGTCATCCTCGTCGAGGAGCCGGCGCGCAATCGAGGTCTTTCCGGCGCCGGAAGGCGAGGACAGGACCAGCATCAGGCCACGACGCCCGACGGCTTCCGATATCTTGTCCGGTTTGCTCATCAAATCACCTCTTTGCCCGTCAACTTCCACGTTGCCCGGTCTCCCGCTGAACCTTGCGGAATAGTCTTACATTCTTGTTGTGTTCGTCCAGTTCCTTGGCAAAGCGCAATCCGCCATAGCCGTCCGATACGAAATACAGGTTCTTTGTCTTCGCCGGATGCATGACCGCGTCGATTGAATCCCGGCTCGGATTGCAGATCGGCGTTTTCGGCAATCCCTTGATCACATAGGTATTCCATTCGGTCTCACGCTTCAGGTCGGAACGGCGAATGACACGTCCCTCGCCGCCCTCGACACCGTAAAGCACCGTCGGGTCGGACTGCAGCCGCATGCCTCGNNGAAGCCTGTTCACGAAGACNCCGGCAACCTCGCGGCGGTCGGCGCTGTCGCCTGTCTCGAGCTCGACAATCGAGGCGAGGATCAGCGCTTNCTCGCGGGTTTTGAAGGGAAGGTCCTTGTCCCGGCCGACCCAGGCATCGAGAAGCAGCATTTCGCGCTTCTCCTGCATTCTGGTGAGCATGGCATCGCGTGTCGTGCCACGNGTATAGAAATAGGTTTCAGGGAGGATACTTCCTTCGGCCGCCCGCATGGTGATATCGCCCGAAAAATTCTCGTCAGCGGCAAGCTGCGCCATGACCTTGTCCGAGGTCATTCCCTCAACAATCGTCAACCGACGCTGATAGCTGCGGCCAGCATGGAGGATCGCCATGACCTGCTCGATGCTGGCTGCTGGCGGGATCTGATATTCGCCCTCCTTCGGGACGAAGGATTTTCCGGCAAGAATGCGCGCCGCGTCATAGTGATAGAGCTCGCGGATCACCCCGGCACGCTTCAGCGTCCAGCGAATGGTGCTGTGGCCGTCGCCCGGCGAGAGAATGACGAGTGTGGTTTCCGCGTGCGGTCCCGTGGACTTGATGATCAGTCGGTCGACCGCCTGCCAGCCCCCTGCCAAGAGACCTGCCAGCAAGCCAAGCAGCACCGCCGACCGGATCATGTACCGGGCGGCAGCACGGAGCATCAGGTAACCTGTCCGATGATCAGCGAGGCGTTGGTGCCGCCAAAGCCGAAGGAGTTCGACATGGCGTTGCGTACCTCACGCTTGCGGCTCTTCAGCGGCACGAGATCGAAGTCGGCAACCGCTTCCTCCGGATCCTCGAGNTTCAGCGTCGGCGGCAGATNACCTGTCTGGACGGCCTTGATCGAGTAGATCGCCTCGATCGCACCGGCCGCGCCAAGAAGATGGCCCGTGGCACTCTTTGTCGAGGACATCGATACGCTGCCCACGGCATCGCCCAGCAGGCGGCGCACTGCGCCAGCCTCGATCAGGTCGCCAAGCGGTGTCGATGTGCCATGCGCGTTCACATAGTCGATCTCGCTGGCGGCGAGGCCGGCACGCTTCAGCGCCGCTTCCATCGCGCGGAAACCGCCATCTCCATCTTCGGCGGGCGCTGTGATGTGATAGGCGTCACCCGACATGCCATAACCCTTGATCTCGCCATAGATGGTCGCACCGCGCGCGCGCGCATGCTCGAGCTCTTCAAGAACGACAACACCGGCGCCTTCGCCCATGACAAAGCCGTCACGGCCTGTATCCCAGGGACGAGAACCTTTTTCTGGCGCATCGTTGTAACCGGTCGACAGGGCGCGTGCGGCTGCGAACCCGGCCATGCCAATGCGGCAGACAGCGGCCTCGGCGCCGCCGGCAACCATGACGTCGGCATCATCAAGGGCAACCATCCGTGCGGCATCGCCAATGGCGTGCGCACCGGTCGAACAGGCCGTGACAACCGCGTGGTTCGGGCCCCGGAAGCCGTATTTGATCGATACGTGGCCGGACACGAGATTGATCAGCGCCGACGGAATAAAGAAAGGGGTGATCCTGCGCGGACCGCGCTCGTTCATCAGCTGGTCTGTCTGAACGATGGTTTCGAGACCGCCGATGCCCGATCCGATCATCACGCCGGTGCGGTTCTGCGATTCACGGTCTTCCGGCTTCCAGCCGCTGTCCTCGACAGCAAGCTGCGCGGCAACAATGCCGAGCTGGATGAAACGGTCCTGCTTGCGCTGTTCGCGCGGCTCGATGAAGGCATCCATATCGAGGCCGCCCGGCTGGTCGGCACCCGGCACCTGCCCGGCAATCTGGCATGCGAGGTCATCGACCTCAAAGCCTGTGATTCGCCCGATACCGGTCTCGCCGGCAATAATCTGGGACCAGTTGTGATCGACGCCGACACCAAGCGGCGTGACCATTCCAAGACCGGTGACAACTACGCGACGCACGTTTCTCTCCTGATCCAGAAAAAACTGTCTAAAAATACGCCAGCCCCCGATNAAGGTCCACCGTCGAGGTGGGTCGTCGGGGGCCGGTGATAGCGTTTAGNCCTGTTTAGGCGGCGTTCTCTTCCAGGAAGGAAACAGCGTCCTTCACTGTCAGGATGCGCTCGGCAGCATCGTCGGGGATTTCCACACCGAACTCTTCCTCGAATGCCATGACCAGCTCNACGGTGTCGAGGCTGTCTGCACCAAGGTCATCGATGAAGCTCGCGCCGTCGACAACTTTGCCTGCGTCAACGCCAAGATGTTCCACCACAATGTTACGAACACGATCTGAGATATCGCTCATGAAAGCCCCCTTATCAGAAGGTTGGAGGTAGGCACGAAGGCCCCGGGAATTTCGAATGGGCGGCANTTAACACGTTTTTCTGGGCTACGCCACCCTTAATNACAACGATTGGCTGTGCTCCTACAGCATTGCCATGCCACCATTCACATGAATGGTCGATCCGGTGATGTAGGACGACTCGCCGCTGGCAAGGAACGTCACGGCCGCGGCCACCTCTTCGGCACTGCCGAGACGACCGACAGGAACGCGGCC
>FUFK010053807.1_pt1 | contig 13083 bp, 12 predicted proteins | sample 1021851 | NCBI WGS metagenome assembly FUFK01 (sample SAMEA51879418, study PRJEB19060) | metagenome | reverse complement strand
AAGATCGTCTCGGCTCATTCCAGGTTTTCTTGGAACACCTGCTGTAATTATTATTACATCTGAATCTTTTATGTCCTCATAGTTATCAGTTCCTGAAAATCTAACATTGAAACCATCTACAGATGAAGATTGTGCAATATCTAATGCTTTTCCTTTTGCGATACCACTAGCTACATCAAATAAAACCACTTCATTCACTAATTCTTTTGTTCCTATTAAATGTGCAAGAGTTCCACCAATTTGGCCTGCACCAATTAAAGATATTTTTGTCATTATTTTCCTTTTATTTCATTGTTGGCATTACAAATTCCGCATTTGAACGGATACCAGAAGGCCACCTAGATGTTACTGTTTTAAGTTTTGTATAAAATTTTATTCCTTCCATACCGTGCATTGCACTGTCTCCAAATAANGATCTTTTCCANCCNCCAAAACTATGAAANGCCATNGGNACTGGNATNGGNACGTTAATACCAACCATACCTACNTGAATTTTNCTNGCNAANGTTCTTCCNGCATCNCCNTCTCTNGTATAAATACTNACTCCNTTTCCATANTCATGATCGTTAATTAATTTTGCAGCNTCNTCAAANGTTTTNACTCNNANAACTGATAANACTGGNCCNAATATTTCNTCTTTNTANATTCTCATATCNTTATTNACATGATCAAATAAACANCCACCAATATANAANCCATTNTCNTAACCTTGAAGTTTNANANCTCTNCCATCAACNACTAGTTTNGCNCCTTCCTTAACACCTAAATCAACATAACTTGTAACTTTTTCTAAATGTTCTTTTGTAACTAAAGGTCCCATTTCTGATGCTTTATCCATTCCAGGACCAACTTTTAAAGCTTCAGCTTTTTTTGATAATCTTGATACAAGTTCATCTCCAATATCTCCAACNGCAACCGCAACTGATTGAGCCATACATCTTTCTCCAGCTGAACCATAAGCAGCACCCATTAAACCATTTACTGCACCATCTAAATCACAATCTGGCATAACAACTAAATGATTTTTTGCTCCACCCAAAGCTTGAACTCTTTTTTCATTTTTAGCTGAATTTTCATAAATATATTTTGCAATAGGAGTAGATCCTACAAAACTAACAGCTTTAATATCTTTGTTTTCTAANATTGCATCTACAGNTTCTTTNTCACCATTTANTACATTAAACACNCCNTNTGGAAGACCNGCNTCNGNNAGNANTTNAGCNAANNTNANANNACAAGANGGNTCNTTTTCNGATGGCTTTAAGAATAAAAGTATTTCCACANGCNATTGCTATTGGAAACATCCACATTGGNACCATNGCNGGAAANTTAAANGGNGTNATNCCTGCAACAACTCCTAAAGGNTGTCTCATTGACCAACTNTCAACATTNGTNCCAACATTTTCNGAAAANTCACCNTTTAATAAATGNGGNATTCCACAAGCAAATTCNACAACNTCAAGTCCTCTNGTTAAAGANCCTCTNGCATCNTCANAAACNTTTCCATGNTCNGAAACNATTANNTTNGTTAATTCATCAGAATTTTTTTCAATTAATTCTTTAAATTTAAATATTATTCTAGCTCTTTGTAGAGCAGGTTTTAAAGACCAAGTTTCAAATGCTTTTTTTGCTACCTCAACAGCACTGTCTAAATCAGATCTTGAAGCAAGTCTTACCTCAGACTCTTGTTCACCAGTTGCTGGATTGAAAACTTTTCCCTTTTTATCTGAAGATCCCGGAATTATTTTACCGTTTACGAAGTGTTCTATTAAATTCATGAATACGGTGTTTTAGATCAAAAATATCGAATAGTCTATTTAAACATTAGCGGTTGCTAACATTTTTTTTATTTCAGCTATAGCTTTTGCTGGATTCAAGCCTTTAGGACATGCATTTGTACAATTTAAAATAGTATGACATCTGTATAATTTTAATTCATCAGCAACTTTTTTTAATCTTGCTTTTCGCTCCTCATCTCTACTATCAATAATCCATCTATATGCTTGTAACAAAACTGCTGGACCTAAATATTTGTCACCATTCCACCAATAACTTGGGCAAGAAGTAGAGCAACAAGCACACATAATACATTCATAAGCACCATCTAATTTTGCTCTGTCTTCTTTGGATTGATAAATTTCAGTAGTTTCTTTTGTTGAATTATTTTTTAACCATGGTTCAATTGATTGATACTGTTTGTACAATCCATCCAAATCACCAATTAAATCTTTTTTGACTTTTAAATGAGGTAATGGATAAATATCAATATCTCCATCTATTTCAGCATGTGGAGTGGTNCAAGCAAGGCCATTTTTACCCCCCATATTCATTGCACATGAACCACATACTCCATGAGCACAAGATCTTCTGTATGTTATAGTTGAATCGATTTCATTTTTGATTTTATTTAAAATATCTAGTACCTTTGAAGGACAATTATCCATGTCAACTTCATAGGTGTCTATCCTAGGACCTTCATCTGTAGATGGATCCCATCTATAAATATTTACTTTTCTTAAATTTTTTGATCCAGTTTTGTCTTTGAAGTATTTACCTTTTTTAATTTCAGAATTCTTAGGTAAACTCAATTGAACCATTAATATACCCGTTCTTGAGGTGGAAAATATTGCACTTCATTAGTTAAAGTTGATTGATGGACGGGTCTATAACTTATCTTTGTATTTTTACCATCACACCATGCAAGAGTATGTTGCATAAATTTTTCATCATCTCTTTTTGGATAATCTTCTCTTGCGTGAGCTCCTCTACTCTCTTTTCTATGATATGCTGAGTCTACAGTTGCTACCGCTTGTCTGATTAAATTATCAAATTCTAAGGTTTCTACTAAATCGGTGTTAAATACTAAAGATTTATCCTTAACAGAAATGGAGTCCATTCCATCGTAAGTTTTGCCTATCTCATCAACCCCTTGTTTAAGATTTTTTTCTGTTCTAAATACTGCACATTTAGATTGCATTGTTTTCTGCATCGAGAGTCTTAACTCTGCAGTACTATTATCCCCTTGAGCATTTCTAAGTTTATCAAATCTATCCAAACACTTTTGAGTTTCAGTTTCTGGTATCTCTTCATGTGGTGTTCCAGGTTTTACTAGTTCAGCTGCTCTTTTTGCAGCTGCTCTTCCAAATACTACTAAATCAATTAATGAATTAGAACCAAGTCTGTTTGCTCCATGAACAGAAACACATGCTGCTTCACCTATAGCCATTAAACCAGGAACTGTTTTTTCAGAACCATTCATTGTTAGCACTTCTGCTTTATAATTTGTTGGAATACCTCCCATGTTATAGTGAACTGTAGGAACTACAGGTATAGGATCTTTGGTAACATCAACATTTGCAAACAATCTTGCAGCTTCAGTGATACCTGGTAATCGATTTTCAATTACACTTTTGTCTAAATGACTTAAATGTAAATGAACATGATCTTGATCTTTACCTACACCTCTTCCTTCATTAATTTCTATAGACATTGATCGACTGACAACATCTCTTGACGCTAAATCTTTTGCATTTGGCGCGTATCTTTCCATAAATCTCTCACCTTTTGAATTTACTAAATAGCCACCTTCACCTCTTACTCCTTCTGATATAAGTGTTCCATGTCCATAAATACCTGTTGGATGAAATTGTACAAATTCCATATCTTGCAAAGGTAGTCCTGCTCTTAAGACCATGGCATTACCATCACCTGTACAAGTATGAGCTGATGTAGCAGAGTAGTATACCTTTCCATATCCTCCAGTTGCAATAATTACAGTATGCGCTCTAAATCTATGAATTGTACCGTCATTAAGATTCCATGCTATTAATCCTTTGCACTCTCCATCTTTCATTAATAAATCTAAAGCAAAATATTCAATAAAAAATTCTGTGTTATGTTTTAAAGCTTGTCCATATAAAGTATGTAATATTGCATGCCCTGTTCTATCTGCAGCTGCACAAGTTCTTTGAACAATTCCATTTCCATAATTTTTGGTCATACCACCAAATGGTCTTTGATAAATTTTCCCCTCTTCTGTACGACTAAAAGGAACACCATACTTTTCCAATTCCAAGACTGCTTTGGGCGCTTCTTTACATAAATATTCAATGCTATCTTGATCTCCTAACCAGTCTGCACCTTTTACAGTGTCATACATATGCCATCTCCAATCATCTTCCCCCATATTTCCTAGGGCTGCTGATATTCCACCTTGTGCAGCAGACGTATGACTTCTTGTGGGAAATACTTTTGAGATACACGCTGTTTTTAAACCAGCTTCACTTAATCCCACAGCTGCTCTTAATCCTGAGCCACCTGCTCCAAGTACAACAACATCGTACTCATGATCTATGATATTATAGGCTTTCATGTATTTAAGTTAAAAATAACAATTATTGTTAAAATTGGAATTGTTATAGCAAAAAAATTTAAGATTTTGTTTGCGGCATTTTTGATTTTCGTGTCTTTTATATAGTCCTCAAAAACCTCACTAATACTTAATGCTGAAAAAAAATAAATAAATACCAGAAACAGTCCCATTAAAAATTTAGATGGTTGAGATGTCAAAAAACCAACTATTTCTTGATAACTTTTATCATAAAAATTTACTAAACTTAAAATAAACCAAAGCATTAGAGGTAACAAAATTAAAGAGCTAAATTTTAAAAACAACCATTTTTTTGTAACCGGTAGCATTAGATGACTCCTCTTCCAAATATATAAACTAATATAGTTAAAAAAATTGAACCGAAAATAACAAGCAAACCTGTAATTTTAGTTGTTTGTAACTCAAAGCCATAACCTAAATCCATAATTAAATGTCTAATCTCACTTAACATTTGAAAACTAAAAGACCAAGTTATTCCAATTAATATAAATTTCCCTAAAAAAGATTCTAAAAAAATTTTTATTGTTTGATATTCACTCTCTCCTAAAAGCATAAAAGCAAACCAAATACAAATTAAAGTTATTGCAAAAAAATTAATTATCCCTGTAATTCTATGTGAAATGGATACTAAAGAAGAAATATGCCATTTATAAATTTGTATATGTGGTGATAAAGGTCTATTTTCCATTTTATTATTTTGATTTAATTATTGTTTCTGCGATTTCAACAGAATTAAGTGCAGCACCTCTTAATAAATTATCTGAAACAATCCATAAATTAAGAGAATTTTTTTTAGTTTTATCCTCTCTAATTCTAGATATGTAAGTCTCATCATTTCCAGCTGCCTCAAAAGGAGTGCTATAACCTCCATTTTCTCTTTTATCAATAACCTGACAGCCTTCTGCATTACTTAAAGATTCTCTAACATCATCTAAATTAAAAGGTTTCTCAAACTCTATATTAACAGACTCAGAGTGTGATACTAGCACAGGAATTCGAACACATGTTGCTGTAAGTTCAATTGTTTCATCTAATATTTTTTTTGTTTCATTTGTCATTTTTAATTCTTCTTTTGTATATCCATCATCAGAGAAAACATCGATATGTGGAATAACATTAAAAGCAATTTGTTTGGTAAAGTTTTTGGACTCTATTTTTTTTCCATCTAAATATTTTTTAGTTTGCTCAATTAATTCATCCATTGGACTTTTTCCACCACCTGAAACAGATTGATAAGTTGAAACTACAACTCTTTTAATTTTATATAAATCATGAAGTGGTTTAAGAGCAATNACAAGTTGTGCTGTTGANCAGTTTGGGTTTGCAATAATATTTTTATTCATTTTTTTTATNTCAGAAGAGTTTACTTGTGGAACAATNAGAGGTACATCTGGATCCATCCTAAAAAAACTTGAATTATCAATTACCACTGTGTGTTTGGCTGCATTTTCTGCATATTTTTCTGCAATTTTTCCTCCAGCTGCAAAAAAAGTAATATCAGCTTTAGAAAAATCATAGTTTTCTAAATTCTCAATTTCATATTCTTTATCTCTAAATAAGATTTTTTTTCCTGCACTTTTTTCTGATGCAACTAGATATAAATTATCAAATCTGAAATTCTTTTTATCAAAAACTTCAAGAGTTTTTCTACCTACATTACCTGTTGCACCTACTATAGCTATGTTCATATTTAGAGTTTTATACTAAATAAAAGGTAAATCGCAAACTTTACCCACACAAATTTCACCATTTATCTTGGCTTTTATATCCTGATCGACGTTCCAGTGTGGTTTTTTCATCATAGCAATACCAATAACTTTTTTAAAATGTGGTGAATAGCAAGCTGATCTCAATTCTCCAATTATATTATTGTTTTGATCACTTAATTCTAATGATCCTGTAATACTTATTTTATCTATATCAAGCATTACTCCCATTAATTTTTTTTTAATTCCTTCAGATTTAATTTTTTTTAATTTCTCTTTACCTAAAAAATTAACTTCGCTGTCTATGTTAATATATTTATCAAATCCACATTCATATGGATTATCTCCATTATCGATATCATTTCCATACGATAATAATCCACTTTCAATACGTTCTATTAAATTTGGACAACCTGGTTTGATATTAAATTCTTTTCCAATTTCAAAAAGATGATCATATAATTTTAATCCAGAAACATTATGCTCAACATAAATTTCGTAACCACCTTGTTTAGACCAACCAGATCTTGCAATTAAATGTTTATCACCACCAAATTCAAAATAATCAAAACCAAAGAATTTTAAATTAACTATCTTATCTCCAAAAACTTTTTCCATTAATTCAAATGACTTTGGACCTTGTATAGCCATTATATCAACATCAGGTTCAAAAATCTTTACGTCAAATTTATTTCCAATAGCTAACCCTTTTGCAAATAATATTACATCTGAGTCAGCAAGAGAAACCCACCATTTATTTTCATTCAATCTAAGTACAACTGGATCATTAATCAGGCCTGCGTTATCATCAATTATTGGACAATAATAACATCTTCCATCTTTCGATTTAGATAAATCTCTACAAGTCATCAACTGAACTAATTTCGCTGAGTCTTTACCAGAAATTTCNACCTGTCTTTCAGCAGCTACATCCCAAATTTGNACATACTGTTTTAAGTGATGGTATGAGTCCTCAATTGAACCAAACGCTGCGGGAAGCAACATNTGATTATATATTGTATAAGCCGTAACNCCTTGTTTTTCTATTCTAGAGGTATANGGAGTNCCTCTCAGNCTTCTTGATTTTGCAATTGAAAAACTTTTCATTNTTTTAAAAATTCTAAAACCTTGTCTCTCATTTCGAANGCTTTTTCAATCATAATCATATGACCACAACCCTCAATTATATGTGTTGTTGAATATTTAATGAAACTAGAAAACTTTTTACCTGACTCTAGATTTACCATTTTGTCTAATGATCCAAATATCAACAAAGAGGGACAGTCTATTAATCTAGCAGCATCAGAACCATTGGTATAATTATTACATGCAATTAAATCGACTGCTAATATTTCTCTAATATCTCTTGGTGACTGTATTATTCTTTCCACTGGATTACCTCCTATAAATTTTTTTGAACCTTCATAACCCCACTTCATCATCAATTTAACAGCATCAGTATCTCCATTTTTTGCTAAATCGATTAGATCTGGATGAACTGGCATTCTATTTGAACCACCAATAAAAACTAATTTTTTTAATCTNTTTTTATATTTAGATGCATATTCAAGTATCTCTAAACATCCTTGAGAGTGCCCNACAATAAATAGTTGTTTTAAATTTAATTTTANAAATACTTGCTCTAACCAATCAGCAATTTTTTCAATACTATCTAAGCANGGTCCATCTGAATTACCATGCCCAGGTAAATCAATAGATAANACATTAAAATTTTTGTTAGAAAAAAATTGTTCAGTTAATGACCAAACTATNTGTGAAAGACCACTTCCATGAAGAAANACNANTGTTTNTTTATTTANATCTATTCCCTGTCCAGCATCTGATNCATGAATATTTTTATTTTCTATTTGAAAAATCAAAAGTTACCTAAACTTGTTTTCTCAGTTCAAATTTTTGTATNTTACCTGTTGANGTTTTTGGTAACTCACAAAAAACAACCTTTTTTGGAACTTTAAAGCCTGCTAAAGTTTCTTTACAAAAATCAATTANTTCTTTNTCGCTAACTGGTTTGTCTTTAACNGCTTCNATAAATGCACATGGCACNTCACCCCATTTTTCGTCTGGTTTTGCAACAACCGCAGCAATCGAAACAGATGGGTGTTTGGATAAAGTATTTTCAATTTCAATTGAAGAAATATTTTCTCCTCCAGAAATAATTATATCTTTTGATCTATCTTGTATTTTAATATAGCCATCAGAATGCATTACAGCTAAATCACCACTGTGAAACCAACCATCTTTCATGGCTTTTTCGGTAGCCTCTTTATCTTTGAAATATCCCTTCATTACGACATTTCCTCTAATCATNATTTCACCGATTGTCTTTCCGTCTCTAGGAACTTCTTTCATTGTCTCAGGGTCTAAAACAACGACACCTTCCGTATTAGGATACTTTACACCTTGTCTTGCTTTAATCTCGTTTTGTTTTTCTTCATCAAAATTATTCCACTCATCATTCCANGCACACTGAGTTACATGCCCATANGTTTCTGTTAAACCATATACATGCATTACTTCAAATCCGAGAGCTCTCATTTTTTTAAAAATTATACTTGGTGGAGGAGCACCAGCAGTTAAAACATAAACTTTTTGTTTTAATTTTTTCTTATCACTTTCTGGGGCTCCAGTAATCATATTCAATACTATTGGAGCGCCACCAAAATGAGTGATTTCATATTTATCAATAAGTTCAAAAATTTTTTTAATATCTATATTTCTTAAACATATTGTTCTTCCGTTTAGCATCGGCACAGTCCATGGATAACACCAGCCATTGCAATGGAACATTGGAACAACTGTTAAAAAATTTAATCTATTTGGCATATTCCAAGCAACTGAGCTTCCTGTAGACATTAAATATGCTCCCCTATGATGATAGACAACACCTTTGGGATTTCCTGTAGTACCTGATGTATAACTTAGTGATATAGCTTGCCACTCATCTTCGGGCATTTGCCATTGGTAATTTTCATCACCTGTATTTAAAAAACTTTCATATTCTAAATCACCAATTTTTTCCAATTTTGATTGGTCAGCATATTTATCGTTTATGTCAATAATAGTTATTTTTTTATTAAGATTTTTTAATGCTTTTTTTACTTCTCCATGAAGTTGTCTATCCACAACTAAGACTTTTGCTTCGCTATGATCTAAAATATAGGAAATTGTTTTGGCATCTAATCTTATATTTATAGTATTAAGAACTGCACCAGTCATAGGTACAGAGTAGTGTGCTTCAAAAATCTCTGGNGTATTGAAAGCTAAGAATGAAACCGTGTCACCTTTTTTAATACCTATTTTTGTCAATGCACTAGCAAATTTTACAACTCTTTTATAAACTTCAGCCCAGGTATAATTTCTTTCTTCATAAATTATAGCCTCATAATTTGGGTAAATTTCTTTTGCTCTTTTTAAAAAAGTTAAGGGAGTGAGGGGTACGTGATTTGCTTTATTTTTATCTAAATTTGTATCGTAATGGCTCATTAATTAAACTTAAAATTCATTATATTTGAGCTTCCTGAGATTGCTGATTTGTAATGATACTCAGCCCGAGGTAATACCTTATCAAAATAAAATTTAGCTGTATTTATTTTATCACTATAAAATTCTTTATTTGTATTAAAATCATTAAAACTAACCTCTAAAATTTTAATCCAAGCATAAGCAATTGAAACATAACCTAAGCTTTTTAAATAATCATTTGCTGCAGCACTAACATCATCCTTTTCAATTTTATTTTTATCATTTATCCAATCTGTGAATTTGGATAAAATATCTAAATAATGGTTTAATTCTTTAGAAAATGTTTTTACTTTTTCATTTTTGCTCTCACATTCAGATTTAATCATTTCTAAAAACTTATTTATAACATCGCCTTTTTTGTTAGATAATTTTCTAAATACTAAATCTGCAGCCTGTACGGAATTTGTTCCTTCATAAATTGGGGTAATACGATTATCTCGATATAATTGCTCAATACCTTGGTCTTTAGTATATCCGTATCCTCCATGTATCTGCATTGCATCGCTAGTAATTTCCATAGCTAAATCTGTAAAAAGTGATTTAACCACAGGCGTCATTAATGAAACGTAATCTAAAGCAGCTTGTTTAATTTTTTCGTCTGGATGATAAAGACTTACTTCTGTTTGTTGAGAAAGCCAAAAACATAATGCTCTTTCACCCTCAATTATTGATTTCATATTAAGTAAAGTTCTTCTAATGTCTGCATGATCAATTATAAAATCTGCACCATTATTAGATTTTGAATTATTTGTTTTTCCTTGCTTTCTTTCTTTTGCGTAAGAAAGTGAATTTTGATAAGCAATTTCAGAAATACCTAAACCTTGAATGCCTACAACTATTCGCTCTAAATTCATCATTGTGAACATTGCACTAAGACCTTTATCTTTGTTACCAATCATGTAACCAGTTGCATCATCAAAATTTAAAACACAAGTTGCTGAACCTTTAATACCCATCTTACTCTCAATTGATCCAGTTGAAATTCCATTTCTTGGACCAATACTACCATCCTGGTTCACAATATATTTTGGAACTAAAAATAAACTAATTCCCTTAGTACCAGATGGAGAGTCTGGTGATCTTGCCAAAACTAAGTGAATAATATTTTCGGTTAAATCATGGTCTCCTGAAGTTATGAATATTTTTTGACCACTGATTTTATAAGTATTATCTGATTGTTTAATTGCTTTAGTTTTTAACAAGCCAAGGTCGGTACCACAGACTGGTTCTGTTAAACACATTGTACCACTCCACTTACCTTCTACAATCTTTGGTAAATATTTATTTTTAATTTCATCAGAAGCATGATGATTGATACAATTATAAGCACCAATACTTAGTTCACTATATAATTTAAATGATAAGCTTGCTGAAGATAGCATTTCATCAAAAAATGCACTTACTGTTTTTGGCATTCCTTGACCTCCATATTTTGGATCACAAGACAATGAAGTCCAACCATCCTCAATATACTTTTGATACGCTTCTTTGTAGCCTGGGGGTGTTCTGACAACACCATTTTCTAAAACTGCTGGATTTTCATCTCCTGATTTAGCAAGAGGTAAAATTAAATTTTGATTTATCTTGGCTGCTTCCTCTAAAATATCTTTCACTAGATCTGAACTAACTTCATTATATTTTTCAAGTTCATTATAATTTTTATTGTCTCTTAATTTTTCAAAGAGAAACATCATGTCTTTTACTGGAGCTGTATAACTTGGCATATTTAAACCTTAAAATAATTCTAGTTTTATTGCAATTTTGAAATTATCGCATCACCCATTGCTGAAGTAGACGTTTCTTTCATGCCTTCTGACATTATGTCTTTTGTTCTTAATCCATCATTTAGAACATCTTGAACTGCCTTTTCTAAAACATCTGCTTCTTTATCAAGATCTAAAGAGTATCTTAAAGCCATAGCAAAACTTAAAATAGAAGCTATTGGATTTGCAATACCTTGTCCAGCTATATCAGGAGCCGATCCATGTATTGGCTCATACATTGCTCTCATCTCACCATCTTTATTTTTTGCACCCAAAGACGCTGACGGCAAAAGACCTAAAGATCCAGTTAACATCGAAGCTTGATCAGACAGCATATCCCCAAATAAATTATCGGTTACAATTACATCAAATTGCTTTGGGTTTCTTAAAAGTTGCATTGCGCAGTTATCTGCTAACATATGGCTTAACTCTACATCTTTGTATTCTTTTTCATGAAGTTCTTTAACTTCTTCTTTCCACAATTGTCCGGCTTCCATTACATTTGACTTTTCACATGATGTAACTTTGTTTGATCTTTTTCTTGCTAAATCAAAAGCAACTCTAGCTACTCTTGTAATTTCACTAGTTGTATATGTATGAGTATTAATTCCTTTTCTTTCACCATTTTCAATTGGCTTTATTCCTCTAGGTTCACCAAAATATATTCCACCCGTTAACTCTCTTACTATCATTATATCTAGTCCTGAAACTACCTCTGGCTTAAGGGTTGAAGCATCGACTAATTGTTTAAAACAAATTGCAGGCCTTAAGTTTGCAAAAAGCTTTAATTCTTTCCTAAGTTTTAATAATGCTCTTTCTGGTTTTTTGGAAAATTCTAGGTTATCCCATGTAGGACCACCAACTGCTCCAAGCATAATTACTTCACTTTCTAGTGCTTTATAAAAAACCTCATCAGTGATTGGGGTGCCATGTTTATCATAAGAACAACCACCAACTAGCTCCTGATCAATTTCAAAATCTAAAGATTTTTTATCATTAAACCAGTTAATGATTTTTTTTACCTCGGTTATTACCTCCGGACCAATACCATCACCAGGAAGTAAAAGTATTTTTCTTTTTTTTACTTTAATCATTAAATACCCAAGGCTTTTCGTTTTTTAATTTTTTTTCAAATTTTTCGATTTTTTCTGATTTTTTTAANGACAATGCAATGTCATCTAAACCTTCTAGCAAACATTTTTTCTTAAATGGATCAACTTNAAATTTTAGTTCATTATTTCCATAAACTATTNTTTCTTNATTCAAATCAACANAAATTTCCTCTTTTCTATTTGCGTATTCTGATAATTCTTTTATTTTTTCTTCCTCTAAAATAATAGGTAAAATTCCATTTTTAAAACAATTACTATAAAAAATATCTGCATAACTTGAGCTTATTACACACGTAATTCCAAAATCTAATAATGCCCAAGGTGCATGTTCTCTTGATGAACCACATCCGAAATTTTTTCCAGCAATTAAAATCTTGGATTGTTTAAATGGATCTTTATTTAATACAAAATCATTTATTTCTTTTCCTTGATCATCATATCTCATCTCAAAAAACAAATTTTTACCAAGACCAGTTCTCTTGATAGTTTTTAAAAACTGCTTCGGGATTATCATATCTGTATCAATATTAACTATTGGCAAATATGCCGGGATACTCTTTAATGTGTTG
>FUFK010044211.1_pt1 | contig 13084 bp, 37 predicted proteins | sample 1021851 | NCBI WGS metagenome assembly FUFK01 (sample SAMEA51879418, study PRJEB19060) | metagenome | reverse complement strand
CAATTATAGGCTGTTCAGTAATATATAATGGATTACCCATAATTGAGCCTTTTTTGAAAGATAAGAGTGGAAAATGGGTCGGAAAGCTACTTTAAACCCACACAGAGCCACAGAGAGGGCTACTCAGAGACAAATAGGTGGTAAGCACTACAAGGACTTTAAGATACAGCCTATTGAGTTTATTACAAAAAATAAGCTTAGTTTTATACAAGGAAATATAATCAAGTATGTCTGTCGTTTTGACAAAAAAAATGGTAATGAGGATATAGACAAAGCAATTCATTATTGCGAATTATTAAAGGAGATAAAATAATGTGGTTGAATTTATTAAGCTTGGGTGTAAAGACAGGAGCAAAGATTTATCAAAATAAACAAAGAACAAAACAATTGATGTCAGATGCTCAGATGCTTCATGCTGAGAAAATGGCGAAAGGTGATATTGAATATAAAGCGAAAATTATTGAGAGTAATGATAATGGCTACAAAGACGAATTTGTACTTATTCTCATCAGTATTCCTATTCTTATATTGGGTTATTCTATTTTTACTGACGATGTGGAAATTCGTACTAAATTAGATTTATTTTTTGAGTATTTTAATCAGCTTCCTTATTGGTATCAAGCTATATTTATTGGAGTTGTATCTGCAATTTATGGTCTTAAAGGTGCAGACATTATGAGAAAGAAATAGTATAGATATGAATGACCAACGATGCAGTAATTATAGAAGTAGAGTTCCAGCTGGAAAGTGAGTACCAGCCATTTGGTCATTTTGTTTGTTTAAGATTTATAGATAACTACCCACAAAAAAATAAATTAACATCTCTTATAAAAGATATGGGTCAATATCCTGATGTAAAGCTTATTGATTATGAATTTAAAATAGAGCCTATAACAGAAGCAACAGATATTAGAGGATTAGAAATTACAAAACATTAGCGACCCACCAAGTCTCCCTGATGGGTCTATCTTTATGTGTTAATTAACTTTTGCAAGGGAGCAATCTTGACATAAAGANTTTTGTTAAACATCTTGCTTACCAGCTAGTGTTAAATCTCTTTTCACTTCTGTTTGTCTTACAGATAAATAACGATCTAAATTGTTATACATAAGTTTTGCTTTTATCAATTCACTCTCAGCATGAGCATANCTTTTNATTATTGTTTCATACTCAGGGTCAGTTCTAGCTTTGTGTTCAGCTTCTCCAACTGTTTTAGTATCAAGTTTGTATTTAAGAAATAATTTAGAGAACATAGCNTTNTTNCCNTCATCTAAGATAATAACTTTCTCTGCCCACTTAGACCACTCACTAGAAGCTTCTGTCATTTTTTTATAAGCTTCTNTACTATTTAAGTTCATTGTTTCCATTTGCTATCCTGTAAAAAAATATATCTTAACGAAGTTGTTGTTGGGTCAAATTCTAATTTAGAGCAACCAACTAATAATAAAAAAACAATAACTGATATTACAGATATAAAAAATTTATAAATCAATCTTGTATATTTACGATGTATTGGGTGTCCAAATATTATCATGGGTATTGAAGCATCTCATCAGCTTCTTCTTTTAATTCTTTTATTTTGTTTTCATACTTACTGATTACTTTCATCATAAGTTCATCAGATTCTTTTTTAGCATCTTCAACAGCTTGAACTTTATTTANTTTTAATTCTTCTAACTCTAATCTTAATTGACCATTTAATTTTTGNTGNTCTTCATTAATAGTTTTTTGTTGTTTGATTTCTAAATACAATGCTTGGATTTCTTCTAACTTAATTGCAAAATCTTTTTTGATATTATTTAGTTCTGTGACTAAAGCTTTTATTTGTAAGTCTTTATTATCTTCTGTCATATTATTTTTTTTAGAGTGCTGGGAACTAGAGAGAGGAAGTTCCCAACACATAACCTAAAAGTATATGTTATGAAAATATTATACTTAAACTGCTTACGCATTAATTTCTCTCTATCATAAAAATTAAAAATTATCATAACAAATTATTTTTAACTGATTTGCTTTGATTTGAAAAACATTAAATATTCTATTCTAAATTGTATTAGATGTTAAATAAGCTAGGTTTTAAGCCATAAAATAAAGGGTTGTAATTCAACCTAAACTATGAACATAATAGGGTATGAATAAAAATAGAAAAATAAAATTAGTTAAAGGAGATATTATTTACAAAAATAAATACCCTTTAGTTAGAGTAAAAAAAGTAGAACAAGATATTGGTAAATTCACTTACATGGTTTTTACCAAAAATGCTTCTTCATCTGAGCCTGATAATTTTGAGCCTATGATGAACTACCATATGAAATCTATTGCATTAGATAGAGCATACGATGTTGTTCACAATTCAATTATTGAACTGATGAAAGAAGTAAGACAAATAAAAAGAGATGAAAAAAACAAATAACCTACAAGGAGTAAATATGAAAACATATAATGAAATAAAAGAAGTAGAGAACAAAATTAATGATCTTAATTCTTTTATAAATAATCAAAACCAACATCTTGTAAATTTTACAAATCAAAAATGTAAATCAGAGGTACTTGATAAAGTTTCAAAAGCTATTGAGTCAGAAATCTTTAATCAAGAAAAACTAAAGCAACTTAAAGAAAAGTTAAAAGCAGAAAAATTATTAACTTTAAAAATTAAGGCTTTAGAAACTTTAGGTGTAAAAGTTGTTTCAAGAAAAAGAAACTACGATATGCACACTTACAATTACATCAATGGTTTTTATCCTGAAACAATAGAAATAATGTTTAGAGATAAAGTTGTTCCTTTAGATTTTAGACAAAGTGGTTTTTTTATTTCTTACAAAAATCATGGTGGAAAAACTTTGTTTGATTTATTTGAGGACAAAGTAGAAGATGAACATTTATTTTACACAAAGGAGAGATCATAATGAAAAAAGAAAATATAGAAAATACATTAGTGTCTGATGAACATATTGAATGGTTTAATGCTAATGTTGATTATGGTGGACATGAGATGTGGGAAAGAAATGATGTTGCTTTCCAAAATGCACCTAGTCATAAATTTGATGAACAATGTTGTATTTGTAATAAAGGTATGAATACACAAACAGGTAAAGGTTATATCATTAGAGGTTATACTAATCCACTTATGCTAGTTCATAAAAAAGACCACGACCATTTAGAAAAAAATTTGTCAGGGTCAGATATGGGCTGTTATTTTGTTGGGTCTGAATGTGGTAAGAAAATAAAAAAATCATTAAAAGATGCTGGTCTTAATTGGAAAGACTACATTTATTATTTTGATGGAAAGGAGAAAACAAATGCCTAATACTTGTTATGAATATAAAATAACTACTTGTGGATTTAGTGGTAGTTATACAGTTAGTTTATACAAAGATCACAGTACACATTGGGAACTTATCAAAAAAACTGACTTTAAAACTAAAACACTTAATCAAGCTTTTAATAATTTTATAAAGCAAAATAACTTAAAGGAGAGAGCAAATGTATAATATAAATGAAAGATTATCTGAACTTAAATCAGGTAATTATTTAATTAAGGTCACAAGCATTGGAGATAAAAGACCAAACAAATATTATTCAAAAGAATATTTTGTGACAGTAAAATATCAAGTTACAGATTTGAATAATCCAAAAAGAAAGTATGGAGTAGTGGTTTCAGGTTTAGGTGCAAAGCCTATTGAACTAAATGAGGACAGGGAACTACTACCTACCAATTACTTTACTTGGCAGAATTTTGATGAGGTATTGTTTGAGAGATTAGCTAGATGGCAAAACAGTATCAATCAAGATGGCTACTATCCTAAAGACAGAGATACAGGTCAGATAGTAGTTAAACATAACAACCTAAAAGGAGACAACTAATGGAAAAATTTTTCCAAACAAGACATGAAATTTTTGATCTGCCTATTCAAGAAAGATTTGATTATTGTAAAAATCTTTTTAAAGAAATTACAGGTCAGGAACTTACACATGAAGAATCTAAACAATACTATCACGAGATGTATGATTGTGATACTTACCAAAATAATCTTTATTCTGTAATGGTGTTTAGAAATAAACAAGCAGATTGGCAAGTACATGAAAAGTCATGGAAAGGTACTATGACATATCTTTCAATCAAAAGATTAGACAAAAAATCTATTCACGATTGGAGACATATGCAACAAATAAAAAATGAACTTGTTGGTAAAGATTATGAAGCAGTTGAAATATATCCAAATGAAAAAAGGTTAGTAGATACTGCAAATCAATATCATCTTTTTGTTTTTCCTAAAAATTATTTAATACCTTTTGGTTGGCATCATAGAACAGTTGATGCAATAGGTGTTGATGGTGGAGTAGGAAAAAGAGGACAAAGAGCAATAGAGGAGACAGCAAATGCCTAAATTAATATACGCAATTAANACTAGAAATAAGTCATTTAATTTGCTAGAACAAGTTTATAAAGATTTTGGGGTGGTATTCCATCCCAANTCTACTGTTGTTTCAGTAGAGAACTTTATAAAGGAGAAAGCTAATGGAAAAAGCACTTCCGAAGCTTCAAGCCAAATACGACAAGGCAATAGTGAGAGAAAAGGACTTGTTGGAAAAGCTAAAGAAGATAAGGAACAACAAAAAATCATTAGCTTGGAAGATACATCAGACGAAGTATCATCCAGCTATGGTTTAAAGAGAGAGGACAAATAGTTATGAAAAAAATGTACTTAATGACNATACTCGTATGCACTCTTTTAAATGGATGTGCNAAATACGACCCAATNATTGACACAAAAGGTAAGTCTANNTTTGAGACTAGCAACGCAAGTGACATATCAAACGATATNATATTGTGCGANAAACTTGCTAAAAACAATACAACACTTCTTGGTAATATAAATTTTTGGATATTGTCTCCTAAAGCTGAGACTCAATATACAGATATGTATAGAAAATGTTTAGAGGGGAGAAATCATAATGTCCTTAATTAAAAAATATGACTTTGATTTTTTATTAGATCAAGCTTGTTTAAAAGCTTTAGATGATAAAGGTCTTTTATTAAAAAAACCAATTAGAATTGGTCATTTGGTTGTTGATAAAAGTAGTGTACCCACACCAAGAACAGAGGGCAAATCTAAAATTACAAACAGAAAAAAACTAAATACATTTGTTCAAAGGAGTGAAAATGAAGAAGTTTAGATTTTTAAATGTTTCTAAAGATAAGAGAAACTTTGTGGTTGGCTTGTTAGCAAGTAATTCTAAAAAACCAGCAATNAATTANTTATCATCAAGAATATTTTTTGAATTAGATAAGAGATTTANNAGNNATNATAAAACTTATTATTGTGAAGTTTCAGCAGTTCAGATTGTTAGCAAGGTTTTAGAAACATTAAATGAGACTAAAACTAAAAATCTTTTAATTGGTATGTTCACACCTAAAGAAGAACTAAAGCTTCTTGTATATGCTGAACTATACAAATTAAGTAGGCTTGGTTTTATCAAAATCAAAAAGGTAAAAAAATATCTTTGGGTTAAACTTACTGACAAAGGTATTCAGAATATCTTTAGATTTTTAGAACTTGATATGGGAGATGATATGAAACGATTTGCTGAACTAAAAGGTTTTAAAGTTATAGATACAGGAAAATCTTTTATTGATGACCCACGACCATATGCAAGAGGTTTTATGATGATTAAAAAAACTAAAAAGGATATAAACTAATGCAAAAGAGAGAGTGTGGCGATTGTAATATGTGTTGTAAGCTTTACAGCATACATGAGCCTAAAGACTTTAAAAAANATTATGANTGGTGCAAACATTGTGAAGTTGGTGTTGGATGTAAAATTTATGAGTCAAGACCAAAACAATGTAAAGACTTTCAATGTGGATGGTCTTTAGGATTAGTACCTGAAGAATGGAAACCAAACAAAGTAGGTTTTGTAGTCACAGTAGAAAAAGAAGAATCTTATGTTCATAAAGTTTTTACTGTTTTTGCAGACAACTATAATAGAGTTGCCAATTTACCAAAATATTTAGGTAAATATGGTTTTATTGATACTGATGGCTATGAATGGCATTATGTAATTAGATATAATTCTAATGAAAAAGATATGGCTGTTTTTGATAGACAGAGGTTTGGTAATCAANTTAAATTTTGTAAGAGAGGAGAACTGTAATGACAAAACCAANAGCAAAAATTAAGAAACTAAGCTTTCAATGTGCAAGATGTTTTAANAAAGATGCAGATAAGTTAGCTTGGTTTTTTTCATCTGATTCTTTATGGGCAGATAGTCTATTATGTAGAGTCTGTTTTAAAGAAGCTTTAAAGACAATACCAACAAAAGAAAGAGAGGAGTGGTCATGTTGATTATTAAAAACAGCGATCAAATTGCAGAGATAAGCTACCTTATTCCACCTGTACTTAATATGTATGGAGTATCAGAGGAACAAAACGAAAAAGTTTTGAAAAAGGTGTTTGGTTTGCAACTAAAGAAGATGNGACTTATGAGAGGATATACTCAGACTAAAGTTGCAAAAGCAATANACGTCACNTTNCAGCAAATACAAAAATANGAAAAAGGTAAAAATGCTGTNAGTGTNCATAATGAACTTAAATTAGCNGAGTTCTTANANTGTGATAGGAATTANTTTNTTCAGCCTATTANAGANAATGGNTNTAANTTTTTAANTAAAAGTGAAATACATAAAATGAGGGANNGAGANAATGNCTANTATCANAAGTANANATAAANATGGANACNANATAGNNTTNNANCCTAAAGGTAGAGGAGCAAGATATACTGTTAATGGNNTNAANAAGAAAGGAGTCACTACAATCATAAGCGAAAGATTTGGNAAAGGNGCNTTNATGTGGTGGTCAGAAAATTGTGTTTATGAAGCTATNAAACAGCTAATGAAACATAATAAGAAACCTGTAGATGAGATTCANCANTTTGAAGATGATCTTAAATANAGNGTNAAACAAATCAAAGAAAGTGCTATGCANATTGGAACTAATATGCACTCTTTANNTGANGATTATATTNNNGGNAAAGAAGTTATTACTCCAAACTCAGAGCCACTTAAAACTATGTTTGAAAAGTTTAAGAAGTTTTGGGATAGCAAAAAAATNAANGTANTTGAGACAGANAAAACATATTNNTCAAAAGAGTTAGATGTNTGTGGAACTCTTGATTGCCTTGTTAAGTATAAAGGTAAGATTGGAATATTAGATTTTAAAACATCTAAGGATTTTTACCCTGATATGCCAATCCAAATTCATACTTATAAAAAATTAGTAGAAGATTCTACTGATTTAAAAGTCGAGTTCTTAGCAGTTATTAATATTCCAAAAGAGCCTGTTAAGGATGTTGAGATGAGGATATTTCAAATTAAGCCTAAGTATCTAAAAGGCTTCAAAGCTTGTAAATATCTAAATAGCTTAGAAGAAGATTTTAAGCAAAGAAACTTGGAATATAATAAACAGAGGAGCAACTAATGTCATATCAACAACAACAAAAAATACCTTTTTGTGCTTTGACTATGAAGATGTACGCAACTGGTAAAAAAAGCCCTAAGTTTGAATTTAAAGCTGGTGCTGATAGTTTATTTACCTGTAGCTTAACAAGGAAAAAGTACAAATTATCACAAATCAATGAGTGGTATTTAACCCCTGAGGTACAAAAATATCATCTTCAGGGTTATAGAGCAGTTTGGTATGGTAAAACTGAACATAATGAGAATCCTAACAAGTATAGTAAAGGAGACACTAATTTTGTTTTAAGTTTTATTATGATTAAACCATACAAACCTCAACCTAATGTGGATGGTATGAAACCAATCGCACAAGCAATTCCACAGCCAATGCAACAAGTAGCAAAAGCTGAAGAATCTTTTGATGATGATTTACCACCATTTTAATAAACTAAAAGAAAAGCTGAGTGTGTGGTCACTATATAACCGAGAATATATAGTTGGCTTCATACTTGGCTTTGTAATAGGAGCAATATTGTTATGAAAACTATAAAATTAACTACTACTCAATATAATTTAATGAGAAGTCTTTTGATTGATGGGAGTGAACAAACATTATCACAACTTGAAAATGATGATTACGATAATAACACTAAAGTTTGTGAAGAAATTTATGGTAAAAACTTTAGGAAAGTTCGTAAAAATTTATTTAAAAAACTTAAAATTAAAGGGTACTGCTAATGAAACAATTAGAACTAGACTACCCAGCACATAATTTTACAGATACAAGTAAATCAGCTTGGGCTAATAAAAAAGATAAACTGACAAAAAGAGAACAAGTTTATGAGTATGTTAAAACTCAGGCTTCAACTAATTATGAAATAGCTGATGAGTTGGAAATGCCATTGTCATCTGTGACAGCAAGATGTAGAGAATTACAGCTTCTTGGACTTGTAGAAGATAGTGGAAGAAGAAAAGAAACACCTTATGGTAAAACAGCGATAGTATGGCAAAAAAAAGACCAACAGTAGCAGAGAAAAAGTGGATGCAACAAGTAGCTGATTATGGATGTATAGCTTGTGAGAAAGATGGATTAAATGTTCCAGCAGAGATACATCACATCAGAAAGCATACAGGAATGGGTCTGAGACCCTCACACACGAGCATTTTGCCATTATGTAGTGTCCACCATAGGACAGGTAAAATATCGGTACATTTAGGCAAATCAGCTTTTGAAAAAAAGTATGGTACTGAAGAACAATTAGAAAAACAACTGAGAGAGAGGATAGAAACATGGAACGCAATAGTGGGTATTTTTTAGTATGGAGAAAGATTTGGAAATCTCCTGTATTTAAAAATTTAAAACAATGTGCAATATGGATATATATGATTAGTCAGGCAACTCACAGAGATAAGACCCTGAACTTTTTAGACAATAAGGTTTTTGTTAAAAAAGCTGAGTTAATATTTCCATTGAGAAAAAATGCTGAGATATGGGGTATTACATATTCTGAGATGAGGACTTTTATTAAAAGGCTTAAAAATAGGAAGATGATTAATGTCAGAATACACCACCTTTTACCCACCTCTAACCACCCTAGCCGAAAAGTAAGTATAATTGAGTGCTTAAACTATGACAAATATCAATACCTAGAGGATGTGCAACCACCTCAACACCAGCTATCGCCTGATACTAATACACATAATACTAATACCAATATTAGTATAGGGTCAAGCAAGAATGTGAATGATGGGTATAAAACAGTTGGGTCTTGGGGAGAGTACAATATCTTAGAAAAAGAGGGCAAACAGTACCTGAAACATAAATACAAAGATGAGCCAATTAAGGAATATCAATGATTGGGTTGCTGAGAATATTTAAGTATGTCAGAAAAAGATTGATTAAGCTGTCATTAGAAAATAAAATGCTGAAAACCCAGCTTGAATATTATAGAGCAATAATTGAATCAGATATACATAGAAAACATTAGATGGTTAAAAAAAAGTCAAGATTTAGACATATTTCAATAAATAAAAAAAAGTTTTATTTTTATGAGATTAAGTGGTGGGATATTTTGGGAGACTCAGGTCATGCTGGAACAAAAGAATTTGATTTAATGAAACCAGCTTTGATGACAACAACAGGTTATGTTTATTCTAAAGATAAGAAACATCTCAAAACATTTGCTAGTTATGATGAGAACGAAGAAAGCTTTAGTGATCGTAATGTTTTTCCAATAGGATGTATTAAGGAACTTAAAAAGATAGAAATTTGATACCATTTCCAAAAAAAAAATATAATATTATTTATTGTGACCCAGCTTGGTACTTTAAAACATACTCTAACAAAGGTAATAAACGATCTGCTTTACAGCATTATAATTGCCTTAATATTAATGATATTTATAATTTACCTGTTAGTTCAATTTGTGATAATGATTGTATCTTATTCATATGGGTTATTGACCCAATGCTTCCTGAAGCTATTGAAACTATTAAAAGATGGGGTTTTAAATATAAAACAATAGCTTTTACATGGGTCAAAGAAAATAAAAAATCAGATGGATATTTTACAGGTTTAGGATATTGGACAAGAGCAAATCCTGAGATGTGTTTATTAGCAACTAAAGGTAAACCCAAAAGACTATCTAAAGCTGTAAAACAATTAATCATTAGTAAAAGACAAGAACATAGCAGAAAACCTGATGAGATAAGAGATAGAATAATACAGCTATGTGGAGATTTACCTAGAATAGAATTGTTTGCAAGACAACGAGTAGAGGGTTGGGATTGTTGGGGAAATGAGGTATAAGAATCAATAATGAAAAGCGACATAAATAAGGCAGAAAANAAGAAACAAATNGGCAGACCACAAAAGTCTATTGATGAAAAAATATTAGCAAATTTAAGTCAAATAGGATGCACACAAGAAGAAATAGGNAGNATTGTAGGAATATCAGCAAGAACATTACAAAGAAGATTTGCCGATTTATTAGAGGTTAATAAAAANAAAGGTAAAGCTAGTTTAAGAAAAAGAATGTACGAAAAAGCTATGAAAGGTAATGATAAGCTTTTGATATGGTTGTCTAAGAATATGTTAGGAATGTCTGAAAGAATACATAACACTAATGTAACTGAACCTTTACCATTAATTATAGAAGCTAAAGCTGAAGAAATAAAAGATCTAAATGGCAAAGAAAAAAGGTAATGTGTATGGTGCAGTTGTACTGTACGAGAAAACTTACAAAGGTACTTCCATTGGCAGACGACCAAATACTTCATCAATGAATAAAAATCGCAGACGACAGCTTGGTAAGAAACCTTATTATAGAGGTCAGGGCAAATGAATAAACGATCTAACTTTTACCCAAATGGAGAGATAATAGATTTTAGATTACCACAGGATTTTAGACCATCACAAGGAAGAGGAAGCTGTGGTAACTGTGGGCAATATAGTAACAAACACGCATTTTGTAATGTTTATAAAAGCTTTCATGTAAAAGATGTTTATGTTTGCAATCAATGGAGACAAAGACATTTTAAAAGATAATGGAATTAATAATCCTAAATGATGGTGTGTATCAGTTAGTTCCAGTAACAAAAGAAATACTCAAAGGTATAGAAATCATTAGTGAGGCTACTTGTTTTGATGTTTGTGATATTCTTAGACTCAAACTTACCGGATATGTAGATAGTTTAAATCTTCATGTAATGAATGATGGNAGTGGNTATCTTTTTGGGTGCATTTGTAGATGATTAGTGTTATTTACAAATTATGTCATTACATGGAAATAGAAAATTAAACAAACCTTTCAGAACACCATCAGCTTCAAAGAAGTTTGGAGTCTATGTAAGAAACAAAAAATCAGGCAGAGTTCAAATAGTGAGATTTGGTGCTAAAGGTATGCCAATACGAAAGAATAATCCAACACGACAGAGAATGTTCTTTGCTAGGTTTAGACCAATACTTGCTAAGGTAAGAAGAAGTGGAAAACAAGCTACATTGAGTCCAGCTTATTGGGCGATTCAAAGCTGGAAAAAAGGGTTTAAGATATGAAAGTAAGTGAAAACACATCTGTTGCTATGCCAATCAAAAATATGATTGGTATTATTATTGGAGTTGCTATGGGTATCTTTGCATATACAGAAATTACAGCAAGACTCACATCATTAGAAACATCAAGAGAATTGATGAACGCAGATTTACTCAAAGCTTCAGAGCAGACAACAGTTGATAAAGAACAGTATATACTTTTAGAAGAACTTTATAAAACCACAGATCAACATACAGAATTATTAAATAAAAATATTCACAATCAGGTAATGTTACAACATTTAGAAAAACAATTAGAAAAAGCATTGGCTGATATAGAAGAACTTAAAGATAAGGTAAGAGCAAATGGAAATAGTCATTAGTTTATTAATGTTTCTTGGAGAGCCACCAATACTTAAAGAACATTTGTATATACAAGATCAAAAAATGGCAACTTGTCTTAAAATGAAAAGGATTAGTGAAAGATCGTCAAATGCAAAATTTCAATGTGCTAAAGTAAAAGCAACTGTTATAGTAGATGATTATTCAGGAGAAAAAAAAATAACTAGCATAGCGAGTTTAGATTAATTTATGAGTTTTTATAATGATAGATTGGTTTTTAGAAAAAGTAGAAAAGATAACAAGATCAATATTTCATTGGACTTGGAGAGTCAAAACTCAAAGAAAATGGAAAAGGAAAAAGTAAGTGGAATATGTATTAACTATGGTTATCTGTGCTTATGTAGAGGGTAAAACTTCTTGTATTCCACCAATGCAAATAAACAAAACTTATGTAGATGCTTATACTTGTATGCTTGATGGTTACACAAGGTCTTATGATAAGATTATTGAATTAGGCAAAGATGATGTTAATAAATATAATATCTATATAAAGTTTGGCTGTAATGAAGATCACTCTAACAAAACCACAACATCTCATATCATCATCAAATAAAAGATTTAGAGTATTAATATCAGGTAGAAGATTTGGTAAAACATATCTTGCTATAACTGAGATGATGAAATACGCATCAAAGCCAAATCAAAAAATATGGTATGTAGCACCAACTCTTAAAATGGCTAAAGACATTTGTTGGAGTCAATTAAAGGAAGTTCTTAATCAGTTTAATTGGATAGAAGATATTAACGAAACTACACTTACAATAACTATAAGAAAAACTAACAGCACCATATCACTAAAGTCTGCTGATTTACCTGACACACTTAGAGGTACAGGTTTGAACTTCCTTATATTAGATGAGTTTGCAGATATAGATAAGAGAGCATGGTTTGAAGTATTAAGAGCATCAGTATCAGATACACTTGGTCATGTTATGATGTGTGGTACTCCAAAAGGTTATGGTAATTGGAGTTATGAAATGTATCTAAAAGGTAAGCAAGACCCTGAGTGGGATAGCTTTCAATTTACTACTTTACAAGGTGGTATGGTATCTGAGAAAGAACTTAATCAAGCTAGACAAGACTTAGATCAAAGAACATTTAGACAAGAGTTTGAGGGTACATTTGAAAATTATGCTGGTGCTATTTACTATAACTTTCACCCTGTTGAGTCTGTTGTAAATAGAAGAATAGATTGG
>FUFK010045099.1_pt1 | contig 13085 bp, 13 predicted proteins | sample 1021851 | NCBI WGS metagenome assembly FUFK01 (sample SAMEA51879418, study PRJEB19060) | metagenome | reverse complement strand
TGACCTTGGCCTTGACCTTGGCCCTGACCTTGGCCTTGACCTTGGCCCTGACCTTGGCCTTGACCTTGGCCTTGACCTTGGCCTTGACCTTGGCCTTCGCCCTGACCACCTGCGTCGGATTCGCCACCGCCTTCAGTGTCGCCGTTTCCTGCGCCTGCTCCGGACTCCTGGAAGTCAGGATCGTAAGCGTCAGGAATGCCGTCACCGTCGGAATCGGAGTATTCACCGTCGTTGGGGTCGTTCGGGAACTGGTCGGTTGCGTCGGGCTTGCCGTCACCGTCGGTGTCGGAGTTGTTCGGGTTGGTACCCTTGGCATACTCTTGGGAGTTGGTCAAGCCGTCTCCGTCAGGGTCTGCGTTTCCGTCACCGCCGTTGGTGGGGTTCAGTCCGTTCGAAACCTCCCAACCGTCTGGGAGACCATCGCCATCGCTGTCTGCATTGTTCATGTTGGTGCCTTCGGATTGCTCCTCAGCGTTGGTCAACCCGTCTCCGTCCCAGTCGGCGCCGCCGTCTGAGGGGTCGAGGGGGTCAGATCCATCACCGGACACGGCCGAAAGAGCCGAGAGGGTGAGGAACAAAGCCAAAAGCACGCTCATTGTTTTCGTTTTCATGTTTTTTCACTTCCTTTTGTTTTGGTTGTTGTACACAGAGAACCCGCTGTTCTCTCTTTCCACACACCGGCTCGCATCGACGTTCGATTGATTCGTTGGCGATGGGAGGCAGGCCGTGGGAGGATGCAACGCTTCGCGATTTGACAGCATGGTGTTCAAGTCCAGTGCAGGGTTTGGCTGACGCATTTCATTGAATGCGCCGGAGGGAAATTCGTGTTCCCTCGCTCCAATCACCTTGCACGTTCGCTTGTTCAAATCCTCCGTTTGCATCGTTTTTTCACGGGTCGTTCATAGGGAACCCAGCGTTCCCTCTGCATGTTGGAACCGACCCACCCTATTTGAAGAGCGCGATGGGATGTTCCGATGGTTGAGTCGCGACTAAAGGTTCGGTACAGCGGTTGCGGGAAGCAGCACGGAGGCTTCGTGATTGAAGACGTACCGTGCGATGATCGACGCCAATTCCTCGTCGTTGAACATGTGAATGCGCTCAGGTCCGTTTCCAACGGCAGGTGCGAACAGTTGCAGCCCGAACGGTTTTGCAAGCCTGGAAAGGGCGATTTTCGCCGCACGGACGGTGTTGGCACCGCGCACGCCGCTTTCGGCCAGGCCCATGCCCAGGCTGTGGATGAGTTTGCCTTGACGGACACCGTAGCCACCGGCGGTCGCCATCATGCCCAAGATCACAAACTGATCTCGGCGCGACGCATCCCAGCGATGTGGGTCCCCTCTGAAACGGTCTTGAAAGGATTCGATGAGCGAATGATGCGCTTCATCGAGGTGCTCTGGGTCAAGAGGAGGCACCTCAACCGGTCGGAAGGACGACTCATCTTTGGGAAGAATGTCGTCGAAGGGCGTCCACTGATAATCTGCGAGCAGCCAGTTGTTGAATTTCTTGGAAAGCAAAGGATCAGCACCTCGCCAGGACCAAATGCTCCGCTGAAGCATCTCGGGGGCGATCGTATCAAAGACTTCAGGAGCCTCCTCAGACAGCGTTCGAAACGCTTCGAGAAGTTTTTGGAAATACAAATCTCGCTCTTTTTCCGATTTGGAATTGAATTTTTTCGCCACGTAATAATCAAAATCAGGTTCTGATTTTGAATAACGCCTCTCGGAACGAGAGTTGTTCATGTTGTCAGCCTGGTCAGCCGTTGTTTTATGTTCTTTTGTATTGATGTGCTGTGCTGGTTGCATCTTTGGTCCCTCTTTCGGGCGCAAATCCATTTTTTTGTTCCGTCTTCTGCGTTTATTTTTACAATTAAGGGGCGTTCATGGAAACTGCCGACGCCATCAAGAACGAGTGAGTGAATATATACTCTTGAGGATCAAAACACCTTCATCATTGAACGATGAGGGCCGATAACACCGATGGTGTAGGGTTCATCGATGACGATCCATCCCTGCGCTGCGTAGAAAGGGATGGCGTGCTCTCTGGCCTGCAGCAAACCGGTTTTGCATCCAAAGTCCTCCACCATGATGCGCTCCAGGGCGCTCAAAATTGAAGCTGCGTGACCTTGACGCTGATGGTTGGGAAGGGTGCCCATCTGCCGAATTTGGAACGCAGGCCGGTTCGCAGAGCCGTCCGCAAGTGGGCCAAACGCAGGTATGGGCGCGGCACCGGGCCCCTTGTGGTCGGCGCCGGAGCCGTCGGATGCGTCCGGCACGATGTGCGCTCGACCCACGGCCACCACGTTGCCCTGCATCTCAACCCAGGCATGCACGGCGTCATCGTCGTCGCTGAGGCGTTCACTGCCCGGTTCCATGCCGAGCGGCTCACGCAAAACAGCGTATCGAGTGGTGAAGTACGGCTCGTCGGGCATGCCGTGAAGGTGATGAATCATGCACAATCGCTCCTCACATCAAAAGCAACACAAACAGCGCCTCAAAGAGAGCATGCTTCTCTCCCGTGCGCAGACCGATTGGAGGTTCGGTTGCCTTCATCGTTCACATCAGGTGGTCTTGTTTCAGAGGTTTAAACCATCCTGCACCGGGACCGTGCGAGGCAAAGGCGCGTTGAAATAGGTCTTGCCGCTGGGCGTGAACACAGCACGGATGTCAGAGTGGCTATGAGCGGGACTGCAGATCCTGAGACCGGAGTTCGAATCTCCGTCCGTGCTCCAAAACACTTCTCGGACTGAACCCCCCATACGAGCCTTGAAAGGGAAAACAGACCAGCAAGCCACAGAAAGGAGTCGATTGCCAAACCTGCCCGAAATCAACCCCGTTTTGAGCCAAGTTGGTATCGGCTTCGCCGGATTTCTGGCTCCGCCCGGGCCAGAGGTCATTCGATTCACCGTTGGCCAGCCGGATTTTGGAACGCCTCAGCCCATCGTCGACGAAGCGAAAGCCTCCTTGGACCGAGGTGAAACGGCGTACACACGGCCCCAAGGCACCGTTGAGCTGTGCGAGGCCGTTCAGCAGCATTTGACCCAATTTGACATCAACGTCAAAGCCGACGACGTGGTGATCACACCGGGTTGCAAGCAAGCCCTGTTCTACGGTATGATGGCGGTGCTGACGCCCGGAGATGAGGTGCTGCTGCTTTCGCCAGCCTGGCCGTCCTACGACGGCATGGTTCGCCTCACAGGTGCTCTTCCCATCCACGTCCCCGTTCGCCGCGACAACTACCACCCCGACTTTGACGCGCTTGAAGCGCACGTCACGGAGAACACCAAGGCGATCATTCTGAACACCCCAAACAACCCCACGGGCGCCGTGTACACGGCCGAGGAAACCAAACGACTGGTTGATTTTGCCGTGAAACATGATTTGTGGATCCTTGACGACATGATCTATTCGACCCTTGTGTGGACCGACGTCGGCTACACTTCACCCTGCGCCTTCGAAGGCGGGAGTGAGCGAACCATCACCATCGGTGGTTGGTCCAAAGGCTGGGCCATGACCGGGTGGCGACTCGGNTGGATCACGGGCCCAACCAACGTCATGGACGGCGTCAAAGTGGTCAACGTCAGCTCGGCGACGCACGTTCCGACCTTCCTGATGCCCGCCGCTGCCAAAGCGCTCTCCCTGGAAGAAGAGGTCCAAGAAATGAAAGACGCTTTTGCCGAACGAAGGGTGTTGATGCATCAGGGCCTTTCATCCCTGCCCGGATTTGTTGTCCCTGAGCCGGAAGGGGCGTTCTACATCCTTTGCGACATCACCGGAACCGGCCTGACGGACATNGAATTTGCTCACCAAGCNCTCGAGCACGCACANGTNCAGGTNATTCCNGGNTCNCTNATGAANGGNGGCGACGGGTTGATTCGAATCAGNTACGCCACGTCCATCGCCAACATCCANGAGGGNGTTCGNCGCCTTCGCGAGTGGCTTGAATCACGCANCTGAAAGGGCTTGAAGGGCTTCTCGGACATACAGAACCCCGGTGATAACCAAGCCGATCATGATGCCTTTTTGGATGTCATCGCTCTTCCATTTCTCAAGCCATATNCGACCGATTTGAGCGCCAAGCAACGCTGCGATGACGAAACCGACCAACAACCAAGGCTCCACGGTCAAGACGCTGACATCGTACCACAGGTAAATCGGGATGCGCGTGGCGTCCACCACCAAGGCCAACACAGCCGCTGTTGCAGCGTACTCTGATTTATCGGGCAACCGCTGTTTGAGAAACATCGCCCGAAGAGCGCCTTGGTGCCCTGTCAAACCGCCAAGAAACCCTGAGCCGAACCCGCCGATGCGGTCTTCGGCCTCCGGAAGGCGAAGGTTGGTCCACGACTCGCTGACCTTCAATGCCGGAAGTACAATCAGTGCAAGGCCGACCAACANAAGCAACGGNTCCGGCGGAATGACCGATTGCAACACCGCNCCAATCAACGCCCCGAGAAGAAGCGCCCAGCCAAATCGNCGAAGTGCNTCGCGATCAANGTGCGTACGAAGCATGCGTGATTTCATCGCATTATGNGCGCCGTGGACAANAGCCACCCCTGCAATAGCGTGATGCGGTTCAAACCACAGCAGAAAAATCGGCGTGGTCATGGTAGCGAGTCCAAAGCCGGCAGGAACCGTCAGTGCGGCTGCGAGGAAACAACCCGCCAGCCCCAACACCGCAAGCAGCAAATCGATGTTGATACCTCCCGGGATGCAATCATGTGTTTTCGGGATATATGTTAACGATGCTCAATAGAACGGTTGCGCTACGTCCTCAATCGAGAAAATATGGACGTGAACGGGTGAGGTAATCGCTCATTCAGAAGAGGCAGCAGCAACAGAGGCGGGGGCCTCAAACCGAACCTGAATCATCCCGTCCTGCTCTCGAACCTCGTAAATTCGGAGGTCCTTCTTCTTCGACATGGCGCCCACCAACTTGCCGTAAGCTGGAAACAACGGGAACGGCGACCACTCAACGACCGAACCGTCGTCCAGGTTGTACGTGGTTTGGTGAAGCGGACAGCGGACGCAATCGTCCTCAACCTTCCCGCCCCAGGCAAGCGGCCACCGCATGTGGCGACACAGTGCTTCGGTGGCAAACAAAGCGGTGCCTTGACGGCCCACCATCACCATCTTGCCTTTCACGGCCTTCATCTTCTTCTTTCCAGGTTTCAGTTTGCTTGATTTCATTACGTTGTGCCAGGTCATGCTAAGGCCTCCTTGGGAGCGGTATGTTCAGGTGTTCAAGGGCGCGCTCGGCGCTGCGAAGCGTGCCCTGCACCGATGGATGTGCGCGGTGGTCGCCTGCAACGACGACGCCGCTCACCTCGACATCGGAAAAGAATCGTTGATGATGTCCCGGGTCGATGTGCGGTAGAGCGTGTCGTACCGTCGTGGTGGTCAAATGGACCCACTGGTCGACCACAGCACCGAACCACCGTCGCAGCTCCTTCTGAACGGCAGCGACGTCGGGCTCATCGGCGTCTTGACCCACCAGCGTGGCCACGACCCAATGCTCGCCCTCGGGATGGGGGTGAACGTTGGTCGGAAGATGAACGTGGAGAACGGTGTTTCCTTCACCGCCCCATTCCTCGTTGAGAAGAAGACGTGCTTGTTTGTACGGGGGCTGAGGAGCGACGAACGCCACGGTGCTGGTCAGACGTTCAACGGGACTGTGGTCGCTTGAAAGTTCAGGCAAAAGGCGTGTCGCCACGTGTTGGGGTACGGCCAGAACCACTCGGTCAAAGGCGTGCGTGTCGCCGTTGACCTCAACCGACGTACTGGTGATGGCCGAGACTTCGGCGTTCAGATGGACGGTGGTCGATGCGAGACGTTGCGCAAGCTGTTTGGGAACGGCGGCAATGCCGTGTTGGGGAACGATCATCTGGCCGTGGGACATGGCGCTCCACGTAAAGTCCGCAAACGCCATCCGTTCGCTGAGGGACGGATCAAGCGTGATGCCTGTGAACAAGGGCCCGAGTACACGTTGTGTTTCAGCCGTAAAGTTTCGTTGCTTCAATCCGAGCGCAATCGGTGGGGTCACACCGTCCATTGAGCGCTCCAAATCTTTGGACGAGGTGCCCAAGCGCCAGCGTAAGAAGCGCAAGCCATCGACGATGCCAACCGAACGCAGCGTGGGCAAAAGGTAGCGAGGCGCTTTGAGGGCGTCACCCAGAACCCGTCGCCGGCCCGTTGAGGGTTGAATCGTCATGGTGCACGCATCCATCGGTTTCCCTCGAAGGCCGGGAACGTCAACCCACCGCTTCAGAGCCGGATAGGCCGTGTGGAGAACATGGAAACCGAGGTCGATCAGGTGTTGGCCTTCCGGGCGAGTCATCATGCGGCCGCCCAGTTGGTCCGAGGCTTCGTACAGCGACACATCGTGGCCTGCCTCTTCGCAGCCGAGGGCCACGGCCAGACCCGAAAGACCTCCTCCGACGATCGCAATCCGCATGGCCTACCCTCGAAGTGCTGACATGCCTCCGTCGAGGTGGATGATTTGCCCCGTGAGGTTGTCGGGAGCATCGGTGAGGAGCCAGTGCATGCTCTGAGCGATTTCCTCAGGTTCGTTGATGCGTTTCAGCGGAATCATGCCCACGGAGGCCTCTCGGATGGCGTCCGAGCGGAGCACGGTTGCACCGAGACGGGTTTCGGTGAGACCGGGTGCGACGGCGTTGACGCGCAGTCCGCGTCCAGCGTACGTGGACGCTGCTGAACGAACCATGGCCTCAATGCCGCCTTTCGCAGCCGCAATGGCTTCGTGGTTGGTCAGGCCGTAGCTTCCCGCGACGCTTGAGGTGAACACCATGCGCCCCTGGCCGAGTTTGAGCATGGCTTTTCCAGCGGTTTTGAGGGCAAGAAACGCTGAAACAAGGTTGGTTTGCAACACGGACTGGAAGTCTTCAAGTTTGGTCGCATGGGGAGGGCGAAGGGCGATTGAGCCCACCAAATGGGCCATGCCGGACAAGCCGTTTTCTCCGGCCTCAGAAGCGGTTGCGACGGCGGCCTGGACCGTTTCCTCGTCAAGGGCATCGCCCTGAACGAGAACGGCGCCCTTGGCCACCAGGTGATTCACTCGCTCAGCGTCTCGCGCCAACAACGTGACGTCGTGCCCTTCGTCGAGAAGCATCGTCGCCAAACGGAGTCCGATGTCGCTGCTTCCACCGACCAAAAGAAATGATTTGCCCATGGAATACTTACACTTGCTCGTGCTTTTATACTGCTGTTTCGGGGGGTTGAACATCGTTTGAAAAAGAAAAGCCGCGAGAAGTAACCATGCTTCGAGACGCTCATCCTGCCATCGCAGGCGTCCTCCGCACGGCGACGACGATCCATGTTTTGGGCGCGGGTTTAAACCCCGAAAAGCCAGCGCATCGGGCCATTCACGACCTCGACGGCAAGGGTTGGCGGTTGGTTCCCGTGCACCCGAGGGACGCTGGCGGGGCCATTCTGGGCCGACCGATTCGTCCTGCGCTGGAGGACGGCATCGTGCCCGAAATCGTGGTGTTCTTTCTCGCCCCGGAACGAGCCAAGCAGGCCGTAAGGGAACTCACGGTTCGATACGGAATGGAATCCATGCCGTTGCTCTGGTTCCAGCCCGGTTCTGAACATGAGGACGTCCTCGAGATGCTCAACGAAGCGGGCATCCTCCACATCGTGGACGACTGCATCGTGCGCTTTGTTCAACGCCACCACCTTGTCAGCGAGCACGACCACCAAGCCACTCCGTGGTACCTTCAGGTCGGTTCGGAGGACGGGAGCGGTTGTTCGGTTTGGTCGGTGGAAACATCGATGCAGACGCAGTCCTCTCCTCCGACGTCGCTCGAATGGTGCGGGGACGCTTTTGATCTTGAGCGGTCCAATCACACCGTTGCGCGATACGTGCGTTCACTGGCTCGGCCCAACGAGACGTTGCCTGAGCTTGCGCTTCGCCTGGCCTGAGACGCGATCTCACGGTTCTTCGGCGGCGACTGCATCAATGGTGAACAACGTCCCTCCCCCGCCAAACACGGCATAATACAAGGTTCCGTCGGGATGGAACGCCAGTGGCAGTGGAGTCCCGGCGTCCCAGGCAAATCTCGTGATGTTCGTGGTGTAGGTGAACGGTTCTTCGCCGGGATGGACGTCAATGCGCAGAATTTCATGCCCTTGAGGAAGCACGGTGTTCCACGATCCGTACACCGTGGCGTACATCGTGAACCCTTCCGACGGGGAAAGCCCCGGGAGGGGAGAATGAAGCGGGCGAACGTCCAATCCGTTCATCGAGGTGTGCGGGGTCCACGTGCCGACGGGTGCTTCAGTGCCCTCCGGCACAGGGGTTTCGGGTTCGTCGTCGGGCCAGCCGTACGCTGCTCCTTCAATCATGAAGTTGAGCTCCTCTCGAGGGTGGTCACCCTCCCAGTCCCTGCCGTTGTCGGTGAAAAAATACCCGTGCCCGTCGACCCACGCACCGTCAAACGAATTGCGCACGCCACTGGCCAACACGCCGTGTTCTCCCGAGGTCGCGTTCACCCAAAGCAGCGCAGCGTTCCGTCGATCGTCCTCATCGCACACGTTGCACGTCGAGCCGCTGTGCCAGATCAGGGTCCCGTTGGGCATTGCGCTCACGCTGTTGGTCTGGTGATTTCCAACAGGAACACCGCTCACAAGGACCTGTTGTTCAACAAACATTCCCTGGGATGAAACGGCGTAGGAGGTGAGGCGACCAGCTTCTGAAACGATGGCTTTGCCATCCTGNAGGAGAAGACCGTGCGGCCGGTCGAGGCCGTCAAGGAGCGTTCGTCGGTCGTTGGTTTCGATGTTCAACTCCGTGATGCGTCCGCCGTCCCGATCGCACACCAGCAAATGGGAAGCGTTGGCCCAAACCAAACACGTTGGTCCTCCCAAGTCGCTGGCGACGCGGGTCACCTCGTACCCGTCGATCACGGTGGGATCTGAACCCGAGACGTACGGGTACAGTTGCCGCACCATGAGCAAAGCGACCAGCACGGCGACGACGGGAACCAAGTGCCGACGCATCGCTTCGTGGGCTACGCTGGACGATATTCAACGATTCGGAGGCCGATGCCCCGAAACGGTCAATGCGTGTGCAGTTGCCTCAGTTTTCACGGTCGTATCGGCCAAACAGTGCAAGTGCACCGATGACGGCCAAAACGGTTGGCACGATCATGAACCCTGGGGTATCTTCGCTCTCACCCGAGCCGGTGGAGGGAGCGGGTGCTCCGCCGTCTCCAACAACAACCTCACCGAACATGTCCATGGCGATGTGAGGCTGACAGGCGTAGTAGAAGGTGGTGTTCTCGGTGAACGTGTGGTGGAAAGCGACGTCGGATGCGACGGCCCCTGAGGTGACGCCGCCCTCAACGTAGGTTGAGGATTTGAAGCCTGCGACCTGCTTGACGTTGTGAGGCATGCTGGCGTCTTCCCAGAACCAGCACACGGTTTCGCCGGGCTGAATGTTCACGACGGTCTGGCTGAAGGCGTAGCCGGAGCCGTCAATGCCGACGGTTGCGGCGCAATCGATGCCTTCGAACGGGTCGACGACTTCCTCGACCTCTTCAACTGGCTCTTCCTCAACCGGTTCATCGGCTGGGGGCATCAAGACCTTGTCGATGACGTGGATGATGCCGTTGCTGGCGTTGACGTCGGGCGTGGTGACGTTGGCGTCGTTGATCATGACCGTGCCGNTGTCGACGGTAAATGTGGCNTCGGCGCCGCTGACCATGGTGGCGACCATGCCGTCCGTGACGTTGCCTGAAGGAACGGCGCCCGCCACGACGTGGTAGAGCAGGATGTCCTTCAGCGTCGCGTTGGCCGTGTCGTTGTCGAAGTCCTCGAGGTTGATGCCAGCGGCGGCAAAGGCCTCGTCGGTGGGGGCGAAGACCGTGAACGGTCCGTCGCCTTGGAGGGTCTCGGTCAGATTGACGTGGTCCAGGGCTGCAACGAGCGAGTCGTGCACGCCGGTGGCTACAGCGTTGTCGGGGATGTCTTTCGTTTCATCAGCGGCTGCGTTGAAGGCAACGGTGGAAAATGCAAGGCAGGCAACCAAAATGAGCGTATGTGCACGGTTCATGCACCAACGCCTTGTTCAGCACTACTTAAGTTGGGGTTTTTTTCAAGGCGTGCACGGGCTCAGGGCAGGTTCCTGTCTCNCTGGCATTGAGGCTCATTGGGGCCCGGTCAAATGAAGTTTTGAGGAAGGTGTCGGACACCGCGAACAATCAACGGCTCGAGTGAAGCCTCAATTAAACGGCGAGCGGTAGTCCTGCACGTCTTCGGCGATTCGGAGCAGTTGGTTGTACTTGGCAACTCGGTCGGACCGAGCGGGTGCGCCGGTCTTGATTTGGCCGGCCCGCGTTCCCACGGCAAAGTCCGCAATCGTCACGTCTTCAGATTCACCGCTGCGATGAGAAACCACGTTGTTCATGCCGTTGGTGGAGGCCAAGTCCATCGCCTCAAGGGTCTCGGACACCGTCCCCACCTGATTGACCTTGACCAGCATGGCGTTGGCCGCTCCGAGTTCAATCCCCTGCGACAGACGTTCGGACTGAGTGACAAAGAGATCGTCTCCAACGGTCTGGACGCGGTGGCCGTAGGCTTTGGTGAAGGAAGACCAGCCCCCCCAGTCGTCTTCACCAAACCCGTCTTCAATCGACAAAATCGGGTACCGGTCGAGCCACCCCCCGTACAGTTCAACGAGGTCGTCCGAGGACAGCACCTTCCCGTCCATGTGATATCCATCGTCCTTCAGGAACTCCGTTGAAGCCACGTCGAGGGCGATGCCGATTTCTTCCGTCGAGTAGCCCGCCCCTTCAATGGCCCGAACCATGTACTTCAGACCGTCCTCGTTGGCAGGAAGGTTGGGTGCAAAGCCGCCTTCGTCTCCAACGCCGCCCAGCAGCCCGTCTTTTTTCAGCTCGGCTTTGAGGGCGTGGTACGTTTCAACGCCTGCCCTGAGGCCCTCCTGAAAGGTGTCAAACCCGTGAGGCATCACCATGAATTCTTGGACGTCAACGTTTGATGCAGCGTGAGCCCCTCCGTTCAAAATGTTGAGCATCGGTACGGGCATCAATCCTCCGGAAGCCCCCCCGATGTACTTCCACAACGGCAGTTCGTGAAGCGTTGCCCCTGCGTGAAGGCAAGCCATGGAAGCACCCAGCATGGCGTTGGCACCGAGTTCGGATTTGTTGGGGGTGCCGTCAAGCTTGATCATCGCATCGTCGATGATGCGCTGCTCATCAACCGGTAAGCCAACCAGTGCCTGCTCGATGCGATCTTTGACGTTGTTCACGGCCGCAGAAACGCCCTTTCCAAGGTACATGGAAGGGTCCCCATCTCGCAATTCCAGCGCCTCGTAGGCGCCCGTTGAGGCTCCAGAGGGGACGATGGCTCTGCCCGACAATGCACCGTCAACAAAGCAGTCCACTTCCACCGTCGGTTGCCCGCGGCTGTCCAAAACCATTCGTGCGTCGAGACCGGAAATGTGTCCTGTCATCGTTGTCCCTCAAATCTGCGACGAGGATTCGCTCCTTGAATGAAACGGGCCGAATCGATTCCGAAGTGGGGCGGACTTGATTCGGTCGGCCGAAAAATCTACCTACACTGCATAATTTAACCGATTCCGGAACATATGGATGTATTTTGTCGGTTTTATGACGGGAATTGATTCATATACTCCCCTTTTCCAGCATCTATCATGCCGCGCATCGCAGAGATTGATCGAGCCATCCTTGCACAACTCAGGAAAAACGGACGAATGTCCTACGTCGACCTTGCTTCCCGGGTTGAGGCGAGCGAACGAACGGTGCGCACCCACATTCGAAACATGGAAGAAAACGGCACCATCCGCGGCTACACCATTCGAGAGGGTGGGGTGGGCCTGACGGCGCTTGTTCGAATCAAGGTCTCGCCGGGCTCCGAAATCGGTTCGTTTGCTTCTGAGGTCACCGGATGGGAGGGCGTGGAAATCGTCTACGAGGTCTCGGGCGAAGCCGATTTGGTGGCGCTGGTTCACGTGGACGATACGATGGCGCTTCGNGCGCTGCTGGACAAAATGTGGCTGGCTGCACCCAATGAAATCGCAAGCACAACCACTGAATTGGTCCTGGAGCAGTATTGAGTCTCATTCTTCTTCCTTGGGCGGCGAGTAGTCGATGCCGCACGAACGGCACACCATGTTGTCGTCCCAGTCGCACTGCCGGCGGCATCCTGTCATGGAACTCACGCCTTCCACTTGACCGAGCATCCAATGGATTCAGTGTAGTCCACTGCGGGGGCAANGCCGCTCAACATGGCTTCAATGGCGTCCGCCAGATCGGCTGAAGAAACGTCGTTGGGGTTGCGGGGGCTGTCGTCCATTCGGCCCTGATAGACCAGTTCGTGCTGGGCGTTGAAAAGGAAGAATTCGGGGGTCCGCTTGGCACCGTAGGCATGAGCAACCGCTTGAGAGTCGTCGTGGAGGTACGCGTACGGCATGCCGCCCTTGGCCCGTTTGACCATGTGGTCGAACGAGTCGTTTTCGTAAACAACGGGGTCGTTTGAATTGATGCCGACGAAACCGATGCCTTTGGATTGACAGAATTCAGCCATGGCGTTGATTCGACCGACGCTGGCCACGACGTAAGGACAATGGTTGCACTCAAACAGAACCACCGTTCCGTTCTCACCGGTCGCATCCGAAAACGAAACCGTGTCGCCACCCACGGCAGGGTTGGCGTTTTTGAGGTCAAAGGCAGGAGCAGCATCACCTGTGGTCAGTGGCATGAGTAGCCCTCTGCCCTCATCGGTCAAAATGGCTTGCTTTCAACCCGCTCAGAGCAAAAACACGACGGCCCCTGCAGCGCCTGCCAGCACAACCGCACCGAGGAGAAGCCATTTCATTGCGCCTCCCGATGCCTTGTCCGACTGAGCTGCGGGTCGTGTGTCGGCAGGAAGATCGGGAACGATTTTTGCTTCATCGCCAGGCAGGTCTTGCCCTTCCCAATACGCTTGTTTAGCGCTCTCACCTGCTTCAAGTTCAGCCTTGATGCGAGCTTCCTCAGCGAGGCGTGCTTCCTCGGCCAGGCGGGCTTCTTCAGCGAGGCGTGCTTC